>Ga0256914_1000112_pt1 | contig 77867 bp, 93 predicted proteins | sample HulkmetaG_FD_191571 | JGI IMG/M metagenome (GOLD analysis project Ga0256914, IMG submission 191571) | Hydrothermal chimney microbial communities from Main Endeavour vent field at the Juan de Fuca Ridge, Pacific Ocean - Hulk | ecosystem: Environmental > Aquatic > Marine > Hydrothermal vents ...
CGACTTTGATCGGCCCGTCGCCGATGCGGGTGGCGGTGATGGGGCGGTTTTCCACCGAGTAGCCGATGGTTTGGAAGGTTGAGGGACCGGCAGGTTGGGTGGTCGGGGAAGGGGTGGGGGAAGGTGTGCCGGTGGGAGGGGAGGTGGGCCGGGGAGGCGGCGGGGTGGTCGGTTGGGGTGTTGGAGTGCCGGTGGGTTTGGGGGTGGGGGCGTCGGTGGGCCGGAAGGTCGGGGAATCGGTAGAGGGAAGGGTTGGAGTGGAAGTAGGCAAAGGAGAAGGAAAAGGGGGTACCGACCCGGCGGCGACCAAAGCCGCCGTCGCCAGGGCGAGCAACAATCCGATGAGCAAACCCGACAGAGGTGAATGTTTCATTCTCCCTCAACCGCTTGACGAACCCCGTCGGTGAAGTGTCCGGCCTGAGAGCAGATGCTACATACCCGACAGGTTCGTTTTGCCGCTGCCGTTGGCCCCGATAAAAACGTGGATCTGGCCTAGTTCCACCCGGACATCGTGGAGCGACTAGAACCCCCGGACTCGAATTTGCGTCAGCATGTCCACCCTTCCCAATCTACCAATTTTCCAACTTCCCAACCCGCCAACTCAAGGCACAATCCGCTGGCGGAAGTATTCCTCCTGCAAGGGGACCAGGTCGGCGGTGGTGAATTCCCGGACCAGGGCGAAAAAGTCGGTGGAGGTGGCCAGACGGTAAGCGTAGCGGCGTTGGTATTCGGCCAGAAAGCCGAAAAAGGCCGGATCGCCCATCGTCTCCCGCAGGTCGCGCATGAACTGGGCGCCCCGCCGGTAAACGGCGTCCATGTACTGGCGGTTGTCGCGGAATTCGTAGATGATGGAATCGATCTTGCCCGTAGGCGCCCACTGGTCCACGGCATAGAACCACCACCAGTCGGTGTCGTCGGGCAGGTAGCGTTCGTAGTACAGGTACGCGCTGTACTCGGCGACCGCCTCGTCCAGCCAGGGTTCGATCACCTGGTCGTTGCCCACCAGCCCGTAGAACCACTGGTGCGAGACCTCGTGGGCCGTCAGAGGGATGAGGGGGGTGCGGGTCGTGCCGTCGTACTCGTCATAAAACACCGCACCCAAAAAGGTCAGCCCCGAAAACTCCATACCCCCGGCAAATTCGGTCTCGGCCAGGCGGTAGTCTTTGTAGGGGTAAGGGCCGTATAGCTCGCCGAACAGTTCCAACGCCTGACGGGCCGTATCAAGGGCCGCCTGCCCGGCTTCCTCGTTGTTGGGAAAATAGTAGGAATGGACGGTGATGCCGTCCACCTCGGCGGTGGCGACCTGGTATTTGTCGCTGGCGGCAAAGGCGAAGGAGCGGGCCTTTTCGGCTTTGTAGTGCCAACGGTTGCCTTCGCGGGTTTCCAGACCGGTGCCGGCAACGATCACGCCTTGGGTGGCGGTGATGGTCACGTCGTAGTCGGCGACTTCGGTGACGTAGGGATCGCCGACGGGGTAGTAGTTGCGGTTGTACCAGCCGTCCTCCGGATCGTAGGGGGCCAGGACCGGGTACCAGTTGCCCAGGCTCACCGCCCGCTTGGAGTAGCCGAAACCGCCGCCGCTGAATTCCTCGTTGGGGTTGATCTTGGGCAACTTGAGGGAATAGTCCAGCATCAAGGCCACATGCTCGTTGACCTTGAGGGGGCGGGGCAGCTCCACCCGCAGCGTGACATCCAGGGGAAAGATCTCCGGCTTGACCCATTCGCCGTCCATATCTACCTTGATGTCTTCCAGGGTGAAGGTGTTGCGAAAGTGGTTGGGATGCACGCTGAGGAGCAGGTCGGGCAAGGTATCGCTGGTGACGTTGGTATAGTCCACCCGCTCCTGGACGCGCAGGCTGTGTTCGGCATAGTTCAAGTAGACATCCAGGGTGTAGGCCGTGCCCTGGTAGACCGGCAGGGGGGTGGCCGTCGGCGTCGGCGTAGGGCCGACGGTGGGCGTCGGCTCCACATGGTTCTGGCGTGTGTAGGAAGCATAAAGGCCCAAAGCCAGCAGGCCGACGATGACCAGCCCCAGCAGGGCATCCAACCCCAGGGTGGAGGACCGGGGGTGGGCGGCGTCGGGCTGCGGGATGGGCAGGATCGCCTTTTTGGGATGGGCTTGCCCTCGCAGCTCGTTGTAGGCGGCCACCAATTCGTCGGCTTCCAGGCCCAGAAAGGAGGCGTAGTTGCGGATAAAGCCCCGGGCGTGGAGGTCACTGGTGAAAACGTCAAAGTTTTCTTCTTCCAACGCCCGCAAATAGTCGAGGGGAATGCGGGTCTCTGCGGCGACATCGTCCAGAGATAGTTCCTTTTCCTCGCGGCGGGCGCGCAGGCGTTCTCCAAAATCGCTCATACCCGATCCAAATCCATAGTTTGCCGGACAACGCCGCTCATTATACCAGGTTTCCCCACCCTTGACAACGATGGGACGGCGGCTGGTGCGCCGTGCGTCCCCCGGTGTGGAATCCGTGATGCGCTTGTTTGGGTCGGTCGTAGAGAAAAGAAAAGCCCGTCCTACCGGAGGACGGGCTTTGGGGGCCGGGATCGCTTAGCCCCATTTTCCTTTCTTCATATGCCCTTGCAGCTCGGCTTTGATGGATTGTTGCAGGATTTCGGCTTGCTCGGCGGCTTTCTTGAAGATCTTGACGCAGCCGGGGTCCAGGTTGTCGTCAATGCCGTCCTCCGCCACGTCCAGGACCTGTTCCAAGAGGGTGAACAGCTGCATGTGCAGGTCGTTGGTGTAGCGGGAGCGTTCGATCAGTTCTTGGGCTTTATCCTCAATCTCGGCAAACTTTTCCTTCTTGGCACCACACTTGGGGCACGCATCGGGGGCCTCCTCGCCATCCCACACATAACCGCAAACTTCACATCGCCACATTTTGACACCTCCTTCAGATTTATCTTCACCCCCAAGGGGATGATCTCCGAAACTGTGGGTCTGCGGACCATACCGCCGAGGGCATTATCAGTATGCCCCCTCGCCCACGATCACTTTGGGGATGGTCCGCAGCATGATCTGGACATCCAGCAAAGGCGACCAGTTTTCAATGTAGTAAAGGTCTAGCAGAACCATTTCATCAAAGGAAAGTTGGCTCCGGCCTGAAACCTGCCACAGCCCGGTAATGCCGGGGGCGACTTCCAACCGCCGCTTGTGCCAGGGCTGGTAGCGTTGCACTTCGGCAGGAGTGGCCGGTCGAGGACCGACCAGGCTCATATGTCCCATCAGGACGTTGAAGAGTTGGGGCAATTCGTCTATGCTGGTCCGCCGCAGGAATCGCCCGACCCGCGTGACGCGGGGATCGTCGCGGATTTTGAAAAAAACTCCATCTGCCTCGTTCAGTGCCATGAGCTTCTCCTGCTCTTCCTCTGCGCCTTCGCGCATGGAGCGGAACTTGTAGAGGGAAAACAGTTTTTCCCCTTTGCCCACCCGGATCTGCCGGAAAAAGACCGGCCCCGGCGAATCCAAGCGGATGGCAATGGCGACGATGACAAAGAGGGGCAGGAGCAGGAACAACCCCAACAGGGAGATGGCGACGTCCATGGATCGCTTGAGGAACAGTTGGCTGCCGCTGATTGAAATATCGCGCACGCCGATCATGGGAATGCCGCCCAGGTCCTCCACGTCGAGGCTGCTGAGGGTCATTTGGAAAATATCGGGCACGATGCGCACCCGCACCTGTTCCCGTTCGCACTGGGCAATGATGCTCACGATCTTGCGGTGGTACATCCACGGCAGGGTGATGATCACTTCGTCGATCGCCAGTTCGCGCACCAGACGCGGGATGTTGGCCGTGCCACCCAGTGCCCGAAAGCGACCGATGTTGGTTTGGCCTTTTTCGGGGTCGTCGTCCACAAAGCCGACGATGTGGTAGCCCAACTCCGGATGGGCCACAATGTTGCGCATGACGGTTCGCCCTACCTCGCCCGCGCCGACGATGAGCAGACGGTCTACCCCCAACCCCCGCCGTCGCAATCGGTCGCGCACGATGCGCCGGACCAGGCGGGCCAGCCCCAGCAGGATGGTGATCAAGATTCCGGCATAGAAAAAGACCAGGCGGGAATACAACGGTTGGAAGAAAAAGACGATGACAAAGACGATGAGGATGATCCCGGTTGCCGTGCTGGTCAGGAGGAGGAAGATCTCGTCAAAAAGGGATGCCCCCCGCGGTTGGTTGTATACGCCGCTTACCTTGTAGATGATCAGGAGCAGGGCCGTCAATGCTAGGGAGATCGGAATGAAGGCTTTGTAAGGAACGAAATATGCCTCGTCTACCGCCGCCACCAATTGGAGCTTGTAGCGCAGCCAATAAGCGATGACAAAGGCGACGTTGATCAGGATCAGGTCACCGATCGCCAGGACGATGGACGACCAGCGTTGGTATCGCTCAAACACGCCGTTGCCCCTTCACTCACTCAACGCCCGGCGATAGACTAGCGCCGTTCGGCGGGCCGTTTCACGCCAAGAAAAGGCCGCCGCCCGCTCCGGCCCTGCCGTGCGCAGAGCAGCGTGCAAATCCTCATCGTTCAGCAGACGGTCCATCGCCTCCGCCAGCGCTTCAATATCACCGGGGTCCACCAATAAACCGGCCCGGCCCACCACTTCCGGCAAGGAAGAGGTCGTAGAGCTAATGACCGGTGTCCCGCACGCCATCGCTTCCAGGGGGGGAAGCCCAAACCCTTCGTAGAGCGAAGGGTAGACGAAGAGGTGGGCCGCATTGTACCAACCGGGTAGGTCCTCCGCCGGGACATACCCTACGAAATGCACCTTTCCCCCCAGTCCCAGCGATTCGACAAGGGCAAAGATCTCGTCATAAAGCCAGCCCTTGCCGCCGACAAGCATCAGGGGTGGACGGGGTTGCGGCAGGCGAGCATAGGCCCGGATCAAACCGGCTACGTTTTTGCGTGGCTCCAACGTGCCGACAAAAAGCAGAAACCGCTCCGGCAGGCCCCGCGCGGCGCGGAAGGCGGCCACTTGTGCTTCCGGCCAGGGCCGGAAGCGGTCGTCCACGCCGTTGGGCACGACATCAATCCGCTCCGGGGGAAGGTGGTAATAGTGCACCAGGTCCTGTTTGGTGCTTTCCGAAACGGCGATCAGCCGCCGCGCCCGTCGCACGGAGAGGCGGGTCATGGTACGCAAGTAAAGCCGATTCCCTGCCCGAAAGTTTTGGGGGTAGAGCACGAAACTCAGGTCGTGGACGGTTACGACGGTAGGGCAGGAGCCGAGCAGTGGCCCCACAAACGCCGGTGCGTGGAGCAGATCCACCCCTGCCCGGCGGACGGCCCTCGGCTGGACGACCTGTTCCCAGAGGATGCGCACCGGCGGATGCCACGTTGGCCACCGAGACCACCGCACGGTCGTTTGTTCAAAAGTGCAACCGCGCTCGGCGGTAAAGACGGTGTATGCAATCCCCGGATCGGCTTCGGGCAAATGACGGATCAGGTTATAAATGTACCAGGTGATCCCCGCGCTACGGTAGCCGCCGGATAGCAGTAGCAAATGGGCGTTCAGCCCTACGTGGATCGCCTGGGTTGCACTTGCTTTCACGCGGCCATTATACCATAGAGTCGCACCAGGTCAAAACGAAGGGGACCGGGCAAGGCGCAAGTTTACCGGGGGGTGATTTACATGATTGTCCTCCGCCCTTTCGGCATCTCTGCGCCGGGAACGATGAAGGCGTTTGCCTTAGCTCCGTCGCCGACGGAGGGTGACGACGACGGTCGGCGGGAGCAGCACGACCAGGATCACGGCCAGGGCGATCTTGACCGGGCGCAAAGGGTTGGGAGGAGGAGAAAGGTGGGGGGAGGCCGATGCCTCGCCCGCAGCGGGTTCGCTTTCGGCGGCGGGGGGCTGGGCTTGGGCAAGGGCTGCCGTCGCCGTGGGCGAGATGGTCGCCGTCGGCAGGGGGGGACGTTCGGCGGGTTGGGCTTCCGCAGCCGCGCCTTCTTCCGGTGCGAGGGGAATCCCCTGCACCACGGGCGGAGCCTCCGCCGGGACGGTCGGCTCAACGGCAAGGCGGATGCTTTCCTTTTCCATCCTCCGCTCCATCTCTGCCGTCGGGGGAGGGGCCTCCAACGCCACGATGTCCGCCGTCTCGCGCACCGCCGGGGTCGCGGCCATGCCCACCTCCACCCGGCCGTCCACGGGGACCGCCGGGACCGGGGACGCATCCCCCAGGGGGATTGTGCTCAACAACATGTCCCCGGCCATGACGACGACCAGCAGCAGAGCGACCAGGGCGGTGGCCCCTTGCAGCACCGGCGCGAACCCCCAACGGCGGCGTTCCCGGCGTTCCGGTTGGACCGAGGCGGGCAGGGTAAAGACGCGGGGCAGGGGCACGGAAGGCAGTTCCTGCACCCACTGCACCGTCTGGCGCAGGGTTTCCAGGTCCCAGCGGCATTCGGCGCAGGCGGCCAGGTGGCGGTCCACCCGTTCCCGCTCCTGGGGCGAAAGTTCGTCGTCCAGGTAGGCCGACAGCCGCTCCGCAGTGTATTCGTGTTCTGTCTTGCCCCGCTTCAGCCAAGCCATGGGGTTCGGTTCTCCTCAAAAATCACCGGCAACCCTCCCGCCTGGAATCGGTGGGAGGGGCATCTAGCCAGATTTTAGACGGTAACGGGCGGGCAAAAGTTCCCCTTGCCGTACCAGATCGTCGCGCAGTTTGGCCCGCGCCCGGCTCAGCCGCGATTTGACCGTGCCCAGGGCCAATCCTGTGGCCTGGGCGATCTCTTTGTAGTTGAGGCCCTGCACATCGGAGAGTACCAGGACCACCCGCTGCTCCGGCGGCAGCCGCCCGATGGCCTCCTGGAGCAGGCGGTTCAGGTCGCGGCGTTCGGCGTATTCGTCCGGTTGTTCTGCCGGATCGCGCAGGTGCATGGTGTGGTCCGCCTCCATCGGCAGGTCGTCGAGGGATTGGGTGGGACGGCGTTTCTTTTTCCGCAACTGGTCGTAGCAGGCGTTGGTGACGATGCGCAGGAGCCAGGCTTTGAAGGAGCCGCCGCGAAAGCGGGGCATGGCCCGATAGGCCGAAAGGAAGGCGTCCTGGGTTGCATCGGCGGCGGCCTCTGCATCGTCCAGGATGCGGTAGGCGACGTTGTAGGCCAGGCTCTGGTAGAGCAGGACCAGTTGGTTGAAAGCTCGCACATCGCCTTTCCGGGCGGAGGCGATGAGCGATTGCTCGTCCATGGTGAGACTCTCCCTCATTCCCCCGCCAGCAGCCGACAGTAGCTTTCGTAGCGGGCGGGGTGGATGGCGCCTTCGGCGACGGCGGCCTTGACGGCGCAATCCGGTTCGTGGGTGTGGGTGCAGCTGGAAAAGCGACAATCGCTCAGGTAGGGCCGCATTTCCACAAAGTGCCAGGCCAGTTCTTCCGGTGCAATGTCAAAGAAGCCGACTTCGCGCAGGCCGGGCGTATCGGCCACAAAACCGCCGCCTTCCAGGGGGAAGAGGCGCACGCCGACGGTGGTATGGCGGCCTTTGCCCGTCGCCCGGCTGACGGCCTGCACCGCCAGCCCCAGGTCGGGTTGGACGGCGTTGAGCAGGCTGCTTTTGCCCACGCCCGAAGGCCCCGAAAGGACGCTCAGGCGGCCTTGCAGCCGCGCCCGCAGTTCGGCGACGCCCTGACCGGTGTGCGCGCTGGTGTAGAGCACGGAGTAGCCGATCTCGTCATAGAGGCCGAATTGAGCCTGGGCTTGCCCTACGTCGTCCAGCAGATCTATTTTGTTGGCACAGATGATGGCCGGCAGGTCGTTGTTTTCGGCAATGACCAGGAGCCGATCCAGCAGGCGAAAGTTGGGGGTCGGGTTCCGCACGGCCAGGATGAACACCGCTTGGTCGGGGTTGGCGACGATGACATGTTCAAAGGGGGTGCGCCCCGGTCCGGGGCGCAGGCGGCTCAGCTTGGAACGACGTTCCAGCACCTCTTCTATGACGCCCCGACCGGGTCGGGTAGGATGCCAGCGGACGCGGTCGCCGGTGGCGACCAGGTCGGTGCGGAGCCGCCGTTTTTTGAGCCTGCCTCGCACAAAGCAGGTGACCAGTTCGCCGCGCTCCTCATCCAGGACGCGATGGCGTCCACTGCGGGCCTGGATGACGATGCCGTTGCGCAGCTCGGCCAATGCTCAATCCTCTCCGTCACGTTTGGGCAGCAGATGCTCCGGCATCTGCACGGCGACGACTTCCCCACGGGCGCAGACCTGGCCGTGGACCGAGAGGGTGGTGGTGACGACGACTTTGCGCCCTTTGATCTCTTTGATCTGGGAGCGCAGCTCCAGCGGCCCCTCAATGGGTGTCGGTCGGAGGTAGTCCACGTGGAGGGAAGCGGTCACGAAGCGCAGGGGCGGGTCGCTATCCATCGGCCGTCCCTGGGCGCGGTAGACGGCGGCTGCCGCGCTGCCGGTGCTGTGGCAGTCAATGAGGGAGGCGATCAGCCCGCCGTAGACGTAGCCGGGGATGGCGGTGTGGTAGGGTTTGGGCGTAAAGGTGGCTACCGTTTCGTCGCCATCCCAGTAGCTTTTGATGTGCAGGCCGTGTTCATTCAGCCGCCCGCAGCCGTAGCAGACGGCCAGGTCATCGGGGTAGTAATCTTGGAATGCTTTGGTCAATGCCGACCTCCCAGGTTCGCAATCGTAAAGGGTCCGATCTCGTGCTCAAAGCGGGCGATAGGCTGCATTGGGGCTGCCGGATTCGTCCGGCGGAGCGTCCTGGGCCGGTGGGATCAGGCCAACAAGGCCTCAAATTCCCGGCGGTCCAGCGTCTCAACCTCAATGAGGCGTTGGGCGATGGCGTCCAATTTGGCGCGATAGGTAACCAGGATGGCCATGGCCCGGTCGTAGGCGGTTTCAATGATGCGTCGTACTTCGTTGTCAATCTCTTCGGCCACCTGGTCGCTGTAGTTGCGCTGCTCGGCGATCTCGCGGCCCAGGAACACCATCTCTTCCCGGTCGCCAAAGGTGAGCGGCCCTAATTTCTTGCTCATGCCGTAGGCCGTCACCATCTTGCGGGCCATCTTGGTCGCCCGCTCCAGGTCGTCGGCGGCGCCGGTCCACTTTTCGGCAAAGACCAACTCCTCCGCGGCGCGTCCGGCCAGCATCCCGGCGATGTCATCCTCAAACTTTTCCTGGGTGTGCAGGTAGCGGTCGTGTTCCGGCACGGCCAGGGTGTAGCCCAAGCTCATCCCCCGCGAGACGATGGATACTTTGTGTACGGGGTCGCAATTGGGCAGTTTGCTCTGCACCAGGGCATGGCCGGCCTCATGGTAGGCCAGGACCTCTTTTTCTTCGGCGGTGATGAGGCGGCTCTTGCGCTCCGGCCCGGCGATGACTCGCTCAATGGCTTCTTGGAATTCGGCCATGCCAATCGCCTTTTTGTTGCGTCGGGCGGCCAAGATGGCCGCTTCGTTGACCAGGTTTTCAATGTCGGCTCCCACAAAGCCGGGAGTCTGCTGGGCCAAGACCTCCAGGTCCACGTCGCGGGCCAGGGGTTTGCCCCGCACGTGGACTTCTAGGATGCCTTGACGCCCCTTGATGTCGGGGCGATCCAGGACCACGCGGCGGTCGAATCGGCCGGGGCGGAGCAGTGCCGGGTCTAGGATGTCCGGGCGGTTGGTGGCGGCGATGACGATGATGTTGGTGTCCGTGCCGAAGCCGTCCATCTCGACCAGGATCTGGTTGAGGGTTTGCTCCCGTTCGTCGTGGGAGCCGCCCAGCCCGGCCCCCCGATGGCGCCCCACGGCGTCAATCTCATCTACAAAGATGATGCAGGGAGCGTTGCGCCGCGCCTGGTCGAACAGATCGCGAACCCGCGCTGCCCCGACGCCGACGAACATTTCGACGAATTCGGAGCCGGAGATGGAAAAGAAGGGCACGCCCGCTTCGCCGGAGACCGCCTTCGCCAGCAAGGTTTTGCCCGTGCCGGGAGGCCCCATCAATACGACGCCTTTGGGGATCCGTGCCCCCAATGAGATGAATTTCTGTGGCTCTTTGAGGAATTCGACGACTTCGGCCAGTTCCTCTTTGGCTTCTTCCACCCCCGCCACGTCGTCAAAGGTGACGGTGGGCTTTTCACCGGTGAACATCCTGGCCCGGCTCCGACCGAAGGACAGGGCCTGATTGTTGGTCCCCTGGGCCTGACGCATCAGGAAGAAAAAGAGGGCGGCCAGCAGGATGAGGGGGAGGAAGGTCAAGCCCACTTCAAACATATTTTGCCAGAGGGAGTTGGGCTGAACTTCAATGTCCACTTGGGCCAGCGCCGCCGGGCCGACGCCCAGGAGAATCAGGGTCTCGGTCAGATCAACGCCGGGTTCTTTGCGGGAAAGGAACAACCGGTCGTCCTTGTATGTGATTTTCAGGACGTCATCTTTGACGGCGATCTCACGGACCGCGCCGGCGTTGATGTCGTCCACCAGCTGGGAAAGGGGGATCTCCCTCTGGACCTCGCCGTCGGTTTGCAGGAAGCTATACATAATGGCAACCGACGCAATGAGGATCAGGGAGTAGACCAACGCCCCCCGCCAGTTTGCATTCACCTTGTGCCTCCAAAAGGGACCCGGTCACCAGGGGCCACCGGGCCGATGTACGATTTTACGAACGTAACGTGCGTTAGGATTATACCAGAGGAAAAAAGAATCTTCCAATTCAGCCCCGCCGCAGGGTGCGGACTCCATCCTGCCCGGCAACGATGACCGCGTCGGCCATGTCCAGGAACAGGCCGTGTTCAACGATGCCCGGTCGGTCGGCCAGGGTTCGGGCCAAAGCGTAGGGATCGGCGATGCCCTGGGGGAACCGGCAAAGGACCAGGTAGTTGCCGTCGTCGGTGATGACGGGGCTGCCGTTCTCTTCCAACCACAATTCGGCGTGACAGCCCAGCCCCTCCAACCAGCGGACGTGGGCCTGTGCTTCAAAGGGCACGATCTCCACCGGCAACGGTCCGTGCCCCAGGCGGGGAACCAGTTTGCTTTCATCCACGATCACCAAAAAGCGGTCGGCGTGGACCTCTACGATTTTTTCCCGCAGGGCGGCTCGGCCCCGCCCTTTGATCAGGTTGAGGGAGGGGTCCACTTCGTCGGCTCCATCCACGGCCAGGTCCAAACGGGGGTGATCGGCCAGGGTGGTGAGGGGGATGCCCAGAGAACGGGCCAGCTCCGCCGTCCGCTCGGAGGTGGGTACGCCGACGATGTCGCGCAGTGTCCCCTTTTGGAGCCGTTCGCCCAGCATCCGAACAAAGTAGGCGGTCGTTGAGCCTGTTCCCAGGCCCAGGGCCATGCCGCTGCGGACATGGCCCAGGGCCTGTTGCGCTGCTTGTTGCTTCAGGTTCATCGGGGTCTTAGCCGGTGAGGGCAGCTCGGACCTCCTCCAGGCGGCCTGCACTGCCCAACTTTTCGTTCTTGTGGGCGATAAATTTGGCGTATTCGGCCATAAAGATTTTGCCCGGTTTGCGGAAGTCAATGTTTTCCGGGTGATCGCGAAAGTACTCACGGTGGACTCGTGTCCACACCAGACGCCCGTCGGTGTCAATGTTGACTTTGGTCACCCCCAAGGGCACGGCTTTGGCGAATTCGTCCTCGTCCACGCCACGGGCCGAAGGGTCCATGGCCCCTCCGGCGGCGTTGATGCGCTCCACCTCCTCCCGCGGCACGGAGGAAGAACCGTGCATCACCAGGGGGAAGCCGGGCAGGCGACGTTGGATCTCGGCCAGGCGGTCAAAGTGTAACCCCTGCCGCCCTTTGAATTTGTATGCTCCGTGGCTTGTGCCGATGGCCACCGCCAGGCTGTCGCAACCCGTGCGGGCCACGAACTCGGCGGCTTCGTCGGGGTCGGTGAGCATGGCGTGCTTTTCATCCACGGCTATATCCTCCTCCACGCCCCCCAACATGCCCAGCTCGGCCTCCACGCTGACGCCTTTGGCGTGGGCACGCTCCACGACGCGGCGGGTGATGGCAACATTCTCCTCAAAGGGGAGGTGGGAAGCGTCGATCATCACCGAGGAATAAAAGCCCGATTCAATGCAATCGTAACATGTCTCCTCGTCTCCGTGGTCCAGATGGACGGCAAAGATGGCTTCGGGAAAGATCTCTTCGGCGGAGCGGATGAGGCCCTCCAGCATTTTGACGAGGGCATATTTGCGTGCGCCCCGCGAAATCTGGATGATGAACGGAGCTTGGGAATCCAGGTTGCCCCGGAACAGGCCGATGCACTGTTCCATGTTGTTGATGTTGTATGCCCCAATGGCAAAGCGACCATAGGCGATTTTGAACAGGTCTTTGGTTGTAACGATCATAGCGTCCTCCCTTCCAAAGTCATCGGGATTATATTTACCGGAGCGTCAACAAGAAACTCACCAAGTCTGCTACCTGCTCTTCGTGTTCCTCACGCCATTTGGCGTAAACTCTGACCGGCATCACGCCGTCGGCGAAGCCGGGCGTGGGCGGCACATCTTCCTGGGTGATGACTCGCCACAGGTACTCCTCCCCCTTGTTTCCCACACCGGCCAGGGAAGGACCGACGATGGTGCGCCCTGCTTGCAGGGAATGGCAGGCGTGGCACGAAGGACGCACCCCCCGACGGAACAGCCACTCACCCCGCCGTTGCATCTCGGCGGATTCTGCGAAGGTTTGATCGGCGACGGGAGTCGAGCGAGGACTGCCGGGATGTTCGCAGGCTGTTAGGGCCAGCATCAGGAACAAGGCGGCCATCAGTCCGACTCTTCTCAAGCCCCTTCCACCTCCTGTTCATCGGCGGGCCGCAGCCTCTTTGCCAGATCGCGTAGTTGCACGAAGCTGATCGGTTTCAGCAAAACCAGGTCGCTTTCTTCCTGCAAAATGTCGGCCATCTGGGGGTTGGCCGTGGCCAACAGAACTTTGGTGTCGGTCAAGCGTTTATCGGCGCGGATGAAACGCAGGATCTCGTCGCCGGAGACGTAAGGGAGGTGCAAGTCCAACACGACCAGGGCAGGCACAATCTGCGATAACCGCTCCAGGGCAGCCCGCCCATCGGTGATGATTTCGGTTTCAAAGCGGGCCATCTGCAGGGCATAGGCGAAAATATCGGCCTGATCCGGATCGTCTTCAACCACCAATGCCAACGGGTCCGTCATTGTTCTCCCTCCTTTACCTCTTCATAGGGGAGCAGGATGGTGAAGGTACTGCCCTGTCCCACCGTGCTGTCCAGCCGAATCTCACCTCCCATCAGCGTTGTCAGCTCCTTGACGATGGACAACCCAAGCCCAGATCCGGTATGCTGTTGTCGGCTGGCCGTTCCATCCACCTGCCGGAAAGGTTCAAAGATAAACTCCTGGGCTTCCGGGGGAATGCCGCAGCCCGTATCGGCAACCTCCATGGCCCATCGGTCGGCATCGGCCCGGTAGATGCGGACGCTGACCACACCTTGCTCGGTGAACTTGATGGCGTTGCTGACCAGGTTGCTCAGAATCTGTTGGAGCCAATAAGGGTCTCCCTTGATCTTCGGTGGCATATCCGGAGCGACATCGGCCTTCAGCTCCAGGCCCTTTGCTTGGGCCAGAGCACGGGCCGTGGAAAGAGCGGTTTCAATCAGTTTGGACGGGGAGAAGGGCTTGGTGTTGAACGTAATCCGGCCCGATTCTATCTGGGCTTGTCCTAACAGGTTGTTGACAAAGGTCAGGGCCTGTTCGGTGCTGTTGATGATGTCCCTCAGAACCTCCCGCTGCCGCTCGGTCAGGGGGCCGTAGACACCCTCTTGGAGCATCTCCACCCGCCCCAGGATGACGCCCAAAGGGGTGCGCATGTCGTGGCTGACGTTGGCCAGGAGCTGGGTTTTCAGCTGGCTGGCCGCCAGGGCTTCTTCGTGGGCGCGGGCCAGTGCCGCTTCTGCCTCTTTGCGCCGGGTGATGTCGCGGTCGTAGATCAGGACGCCTTCCACGTTGCCCTCTGCATCAAGGAGAGGGGTCCCTTTGCGCCAGACGGTGACGGTGCGACCGTCCCCCCGCACGATGAGAATCTCCCCTTCGGCAGATTGCCCCCGACGCACCAATTGCCACTTTTCGTGGGAAAAGGAAATTGAAGAGGGAGCCATGAACTCGGTGATCTTTTGGCCGATCATCTCCTCCGCAGGTCGCCCGTAGAGACGCACGGCACTGGAGTTGCAGTCGGTGATGATCCGCTCCCGGTCCAGGACAAGGACGGCATCGGGTGCGGCTTCAAACAGGTAGCGGAACCGCTGCTCGCTCTGTTGCAGTTTCCGCTCCATCTCTTTACGGATGGTGATATCGTCTTTGACCGCCAAATAGTGGATGATCCTGCCTTCTTCGTCCAAGATGGGCGAGATGGTCGCCGCTTCCCAGTAGAGATCGCCGTTCTTCTTTTTGTTGATGAGTTCCCCTTGCCACACGCCACCGCTGCTGATGGTCTGCCACATCTCTTCGTACAGCTCCGGCGGGTGTTTGCCCGATTTGAGGATGCGGGGGGTCTGACCGATGGCTTCCTCACGGGTGTAGCCGGTGATGCGGGTAAAGGCGGGATTGACATACTCAATATTCCCCTGGGGATCGGTGATGACGATGGTGCTCGCGCTCTGCTCCACGGCGCGGGAAAAGAGGCGTAGTTCCTCGGCCGTCGCCGCCAGCTGCCGGGCGTGAGCCTCAATCTGGTCCAGGTCCCGCTGGCGGAGGATGGTCGCGATCAGGAGTGCGGAGGAGACCACAACGACAAAGCCGCTCAGGTAAAACAGGTGCTCTGCATGTTCGGGAGGGACAAAGTATGTGAGAAGCAACAGGGAAATCACACTTGCCGTTTCCAGGGCCAGCAATCCCCATGGGCGCAAAAGCAGACTGCCCAAGACCAACGTGGGGATGATCCAGATCAAGATGCGGATGAGGTGTTCCGGTTCGGGGATCGGTTGGGAAAGGGTTGTCACGAGGGGGATGGCGGTAAAGACGGTCAGGATCAACACGAGGCCCAGGCGAAAGTACTTGGTCCGGCTCAGGCCGTAGACGGCGATGAGTACGAGCGTCGCCGGAAAGAAAAAGGGCACCGGGTGTCCGGTCAGGAGGGTGCGTAGGAAGCTGGAGATGAAATACAGGGGAAGCAACACCAGCACCAAAGCGGCCAACAACCGCGCCCGGCGGCGTTCCTCTACTTTGCGGACGGCAGGGGCCGGCTCGATCAGCCGGCGCCACAATTTTTGCATGAAGGTCTCCTATTTGGGGAGCTGATAGATGCCCCGCTTCAAAAGCAGGTCTGTCCCGCACTCCAGGTTGGCAACCCAGTCGATGAACCGTTTGACCATTTCTCTTCCTTCAAACATGGCCCCGTGTTGGGGTACGAGCCGCTCAATGTCCATGTGCCAGGCCATGGCCGCCCACTGACGACAGACCTGGGGAGAGGGCATGTAGCGGCGATGAAAGTCTTCCATGTACCGGATGTGGGCGTCAAAGTCGCTCACGACCTGGTAGGCATTGTCCGGTATCAACGAGGCCCCCAGGTCGCCGGAAAAGAGGGTCTTGGACACCGGATCGTAGACCTGGATGTTGCCGGTGGAGTGAAGGAAATGGGCCGGGATCAGGAGCAACTCCGTCCCCCCGAATTCCAGGCGCATTCCCTCGTCGGGGATGGAAAGGATCCGGTCCGTCGTGAGGCTCTTGGTACAAAAGGCAGGAATGAAGCGCAACCAAATGGAAGGGAAACAGATGGTCGCATCGGAAACCAGCAGATAGCCGTTCAGCCCGGCCCCTACGTCCGGGTCTTGGTGGGAAAGGATGACGTATTCTAACTTCTGCGAGGGCAGGAAAGAGGCCATCTCCGCCGTCAGTTTGGAAAAGAGCTTATTGCCGCCGGGGTCCAAAAGCACTCCTTTGTCGCCGTGGATGATGAGAAACTGATTGGCCTGAACTTCGCCTTCTCCTGCGAGGTCATGGAACATAATGCAGCGATGGGTTCCGTCGTTGAAAAGCTCCGTAGCCATGGCATCCATCTCCTTTGCTAAGCTCGGAACGTATTATAACCGCCATTGACGCGGAAAGCAAATAGGGCCATACAGACGGTAGGGCAAATTTCACACCGCAGAAGCAGAATGCGCCGAGCAACACGGCACACGCTGCTCCTTCCGGCCCTGTGACCGGGCGTCTGCGTAGGCGGACGCCCCATGCTATCGTCCAAGCCATCGGCCTGTAATGCCGCATAGCCCGGCCCAGGGGAGGGACATGGGCCGGAAGCCGATTGCTGTAGCCTCTTGCGTCACTTGCTGCTTTGCCGTTTTTGTGATAGAATACCTGCCGTGCCGCCCGCCCGTCTGGTGCGACCGGGGGCGGCAATTTGTTGGACAGAGGGGCCATGTTCCATTCTACACCTGCCCTTTGGCAGGCCATCCTGTGGCTGTATATCGGCGCAGCGGCCGTTTTGATCATAGGCCATCGGCTGCCCAATGAAGTACGCCGCCCGGTGGCGGCCCTTTGTGCTCTGCTCGCCCTCCGCAGTTGGCTCGTCGGTGGGGGGCAGGTGGAAATCTTTTGGGAACCCCTCAACCTGTTCCGCGCGGGGCCTGTCCTCCAGGCCGACGATCTCTCGTTGCTGGGTGGGATGACTCTGACCATCGTGACCATCGCCCTGGTGCTCGGCATCCGGGGCACAGGGCAGACAGCCTGGCATGGCCTGTTTCTGGCCCTGCTGGCCGGGAGTCTGTGGGCAACGGCGGCGGCCAATTTGCTTGCCCTGGCCCTGGGTAGCGCACTGATGGATTTGGCTTTGCTCGCCATGGCCCTTTCCGCCAAAGATGAGACGGGCCGGGCGGCGTGGCGTATGGCTGTTCCGGGGCTTGTCTCCACATATCTGCTCTTCTTGAGTGCGCTGCGGATGGATACGCAGATGGGGCATCCATCGCTGTTGGCCCGCAACCTCTCGTCGGATGCCCTACTTTTGCTCGGCCTTGCCGGTATGTGGCGTCTGATGGTCTTTCCCCTCCACCCCCGCCAGCTCGGCTCACCCCAAAGTGCGGCAACGGCCATCTTGCCCGCCGGGGTAGGCATATACCTGTTGGTCCGAGCCGAATCCCTGGGGCCGGTCCTCGGCAGCCATCCCTGGACCTGGCTCTTTGCCGCCGGCGGCTTGCTGGCCGGGGGGGTGATGGTTTGGGCCGGCAGTGTAGCAGCCCGCCGGGAGGAATCCCCCGGCGGGGTCATCAAAGCCATCCTGCCGGGTGTCATAGTCCAGCAAGGGGGCTATGCCCTGGCCTTTGTCCTCTGGGTGGGCGCAGATTCGCCCTGGCCCTTGGCGAGCCTGCCGCTCATCCTCGGCATCCTGACCATCGGTTGGGAAAGCACCCTGGAACAGGAAAGCGGAGAAGGGGAAGGATGGCTCGCCGGGATCACACGCCGCGTCCGGTCTGCCCTGGGGCAATGGAGCCTCGCCCTGTCCGCCCGCCTCCGCACCCCAACGGTGGAGCGTGCCCTGCGGTATGGGATGGCTCTGCCGTTCATCTTGGCCCTGCTGTCCGCCGTGGGCGGGCCGCTGACGCCGGGGGCGCGGGTTCGTTGGCCCCTTTACGCCCATCTGCTACACGCAGGGGGAGCGGCCCCCCTGCTCACCCTTTTGATCGCCGACACACTCCTGGTGGCCGGGATGCCCCTTGCTTGGGACATGCTACGGCAAAACCGCATCCGGCCCGGAGGAGGCCCTTTGTTGGCCCTGCCGATTCTGACGCTCCCCTTGATCCTCCTGGGCGTCGCGCCGGGGTTGGTGGGGGCGCCGAATCTGCCGCCGATCACCTTGCCTCCGGTTTCGGTCTGGGGCCTGGGATTGATCGTAATCCTGCCCTGGTTGATCGGTATCTGGTTCGCCCGCTTCGGCGAACAGGCCGAAGGCATCCTGACAACCCTGCACGCCGTCGCCAACCTGGATTGGCTTTTCCGAGCCGCAGGTTGGGTCGGCCGACAGGTGGTGGGCATCCTGTACTGGCTTGGGTTGGTGGGGGAAGGAGACGGCTGGTGGGGCTGGGCCTTGGCCGTCTTGGCCTTGGGGGTCGCCTTCTTGGCCGTGCGATAAAGAAACCGGGTCTCTGAGATGGAAGAAGCTTTTGCCGAAATCCTCAACACGTTGGCCGGAACACCAACCCTCATCGGGTTGATGTTGACGGCAGCCATCATCTTTCTGACTTCCGACTGGCGGCTTTCTCTGACCGCCTTGCTGCTCCAATACATCCTGCTGGGCCTGGCCGTAACCCGTTCCGCACCCGTGGAGATCGCCTTGGTCAAGATTTTGGCCGGGGTGTTGGCGGTGTTCATCCTTTACCTCTCGGCCCGACGGGTTCAAGAGATGGAGGAACCATCGGCCCCCTCTCAAAGGATGCACCTTTCCGGTTTGCAGTTGGGGTGGGATGCAGGGCCGCTGGGGTTGCCGTTGCGCCTGTTGGCCTTGCTGCTCACCCTGTTGGCCGTTGTACTGGCCTTTGAACGGGTGCATATCTCTTTCATGCCCGCCGACCTGTTTCTGGCCGCCTTATGGTTGACGGGCCTGGCGATGGTCAGCCTGATCATCGGCCACACCCCTTTGCGCGTCGGTCCGGCGGTTCTGAGCATCGTGGCCGCCTTTGACCTGGTCTACGGTGGCTTCGCTTCCAGCGTCGCCGTGGTGGGTTCCCTGGGCGCGTTGACCCTGTTGGCCGCCCTGGCCTTTGCCTACCTGATCATCATCCGGGGGTTGACGGCCCAGGCCGAGACGGAGGAGACCCCGTGAACCCCATTCCCGGTCCTTTCCTCCTGCTGGCCCTGCCGTTGCTGGCCGCGGTGATCGCCTATATGCTGCGCCGCTGGGCTTTGCCTGCCGCACTGCTTTCGGCGGCGACGGCGGGAACATTGGCCCTTCTCTGCATCCTCCTCCCCCTGGATCGCTCGGCTTTTGTGCTGGGCCGGGAAGTAGCCTTCGGTCGCCCGGTCGTCGTGCTGGGTCACAACCTCCTCCTTGATCCGGCAGGGCAGGCGTGGTTGGCCCTGGTCTTTGCGCTGGCCGCCATCCTGTTTCTGCTGGCCTGGCGCATACCCCAAGGCCACACCCTTTTCCCCCTGGGGCTGGTGATCCTCGGTCTATATGCGCTCATCGCCTTGCTCCAGGACGCGGCGGTGGCCGTTGTGGTTTTGGGGATCGGTGCGACATTGACGGTCTTTATCATCCAGGGAGGGCGGCTCGGCTCCGTCCGCGGCGCACAACGCTTTCTGGTGATCTCACTACTGGCCGTGCCTCTGTTGTTGACGGCCATCTGGATGGGAGAGCGGTCGCTGCTCAATGCCGAACAAACGGCCCTGGTCCGTGACGCCTTGCTCCCGGCGGCGCTGGGGTTTGGCCTACTGCTGGCCGCGTTCCCTTTCGGAACTTGGATGCCGGCCCTGGCCGCCGACGCCCCGCCGCTCATCACCGGGTTCATCTTTGCCGCCGGTTCGGCCATGGCACTCTTTGTCACGCTGCTCCTCTTCCGCAACACCCCCCTGTCGCTCACCGATCCGCTGACCCAAACCGTCTTTCAGCTGGCCGGTTTGGTGATCGCCGTCCTCGGGGGTTTCATCGCCGCGGCACAGCGCGATTTCGGGCGGCTGTTTGGCTACGCCGCCCTGAGCGATCTGGGCTACCTCCTGTTGGCATTGGGGTTCGGCTCCAGCCAGGGGCTGACGCTGGGCTTGTTGCATGTCGCCAACCGGGCTGCAGCCCTCGCCCTGGCCGCCGGGGGGCTGGCCATCTTGCGCCATTGGGCCGCCGATGACAGGTTTGACGCCCTGGGCGGCGTGGCCCGTCGCCTGCCCATCGCTACGGCGGGGATGATGCTGGGGCTGCTGGCCCTGGCCGGGTTCCCCTTCACCGCCGGATTCGCCACCCACTGGGCCGTCTACCGGGCCATGTCCAGCGAGCAATGGATTTGGGCGCCCATCTTTTTGATCTCGGCAGCAGGGATCGCCGTCGGCGCGGTGCGCGGCTTGAGCGCAATGCTGGACGGGCCGACAAGGGACGATCTGCGCCAGCCGTTGATCGCATCATGGCTGCTTTTAGGACTGATGGCCGTGGTCCTCCTGTTGGGGATCGCGCCGCAGCTATTTTTGGGGCCTGTCCAAAAAGCGGTGGAGGCTTTGGCTCTGTTCTAGGATCGCAGGGCGGGCGGTCGGCCGGCGGCCCGCCGGGTGCGGTTGCAACCGCGATTTCCTCTGCGCAAAACTTGTGCCGACGGGCCGGATTCGCGCATTCGTGTCCAATGCGCGGACGACCCGCGATTTTTGAGACCGGTGAGCAACAGCCTTTTGAGGAGGAACAATGACGGTAGAAGAGATTCTGCGTGAAGCAATCCAGGGAGAGCAAGAAGCCTACGAACTGTACACCAATGCTGCCGACCTGGTCCAGGCGGAGCACATCAAAGCATTGTTGCGCGATCTGGCCCAGGAGGAGCTGGGCCACAAGGCCAACCTAGAAAGGATGCTGGCCGATCCACAGCAGCTTTCCTGGCAGGTGGAAAACCTGCGGAGCAGCCGCGTGGAGGATTACCGGGTATCCGACCACTTGGTAGCCCAACCCCTGGGACCCGATGCCGATTTTCAGGATGTTTGCATCTTTGCTGCCAAGCGAGAGCAAGAATCCTACACCCTCTACAAGGAGCTGGCGGCCCAGAGCAGTGGCCGGGTCCGCGATCTGTTGGAGGCAATGGCCCAAGACGAACTACGGCACAAGAACCTGGTCGAGCGATGGTACGAAGAGATCGTCTACCAGGACTTTTAGACCTCCATCACCACGGGTAAGATCATGGGCCGACGCTTGGTCCGCTCATAGAGGAATTCGGCCAGGCTGTTTTTGATCTTGGAATTGAGAGTTGCTTTGGGGCCGCCGCCTTTGAGGGCGTCCAGCACACGATGAGAAGCGTCTTCAATGAGGTCGCCCGATTCGCGGATGTAGACAAAGCCCCGCGTGATGATGTCCGGCCCGACCACCACTTCGCCGCTGTCGGCATCCACGGCGACGACCACGACGACAAACCCGTCCCGTGAGAGGAGATGGCGGTCACGGAGGACGACGCTGCCCACGTCTCCCACACCCAAGCCGTCCACCAGGACATGCCCTTCTGTGACCTGACCGTTGGTCCGCCCCCAATCCCGACCGAATTCCAACACCGTACCGCTTTCGGCGATGAAAATGTTTTCCGGCGGGACTCCCACCTGCTCGGCCATGCGGGCATGGTGGATCAGGTGGCGGAATTCGCCGTGGATGGGAACGAAAAAGCGGGGCCGGACCAGGTTGAGCATCAGTTTGTGCTCTTCGCGGCTGGCGTGGCCCGAAACGTGGACCTGCATCCGCTGGTGGTGGTAGACCTCGGCCCCGGCGCGGAAGAGGTTGTTGATGGTGCGGTTGACCAGTTCCTCATTGCCGGGGATGGGGGTGGCCGAGACGATGACGCTGTCGCCGGGGCGGATGTTGACCTGGCGATGCTCACCCAGAGCCATGCGCACCAGGGCGGATGTGGGTTCTCCCTGGCTGCCGGTGCAGGCAATGGCCACCTTGTGCGGCGGCAATTCGTTCATCTGCTGCGGGGTGAGGAGCTCCTCCGGAGCAAAATCCACATAGCCCAGTTCGTATGCCTTCTTGGCATAGTTGATCATTGAACGGCCCACCAACCCCACCCGCCGGCCGAACTGCCGGGCCGTATCTACCACCTGCTGCACACGGGAGATGTTGGAGGCAAAGGTGGCGACGATGATGCGCCCTTTGGCGCGGGCGAACACCCGCTCAAAGGTTTCCCCCACCACCTGTTCGGAAGGGGTATGGCCTTCCTTCTCCGCGTTGGTCGAATCGGAAAGGAGCACCAGCACCCCCCGCCCCCCCAACTCGGCCAGCTTGGCAAAATCGGTCAACTGTCCGTCCACCGGCGTTTGATCAAATTTGAAATCGCCCGAATGGACGACCAACCCCACCGGGGTTGTGATGCCCAGCCCGACCCCATCGGGAATGGAATGGCAAACGTGAAAGAACTCAACGGTAAAGGGATCCAGGTCCAACACGTCGCGGGGGGTGATGGTGTGCAACTCTGCCTTATCCAGCAGGTGATGATCTTTGAGTTTGACCTCAATGAGGCCCCGCGTCAGGCGAGTCGCATAGAGGGGGGCCTGGACCTGGCGCAGCAGGTAGGGCAGACCGCCGATGTGGTCTTCGTGGCCGTGGGTCACGACAATGGCCCGCACCTGCTCTTTGCGCTCAAAGACGTAATTCATGTCGGGAATGACGATGTCAATGCCCAACATGTCGCTTTCGGGGAACATCAGGCCGCAATCCACGATCAGCAGCCGGTCGTCGTACTCAAACACGGTCATATTTTTGCCGATCTGCCCGATGCCCCCCAGGGGGATGATGCGTAGCACTTTTTCAGACAATGGGAACTCCTCTAAGGTCATCCGACCGCCGTGGTTCGGGGATAGGATCGCCGTCTTCCAGCGAAACCTCGATCCAGCCGCGCATGGCATCGCGGATCATCTCCACCGCCTCCTCCGGCGTGTCTCCTTCACTCATACAGCCGGGGAGTTCTTTAACTTGCACAAACCATTCACCCCCAGGCTCCGGGATCATCTCAATTGTGTACGGCAGGTTCAAGTAGTACTCCAACGTCCTGTTCATCTGAGCATCACTCCGCCTCACCCAGCAGTAGATCTTGCAACGCCAAAGGGGCCGGATCGCTGGCTTGGACGCGGGCCAGGCCGGCCTGGAAGCGGGGCAGGGTGTCGGCCAGGTAGACGCGGGCCAGGGCCGCTTTGCGGGCGTTTTCCCGCCCATCGCGCAGGATGAGCCAACCGGTAAGGGTGTAGACGGCCAGGTCGGCCAGGTCGGCGGCATAGTAGTCAATGACCGCCCGGTCGTCTATTTTCTTCAAGTGATCCACGGCACGATTGAACAAAGCGGTTGCTTCCTCCAAGCGGGCCTTCAGATCGGCCAGGTCGGAGCCGTATTCTTCGGCGGCCCAGGCATCAAACAGGGGGTTCAGGGCATGGCCCAGCAGCGGACCGGTGGCGGCCACAATCTGCAACTGGCTGGTCCCTTCATAGATGTTGGTAACGCGGATGTCGCGGTAGTGGCGTTCCACGCTGAATTCGCGCATGTAGCCGGTTCCGCCGTGGACCTGCATGGCCAGGAAGCAAACCCGGTTGCCCATTTCGGTCGCATGGTACTTGGCCAGGGGTGTCAGCACATTGGCCAGGCGGTCCGCCTCTTTGAGGCGTTTGCGCTCCTGGGCATCCAGCCCGCGCCGCGCCTTGCGCTGCTCCAACGCCTTTTTCATGTCCACCCAGCGGCCCGTTTCATAGACCAACGCCCGCGTCGCCTCTATTTCGCCTTGCATGGTGAGCAACATGCGGGTCACCGCCGGGATGCGGTCAATGGTCTGGCCGAACTGGACGCGCTTGCGGGCATAGGCCAACGCCTCGCGGTAGGCGGCTTCGGCGATGCCCACCGCCTGGGCGGCGACGGCGGCCCGCGCGCCGTTCATCAGCGCCCAGGTGTAGCGGATCAGCCCAAAGCGGCGTTTGCCCACCAGCCGGGCCGGCGTGTCGTTGAACTGCAATTCGCAGGTCGGGGAGGCGTGTAGGCCCATCTTGTTTTCCGTGCGACGGATGCGGATGGTGTCGTCGGCCTCCACGGCAAATAGGGAGAGGCCACGGGCGTCGGTGGAGCCTTCTTCGGAGCGGGCCAGGACCAGGAGCACGTCGGCGTTGCCGTTGGTAATGAACCGCTTGACGCCGTTGAGCCGCCAGGTCCCCGCTTCCTCATCCCACCAGGCGCGGGTCTGGACCGCCCCCAGGTCGGAACCGGCGTCCGGCTCGGTGAGGACCATGGCTCCCGTTGCTTCGCCGTTGGCGAAACGGGGCAGGATGCGGGCTTTGGTCTCTTCGTCGCCATATTCGGCGACGATGGCCGCCACCTCCTGCAGGGCAAAGATGGTCATCAGGGCCGGATCGGCGCGGGAAAGGATCTCTATCATCATCTGATGGATGGTAGTGGGCAGGTTCAGCCCGCCGTGCTCCCAGGAGAGCATGGCCCCCATCAGCCCGGCCTGACGCAGCAGGGTCAATCCCTCCTGGGTAGGCGCGGCGTAACGGACCTTGCCCCCTTCCAGGTGGACGCCTTCTTCATCGGCTTCGGCGGCGCGGGGGGCAATGCGGTTGGCGCAGATGTCGCCCAGCACCGTCAGCAACCGTCGGTAGTTGTCCAGGGCGTCGGCATAGTTGCGCGGCGCGCCGGGGAATCGGTCATGGAAACGGTAGCCATCTTCCAGCATTTCGACCACCGGCCCGATCTCCAGGTGGTCCAGACGGAACTGTAGGTCGGGGTTATCGGTGAAAAAGTTATCAGCCATGGGGCATCTCCTCACAAGGAACGGTAAGCGCGGATCATCAGGGGGATGACGGTCCGCAGGTCGCCGACGATCTTGTAGTGGGCAATGTCAAAGATGGGCGCGTGGGGGTCGGTGTTGATGGCGATGATCTTGGCCGATTGGTCCATCCCGGCCCGGTGCTGGACCGCGCCCGAAATGCCGCAGGCGATGTAGAGCCGGGGGCGCACGGTGACGCCCGTCTGCCCTATCTGGTGTTCGTGGGAAATGAACCCGGCGTCCACCGCCGCCCGCGAGGCGCCCACTTCACCGCCCAACGTTTCGGCCAGGTCGTAGATCAGCCGAAAGTTCTCCTTGCTGCCCACACCCATCCCCCCGGCGACGATGATCTGCGCGCTTTTGAGGTCCACGCCGGGGGGGCGGGTTTCCCGGTGGAGCACTTGCACCACCAGGTCGGCATCGTCAAAGCGGGGTTCGATCCGCTCGACGACGCCGGTGCGGGTCGGGTCCGGTTGGGGCAGCCGCATCACTCCCTCGCGGACCGTAGCCATTTGGGGGTGCATTTTGGGGTTGACGATGGTGGCGATGATGTTGCCGCCAAAGGCCGGTCGGATCTGGTACAGCAGGTCGCGGTAGACCTGCCCCCGCCGTTCAAAATCGCCGATTTGCAGGTCGGTGCAATCGGCGGTCAGGCCCGCCGTGAGGCTGCTGGCCAGACGGGGGGCCAGGTCGCGGCCTACGGGCGTCGCGCCGTAGAGGACGATGTAGGGCTGCCGTTGACGCATCAGATCGGCGGCGACGCGGGCGTAGGGCAGGGTGCGGTAGACGGCCAGTTCGGGGTGATCGGCCAGGAGCACCCGGTCCGCGCCGTGCCGGATGAGGGTTTGGCTCAGGTCGGCGACGCCGTGACCCAGCAAGAGGGCAACCAGCTGACCGCCCAGACGGTCGGCCAGCTCCCGCCCTTTGCCCAGCAGTTCCAGGCTGACGGGGGCGATGCGGCCCTCGTCCTGTTCAATGAAAATCCACACGTCTCGTTTCATGTTCTCCATCCTGTTGATCCCTGAAATCTATCCACCGCAGAAACGCCGAGGCTGCGGAGATGGGATACGGAGCCATTGCGTTTCGGAGATGCATCCGGGGCCGGGGGAACCGGAGGGAATCACAAAATGTGCTCCGCGATCAGCTCACGCATCAGGGCGGTCAGGCCCTCGGCGTCGGGCGTGATCTCTTTGCTATCGGTCGATTCAAGGACGACGAAATCCACCTTGAGGACCTGAGTCGGCGAGCCGGAAAGGCCCACCCGCTCATAGTCCACGCCCACATCGGCCCCGTTCCACACGGTGATCCGCAACCCTCGCTCGGCCAGATAACGATCCAGGGAATCTTCATCCCCGAATTCGGGCCATTGTTTGAGCAAAGAGGCGTATTCCAGGGGAGTGGCGGCGAGTTTGTAGGCCAGGACGCGCCGCACGGAGGGAGGGCGGGGTTCGTTGGCCGAGGCGACGACGGTCAGCAGGCAGGGCAAGGGGCAGCGGACCGTTTCTGTGCCCAGGGGCAAGGCCCGCCGGACGACGATTTCGCCGTCCTGCAGCGATTCAATCTCTTCGGCGTAGGTGATCTGGGGCAGACCCAACTTTTCGGCGACCTGCGGGCCGACCTGGGCGGTGTCGCCGTCTATGGCCTGCCGCCCGCAGAACACCAGGTCGTAATCGCCGAATTCGCGGGCGAACCGCTCTACGGCGTGTTGCAGGACGTAAGAGGTGGCCAAGGTATCCGAACCGGCGGTCTTGCGGTCGGTGATGAGGATCACCCGGTCGGCCCCGCGGTAGAGGGCCTCGCGCAGCACCTCGGCGGCGCGGGGCGGCCCCATGGTCAGCACCGTCACCTGCCCGCCGTGGGCATCCTTGACCTGTAACGCCATTTCCAGGGCGTTCAGGTCCTCCGGGTTGAAAATGGCCGGTAGGGCGGCGCGGTTGACGGTTCCGTCCTCCTTCATCGCCTTGCCGGTGATGTTGGCCGTGTCGGGAACCTGTTTGACCAGCACGACGCTGTTGTACGGCATGAAATCCTCCTGATCTGTTCAAGTAGCAAGCCGGTAGCTCGCCCGGCGTCAGACGGCTGACCCCACGCCCGCGGACCGGTGGGCAGGTCGGCCACCGGCTGCAAGGGGCGATTCAACGCAAGCCGAACCGGCGCGCCCCTGCGCCGCCTCGCATTCCGGCGCAGGGCGGGCGAATGGGCAATTCGCCCCTAACGGCAGGCAGGGAATCATGTCTCCCAATAGAACACATCTCGGCGGGAAAAGTTGCGGCCAACAGGCGGTCTCGGCAGACCAATTTTCCCGTTCCGGGCAGGCTTGACCCGATCCGCCCCCACCGGCAGCGGTCCGGCGGGGGTAGACCGGACTCGGCGCACCGAGAGCAGCAACGACTCAACGGTTGAGGAACAGCCGGCGGCCGGGCCGCAGTCATGCCCAGGCCCCCGGCGCGAAGGATCGGCAGATACAAAGCGGGCCATATCCTGCGCCCAAAGGAGCGGATACGGCCCGACAAGAGCAACGGTAGATCGCGGGGTTGGTGGATCGGAGGAATATCCCCGATCCACCGACCCTGTTACCGGCGGATCCAGGTTCCCGTTTCACCGTCCAACGCCCTGGCAATGTTGGGCGGATCGGTGATCAAGGCTTGGCCTTCGGGATGGGCTTCCAGGTAGGCCAGGACCGCTTCAATTTTAGGTCCCATGCTGCCCGGCGCAAAGTGCCCTTCTTCGGCGTAAGCGCGGGCTTCTTCTACGGTCATGTGATCCAGCCACTTCTGATTCGGCTTGTTAAAGTTGATGGCAACCTGGGGTACTGCCGTGGAGATGAGGAACAGGTCTACCTTGAGCTGCCGGGCCAGGAGGCTGGTCGCCCGGTCTTTGTCAATGACCGCCCGCGTGCCGACCAGATTGCCGTTTTCATCCTCAATGACGGGGATGCCTCCCCCACCGACGGCGATGACGACAAAACCGTTTTCCATCAGGGTTCGGATGGCATCCAATTCAATGATCTTGAGGGGGATGGGGGAGGCGATCACGCGCCGCCACCCGCGCCCGGCGTCCTCCACTACGCGCCAGCCGTCTTTTTCAAACTTGCGGGCATCCTCTTCGGTGGTAAAGCCGCCGATGCCCTTGGTCGGGTTTTGGAAGGCGGGGTCGTTGCGGTCTACCAAGACCTGGGTGACGACGGCGGCGATCTGTTTTTGGATGCCGCGCTTTTTGAATTCGTTGTGCAGCGACTGGGCGATCATATAGCCGATAGAGCCTTGTGTGTCGGCGCCGATCATGTCCAGGGGGGTGGTGTGGACCTCATGGGCGGCCAGTTCGTTGCGGCGCAGGATAAAGCCCACCTGTGGTCCGTTGCCGTGGGTGATGATCAGGTCCCAGCCTCGCTCGATCATGTCGGCGAGGTGTTTGGCCGTCTCTCGGACGGCGTTCCACTGGGAAGGAACGTCTTCATGTTGCTTGTCCAAGATGAGTGAGTTGCCGCCGATGGCGACGACGGCGGTTTTTCGTTTCTCGGTCATGTTCGCTTCTCCTCGGATTTTTTACCAGTTTCCCATGGTGAGGGCCATGACGGCTTTTTGCACGTGCAAGCGGTTTTCGGCGATGTCGTAGATCGCGCTGCGGGGGCCGCTGGCCACTTCATCGGTGACTTCGCTGCCCCGGTCCACGGGCATAGGGTGGGTAAAGATGGCGTTATCGGTGCGGGCCATGCGCTCGGCGGTCGTCGTCCAGCCCTGGTAGGACATGGCCTTTTCGATCTCGGCCTGTTTTTGGAAGACGCCGTCCTTGTATGCCTCCGCGGTTACCCAGTTGCGGCTGTAGACGATGTGGGCACCGTCGTAGGCGACATCGGGGTCGTTGACGATGTTGAAGGTGGTTCCGTTTTCCGCACAGTTTTGCTTGACCCACTCGTACACTTCCGGGTCCAGGTCGTAACCATCGGGCCGGGCGATGGTGACGTTCATGCCAAAGCGGGAAGCGACCAACAACGCCTCCTGGACGCTGCACCAGGAGCGGGCCAGCGCGCCCGAAGCCCACGTCAGCAAAAAGTTTTTGCCTTTCAGGTTCTCATAGTTGGGGCGGCCCGGCCCTTCGCCGTACCACTCGGCCCAGCCCATCACGTCGGCCATGCCCTGGCAGGGGTGGAATTTGTCATCGGCCATGTTGATAATCGGCACGTCGGCCCAATAGGCATATTCGCGCAGCATCTCGTTGCCCGCGCCATAGTAGGGGACCTTGTCCTCCAAGATGCGGATGCCGATGCCGCACACATAGCGGGACATTACTTTGGCCGCGTCTTCAATGGTCTCGCCCGCCTTTTTCTCCGTTTTGAACCGCCCGGCAGAGGGGGTCATGAACTGGGCATGACCGCCCAACTCGGTGGCCGCAGCTTCGAAGGACATGCGCGTCCGCACCGAGGGGTTATAGAAGAACATGAGGAAGGTCTTGTACTGCAAAAGGCTCGTCCAGCGCGGAGAGAAACGATCTCGCTTCATCTTGGCCGCCAGGTCAAGAACGGCTTGGAGCTCCTCCAGCGACCATTCCTGGGTGACGATGAAATCTTTGCCGTACAGGTCCATTTTCGCCCTCCCCTCGGTTACATCGTCAGGGCCATGACCGCCTTTTGCACGTGCAGGCGGTTTTCGGCCTCGTCATAGACCACCGAACGCCAGCCGCTCTTGGGATCGGTGTTGTCGATCACTTCGTCGTCCACTTCCCAACTGCGGTCGGCGGGCAAGCAGTGCATGTAGATCGCATTCTTGTCGGCCAGCTCCATGTATTCGCGGGTGGCTTTCCAATCTTTGTAGCGGTCAAAAATCTCCTGGGTTTTTTGCGGGTCGTTCTCGCCGACGGGCGGCTGGAAGATGGGGGTAGCAGCCCAGGCTTTGGGGTAAAGGACGTGCGCTCCTTCGGCAGCCTCCATAAAGTCGTGGGTGATCTCAAAGCTGCTGCCGTTCATTTCGGCATACTGTTTGCAAGCAGCGATCACTTCCGGGTCCAGCTCCATCTCCGGGGGATGGGCCAACACGGTATCGCACCCCATCATCGTCGCGGCAATGATCGCGCTCTGGGGCACGGCACGGGGCTTGTGGATGCTGGGGGAATAGGCCCAGCTCATGACAAACTTGATGCCCTTGAAGGTCCCGAACTTTTCTTTGACCGTCAGCACGTCGGCCAGGGCCTGGAAGGGATGGTACTTGTCGTCCTCCATGTTCAAGACCGGGATGTCGGCCCAATAGGCAAAGTTGCGGATCATTTCGTTGGCCCCGCCGTATACCCAGTCCACCGGGTCACCGTAGCAACGGATGGCAATAGCATCCCCCATGCGGGAGAGGACACGGGCCACGTCGGAGACGCGCTCGGTGCTGTAGGCCACTTCCTTGCCGGGCAGAGCAGGGGTGTAGATTTTGCTGGGGTCCAGGTAGTGGGCATGACCGCCCAACTGGGTCATCCCCGCTTCGAAGCTATTGCGGGTGCGGAGCGATTGGTTGTAGAAAATCATGAACAGCGTCTTGGCCCGCAGCAGGTGGTCGTGGTACTGACCGATGGCCCGGTCCCGTTTGAACTTCAGGGCCAGGTCCAGGATCTGTTCCACCTCTTCTTTTGACCAATCCAACAAAGTGATGAAATCTCGGCCTCGGAATGTGTCGGTTCTCATTTTTCTCTCTCCTTCACAAAAATTTTTTTAGACTCAAGTTGCTCGCGCCGGGGGCGGTGGCGACTCAAGTCGCTCCTTTCGGGCCTGCGGCCGGGCGTATTCGTGCATTCGTGCATTCGCGTCCGCTTCGTGGACGGCCCGCATTATTTTCGGGGAAGCGGACCGATCCCCGGCTCACCGCCAAGGATGAAAATCTCGGCGGCTCGCGCCGGGGGCGGTGGCGACTCAAGTCGCTCCTTTTGGGCCTGCGGCCGGGCGTATTCGTGCATTCGTGCATTCGCGTCCGCTTCGTGGACGGCCCGCATTATTTTCGAGAAAGCGGAGACGACTCTCGTCTACCAGTTTCCCAACCCCGTGCGCTTGTTGAATTCCCGGATCAGCTCATCAATTTCGTCCACCTGGGCATGGATGCTGCTCCAATAGTCGGGCTGATACCATTGGGCTTGGATCTCTTCATAGGTCTTGCCCTGTTGCTCGACCCAGGTGTAGTATTTCAGGTTGTGGATGCGACGGCGGTCCCAGTAGCCCAACTCCTCCACGTACTCAATGTTGGCGCCCAAGAGGTAACGGTGGTAGTCGGCGGCGGCATCCACCTCGCTGTAGGGGCCGTGCTCTTCGTGCAGCTCGCGCAGGCGGCTTTGGTACAGTTCCATGGAATCGGTCCAAACGGTGAGGACGATGTCGTGCTCGCCCAGTTCGTACCACTTGGCGAATTTGATGGCCGAAAGGACGTTGGCGATGCTGGAGATGCCCAGCAGGTCCAGCCGTTCCACCAGCGACTCCGGGACGCCCTGTTTGACCAGGTAGGCCCGTCCTTCCGGCTCGTTGAAGAGGCGCACCAAGCTCATGCACGCCTCGTCGTCAATGGCCATGACCATGTCGGTGTTTTTGACGTTGTGGATCCAGGGTACGTGCTTGTCACCGATGCCCTCAATGCGATGGCCGCCAAAGCCGTTGAGCAGCAAGGTAGGGCACTGCAACGCCTCGCTGGCCGCGACTTTGCTGGCCGGGAACAGTTCCTTCATGTAATCGCCGCAACCGATGGTTCCCGCCGAGCCGGTGGTCAGCACCACGCCCCGGTAGGTATCCAGCGGCCCCATCTCCTGCTCCAAGACCTCGGCCATGGCGTGCCCGGTTACGTCATAGTGCCACAAATGGTTGCCGAATTCGTCAAACTGGTTAAAGATCACAATGTCGTCGCCCCGTTCGGCTTTTAGCTCCCAGCATTTATCAAAGATCTCCTTGACGTTGCTTTCGCAACCGGGCGTGGCGATCACCTCGCCGGCGATGGAAGCCAGCCATTCAAACCGCTCGCGGCTCATCTCCTCCGGCAGGATGGCGATGGATTCGCAGGCCAGCAAGGCCGAGTTGTAGGCCCCGCCCCGGCAATAGTTGCCGGTGGAAGGCCAGACCGCCTTCTGTGTCGTCGGGTCAAACTGCCCGGTCACCAGGCGCGGAACCAGGCAACCGAAGGTGGCGCCGACCTTGTGTGCCCCCGTGGGGAACCATTTGCCCACCAGGGCGATGATCCGCGCCGGGACGCCGGTCAGCGAAGACGGCAACTCCACATAGTTCACACCACCGAATCCGCCCCCATGGGCCACCGGCTCGTTCTTCCAGGTGATGCGGAACAGGTTGAGCGAGTTCACATCCCACAAGCCCACGTTTTTGAGCTTGGCTTTGATCTCATCGGGGATGAGGGATGGATCCCGCATCTGGGCGAAGGTAGGGATGATGATGTTTCTTTCCCGCGCCCGTTGGACGGCTCGTTCCAATTTCTCCTGATTAATCGTCAAATCTATCATTTCGTCCTCTCTCCTGTTTTGATAAGAAGCAACCCGCCGGATCGGGACCGCTCCCGGTTCCCAACCCGCGGCTCACCAGATCTCCCTATAAGCCAAAACCGCCATAACCAGATAGGCCACCGTCTTGGGGATCATCAACAGGCCGATGAGGGGGATTTGCCGGACAAATAGAACGACAGCCGTGTAACAGGCATAGGAAAGCAGGATCATGATCCCCATCCACCAAAAGGGCCGGTCGTCGTTGGCCCGCGAGTCGCGCAAAAAGAGATAAGCCACACCCAAGCCCTGGATCAGCAAGGGGATGTTGCGGATAATGGACCAGGGCTGGGGCGGGACCGGGCTGTTCCATTCGTTGGCCGGGACGGCCAGGAACAGCAAGCGGATCAATGCGGCGGCGAACAGCATCACCTCAAACGGCCCATAGGCTTTGCGATAGCGGACGCGCCAGATGGCGACCATCAGCACGTAGAACAGGGTGACGGTGATGGCCGTCATCACGGTTCCCAGGCCCAACAGGCTGAAGGTGGATCCGGCAAAGGTAAAGGAAACCGGCTCCGCGCCCCCCAGGGCATAGGCGACCACCCGAAAGCCAACATGCCCTGTATCCCCCAGAGCCAGGAGTATGAAGGCCATCATCACCAGATGGGCCGTGCTCTGGTCCTCCTCCCGCACCTGGGGCAGGCGGCGGCGCATTTGGATCACCAACCACCAGATGGCGATCAAATAGCCGATGTCAAAAACCACCTCCATCCAGATCCTTGCCGTTTCGGACATGAGATCTCTCCCATCCGTGAGGAACCCAGAATCACTCCATGTTCCCCGACTCCAACGCTTTCCTCACGGCATCCAGGTCCGGTGCGATGACCTGCGCTTTGCCCACCGACTGCATGGCGGTAGCGATGTCCTTCAGGCCGGAGCCGGTAGATAGGACCACGACCCGGTCGTCGCCGCGCACCAACCCTTGTTCCACCGCCTTGACCAACCCGGCGTAGGCGGCAGCGGCAGCCGGTTCGGCAAAGACACCCACCCCCTGGGCCAATGTCGGGATGGCGGCCACAATCTCTTCGTCGCCGACCCGCAAAAATGCGCCGCCGGTCTCGCGGACGGCTCGCAAGGCTTTGATCCGGTCGCGGGGCAGCCCGGCGACGATGCTATCGGCCACCGAGTGGGCCTCCACCGGCTTCATCTCCCAGCCTTCCAGCCCCTGCTCCCAGGCATCCACCAGGGGTGACGACCCGGCGGCCTGCACGCCGAGGATGCGGGGCATCTGCTCAATCCAACCCAGGGCCAATAGGTCTTTGAACCCCTTGTACACTCCGCCGATGATGCAGCCGTCGCCCACCGGCACGACTACAACCCAATCCCCAACACCCGGTCCTCGGTCGTGCAGCTGCTCGTAGAGTTCGTAGGCAACCGTCTTCTTGCCCTCGCTCATGTAGGGGTTGTAGGCCGTGTTGCGGTTGTACCAACCGAATTCGGGCGCGGCCTGCAAGCATAGCTCAAAGGCATCGTCATAGGTCCCATCCACCAACAGCACCGTCGCGCCGTAAACCAGCAACTGGGCGATCTTGGCCTGGGGCGCAGATTTGGGGACAAAGATCACGTTTTTCTGGGCGACGGCGGCGCACAGCCCGGCCAGGGCCGCTGCTGCGTTGCCGGTGCTGGCCGTGGTGACGACCTCATAGCCCCGTTCGCGGGTCTTGACCACGGCAATCGCCGATGCCCGATCCTTGAACGAGGCGGTCGGTTCCCGTCCATCATCTTTGATCCACAGGTGTTGCAAGCCCAACGACTCGGCCAGGCGCGGAGCAGGATAAAGGGGAGTCCAACCGACGCGGCCCAGTACCGTCCCCCGGATCAACGGCTCGACCACTTCCGGCTCTACCGGCAAAAGCGGCAGGTATCGCCAAATGGAGCGGGTGGGCGAACCGGCCAGCTTGGCAGGACTGATACGCCGGGCAATGCGCCGGTAGTCATAGACTACATCGAGAATGCCATCGTCGCCATGCTTGGGGCAAACATACTCAACCTCATCGGGGCCGTACTCCGTCCCGCAGATCATGCATCGCAAGCCAAGTACATGTTCCATAAGAGCATTCTCCCATTCATTCAGCGACGGACCACATGAAAGCGGAACCAATCGGGCAAGAAATAGTTGCGCGAATATTCAACGGGCCGCCCCTCGGAGTCAAACAGCCTTTCCTCCAACAGCAAAAGGGCCTGCTGCGGCGTCACGGCCAGCTTCTCGGCCAAAAAGTCGTCGGCATTGATCGCTTCTATGTTGGCCACGGCGTGGGCGATCTGCACTTCCGGCTTGGCCCGCAGTAGATCAAGCACCGAGCCGTTGAAATCTTTGCCGATGTCATCGGGAGAAAGAATGGACCGAGGGACCTGGTCCACCATGTAGGCGATGGGGCGATTCTGGACGATCAGGGTGCGTCGGATTTCGGTGAGAGGAGTACCCACCTGGACCTGAAGTTGCGCGGCCAACCCTTCGTCGGCCGGCAGCGATGCGATCTCCAGATCGCCGCACCGGACCTGAAACCCCTGGCGCGCCGTAAGTTGCAAAACGCTCTCCAGCCGTTCCAGGCCGCTTTCCAGGCGACGCCCATAGCCGGGGGCGACGAACGTGCCCACGCCGTGCTTGCGTAGGAGGACACCGGCCTGCTCCAAATTGTGTAGCGCTTCGCGCAGCGTAGGGCGCGAAATGCCCAACCGGGCGGCCAGCTCCTTTTCGGAGGGGAGCTGCTCACCGGGAGCATAAACACCTTGCTCTATCTGTTCGAGCAAGTACTGCTGCGCTTGTGTGGACAAGGGCACACGGTTGGCCCTGAGCGGCTGCATCCCATTGTCTGTCATCTGACATCTTACCTCAATGCGGCATTGTACCCCATTTCGGCTCCTCTGTCAAAACGCCAAGGGGGTGTTGCAAAAGATTCGTCGCGCCCCCGGTGGGCCGTCGGTCGGGCGCCCGGCCACAAGCCCGAAAAAGCGATCCCAACCGCCGCTGCGATCCGGCGCAAAGGGGCGCGGGTTACGGCCCGCCCGAAGGGCACGGCAGAGAGAGATTCATCGTTCGTTTTCGGAGCAGAGCACAGCGGTTTGACAAGGCCCCGATCTTTGTGTATAATGCACCCGCTTGTTTGAAAAACTTGCCCAAGCGTGGCGATAGATTGGTGATGGCGTTGATCCCCCAAAAACAAAAAGTAAGGAGGAAAAGATGTCAAGGAAGAAAGGAATGACGGCATTGAAAGCGGTTGTGGTTCTGTTGGTCCTGACCTCTATGGTGCTGGCCGCTTGCGGTCCGACCCCAGAGCCAACCAAGGCCCCCGAACCGACCAAGGCTCCGGAGCCGACCAAGGCTGCCGAACCGGAGCCGACTGAGGCCCCCGCCGAGGCGGAGAACGCGACCTTGGCCATCCTGCACTTTAGCATCATTGAAGGCACAACCTGGTCCGGGGCGCACGACCGCGCCGGCAAGCGCATCGCCGAAAAGTACGACAACGTGGATTACGTCTACCGCGAAGAGGTCGGCCCGGACGCCACCGTACCTTACGCCGAGGAACTGATCGCCGACGGCGCGGACATTGTGGTGGGCAACGCCGAATTCATGGGGATGCCCCTCAAAGACATCGCCGACAAATACCCCGATGTCTACTTTGTCTCCATCATCGCCAGCGACCTGACCACCAAGCGGAACTTTATCCGCATCTTCCCCCGCCAGTACCAAGCACTCTACCTGGAAGGCCTCATCGCCGGTGCACTGACCCAGACCGGCAACATCGGCGTCGTCTCGGCCTTCCCCTCCGTCCAGGTCATCCGGCGGCAGGCGGGCTTTACCCTGGGCGTCCAGGATGCCGCCGAACTGCTGGGCAAGGAGATCAACATCTATGTCAAATACGCCGGCGACTGGTACCTGCCCCAGGAAGAGCGGGACATCGCCGCCACCCTGGTTGATCAATACAACGTGGACGTGCTGACCCACCAGACCGACTCCGGCTCGCCCCTGGACGTAGCCCAGGAAAAAGGCATTTGGTTCGTCGGCAAGGATATGGACATCGTCGGCTTCTACGGCTGGTCCAGCACCGACACGGTGGCCGTCTCCTTTGACACCCGCTGGGAAGTGCTCTACGACCGGCTGGTTCAGGAGTGGCTGGCGGGCAACAAGAACCCCGACACCGTCCTCTACCTGGGCATGGAATCCTCCATGACCCTGGCCGACGGGACCGAAGAGGCCACCATTGACATCATGAACGACAACAAAGTGGGCGTGGATGCCATCAGCCCCAAAGCCCTGCCCTCCATCCCCCAGGAGATCATTGACCTGGTCAAGGAACGGCGGGAGCAAATGATGAAAGGTGAGTGGGATCCCTTCACCGCCCACGAATTCGTGAGCAACGGCACCGGCTTGGACCTGGAAGGGCTGCCGGTCCCCGAAAAGGGAACCGTGGTCAAGCCTGCGGGCGAAGAGCCGACGGCGGAATGGCTGCTCTCCAAGTTCAACTTTGACCTGGAAGGCACGACCATTCTGGAATAAAGGCGCACGGATGCACTGATGACCTTCACCGTAACCCGGTAACAAAAGGTCTGAGGCTCTCACAAATCAAAGACGATTCTCGTGGGAGCCTCATTCCTATTTTGCTTGCAGGAGGATTTATGCCAAAAGGACTCCTGGACAACATCAAACATGGCGATACGGTCCTCGAAGCGCGAGGGATCACCAAACGCTTCCCCGGCGTGGTCGCCAACGACCGCATTGACTTTGAAATGAAAGCGGGTGAGATCCACGCCATCCTGGGCGAAAACGGTGCGGGCAAGACGACGCTGATGAACATCCTCTTTGGCCTTTACCAACCCGACGAAGGCCAGATCTTTATCGGCGGCCAGGAGGTCAAACTCCGCTCCCCGCTGGATGCCATTGACCTGGGGATCGGGATGGTCCACCAGAACCGCAAACTGGTTTCCGCCCACACCGTCCTGGAAAACATCATCCTCGGCCATCCCCGTGCGGGAGCGATACTGAACATCAAGGAAACGAGCCGCGAAATCGAAGAACTGTGCGCCCGCTACGGCTTTGAAATTGACCTGAAAGCCAAAGTTTGGCAGCTTTCCGAAGGGGAAAAACAGGTTGTCGAAATCCTCAAGGCCCTCTATCGCGGAGCCAAAATCCTCATCCTGGATGAGCCGACCTCGGCCCTGGCCCCCCCGGAGACGGAAAAACTGTTGAACTCCATCCAGGCCATGGCCCAAGATGACCTGGCCATCGTCCCTTTTATCACCCACAAACTGCCCATCGTCTTGGCCATCAGCGACCGGGTGACGGTCCTGCGCCGCGGCAGGGTGACGGCCCGCCTGGAAACCAAGCACGCCACCGAACAGGGCCTGGCCAAAGAAATGGTGGGCCGGGAAGTGCTCTTTCAAATTGAACGGGTCCAGGTCGAACCGGGCGAACCGATCCTGGAAGTGCAAAACCTTTCTGCCCTGAGCAACAAAGGGTTCATGGCCCTCAAGGGCGTCTCCTTCACCGTGCGCGAAGGCGAAATTTTCGGCATCGCCGGGGTTTCCGGCAACGGCCAGCAGGAACTGGCCGAAGTGTTGGCCGGGCTGCGTCGGGCGGAGGGGGGCAAAGTGCTCCTGGATGGGGTGGACATCACCTATGCACCCACCCTGGAGCGGTGGCAGCGGGGCATGGGTTACATCCCCAGCGAGCGGGTGGATGTCGGCTCCATCGGCGACTTTTCCCTAACAGAAAATGTGGCGATGAACTACTACTTTGATCCCAAATTCGTCCACTATGGCATCCTGGATTACGGGGGCCTGCGGCAGCTCACGGAGGAGCTGATCGCCGAGTACGACGTGATGGCCCCCGGACCGGACACCGTAGCCAAGAACCTTTCGGGTGGAAACCTGCAAAAGATGATCCTGGCCCGCGTGCTTTCCCGCAAACCGCGTTTGGTCGTTGCCAACCTACCCACCCAGGGACTGGACGTGGGCGCCATTGAATTCGTACGGACCAGGCTGATGGAAGCAAAAAAGGAAGGAGCCGCCATTCTCCTGATCTCGGAGGATCTGGACGAAGTGCTATCGCTGAGCGATTGGGTTGCCCCGATCTACGAAGGGGAATTCATGGACATCATTCCCGGAGAAAAGGCCGACAGGGAGTATGTGGGAGCCTTGATGGCCGGTTCACGCCAGGTGGAGGGAAAAGCATGAGAATCGGTCGCTATGAACTCAAAAAGCAAAGGCGGGTGACGCTATCCGGTTGGGAAGCGGTGTCTATCTCGCTGCTGGCCATTCTGTTCTCCCTGCTGCTGTTCAGCCTGATCTTTCTCCTGGCGGGGGTCAACCCCCTGGAAGCCTACCGGGAGATCTTTTCCTACGCCTTTTTGAACCCCTTTGGCCTGCCGTTGACGATCAACCGCTTCATCTTCTTGCTGCTGTGTACCTACGCCTTCATCATCCCCTTTCGGGCCGGCCTGTGGAATATCGGCATGACGGGGCAACTGTACGTCGGGGCGTTGAGCACCTATGCCGTGCTGCTGGCCTTTGGGGCCAAAGAATCGCGCAGCATTGAACTGAACCCGATGCTGGTCATCCCCCTCATGCTCCTGGCCGCCGCCCTGGGCGGAGCGGCCATCGGGGCCATTGCCGGGTTCCTGAAGGGCCGCTTCAACACCAACGAGATCGTGGTGACAATGATGCTGAATTTCATCAGCTTCTGGGTTGTCTCCCAAATGATCAAAGAGGGGGGGATCTTTATGAACCCCGGCGGGCGGGGCGAGAGCTTCGAAATGCCCCCTTCGGTATACGCACCCCTATTCGGCAAAATCCCCTTCACCATCCTGATAGCCTTGGGGTTGGCCCTGCTCTTGACCTTCCTCTTTGCCAAGACCAAGCTAGGCTACCAGATCCGGGCCTACGGCCACAGCCCGGCAGCCGCCCGCTACGCCGGGATCAGCCCGGTCAAAATCCCTTTCCTGGTCTTCATCCTGGGCGGGGCGCTGGCCGGTTGGGCCGGGTATCACTATTTCGCCGCCGTCCCCGGCGTCTACAAAATCTCGCGGAACTACGGCTACTTCGGCGACCTGGCCTTCTACGGCATCATCTGCGGTTTGATCTCCCAGGGCAACTCCCTGGCCGCCATCCCGGTAGCCTTGCTCTTCGGAGGATTGTCCATCGGCGGGAGGTTCCTCCAGGGCAAGGTCCACATGAGCTTCGGCGTGGATTACGCCCTGCTGGGTGTGCTGATGATCACCCTGGTCGCCTTCCAATTCTTTTATCGCTACAAAATCGTGCTGATCAAAACGGAGGAGGAGCAGGCAGATGTGGGAGTTTCTCATTAGGAGTCTGGAAGCCTCGACGATCTTTACCTTTGCCGCCCTGGGTGAACTGATCGACCAACGTTCGGGCATTTTGAACGTCGGGGTGGAAGGGGTGATGCTTTTCGGCGCGACGTTGGGGTTCATCGCCGCCCAGACGACGGGTAGCTACCTGGTCGGATTTGCCGTGGGGATCGCCATCGGCGCGTTGCTGGGCCTATTGCACGGCTTTTTCTCCATCACCCTGGGGGGCGACCAAGTGGTGAGCGGCATGGGCATCTGGATCTTTGGCTTTGGCCTGACGACCTACATCGGCAACCCTTACACCGGCCCCCTGGGGATGGAGCGCATCCCCACGATTTTCGGCATCTCTCCCTTTTTCTACCTGGGGTTGATCCTGGTGGGCGTGACCTGGTTCGTGCTGACCAAGACGAGCCTGGGCTTGCGGATCCGGTCGGTGGGGGAAAACCCCTCGGTGGCCGAGGTTTCCGGGGTGAACGTCACCCGCACCCGCTACCTGTGCGTCACGGTCAGCGGAATGCTCATGGGCCTGGCCGGGGCCATCTATGCCCTGGATTACAACCCGGTCTGGAACTACAACTTTCTCATGGGATGGGGATTCATCGCCCTGGCCCTGGTCTTTTTCTCCATGTGGAACCCCATCATCCTGTTGGGCGGCTCCCTGCTCTTTGGGACGTTGTGGCAACTTTCCCTCAACCCCCAATTGGTGCTGCCCGGCGTCCTTTCCCGCTACATCTGGCGGACGGTTCCCTTTGCCATCACCCTCATCGTGCTGGTGGTCATGTCCACCAAATGGTTCCGCCTGCGCTGGGGAGCGGCCAAGCCGGAGGCGTTAGGATTGCCTTACGTCAAAGAGTGACGGAAGGGTGTGACGGCTCCGGGGCCGCATTTTCCCCGGTCCGCAACATCCCCTCGCTCCCGACGCCGACCCGACTGCAGGGACACCGAGAGCACGGGGAAAATCATGTAAACCAACTACCCCGGCAAAATCGGCTTCTCCGGAAAGGGCAGGTCTCAGACCTGCCCTTTCCTTTCCCCCGCGGTCCAAAATTGTGCCCCCCACCCTGCCAACCCCTTTGTGCGATTTGACAAAGAGGACCCGGTATGGTATCCTCTATCTGCAATTTGCACATAAGGGCAAGAAAGAGGTAGTGGCAAAATGCCGTATGTCCGTCGGCGATGGCGGGAAAAGCGAAACGGGGAATTTTGCCCCCGACGCATCCATCGGTTTTTGGAACCGTGCTTGCTCTTACTGCTACACCATGAGGAAGCCCACGGCTACGAGTTGCTGGAAGGGCTAAAACCCTTTGGTTTTGAAAAGAACCCGGTGGATTCCAGCACGGTATACCGCTTCCTGCGCGATCTGGAGGAACGGGGATTTGTCACCTCCCGTTGGGATACCGAAGGGGGCGGCCCGGCTCGCCGCTTATACCGGATCACCGAGGAGGGCGACCGCTACCTGGCTTGGTGGGTTGGTGACCTACAGGAGACCGACCGGGCGTTGCACAACTTTTTGGAAGCGTACAAAGCGCATATGAAAATGCACCAATAGGGAGGGAGAACTTTGGTCACGGAAGCAGAGATCCGCAAGGCTCTTGAACGGGTCATGGACCCGGAGCTACACAAAAACCTGATAGAACTGGGCATGATCCGCCGGGTAGAGGTGGACAAAAAGGGCCGCGTCAAAATCACCGTGGCCCTGACGACAATGGGCTGTCCCCTCAAAAACCAGATCGTGGACGACATCAAACGGGAGGTCGGTAAACTGGCGGGCGTCAAAGCGGTGGATGTGCAGCTGACCGAGATGACCGAGGAGGAAAAACGGCGCATCGGCATCGGCACCGGCGGCGGAGACAAGGGAGCCGTCGAAGACCTGAACGACATCAAACGGGTGATCGCCGTGATGAGCGGCAAGGGCGGCGTGGGCAAATCGTTGGTCAGCGGCCTGCTGGCCGTAGCCCTGCGCCGCGAAGGGTACGAAGTGGGCATCCTAGACGCCGACATCACCGGGCCGAGCATCCCCAAAATGTTCTTCCCCGATGGGGCACGGCTGGGCCTAAGCCCCCTGGGGCCGACACCGCCCCTGAGCAAAGGCGGCATCAAGGTTATGTCCATCAACCTACTCCTGGAACAGGAGGATCAGGCCGTCATCTGGCGCGGGCCCCTGGTCAGCGGGGCCATCAAACAGTTCTGGGGCGACATCTTCTGGGGCCAATTGGACTACCTTGTCGTGGACCTGCCCCCCGGTACATCCGATGCGGCGTTGACGGTGATGCAGTCGCTGCCGGTTTCGGGCATCGTGCTGGTCACATCACCGCAAAGCCTGGCCGGGATGGTCGTCCGCAAGGCCGCCCGCATGGCCCAGCAGCTACAAACCCCCATCCTGGGCCTCATTGAAAACATGAGCTACTTTGAATGCCCCGACACGGGCACACGCTATGACATCTTTGGCCCCAGCCACGCCGAAGAGACGGCCCGACAGATCGGCGTCCCCTTCTTGGGGCGGCTGCCCGTGGACCCCGAAATCGCCCAACTGTGCGACGTGGGCCGCATTGAGGACTATGCCGCACCTGCCTTCCGCCCCATCGCCCAGGTGCTCGCCGAGCGGACGCCGGAGGCGCGGCGGACCATGTTCCTGAACGTGCCGACAAAATAAAATTTCAAAAAAGAAGGAGGATCATCATGTATCGCGTAGACATCGAACAGTGCACCGGTTGTGAGACATGCGTAGAGGTATGCCCTGTGGAGGCTATCTCCATGGTGGACGGTCATGCCTACATTGACATTGACGAGTGCATTGAGTGCGGAGCCTGCGCCGCCGAATGCCCGGAAGAGGCCATCGTGGAGGTGGACTAGGAATCGCCAAGACCGGATTCCGACGGGAGCACAAAACTAGAAACCAAGCCGTCTCGGCGGTAAAAAATAAAAAAACGCTGCGAGGTGCTCATGATTATCCGCAATCTCAAAAAATCGGCCGAAACCTTGCGCCAGGCACTGGAGCAAGAAGACGCCGCCGCCATCCGGAAAGCCCAAGCCGAATTTACCCGTGCGATCAAAACTGCCTGGCAACAATACGAACAGGGCCAAGTGGTTGTTGAGATGCGGGGCCTCCCCCGGTTGATGTACTACTGGGCCGTCGAGGACCTGCCGTCAAGAGCGCAGGACCCGACACAGTGGCTGAGCCTTCGCCGCGAGCTGGGGCATTTCCTGCGGATCATGGAGATCTCCATCAAACCCCAGGAGCAACCCAGCGAAGCATAGGTCCCCAAGAGAGCAGGGATGAGAGGAGAGAAGCGTATGACACAAGAGGTGGATGGTTGTGTCAAACCGGCAGCCGGGCCGCTGGTTGCCCCGCCTTCCCCCGCAGGGGGAGCAGAGGTACAAGAGGAGGTCAGTATGGTGATCGCACGCACAGGCAAGGAAGCTCCGGATTTTGAGGCGACGGCCTACGTTCCGGGCGAAGGGTTTCAGAACATCAAACTCTCCGACTATCGGGGCAAGTGGGTAGTGCTCTGCTTCTACCCCGGTGACTTTACCTTCGTCTGACCGACCGAGTTGGCAGCGGTCGCTGCCAGGTACGCCGATCTCCAGGCACTCGGGGTCGAGGTCCTGTCGGTCAGCACCGATAGCCGGTTCGTCCACAAAATCTGGCAGGAAGAGGAACTTTCCAAGATGATCGAAGGCGGCGTTCCCTTCCCCATGCTCTCCGACGGCGGCGGACGGATCGGAACGGTGTACGGAGTGTACGACGAAGAAGCCGGGGTAGACATCCGAGGCCGCTTTATCATTGACCCGGACGGCATCATCCGGGCCATGGAGGTCCTCACCCCCGAAGTCGGGCGCAACCCCGATGAACTGATCCGCCAGATCAAAGCCTTCCAGCTCGTGCGGGAAACGGGTGAAGTCACACCCTCCGGCTGGCAGCCGGGTGACAAAACCCTGACTCCCGGCCCGGCCCTGGTAGGCAAGGTCTGGCAGGAATGGAAGCCGTAGAACCGGCGTCCCTGCTCTCATCCGGGAGTTGGTAGATTGGGGGTTGGCAAAGCGGACCGCGCGTCCAATCTCCAATCTACCAGCCGACTAGATTAAGGAGAATTCTTATGAAAGTTGTAGTTTCTGCTCAAGGAGAAAGCCTGGACGCTGCCGCAAGCCCCGTCTTTGGCCGCTGTCCGGCTTTTGTCTTTGTGGATACCGAAACCTTCCAGGCAGAGGCCGTGGCCAATCCGGCCATGGGCCAGAGCGGAGGGGCGGGCATTCAGGCCGCCCAATTCGTCGTCAACCGAGGAGCACAGGCGGTACTCACCGGCAACCTGGGGCCGAACGCCTTTGACGTGTTGCAGGCCGCCGGCGTGCCCGGCTACCGGGCCATCGAAGGCACGGTCCGCCAGGTGGTGGAGGCGTTCAACGCCGGGAAGCTGGAGCCGATGAGCGGCGCCAGCGTCGCCGAACACGCCGGGATGGGCCGGGGGCACGGCATGGGCCGCGGGATGGGCCGCCGGGCCGCTGCGCCGCCATCGCCGCCCCAGGTGAACAGGGAGGCAGAGCTGGCCGAACTGCGGGCGAAACTCCAGGACCTGCGTCAGCAACTGGCCGATGTCATGGCGAGGATCGAGGCGTTGGAAAAGGAGGGCTAGGCTATGCGCATCGCCGTATCCGCCGACAACAAAAACGGGCTGGATAGCGTGGTCAGCCCCCATTTCGGGCGTTGCCCGCACTTTATCCTGGTGGATCTGGAAGGCCGGGAGGTCAAAGAGGTCCGCGAGGTGGACAACCCCTACTACTCGGCCCATCAGCCGGGCCAGGTCCCGGCCTTCATCCACAGCCTGGGCGCAGACGTGATGCTCACCGGCGGGATGGGAAGCCGGGCCATCATGTTCTTCCAACAGCTCGGCATCGAAGGCGTGACCGGGGCCTACGGCACGGTGCGCCTGGCGGTGGAACGCTACCTGGGCGGCGAGCTAAAAGGAGCCGAACCGTGCAGCGAGAGCGAAGAACACGGCCACGGCGACATCCCCGCCGAGGGCGAATATGAAGAAGACGAGCTAGGCCGCCTGAAAGAAGAAGCGGAAATGCTCCGCCGCCAGCTGGAAGAAGTGAGCGACAGATTGGGAAACCGGTAGGGCCGACGGCCAAGACCGCCCCCACCGGATCGCAGGCCGGAGCAAACGCCCTCGTCGTTGCCGACCTGCAAAATTCCCGGCTTGTGCCAAAGGAGGAAAATCATGGGTAGAGGACTAGGACGTGGTCGAGGAGCCGGTCGCGGCGGAGGCCGCGGGCCGGGCCGCATGGGCGGCCCCAAAGCCGCCGGGCCGGGGGGCAACTGCATCTGCCCCAGCTGCGGAACCCGTGTGCCACACCAGGCGGGAAAACCGTGTTATGAGATCAAGTGCCCCGCCTGTGGCACGACCATGACCCGCGAATAATGGCTGCCAGGGTCGCTTGGGCGTCTATCGCCGTCAATGTCTTTTTGACCGTTCTGAACCTGACCATCGCCGCCGCTTCGGGCAGTTTGGCCGTGGCCGCCGAGATGGTCCACAACCTGGTGGACCTGGTGGCCTCGGTGGCGGTGCTGGCCGGGGTCAAAATCTCGGAACGGGAGAGCCGCGCCTTCCCCTACGGCCTCTACAAGGTGGAAAACCTGGTGGCCGTAGGGGTGGCCCTGCTCATCTTTTTCACCGGCTACGAGATCGCCAAAAGTGCCCTCTTTGCCGAAACGCAGCCGGTGACGGTCAACGCCTGGATGCTGGGCGGCGTGGTCCTTTCGGCGGCGGTCCCTTTGGCCTTTAGCGTCTACGAAATGCGGGCAGGCCGCCGGATCAATTCGCCCAGCCTGATGGCCGACGCCCAGGAGTATCGCGCCCATGTCTTTTCATCGGGCGTCGTCCTGCTGGCCCTGCTGGGGCAATGGATCGGTGTGCCGCTGGACCGCTACGCCGCCCTGGTCATCGTCATCCTCATCGCCAAGACCGGCTGGGACCTGCTGCGCGACGGGATGCGCGTCCTGCTGGATGCTTCCCTAGACGCCGAAACGCTGAACCAGGTGCGGGCCTTGATCGAGGCCGAGCCGACCGTCACCGAGGTCCGCTCCCTGGTGGGGCGCAACGCCGGTCGCTACCGCTTCATCGAGGCGGAGGTGGCCCTGCGGGTGGACGATCTGGAAAAGGCGTATGCCATCGGTCGGCGGCTGGAACAGACCATCCGCGAGCAGGTCCCGTACGTGGAGCGGGTGTTGCTCCACTATGAGCCGCAGGTGCGCACCCATCTGCGCTACGCCGTGCCCCTGGCCGACCCCGGCGGCACGGTGAGCGAACACTTTGGCGAGGCTCCCTACTTTGGCCTGGTCACGGTCCGCCTGGCCGATGGGCAGGTGGAGCGGCAGGAGGTGGTTGCCAACCCCTACCTGGCGGTGGAAAAGGCCAAAGGCATCCGCGTCGCCGAGTGGCTGGTGGGCCTCAAGGTGGACGTGGTGCTGCTGCGCGAGGACTTGCAAGGCAAAGGGCCAACCTACGTCTTTGGCGACGCCGGGGTGGAAATGCGGCTGACCCAGGCGGCAACACTGGCCGAAGCGGTATCGGAAGCTTGAACTGCAAAGGCGCAAAGAACGTAAAGAAAAGATAAAAAACTTTGCGGCCTTTGCGTCTTGGCGGTTCCAAAATCTGAACCGCGAAGGCGCAAAGGGCGCAAAGGAAGGAAGAAAAAGGAAAAAACCTTCGCGCTCTTGGCGTCTTGGCGGTTTCAAAATCTGAACCGCAAAGGCGCAGAGGGCGCAAAGAAAAGTAAAAAAAGGCTTCAAGGAGTCTCCCTTATGATTATCGCCGTTGCCAGCGGCAAGGGCGGCACGGGCAAGACAACCGTCGCCACCAGTTTGGCGCTGTCTATAGACGCCGCCGATCTGTTGTTCCTGGACTGCGACGTGGAAGAACCCAACGCCGCCCTCTTTCTCAAACCGATGCTGACCCACCGCGAGGAGGTGGGTATCCTGATCCCGGAAGTGGACTTTGACAAATGCACCTACTGCGGTCGCTGCGCCGAGGTGTGTGTTTGGCACGCCATTGCCGTGGTGGGCCAAAAGGTGCTCATCTTCCCCGAACTGTGCCACGGCTGCGGGAGCTGCACCCTCAACTGCCCGCAAGGAGCCATCCATGAGGTGCTCAACGTCACCGGCAGCTTGGAATGGGGATCGGCGGGGCCTATTGACTTTGCCCAGGGCACAATGAACGTGGGGCAAGCGATGGGCGTGCCCATCATCAGCCAGTTGAAGAAAAAGATGATGCCCGAAGGGGCGGCAGCGACCGAGCGTGTAGTCATCTTGGACGCCCAGCCGGGCACATCCTGCCCCGTGGTGGAAACGATGCGCGACGCCGATTTCGTGCTGATGGTCACAGAGCCGACGCCCTTTGGCCTCCACGACCTGCGCCTGGCCGTCCAGGTGGCCCGCGATGAACTGGGCCTGCCGGTGGGCGTCGTCATCAACCGCGACGGCGTCGGCGACCGCAGCGTGGATGATTATTGCGCCGCAGAAAACATCCCGATCCTGATGCGCATCCCGCTGGACCGACGCATCGCCGAGGCGATTTCCGACGGCAAGGCGTTGGTGGAAGCGTTGCCGGAATACCGGCCTGCCTTCCGGCAGCTGTATGAAGAGATCGTAAAGCAGGTGCAGCGATAAGGATGCCGCGCCCCCAGGGCACGGCGCAGCCGTTTCTCAAAGATGCAGAGGATGGATTTCCTTTACCGCGCCATCGGCGTTATCCATAGCCCCTTTGCGGGCGTTGAGGGTGTGCCCATCCAACCGGCATCGGCACGGGGAATCGGCGGCACGGTGGAACTGTTTGCCGAATTCGAAGACGGGCTGAAAGACCTGACCGGCTTTTCTCACATCATCTTACTTTACCACTTTCACCGCGTCGGTCAGGCCCGATTGACCGTCACACCCTTTCTCGATGAGGAGCCGCACGGCATCTTTGCCACACGGGCGCCGACGCGGCCTAACCCCATCGGCCTGTCGGTGGTCCGGCTGGTGGGCAGGGAAGGATGCACGCTGTACATTGAGGACGTGGACGTGGTGGACGGCACACCGTTGCTGGACATCAAGCCTTACGTCCCCGAATTCGACCATCCGCCCGTAGAGCGCATCGGCTGGTTGTCCCCGGCCCGCGACCGGATCGCGGGCAAGCGGGCCGACGGGCGGTTTGGGTGAGGGGAGAGAACCGAGGATCAGGCCGGTTGGAGGGTGAGGGGAACTCCCTCGGACTGGAGGGCGTGGAAGAGGGGCGTGCGGTAGCGGGCCATGCGCTCCCATTGGGAGCGGCCCACGGCCCGGACGGAAAGGAGCAGGTCATATTCCAACGAGACGCGGGCGGCCAGGCGGCGCACCTCGGACTGGAGTTGAGGGTCGTCATCGGTCAGACGGACCAGCACATCCACATCCGAGTCAGGGCCGGAATCACCCCGCGCTTTGGAACCGAACAGGACGACCGACGATACCCGGTCGCCAAAGCGGGCATGGAGCTGCCGGACAAAGATGTTCAACGCCAATCGTTCGCCAGTTGTCAACGGTGGAGCCATCATAGCCAGATTCCTTCTTCTTCCAGAAGGTAAGCAGCACTCCGCTCGACAAAGCGACGGGCATCATCCAACCGAGCCTGGGCAATGTCCCGGTCAGCGTAGCAGGTGATGTCGTAATCGCTATCCAGGCGAGAGTCCATAACATCACCGTACAGGTCACTGTACTCGCGCTCAATGAGGCCGGGTTTGATGAAATACTGGCGAAAAGCAGCGATCACCCCGGCGTGCTTGCTGCGGCTGATGCCTTTGGTCCACAGCAGGCCGCTGGCGGCGTAAAAAATGGCATAGTAGGCCCGGTTGATGGCCGTATCGTAGAACCCTTGCTCTATGTTTGATTCCGCCGCTTCCAGGGCGCGGCGGGCGGCACGGAGATAGGCTTTGATCTGGCTGCGCCGTTCTAAAATCTCTTCGGTCATGGCCTGTTCATTATAAAAGATCTGGCAGCAAAAGTCAAAGGAGTGAAATTTTGAAACAACTGGTCATTCTCAGCGGCAAGGGGGGCACGGGCAAAACGTCGGTGGCGGCGGCCCTGGCCCACTTGGCCTCCCAAGAAATGTCCATCGTCCTGGCCGACGCCGATGTGGACGCCGCCAACCTGGAGTTGGTCCTGGCGCCGACCAAGCTGGAAGAGCATGTTTTTATGGGCGGCGAGATCGCCATCATTGATCCCGAAGCGTGTAGCCTCTGCAATCGCTGCTACGAGGTCTGCCGCTTTGACGCCGTGATCCCCGGCGACGATGCCTATCGGGTGGACCCGCTGGCCTGTGAAGGGTGCGCTTCCTGCTTTTACCAATGCCCGGAAGAGGCGATCCGCATGGAGGAGCAACAAGCGGGCCTCTGGTTTCGCTCCGACACGCGGTTTGGGCCGCTCTTTCACGCCCACCTGTTCGCCGCCCAGGAAAATTCGGGCAAGTTGGTCACGCTGGTCAAGCAGCAGGGCCGCCTCCTGGCGCTGGATGAGGACCGCGAGCTGCTCATCGTGGATGGGCCGCCGGGCATCGGCTGCCCGGTCATTTCGGCCAGCGCAGGGGCCGATCTGGCCCTCCTGGTCACGGAACCCACCGCCTCCGGCATCCATGACCTGGAACGCATCCTGAGCACGGTAGACCATTTCGGCGTGCCGCCCCTGGTCTGCATCAACAAGGCCGACCTCAACCCGGCCCAGACGCAAGCCATCAAAGCCTACTGCGCCGCGGAGGGGATCCAAATCGTGGGCGAACTGCCCTTTGATACCGTCGTCACCGAGGCTATGGTTCGGGGACAACCGGTGACGGCCTTTCAACCCGACGGGGCGGTGGCGGCAGCTCTACGCAGCATGTGGGAGCGGATCAAGGAGATGATACGCCGGTGAACCGGGCGGAAAGGAGGGCAAAATGGAATTGGAACAAGCGGTCACAGAACGGTTGAAGCAGGTCATTGACCCGGAAACCGGCGTGGATGTGATCCGCATGAGGCTCATTGAGGAGCTGGAAGCGGATGACGAAACCGGCGTCGTGCGCTACAAGTTCCGGCCTTCATCGCCGGTGTGCCCCATCGCCGTACACCTGGCGTTGGACATCAAACGGGCGGTGGCCCAGGTCCCCGGCGTGACGGCCCAGGAAATAGAGGTGGTGGGCTATGTGGGCGCAGACGCCCTGAACGATCTACTCAAGGGGGCAAAATGAGATGTGCCAGGCAACGGTTTACATGAAGCAAAACGGCAAAGAAGAAAAGATCATGAGCGACGTGATCCTGTTGGAACCGGCGGCGGAGGAAGGGGCCTTGCGCCTGCAAGCCTTTTTCGAAGAGCCGGTCACGGTCCGGGCCAGCATCGAGCGCATTGACTTTTTGAAACACACGGTTACGTTGGTTCCCCTGGAGGAAAACTGATGACCACCATGAGCGATCAAGACAAACTACAGGCTCTGCTGCCCCATTGGATTGAGCACAACGAGGAACACGCCGCCGAATTCCGCCGCTGGGCGGAATCGGCACCTTCTGATGTCGCGGCGGATATTGAGGAAGCAGCCCGGCGGATGGAGGCGGCCAACGAGGCCCTGGCCGACGCTCTGAGAAAACTGAGGGCAACACGGTAGCTTCCGGGAAATTCCGGCGGTATGTACCGAGGGGAGGGATCGGGTTGATTCTGATTGACCGGGAACGCTGTACCGGCTGCGGCGCATGTCTGGAGATCTGTCCGGAGAGTGCGATCTATTTGTTTGAAGGCAAAGCCGTGGTGGACGAGACCCTCTGCCGCGCGTGTGCCGTCTGCGTTGCCGCCTGCCCGGAGGGCGCCATTCGCGTCGCCGAAGCTCCGGCAGAAGCGCAGCCTTTGCCTGCCGAGCAGTCGGCCCCGCGGCCCATCCCGGCCCAGGCCCAACCGAGCCTCGTCAAAGCCGAACCTGCCCCCCTCACCCTTTCTCTGCGGAGCCGGGTCCTGCCCGCCGTCGGCGCGGCCCTGGCTTGGACCGCCCGCGAGATCGGCCCGGTCCTGGCCGATTACCTGGCCCGGCGGCTGGAGCAGAGATCGGCCCGCTCCCGGAAAGACGGCGAATGCCGAGGTGGGGGCGGCGGCAAACGCCGTCGGAGGCGGCGGCGCGGTGGATAGGGAACTTATTCCCGTTGCCAGATGTACAGAACCTCAACCGCCTCGGCCGTGTCGCACACCAGGTCGGCCAGAAATTGAAGCTCCGCCTCCTCTGCGATCCTCTTGGGGATTTCCAGGAACACTATCTCGTCATCCAACCCAAAGTGTTGGGGCGCGGCAGCCGTCAGCCGCTGGCCCAAATCGGTCATTTCTAGGATGTCCTGGGCCAGGGTGTCGGGGTGGCCCTGCAGGCGACCCTTTTCCCAGTAAAGGACATAGTCACCGGGATTGTTTACGGCGGCCAGAACGCGGGTGTGGTCGGCGCGGGTGGAGCCTGTGCCGCCGCGGGAGGAAGAGGCAAAGAGGCGTACGGTAAACGACTCAATGAGCAAAGGGCGATCTTGGTAAATGCCTTTGATGCGGAGCCGATCTTGGAAGGCGAGATCGTGCCGCGCTGCAAACCGTCGCCACGCCTCTTTGCACCGTTCTCGGTTGCGCAACTCAATGACGATGAGGGCAATTACCCCCAGGATGAAGAATCCACAGACGAAATAAACGGTGGCGAACAGAACGTTCAGCGCGATGCTTACGGCAAAGGCCAGCAACACGATTGCGACCAAGCCGTATTGGAGGGCGTGCCGGCGCAGGTGATCCCGGCTGTAGTAGACGAGACCGTGTTGGGCGGCGTGCTGCTCCACCGCCCGGTAGAAGGCGGCGGCCTGACGCCAAGTGAGCAAGTTTTCCACCACAAGCAGCCCGACCAGACCGACGACGGCGCAGGCGATGACAACGCTTCCGGGAATCTCCGCCACCGCCAGCACAAAAGAAGCAATCAGCAGCAATCCGAACAAACGGCCGAGATGGCGCATCATGGGGTGCTCCCCCAGGACTCACTTCTCCATAGCGCATCGTGCCCGTTCATCTCTCCATCGCCTCGGCCACGGCAGGCAAATGGTGGGCGCAAGCCCGCACCAATCCCCAGCAACCGGCCATCATCATATCGCCGTGCGGCACGGCAAGGTAAGGATGCAAAGGCGAATCGGCCAACAGTCCTCGGCGCGGGCCGGTGACGGCCACAAAATCAAGGGGGGCCGGGGTGGGGTCCATCACCAGCGCACCGTGACCGTGGTCGGCAAAGAGCTCCTCGTGGGAAATCGTCCCTGCAACCAGTTGCTCCAACAAGCCCTCCAGCTTCGCCCGGTCTAGCAAGCCGGTGTGGTGCTCAAACAGTCCGGCAACGGTCCCATCGCGCAGGTGGAAAGCCAGGGTATGCATGTTGCCTATGTTGACGATGACCGCTTGCCGTCCATGACGCACGTTGGGGTCTTCCAACGCACCCAAGACGGCCGCCGGAGCGGTATCCATGACGACCAGGGGGCGGCCGGAGGGGACGGTAGAGGCAACGGCCTGCAGGCGGGTCATGGCGGGGGGGATGTCTCGGCGGAGGAAAGAGAAGGCGACCAATCCTGCCCCGCTTCCGATGCGTTCGGCCAGATATTGGAAACGGAAGAGCCGATCGCTGACGCCGGGAGGCGCGGCTCCGTGGTCAAAAACGGCCACGGCCAAGACATCTACCGCATCCAGGTCTACACCAAAAGCGGCGAAGGCGCGGGATAGGGCATGATAGTCAAAATCGCGCATCCGCAAGCGTCGGATCCCCTGCATGGCACGGGCTTCATCCTCGCCGACGACGATCACGCCCCAACTTTGCACCCGGTCCAGATCATCGTCAAAGGTGCGTGCGGCGTCGGGGGTGGCAAAAAGGCGTCGGCCGGCCTTCAGATGTTCTTTGGCCGCCCAGCTGCACGGCCCACCGCCCATCGTGACGCCGGTCAGCAACAGGTCCTCGCCCTTCTGGGTCGCGGAACGGATCGCTTGGGCCAGCAAGCGGGTGGGAGAGGGCATCACCATTTTGAGGGCGTTTTCCGGTTCCCTTTTCGTGTCAAAAAGCAGGATGTCTTGGGTTCCCGTGCCGATGTCTACGGCTAGAATCTGCATTGCGACCTCAAACCTTTTCACTCATAGGCCGATCCTCGCCAACGCCCAAGCTGCATGTTCCCGGATCAGCGGCTCCGGATCGTGCAGGGCACGGCGCAGGACGGGGATCGCCGCCGGATCGCCCCAATTGCCCAGGGCTACGGCCACATTGCGCAACAGGCCGCGTCGCTTGGCCCGCTTGATGGGGGAGCCGTGGAAGAGACGACGGAATCCGGCGTCGTCCAGCTCCATCAACTGCACCAAAGGAGGGGCCAAGAGTTCGGCGCGGGGCCGGAACGCCGCGTCGTCGGTGGGGCGGGCAAACCGTCGGTTCCAGGGACAGACCTCTTGGCAGATGTCACATCCGAAAATACGGTTGCCCAACAAAGGCCGCATCTCATCGGGGATGGGACCTTTGTTCTCGACGGTTAGATAGGAGATGCAACGCCGGGCGTCCAGCCGGTAGGGCGCGATCAAGGCCCCCGTAGGGCAAGCATCCAGACAACGGGTGCATTTCCCACAGCCGCCCTTTCTCCCTGCGGCGACCGACGTCGGAATCTCCACCGTAAGCAGCAGCTCCCCCAAAAAGAGCCAGGAACCCAAGCCGGGGTGGATCAGGTTGGTGTTCTTGCCGATGAATCCCAGCCCGGCCTCCACGGCCATCGCCCGTTCCAAGAGAGGGCCGGTGTCCACATAGGCGCGACCGACCACGGCGTGCCCCACCTGCTCTTCAATCAGTTCCGCCAGACGGCGCAAGCGGGCCAAGAGGATGTCATGATAGTCGTCGCCCCAGGCATAGCGGGAGATGCAACCCCGCGAAGGGTCACCGGAGCAATCCGGCGATGCGGTGAGATAGTTGACGGCCACGACGATTACGGTGCGGACGCCGGGTAAGATGCGGTTCAGGTCGGCCCGTTTGGCCACGGCATCGGGGCGGGCCAGGTAGCCCATCTCCCCGTGGTAGCCCTGGGCAAGCCATTCGCGGTAGCGGTCGTAGGTATCCGGGGGGCGGGCCGCGATGATGCCGACCAAGTCAAACCCCAGGGAGAGGGCTTGGCGCATGACCATTTGGGCGTCCAACAGGACCTCCTGGAGGCCGACAAAAGTATCCTGCAGATGACGCCCCGCCCTGGCGGGGCGTCCCGGCAAGGATAGGCTCTTTGGTCAAGAACGCCCAGAGTGCTAGTGGGGTGGAGAGATGGTAATCGGGGCGTTGACGTCGTACAGGTCGTAAACCAGGTTTAGCGTCCCGCTGGACGTATAGGCGCCGTAATAGGTTCCGTGGCCGTTCATCGTCAGGCGGACCACGTAGCCCCCGTCCTTGGCAGCCCAGATGTCGCCCTGGGCGTCGGTCATAGCCGCTTCGGCCTGCATGTTGCTCACGTTATACACATAGTGCTTGCACGGGATGCCGTTGACCGTCTCGTCGGGCATTACCCGTTGGGCCTGTTGGACATACGGCAGCAATTCCCCCACACCTACCACCTGCCCGCCGTATTCGGCTTCCAGCTGGGAAGCAGGGACCGGAACCCAGGGACGGCGCCCTACCTTGACCCACGCCTTATTGCCGATCAGGATAACCTCCACTTGGTTGCTGGGGAGTTGGGAGGCTGCCTGGCCTTCCACCCGCAGGATGGAATGCAGGGCCGTGGGGTTGGTAGTGACTTCGCCTTCATAGGTTACCTTGCTGTGCACCCCTGCCGTATCCCCCACAAAATCCAGCGTGACCCGCTGGCGGAAGCTGCTCAGGGTGGTGACGCTCTGTTCCCATGCACCGGGATCAAAGGTGTAGAATTCTTCCAGCACTTCGGCAGCTTGGGTGGGCGGTGGGGGAGGCGGAGGTTGGGTGGGAGCGGCTTCCGCCGTCGGAGGCGGTGCAGTCGTGGGGGCTTCCGTCGGAGGCGGCGCAACCGTAGGCTCTGCCGGGGCTGCTGCTTCCGTAGGCAAAGCTGTGGGCTGCTCGGCGGGCCGGGTGGGCGCGGCTGCCACCGGTGTAGCCGTCGGTTGTGCTGCTGCATCCTCCGTCCCCTGGCCCTCAATGTGGATCTGAATGTCCACATCGCGTTCGCCGCCGCAGCCGACCAGGATGGCGGTCAGCAGCAAGATCAAGACCATCAATACCGTTCTACGCATGACACACTCTCCTAAAAAAGATGCAGGACATTATACCACAGACCACGCGCAGCGGTAAAAGGGGGAGGAACGTTCGCGGGAGGACAAACACCCGGAATGCGGACAAGCACATATACCGTCTCCCACTCCGGTCCCACGACAGAGGCACCGAGAGCATGGGGAGAAACCGCTCAAAGTCCCCTGTTTTCCAATGATCCCCGCGCTCCTGTAGGGTGGGATCTTCAAAGGCGTCTATTTTGCCCACGGAATGGACGGACGGCGGGATGCCCTGCAATCACAACGGACCGCAACTTGGCAACGCCCCTCCTTTGTGCTACAATACCCTTCAATCCCAAGAGGCGGACCGACCCGCGGCGCTGCGCCGCGGGCGGTGGCGACACAAACCGCGATTTCCTTTGCGCATGTCCGGAGGCTTGCGCCGGCGGGCCGGGCACTTTCTGTGGACGACCCGCCATCTGCGAAGAAGGAGAGATGCCGTGACCGAACAAGAGGCCAAACGATTCTTGGCTAACCCCGACGTTTCATGCCGGGAAGAAGGCCCCGATGAAGGGGCCATCCTTTTCAACCCGGATACCGATGCTATCCTGGTCATCAACCCCGTGGGGCTGCTGATCTGGCGGGCGTTGGAAAGGCAACCCCATACGATAGAGAGCCTTGTGGCCGTCCTGCAAGAACAGTGCGAAGATGTGCCCACCGACCGGGTGGCCGCCGATGTCGAAGCGTTCCTCCAATCCCTCTTGCCGGGCGGTTTTGTCGGCGAGGTGTTGGAGGACGAGACCGCATGATGACAGGGCAACAACTCCCTACGCTGCCGCGGATACCCCTGCCCACGGAGGTTGAAATCGCCCTCACCGGGCGTTGTAATCTGCACTGCCAGTACTGTTTCTACAACGACGAGATGGTAGCCCGGCAGGACCAACCTACCCATGTCTGGTTGGCCTTCTTTGAGGAGCTGAGCCGATTGGCCGTCCGGAGGGTGACGCTCACAGGGGGAGAAGTCTTTACCCGGCAGGATTTTTGGGAACTGGTGGACGGCATCATTGCCAACAAGATGCGCTACAGCATCCTCAGTAACGGCACGCTCATTGATGAAAAGACGCTGGCCCGATTCCAAGTGGGCAAACGCCGGCTGCGCCTGGATTCAATCCAGATCTCCATCGACGGCTCTCGCGCCGAGATACACAACCTCAGCCGCCCCAATAGCTTCGACCGTGCCCTACGCGGTTTGCGGCTGCTCAAAGAAGCCGGGTTCCCGGTCACGGTGCGCACGACCATCAACAAACACAACCTGCACGACCTGGAAAACATTGCCAAACTGCTGCTGGAGGATGTAGGGTTACCATCCTTTAGCACCAACGAAGCAATGCCCATGGGGGCAGGATGCGATAACCAGAAGAGCATCACCCTCACGGCCGCGGAGAAGCTAGAAGCCATGCGTACCATGCAACGCCTGCTCCAACGCTACCCCGGTCGTTTGCAGGCCAGCGCAGGGCCACAGAGCAAGCTCAAGATGTATGCCGATATGGAACGCGCCCGCCGGACGGGAGAAAGCGTTTCGGCCTATACGAGCGGTCATCTGACCGCCTGCGGTTGCATCTTTTCCAAACTGGGCGTGCTGCACGACGGGACCATCGTTCCCTGCCACGTCCTCCACCAACTCCACCTGGGGCATATCACGACCGATTCGTTGGAAGAGATCTGGCACACCCATCCCATCATCCAGGCCATGCGCCAACGACGCAGTATCCCCATGCGCCAAGTCCCCGGCTGCACCGGTTGCGAATGGGCCGACTATTGCAACGGTAGCTGCCCCGGCTTGGCCTACGAGCTGACCGGCGAGCTGAACCGGGCCAATCCAGAAGATTGCTACCGCCGCTTCCTACGCGAAACGGGAGTCACCGACGCCGAAAAGTTCTGGCTGACGCCGCCGGGGACCTGACACTTGCAGGAGCGAAATAACCGACCATGTCTTGCGAAAAGGAAATTGTCGTTCCGGTCCGAGATCTCTCTACATCCCACCTAAACCTGCCCCCCGGCGTCCCGCCTTTGTCCGCCCTCTACCTGTATGCCTCCGGCTCCTGCAATCTGGCCTGCCGCCACTGCTGGATCACCCCCGAATACATCGGCTTTGAGCCGGGGGAGCATGTCGCCCCCGGCCAGCACGTACCGTTGGAATATGTGGACAAAGCCATTCGGCAGGGAAAGCCGCTGGGGCTGCAAGCCATCAAACTCACCGGGGGCGAACCAACCCTGCATCCCCGGTTCCGCGATCTGGTGAACCTGATCGCTCAGGCCGATCTGAGAATTCTGTTAGAAACCAACGGCACGCTGATTGACGACGACCTGGCCGCCTTTCTTAGAGACACGCCCCAACTCACCTTCGTTTCGGTCAGCCTGGACGGAGCCGACGCGACCACCCACGACACCATGCGCTCCGTCGAGGGAAGTTTCCAACGGGCCATAGAAGGCATCAAAGCCCTGGTCAAGGTCGGCTTCCGTCCCCAGGTGATTTGTAGCCTGCACAAAGGCAACATTGATCAGGTGGACGACCTCATCGCCCTGGCCGAAGAGCTAGGTTGCGGCTCGGTCAAATTCAACCTGATCCAAGAGATGGGCAGAGGCGAGCAATTCTTCGCCCGGCAAGGGCTAAGCATTCAAGAATGCATTGCCGAGAACGAACGCATAGAGCGTCAGGTCATCCCCCGCAGCAAAATAGACATCTATTTTGACATTCCCCTTGCCTTCCGCCCGCTCACCCGCCTTCTTCGGGGTGATACCAGCCACTGCGGCATCTTGACCATTTTGGGGCTGCTATCAAGCGGCGAACTTTCGTTATGCGGAATAGGGGAGACCGTTCCGGAGCTGATCTACGGGCATATCGCCTACGACGACCTGTACGACGTGTGGTGTGAAAATCCGGGCCTTGTCGCCTTGCGGGAGCAGATCCCGGCCCGGCTGGAGGGTGTCTGCGCCCAATGCCTCCATCGGGCACTGTGTTTGGGCACCTGTGTAGCCCACAACTACCACGCTTCCGGTCGGCTCACCGCACCTTACCGTTTCTGCCAAGAAGCCGATGATCTGGGTCTCTTTCCCGTCTCGCGCAAGAAATAACGGTGGTTACCAACCTGCTGCAAGATCCTTCGGAGTGGGACGTTGAACGAGCAATGTCCGCTGAGTGAGCGGGAACTGGAAATCGTACAGTTACTGGCCACGGGGGCCACAAACCAACAGATTGCGCAGCAGCTGGTCATCAGTGTCAATACCGTCAAGGTGCACCTGCGCAATATCTACGCCAAGTTGGATGTTAGCTCACGGACCGAAGCAACGATGGTTGCCGTGCGGGCCGGTTGGGTGAGCGTGCCGGGAGCAGAGAAAGAGGAACAAGCCCCGGCAGAGCCGGAACCTCGCCCCGCTCCATCCCCCTTGCCCGACCTGGGCCGCTGGCCTCCGGTCTCGGTCCCCAAGCGGGTTGCATTGGCAACGGCGATCATCATCGCCTTGCTGTTCGCCTTTTTACCCCCCGTGTTGCAGAGCGAAGAGGACATCGCCGATCCCTTTGGCGGTGTCTTTCCCACCGAGGCCATCGGGGCTACCTCCGGCCGCTGGCACACCCGCGCCCAGATGCCCACCCCTCGCACCGACCTGGCCGTAGTTGCCTACGACGGCCTGGTCTATGCCATCGGCGGGGTGAGCAACGACGGCGTGACGGCCAAAGTGGAAACCTACGATCCCCAAACCGACACCTGGACAACGCGTCACCCCAAACCAACGCCGGTTGGGTTCATCTCCGCAGCCGTTATAGAAGGCAAGATCTACGTGCCCGGTGGCATCTCTGCCGATCTCGCCCCCCAGACCGTGCTAGAAGTCTACGACCCGGCTACCGACACTTGGGCACAGCGTGCCCCTTTGCCGTTGCCCTTAGGGGCTTACGGCTTGGCCGTGCTGGGAGGGAAGCTATACCTTTTCGGCGGCAACGACGGGGAGCAATATGTGGATTCCGTCCTGGTTTATGATCCGGAGACCGACACCTGGGAAAAGGCGACCTCAATGGATCAAGCCAGGGGGTTCTTGAGCGTCGCTGCCGTGGAAGATCGGCTTTATGTGGCAGGCGGCTACGACGGCACGACCGAATTCCGCCGCCTGGACGCTTACAATCCTACAACCGACACCTGGGTCACCCTTTCGCCGATGGAAGTAGGCCGGGGGGGACTGGCCCTGGTTCCCGTGCGGCAGCGGTTATACGCCATCGGCGGCGGCATGACCGAGTACTTGGCGTTCAACGAGACCTATGACATTCGTCTGGATGCTTGGCAGCGTATCGAAACTCCCCTCAGCGGTCAATGGCGGGGGCTAGGGGCCGCCTTCGTCTACCCCTACATCTATGCCATCGGCGGTTGGCATGAAGGTCCTCTGAGCGCAAACGAAGCCTACCAAGCTCTCTTTATCGTCATACCCTAAAAGTCACCGAACTCCGGCGCACCGCCGAGGAGGAACATCCCGGTCGGCTTGCGCCGTACGGGCGATCTGGGTCATCCCTTTCGGACCGGCGGCCGGACATATCGGCGCACCCGTGCCCAATTCGTGGACGCCAAACATGCCTGCACGCGGCGAAGGCAACCGGAGCCGCCGCGTACGGAATCCCAAAAACAGACGGGCGGGTGAAAGCCCGGCTTCCATCCGCCCGCTGCATTCCTCCGCAACACCCCGGATCAACGTTTTGTGTACTGGGGTGCTTTTCTGGCCCGCTTGAGGCCCGGTTTCTTGCGCTCTTTTTCCCTGGGATCGCGGGTTAGGTATCCGGCACGGCGCAAGGTGCGGCGCAGATCGGGATTGACGACCAGCAGAGCGCGGGCAACGCCGTGGCGGATCGCTTCCGCCTGGCCGGTGATCCCCCCGCCTTTGACCAGGACCGAAACGTTGAACCGCTTTTCGTTATCGGTCAGTTTTAGGGGGGCCAACACACTCAACCGATCCTGGGGGCGACCGAAATAGACATCCAGCTCCTTGCCGTTGACAATCACCTGACCGTCGCCGGGGTACAAGCGCACCCGCGCCGTCGCCCGTTTGCGTCGTCCCACCGCCTCATAGTAGCGAACATCCTCGGACATTGATCCTCCCCCTACAATTTCAAAGGTTTGGGTTGCTGTGCCTGGTGGGGATGGCTGTCACCGGCATAGACTTTGAGTTTTTTGAACATACGCCGTCCCAGTTTATTTTTGGGCAGCATCCCCCGAACCGCCGCTTCAATGACCCGTTCCGGGTGCTTGGCCAGCTGATCCCGCAGGCTAATGCTCTTCAAGCCACCGGGATAGCCGGAGTGGCGGTAATAGATTTTCTGGTCCAGCTTGCGCCCCGTGACCCGCACCTTCTCGGCGTTGATCACAATGACATAATCACCGCAATCCATGTGCGGCGTGTAGATCGGTTTGTGCTTGCCCCGCAAGATCGGCGCAATGCGCGAAGCCAGACGCCCTAACGTCTGCCCTTCTGCGTCTACCACAAACCATTCGCGCTGAATATCCTCTGGTTTAGCCGTAAAAGTCCTCACTGTCCGACTCCTCCACACGGCGGTTACAAAACCGGCCTGTCTTTCAGTAATTCACCTGTATCAGACACAACCCCTGGGGCGGGGCCACCAACTTGATCAGGCTGCGATCCCGCGCCGGTAAGAGAGCGGCAAACTCCTCCGGCGAGAGCTGCCCCCACCCCACCTGCACCAACGCCCCGACGATGTTGCGCACCATACGGTACAGAAAAGCGTTGGCTTCTATCTCAAAGAAGAGGAAGGGCGACTGCTCCTTCCATTCGGCCCGCAGTACCCGGCGGACCGTATTCTTTCCCTTGGGGGGGCGGCCAAAGGTAGCAAAATCATGCTCCCCCACCAAGCAACGTGTCGCTGCGATCATGCGTTCCCGATCAAGCTGCGGCCACACCTGCCAGGCCATGCGCCGGGCCAAAGGCGAACGGATAGGCCGATTCAGCAAGGTGTAGCGGTATACCCGACCGGTGGCACTGAAGCGGGGATGGAATCCCCTCGCCGCCTCCCCTATCTCCCGAACAACGACATCGGCAGCCAGGGTCGCGTTCAGAGCACGTTGTAAATCATCCAGGCCGTGCTGCCACGGGACCTTGAAGACGATCACTTGCCCCTGGGCATGGACTCCGCGGTCGGTCCGCCCGGCAGCCGTCACCCGCACCCGATGGCCGGTGACGGCATAGATGGCCCGTTCCAGCTCACCCTGGACCGTCCGTGCCTGGGCTTGGACCTGAAAACCATAGAAATCGGTCCCGTCGTACTCAATCTTGGCCCAGAACTTCACTCCACCAATTCCAGTATCGCCATTTTGGCAGCATCGCCCTGGCGCATCCCCAACTTGAACATGCGGGTATAACCACCCGGTCGGTCTTCAAAGCGGGGAGCGATCTCTTCGACCAACTTGTGGGCGATCTGCTTATCGGTCAGGACGGCCAACACCTGCCGCCGGGCATGGAGGGCCATCTCCTTCGCCATCTTTTCCAACGCTTCGTCGTCCCCCTGATCGGCCAGGGCGATCAATTGCTCTGCCCGTCTGCGGTTGAACCAAGCCGAAAGTTTTTCCACGTCCCGCTGTCGGGCCAACTCCACCAACCGCTCACTACGGGCTTTGCGGGCCTTTGTCACCAGTTTTTCGGCCAGAGGACGGACGGCCCGCGCTTTGGCTTCGGTTGTCTTGATCCGCTCATGGCGGAACAGTTCCGTCATCAGGTTGCGATATAGTGCTCGTCGGTGGCCGCTTGACCGCTTCAGGTGGCGGCCCGCTTTTCTATGTCTCATTGTTCCTCCAAATCCGCGCACACTCGGACTTTTTCCCTCGCTCAACGCAGGCCACAGCCTGCACCCCCTTGCACCGGACCGTTATCCGGCGCGGGCCGGATCGGGGTTTTCATCCCCGGCAGCCCATCCGCCCACTCGTCCGGCCTCCCGGCGCGCACGCTGCGGGTGGAAACCCCTGCGGAGTTGCGCACTCCGGCCCTCTACAGGTCGGGGTTCGCAAGCCCCCACGAATCAGCCGGTCGGCAAGGGCCAAAAGCCTTTTGCTTCCAGGTTGGCCTTGAGCTCGTCCAGGGATTTTTGACCAAAATTGCGAATGGCCAGTAGTTCGTTTTCGTCCCTTTCCAGCTTTTCCAAGATCTCGCCGACGGTTGAAATACCCGCCCGCTTCAGGCAATTAAAAGCCCGCACCGAAAGGTCCAGTTCCTCGATGCTGGTCCCGGCGATCCGCTCCGGGATACGGCTCTTTTCCTCTTCCGGTTTGATTTCAACCACCTTATCCCCGAATTCGGCAATGGCGATCAGGTGTTTGGTTAGGAGCTGAGCGGCAGTACTCAACGCTTCTCCCGGCGGGATCGTCCCATCGGTCCAGATTTCTATCATCAAGTTATCAAAGTTGCTTGACTGGCCGACCGTCACCCGGCTGACTTTGTAATTTACCCGGCGGATCGGGCTGTAGATGGCGTCGGTAGGGATTTCGGAGATGGGCAGTTTGCCCCGTTCCTCTGCCGGGGAGTAGCCCTGACCGCGCTGCACGGTCATCTCCATTTCCACATCGGCTTCGGGCGAGTCGGTAGTAAAGAGGTACAGGTCCGGGTTGACGATCTCCACAAAAGGCGGGCAGATGATGTCCCCCGCGGTCACGATCCCCTCCCCCCGCACCTCCAGGTGCAGGCGGGCTTCCTGCTCCTCCTCATCCAGGAATTTGAGCCGTACCTGTTTGAGGTTGAGGAGCAAAGATGTCATGTCCTCGCGGACATGGGGGATTGTTGAGAATTCATGGTAAACGCCCCGCACCAAGACAGAGGTAATGGCCGCCCCTTCCAAGGAGGAAAGCAACACCCGCCGCAGGGCGTTCCCCAACGTCACACCATATCCTCTCCCCAGCGGTCCGATCAGAAAGCGACCATAGTCTCGCGCCAGGGCTTCCGTTTCAATCTTGGGCAAGACCAGATTCAACAAATGCCACCCCCTTGCTCAGCAAAGCGTGATGGCCGCGACGTGCCCCAACGGAGCACGCGTTGGGGCAGGCGGCCACGCTGCCCGCCCCCGGCAACCGCGCTAGCGGCTATAGTACTCGACGATCAACTGTTCATCAATCGCCACGTCAATGTCTTCGCGGGTGGGCAAGGCCAAGACACGTCCCGATAGGCTCCGATCATCACGGCTCAACCAGTTCGGGGGCGCCGCCCGGTGCTCCATCTCCTCGGCCATCCTTTTGAAGCCGGGTTTCCTGCGGCTGTTTTCCCGCACGGCAATTACATCACCCGGCTCTACCAGATAGGAAGGGATGTCCACCTTGCGGCCGTTGACTTCAATATGGCCATGACGCACCATCTGTCGCGCCTGGGGTCTGGAGCTGGCAAAGCCCAAGCGGAACACCACATTGTCCAAGCGGCTTTCCAGCATGATCAGGAGGTTTGTACCGGTTAGCCCCCGACGCCGTTCTGCCTCCCGGAAGTAACGACGGAACTGACGTTCCATCACCCCATAGATCCGTCGGGCTTTTTGTTTGGCCCGCAGTTGCAAGGCGTAATCCGATTCCTTGCGGCGTCGGAACTGCGCCTGCTTGCCGTGTAGACCGGGTGGATAAGGTCGTCGATCAAAGGAGCATTTGGGCGAATAGCAACGTTCCCCCTTCAGAAACAGTTTTTCTCCTTCGCGACGACAGAGCTTGCACACCGCGCCTGTATATCTTGCCATTCTACCTCCAATGTTGCGTCAACAACCCTGACCGTTACACCCGTCGTTTTTTGGGCGGACGGCAACCGTTGTGCGGAATGGGAGTCACATCGGTAATAGACCGGATCACCAACCCCGCCGCCTGCAGGGAGCGGATCGCCGCTTCCCGTCCGGGGCCAGGCCCCTTGACGAAAATATCCAACTCGCGCATTCCGTTTTCCTGGGCAGCACGGGCAGCCTGTTGTGCTGCCAGCTGCGCGGCGTAGGGCGTGCTCTTGCGCGAGCCTTTGAACCCGGCCGTCCCCGCACTGGCCCAAGCGATGGTATTGCCCTGTTGGTCTGTGATCGTAATGATCGTATTGTTGAATGTTGCCTGAATATGCGCCTGTCCACGCGGAATGTTGCGCTTTTCCCGACGCGGCCCGCGCCGGGATACTCGTCGCCTTCGGCCCATGCGTCCTCCTTAGATTACTTCTTGGCCCGCGACCGGCGTTTGCCTGCCACGGTCTTGCGTGGCCCGCGCTTTTGCCGGGCGTTTGTCCGAGTCCGCTGGCCCCGCACCGGCAGGTTCTTCCGGTGACGGATGCCCCGGTAACAGCCGATCTCCTGCAGCCGTTTGATGTTCATCGCCACTTCGCGCCGCAGATCGCCCTCCACCCGATAGTTGCGATCAATGACCTCGCGCAGACGGGCGATCTCGGCTTCGGCCAGGTCCCGCACTTTGGTATTGGGATCCACGCCCGCCTGCTCCAAAATCTTGCGGCTGGTCGTCCTCCCGATACCGTAGATGTAGGTCAGCGAAATCTCTACCCGCTTGTCCCGGGGCAGGTCCACGCCTGCAATACGTGCCATGAGACTCCCTCCGTTTTATCCCTGTCGCTGCTTATGCGTGGGGTTCTCGCAGATCACCCGCACGACTCCCCGCCGCTTGATGATTTTGCACTTTTCACAACGCTTTTTGACAGACGGTTTGACTTTCATCTCTCACCTCACAAACCCCGTTCTCCACCGCCGAGGACACAGCCTCCGGCGGCGAGCCTCTAAAGCCTGGTCAGAATCTCCGGGCCGTTGTGTGTGACGGCAACGGTATGCTCAAAATGGGCCGACCGTTTTCCATCCGCCGTCACCACCGTCCACTTGTCGTCCAGGACTTTTGTTTTCCACGTCCCCATGTTGACCATCGGCTCCAGGGCGACGGTCATCCCCGGTCGCACCCGAAACCGCCCACCCACTTTGGGGTCATAGTAGTTCAGGACCTGTGGGGCCTCGTGCATCTGACGGCCGATGCCGTGGCCGGTGTACTCGCGCACCACCGAATAGCCCTGGCTTTCCACATATTCTTGGATCGCTTTGGAAATGTCCGTCGTCCATTTGGCGGTTTTGATAGCCTCAATACCGACCTGCAAGGAACGGGCCGTCACTTCCATCAGCCGCTTGCTTTCTTCATCAATCCGCCCCACGGCTACGGTGATGGCCGCGTCGCCGTGGTATCCTTTGTAAATCGCGCCCACGTCCACGCTGACAATATCCCCTTCCTGAAGCACCCGCTTCCCAGGGATGCCGTGGACGACCTCTTCGTTGACCGAGGTACAGATCAATCCCGGAAAGCCACGATAGCCTTTGAAGGACGGAATGGCGTGGTACTTGTCCACAATGATCTCACGGGCAATGGCCTCCAGATCGGCGGTGGTAATGCCCGGTCTGACCGCGGCGCGTATGCGGTCCAGCACCTCGGCGACGATTTGACCGGCCCGGCGCATCAGGGCCAATTCGTGGGCAGATTTGAGGATGATCATCGGCCCCGAATGACGGATAGCAGTTCGGCCTGGACCTCATCAATCCCCGGACGGCCATCCACTTCGACCAACAGCCCCTTCTTCCGGTAGTAGTCGATCAGGGGTGCGGTCTGCTCAAAGTAGACCTGGATGCGGCGTTTTTGCGTTTCCGGCGTATCGTCGGGCCGCTGGTACAGTTCCCCACCGCACTTGTCACAGACACCCGGCGTCTTGGGTGGGTTGAACAGTTGATGGTACATGGCCCCGCACCGACGACAGGTCCAACGTCCGGATAGGCGGGCCAGCAGCACATCTTCCGGCACTTTGATATAGGGTACGAGGGAGAGCGTATGCCCCATCTCGGCCAGCAGTTGTTCCAACGCTTCCGCCTGGGCAATGGTACGGGGAAAGCCATCCAAGATGGCCCCCTTGGCTGCGTCGGGTCGGGAGAGCCGTTCGCGGACCATACCGACGGTCACATCGTCGGGGACCAGTTCGCCGCGCTCCATGTACCCCTTTGCCAACAGGCCCAGTTCTGTCTCGTTTTTCAGGTTCTCACGGAACAGGTCGCCGGTGGACACCTGCGGGATGCCCAGGGCTTGGGACAACAGTTCCGCCTGTGTTCCTTTGCCCGCTCCCGGCCCCCCCAGCAGGACGATAAACAACCCATCCTCGGCCATGGCTCAACCTTCCTTGCGCAAATCCGGCAGTTTGCTACCCCAGGATACCCCGTCGCAGGAATTTGTCGTAGTGGCGCATCTGCAACTGGGCCTCCAACTGACGCATGGTATCCAACACTACGCCGACGACGATGAGCAAACCGGTCGAAGAGATGATCATGATGTTGCTACCGGTGCTGCTGGCCGTGCCCACCCCTGCGCCAAAGAGCTGAGCCACCATGCCCACCAACCAGGGGAGCACTGCGACCAACCCTAGGAACAGGGCACCCACCAGGGTAATGCGCCGGACCTTTTGGGTCAGATACTGTTCCGTCCGCTTGCCCGGCCGGATGCCGGGGATGGACGCTCCCTGTTTGCGCAGGTTGTCGGCCATGTTTTGTTGTTCAAAGATCACACTGGTATAAAAATAGGTAAAAAGCACCACGGCAACAAAGTACAGAGGCCAGTAGATGTTGTAACGCGGGTTGAAGATCTGGTCGGTCCAGTAAGCAATGGTCTGAACGATGGTGTAGGTTGCCGGGTCTTGTCCTGCCGCGGGCATAAAATATCCGGCGATGGTGCTGGGAAAGATCATCAGGCTCTGGGCCAGGATGAGCGGGATCATGCCCGCCATGTTGACCCGCAGAGGGATATGGGTGCGCACCGACCGTGTCTGCCGCAACCGTCCCCCTCGCTGCCCCAGGGTGCGGCTGCTGTATTGGACCCAGATCATCAATTTGCCTTCCTGGATGTAGACAATGCCCACTACGGTGATCGTCGTGATGACCACAAAGAGCATCAGGTAGAGCCACTGCTGGGTGATGACCAGGTTGGCCATCCGCTGGGGCAACCGGGTGACAATGCCTCCCAGGATGATGATAGATGTACCGTTGCCGATGCCCTGCTCGCTGATCAGCTCACCCAACCAAACGGCAAAGAGGGTGCCGGCCGTCATGGTGGCCAAGATGGCCGTCGTCGTCAACGGTGCATCCCGGAAGCCAAACTGCGCCAAGATCGGTTGCCCTCCGGCCAGTTGGGTCATGATCACCGCCTGGCCGTAAGCTTGCAAAAGGGCCAGGGGGACGGTCAGATACCAGGTGTACTGGTTGAGTTTGGTCCGACCTTGTTCTCCTTCCTTCTGCAGGTTCTCCAGGGCGGGGATGATGGGCGTGAGCAGTTGGATGATGATGGAGGCCGTGATGTAGGGATAGACCCCCATGGCCATCACCGAAAAGCGGGCCATTGCCCCACCCGATAGCATGTCAAGGATGTCCAGCAACTGGCTACTACCGAATAGCTCGGCCAGCGCATCGGCGTTGACCCCCGGCACGGGAACTTGGGCAAAGAGGCGGTAAATAGCCAGGATCAGGAATGTGTACAGGATCTTTTTCCGCAGGTCTGGCAGCGCGAACGCACTACGGACGGCCTGGATCATGGATCAGCACCCCCTTGATGGATTCCGCTTCCTCTCTAGTCGGCAGGGTTCGCAGGCGCAATCCGTCGCCCGCGCTGGACGCGCCAGGGCAGTTTCTCAACCGTGCCCCCGGCAGCCTCAATTTTGGCCTGGGCGCTGGCGGAAAAGCGGTGGGCCTTGACCACCAACGGGCGGTCCACTTCTCCTTCTCCCAGGATGACAACCGGCAGTTTGGCCGATTTGATGATGCCTGCTTCGGCCAGGGTTCGGGGCGAAACCTCGGCGTTGGCCTCAAAACGGTTCAGGCGATACAGGTTGACCGGCACATACCGGACCTTGAAGATGTTGGTAAAACCCCGTTTGAAGGGCAGACGGCGCACCAACGGCAACTGCCCGCCTTCAAAGTACGGCCCCTTTGCCCCACCGGAACGGGCTTTCTGTCCCTTTGTGCCTCGGCCTGCCGTTTTGCCCTGCCCGGCAGCGATGCCGCGCCCAACACGCTTGCGCCGCTTCCGCGCACCCTTTGGCGAACGTAACTCGTGCAGTTTCATCTTTTCCACCTATTCGTCCTACCTCCCTACAGGCGTAGGGGTAAAGGTCCGGGCAGATGATGCCCACGCCCGGCCTGCAGGAGGTGCTCTGCCTAAATCTCCTCCACCCGCACTAAATGTCTAACCTTGTCCACCATCCCCCGGATCGCCGGTGTATCGGCCTTTTCCACTACATCGCCCAGCTGGCGCAATCCCAGGGCACGGATGGTCCGTTTCTGCCGCAGGGGGTAGCCGATGCTGCTCTTGACCCAGGTGATGCGTAGCTTCCGCTCCGTCGTCGCTGTGCTAGTCATGCGCCTCCTCCCTCATCCAGAAGGGCAGGACTCGGTTTAGCGGCACGCCGCGCCGTTCCGCTTCCACGGCAGGGTCCTTGAGCTCCTCCAACGCTTTCATCGTCGCCTTGACCACGTTGAGGATGTTGGAGCTGCCCAAAGATTTGGTCAGAATGTCGCGGATGCCGGCAGCCTCAACGACGGCACGGACCCCACCGCCGGCAATGACGCCCGTCCCCGGCGATGCCGGGCGGAGCAGAACCTTTGCCGCGCTGTAACGGGCCGTCACTTCATGGGGAATGGTCGTCCCCACCATGGCGATAGGCTTCATATTCTTGCGCGCCCGCTCTGCCCCTTTGCGGATGGCATCGGGAACCTGACGCGCCTTGCCGATCCCGATACCGACGCTGCCTTTGTTATCGCCGACGACGACCAAAGCACGGAAGGAAAAACGCCGACCGCCCTTGACCACTTTGGCCGTGCGGGCGATATGCACCACGCGCTCGTCCAGTTCGTCAATCTCTTCCTCGCGCTCTCGCCGCTTTCGGGGTTCTCTACGACCCATCATTCCTCCCTTAGAATTGCAATCCGCCTTTGCGGGCCGCCTCGGCCAGGGCTTTGACCCGGCCATGGTAGCGGTAGCCGCCGCGGTCGAACACAACGGTTTTGATCCCGGCAGCCAGCGCCCGCTCGGCCAGGACCTGTCCCACGACCTCTGCCTGTGCGGTTTTGTCCTTGCCGGCCAGCATAGCCCGCACCTGCGGTTCTAATGTGGAAGCAGCAACCAAGGTATGGCCGCGTGTGTCGTCAATGATCTGCGCCTGAATATGTTTCAGGCTGCGGAAGACGTTCAAACGCGGTCGCTCCGGTGTACCGGAGACCCGCTTGCGGATTCGCGCATGGCGGCGCTGGCGTGCCAGACGCTTTGCTTTCGCCCTATCCATGAGTCCTCCTACTAGCCGATCTTGCCCGCCTTGCCCGCTTTGCGTCGGACGCGTTCGCCCTGATAGCGGATGCCTTTGCCCTTGTACGGTTCCGGCGGGCGTTGCCGTCGGATGCGGGCAGCGATCTCGCCCACCAGTTCTTTGTCAATGCCGCGCACGATGACGCTCCGCCCCCCACGGGGCACTTCAAAGGAGATGTCGGGCGGCGGTGTGAATTCAACGGGGTGAGAATAGCCCAGGTGCAGCACCAATTTCTCTCCCTGCATCTCGGCGCGGTAGCCGGTGCCGACCAGTTCCAGGACTTTGCTATACCCTTCCGAGACACCCGTGACCATGTTGGCCAACAGGGAACGGGTCAGGCCGTGCAACGCCCGATGGTTCCGTTGGTCGGTAGGCCGCTCCACGCGCAGAAGGCCATCCTCAAGAGTGATCTTCATATCGGGGTGGAAGGAACGGCTGAGTTCCCCCTTTGGCCCCTTGACGGTTACGTGACTGCCCCGGATGTCCACCCGGACCTTATCCGGCACAGGAATCGGTCGTTTCCCAATGCGAGACATTGCCCCTCCTTCAATGACAGAGCCAACACGCCCTTACCAGACGTAGCAAAGGACTTCGCCGCCGACGCCCAGACGGCGGGCCTGCTGGTCGGTCATTACCCCTTTGGGCGTGCTCACAATGGCGATGCCCAGGCCGCTCAGCACCCAGGGCAGTTCCCGCTTGCCTTTGTATACCCGCCGGCCCGGTTTGCTCACCCGCTTGAGGCCGGTCAGCACCGGCTTGCGGTTCTCGTCATATTTGAGCCAGACGCGGATGTTCGGCTGTGGACGATCATTGGTCACTTCGTAGCCCTGGATGAAGCCCTCTTCCAACAAGATACGGGCAATCGCCACTTTGATCTTGGAACTGGGCACCAGCACAAAGGCTTTGCGCACCATCTGTCCGTTGCGAATCCGGGTCAGCATATCAGCAATTGGATCGGTCGTAGGCATACGCCCCCCACTCCTTCACATAGTTTACCAACTTGATTTGACAACACCGGGGATCATCCCCTGGTTCGCCAACTCACGGAAGCAGATCCGGCACAAGCGGAAACGTCGCATATAGCCGCGGGGTCGCCCGCAGCGGATGCAGCGATTCCGCACCCGGGTCGGGTATTTGCGCCTTTTCTCTCGCACGATCATGCATTTCTTTGCCACGGATCCTCCCTCTATCCTCTAGCGTGCCTTGAAAGGCATTCCCAACAAACGCAGCAGGTGATAGCCCTCCTCATCGGTCTGGGCCGTGGTTACGATGGTAATCTCCATCCCCCGGATTTTGTCAATTTTGTCGTAATCCACTTCGGGGAAGACCAACTGTTCGCGCAGCCCCAGGCTATAGTTCCCCCGCCCATCGAACGAATCGGGGGAAACACCCCGAAAGTCGCGCTGGCGCGGCAAAGCAATGTTGCACAGCCGGTCCAGAAAATCCCACATCCGATCACCCCGCAGGGTCACCTTGACGCCGATGGGATTGCCCGCCCGCAGTTTGAACCCGGCGATGGATTTGCGTGCTCGCGTGACGACGGGGCGTTGGCCGGTGATGACGCTGATGTCCCGCACCGCCGCGTCCAACGCTTTGGCATTCTGCAACGCCTCGCCCATGCCGATATTCACGACGATCTTTTCCAGACGTGGAACCTGCATCACGTTCTGGTATCCCAGTTCTTTTTGCAGAGCAGGTACGACCTGTTCGCGGTACAGTTCTTTCAACCTCGGCATTTCCAGACTCCCTCACCACCTAATCAATCGAGGCATCGCACTTTTTGCAGTAGCGGACCTTGCGCCCATCCTCAAAGCGGAAGCCGACCCGCGTCGCTTCTTTGCAGGAAGGGCAGACCAACATCACGTTTGAGATGTGAATCGGGGCCTCGCGTTCAATACGGCCCACCTGGGTACGGATGTCGCCGGTCCGGCGTTGGTGCTTGATGATCAGGTTGACTCCCTGGACGACTACCCGGTCCTTGTTTCGGTCGCGCCCCACACGGCGATGGCGGCGATCAATTTTGTAGCCGTGGATCACCCGGTGGACGGTCCCACGCAGTTTTTTGCCCTCTCGGCGGGCGGCTGCGGCATCCCGACCGACTCGGACCTCAACGGTGTCGCCTTTTTTGATCCGTTCCATCTTTCTCTCCCCAATGGCGCGTTACAGACGCCGCCCCGTCACAGGACCTCCGGCGCCAACGATACGATCTTCATAAATCCTTTTTCACGCAGTTCACGGGCCACCGGCCCAAAGATACGAGTGCCTTTGGGGTTCTTGGCCTGGTCCAGGATGACGGCGGCGTTGTCATCAAATTTGATGTAGGATCCATCGCGGCGATGGACCTCCTTGGCGGTGCGCACGACGACGGCCCGCACCACATCCCCTTTTTTGACCGAACCTCCCGGCGCCGCGCTCTTGACCGAAGCGATAATCACATCGCCTACGCTCCCATAGCGGCGCGTCGAGCCGCCCAAAACGCGGATACACAGGATCTCTTTGCCACCGGTGTTATCGGCCACCTTGAGCCGGCTCTCCTGCTGAATCATTTCTTCCTCCCGATACAGACGCCTTCAGATGCCGATCCCGTTCAAGCCTGGTTCAAGATCTCGGTGACAACCCATCGTTTTTCCCGGCTCAAGGGACGGGATTCGGTGATGGCTACCAGGTCGCCGACCTGGCAGGCGTTGTCGGCGTCGTGGGCTTTGTATTTTTTGCGCGTGGCAATCACTTTGCCGTACAGTTTGTGCCGCCGCCGCCGTTCCACTTCAACGACGACGGTTTTATCCATCTTGTTGCTCAACACGCGGCCCACCAAGACCCTTCTTCGCTTTTTCATGCTGCCCCCTGCATCCGTTGCTGTTCGGCTTCCAACTGCTTGGCCCGCAGGATGGTGTTCAGACGGGCGATCTCCCGCCGCATTTCCCGCAGGCGGGCATTGTTCTGCATCTGCCCAATGGAAAACTGGAAGCGCAGGTTGAACATCTCCGCATAGGCATCATCCAGCCTGGCCCGGATCTCTTCGGGTGACATCTCCCAGATCTGCCGTGCTTTCATCCTGCTCCTCCCACCGTATCCTGGCGGCGGACAAAACGGGTTTTGATGGGCAATTTGTGAGAAGCCAAGCGCATGGCCTCCCGCGCAGCCTCTTCCTGGACGCCGGAGATCTCAAAGATCATGCGGCCCGGCTTGACCACGGCTACCCAATATTCCACCGACCCTTTGCCCTTGCCCATACGGGTTTCGGCGGCACGGGCCGTCACCGGTTTATCGGGAAAGACGCGGATCCAGAGTTTCCCGCCGCGCTTGACATGGCGCACGATGGCCCGACGGGCCGCTTCGATCTGACGGCTGGTCATCCAGCACGGTTCCAACGCCTGTAAACCGTAATCGCCAAAGGCCAGGGTATTCCCCCGTCCCGCTTTGCCCTTCATCCGCCCACGATGCTGTTTTCGGTATTTCGTGCGTTTTGGCATTAACATGATTCTTCCCTCTCGGTCGTGGTCCGCGCAGGTCAGGCGGCAGCGGCCTCTTTTTCGGGCAAGATGTCGCCCTTGTAAATCCAGACCTTGATGCCGATGCGTCCAAAGGTGGTCAACGCCTCGGCCTGGGCGTAATCAATGTCGGCCCGCAGGGTGTGGCGCGGAACCCGCCCCTGGCGGTCGGTTTCTTTGCGGGCCATCTCTGCCCCGTGCAGCCGCCCGGCGCATGTGACCATGGCCCCCTGCGCGCCAAAACGCATGGCCCGTTGGACCGCCTGTTTCATGGCCCGTTTGTAGGAGATGCGCCGTTCAATCTGCTGGGCGATACTTTCGGCCACCAAGTAGGCATCCAGTTCCGGTCGCTCAACCTCTTCCACGTCCACATGGACCTTCTTCCCGGTCATGGCCTCCAGCTTCTTGCGCAAGGCGTTGACGCTGGCCCCCTTGCGCCCGATGACGACTCCCGGTTTGGCGGTCCAGATCTTGACCGACACCTGTTTGGCCCTGGGGAAACGCTCAATCTCAATGTTGGAGATGCCTGCATGACCCAGGTCATCACGGATCAGTTTGCGGATGCGCAGGTCTTCTTCCAACAGGTCCGCGTATTCTTCTTTCTCGGCATACCAGCGAGCCTTCCAGTCGCGGATGTACCCCAACCGAAAGCCGTATGGATGTACTTTTCGCCCCATGCAATTCCCCCTTAGTAGTATTCTGCCGGTGTCCGTTCGCGCAGCACCACGTTGATATGAGCCGACCGCCTGCGGATCGGTTTGAAACGGCCCCGCGCTCCAAAGCGACGCCAGCGGCGCGTCGGCCCTTCATCCGCCGAAATTTCGGCGATGTACAGGTCCTCCGGGTCCATGCCAAAGTTGTTCTCGGCATTGGCCACCGCCGACTTGATCAACTTGTAGACCGGCTTGGCCGCCCGATGGGGCAGCAGCCGCAAGACATTCATCGCTTCCAGAGCATCCATACCCCGCACCAGGTCAATGACCAAGCGCACTTTGCGGGCTGAATGCGGCACATACCGGTTCTGTGCCCGGACCTCGAACCCGAAATCCTCCATGTCGCCCCCCTCGCCTATTTCTTCCGCGCCCGGGTTTTGCGCTCCTTTTTGGTGTGGCCCCGGAAGGTGCGGGTCGGCGCAAATTCGCCCAGTTTATGGCCCACCATGTTCTCGCTGATGTAGATGGGTACATGACGCCGACCGTCGTGGACGGCGATGGTGTGGCCCACCATCTGGGGAAAGATGGTCGAAGCCCGCGACCAGGTTTTGATCGGTCGCTTGGGCACACCGGGTCGGTTCATCTCTTCAATCCGTCGCAACAGCTTGGGATCAACAAACGGTCCCTTCTTCAACGATCTGGACATCCCCCACCTCCTAACGCCGCTTCTTGCCCCGCCGCCGGACGATCCACTTGTCTGTAGCCTTGTTGCGCCGCGTCTTTTTGCCCAGGGTAGGCTTGCCCCACGGCGATTTAGGGCCGGGCATCCCGATAGGCGCACGCCCCTCACCACCGCCGTGGGGGTGGGAAGCCGGATCCATGGCCGAACCGCGCACCGTAGGCCGAAAGCCCAACCAGCGCTTGCGCCCGGCTTTGCCCAGTTTGATGTTGCCGTGGTCGGTGTTACCCACCTGGCCGATGGTAGCCATGCACTGGACGTTGATCAGCCGCACTTCGCCGGAAGGCAAGCGGACATGGGCATAGCGGCCCTCCTTTGCCAGCAACTGGGCCGATGTGCCTGCTGCCCGCACCAACTGCCCCCCTTTGCCGATGTGCAATTCAATGTTGTGGATGGTCGTCCCGACGGGGATGTTGGCAATGGGCAGAGCGTTGCCTACCCGGATCTCGGCCTCCGGCCCGGACATGACCACGTCACCGACCATGAGGCCCAAGGGGGCAATGATATACCGTTTCTCACCATCGGCGTAGGTGATCAGGGCGATCCTGGCCGAGCGGTTAGGGTCGTACTCAATAGATGTCACCCGGCCGGGGATGCCCACTTTGTCACGCTTGAAATCAATCACCCGGTAGCGGCGTTTGTGGCCACCGCCGCGGTGACGCACGGTAATCTTGCCCCGAAAATTCCGCCCCGCTTTTTTCTTGAGCGGTCGCAACAGCGATTTTTCCGGCCGGGAACGGGTGATCTCTTCAAAGGTTGAAACGCTCATCCCCCGTCGCCCCGGCGACGTTGGCTTATAGACTTTGATCGGCATCTCTAAATCCCCTCAAAGAACTCCTGGATCCGCTCGCCGGGAGCCAACGTGACCACGGCCCGCTTCCAAGCCGGTCGGGTAATGACCTCCTTGCGCCCCACCCTGCGCTTGCGGGGTTTCATGTTCATCGTGTTGACGGCCACCACCCGCACGTCAAAGATCGTCTCCACCGCCTCTTTGATCTGGTGTTTGTTGGCCCGGCGATCCACCTCAAAGACATACTGGTTGTTATCGCGCTGCAGGTCCGATTTTTCGGTCAAGATGGGTCGTTTGAGAACCTGGTAAACGTTCATCGTCCCTCCCTTCAGGCCGCTTGCCCCAGGAACCCTTCGATGACCTGCAAAGAGGCCAAAGGGACAATCAGGCGGTCATATTTGAGCAGATCGCGCACGTTCAGGTACCGGGCTACCAACGTCCGCACCTGGGGCAGGTTGCGCACAGAGCGCAGGATGATCTCGTCAGGCTGGGGTAGCAGGATCAAAGCCGATGTCTCAATATCCAGGTTGCGAAGGATTTCTTTGATCCGCTTCGTTTTGGGTTCGGCCATCTCCAGCGCATCCAACACGATGATCTGACCATCGGCAGCCTTGACCGAAAGGGCGGAACGCAACGCCTGACGACGCATCTTGCGCGGCATCTTTTGCCGGTAGCTGCGAGGCTGCGGCCCGAAAACGGTCCCGCCGCCACGCCACTGGGGCGCACGAATGGACCCCTGTCGGGCGCGGCCTGTTCCCTTCTGCCGCCACGGTTTGCGACCGCCGCCGCGCACCTGGCCCCGCGTCTTCGTTTTGTGCGTCCCCAAGCGGGCGTTGGCCAGCTGGCGCACCAAAGCTTGGTGCATCAACGCCTCGTTGATCGGCACGGCAAAGATGTCGTCCCGCAATTCGGTTTCGCTCACCTGCTCGCCTTGCACGTTATACACAGGCACTTGCATTTGCCACCACTCCGTAATCAGGTTACAGCCGATGATTGTAGCCAACAGGCGATTCGACGCTCCCCCGCCCGGCCCGGATACGCTCCGATTCCGGGCCACCGGACCGCGAGCCGGTGGGAGCGACGTGGAAACGTCTACCCGCTTGCTACAACCTACGGCTTTACTTTCGTGTTTTCTTGGCCAGGGTTGTCTTGCGAGCCTGGCGGATGATCAGTAAGCCGTTTTTCGCTCCCGGCACTGCCCCCCGCACGACCAGAAGGTTCCGCTCCGGATCCACCATTTCCACTTTCAGGCCCTGGATCGTAACCCGCTTTCCACCCATGCGCCCTGCCATCCGCTTGCCCTTGAACACCCGTCCCGGTGTGTAGCAAGCACCGATGGAACCCGGTGCCCGGTGGCGATCCGACTGGCCGTGGGTTTTCGGCCCACCGCCAAAGCCGTGACGTTTGACGACACCGGCGAACCCCCGCCCTTTGGAGATACCGGTGACATCTACATACTCGCCTTCCTCAAAGAGGTCCACGGTGATCTTTTGGCCCTCTTGATAAGAGGCAATGTCCTCCTCGCCCATGCGGATCTCGCGCAGGTAGCGAAGAGGCGGCAGGTTGTTTTTCCGCAGGTGCTGGAGACGCGGCTTGTTCAAACGCTTGGGCTTGACCTCTTCAAAGCCCAGCTGAATAGCCGTGTATCCATCCCGATCCCTTGTTTTGACCTGGGCCACGTAACAGGGGCCAGCTTCGATGACCGTAACCGGGATGACCTCACCACGCTCGTCAAAGATCTGGGTCATCCCGACCTTCTTGCCGAGAATGCCTTTCATACCCTATCCTCCTGGGACTGTCGGGCTAGGCAGGCCCGCATCATCCCCGCCCGGCTTGCAGTTTGCGGGCTACTTTTGCCCTGCACTTGCAAACCGGACAACGATCTGTCTACGTGCGGCTTGGGCCGACGGCCTGCCGACGTCTACAGTTTCACTTCTATTTCCACACCGGCCGGCAGTTGCAGGTGCACCAGTTGATCAACAGTCTTGGATCCCGGCTCCAATACGTCAATCAGACGCTTGTGGGTGCGGATTTCAAACTGTTCTCTGGAGTCTTTGTCAATGAACGGCGACCGGATGACGGTGAACTTTTCAATGCGCGTAGGCAAGGGGACCGGCCCTATCACCTGCGCACCGGTGCGTTCCGCAGCCTCCACGATCTGCCGCGCCGATTGATCGAGTACCCGGTGATCGAAAGACTTGAGGCGAATCCTGATCTTCTGCTTGGCCATGCTTTCCTCTTGCGGCTAATTATTCAATGATCTTGGTGATGACACCGGAACCAACCGTCCGCCCTCCCTCTCGGATGGCAAACCGCGACCCCGCCTCCAACGCCACCGGCACAATCAACTTGACACGAAACGTCGCATTGTCCCCAGGCATCACCATCTCCACTCCCTCCGGCAACTCAATGCTCCCCGTTACATCCAACGTCCCTATGTAAAACTGCGGCCGATACCCACTGAAAAACGGCGTGTGCCTCCCCCCTTCCTCCTTCTTCAGTACATATACCTCCGCCTCAAACTCCGTGTGCGGCTTGATGCTCCCCGGCGCCGCCAACGCCATCCCTCTTTCTACCTCATCCCGATCTATCCCCCGCAACAAACACCCTATGTTGTCTCCCGCTATCCCCTCATCCAACACCTTCCGAAACATCTCCACTCCCGTCACCACCGTCTTCCGCGTCTCCCGTATCCCCACTATCTCCACTTCATCCATCACCCGTATCCGCCCTCGCTCCACGCGACCCGTCACTACCGTCCCACGACCCTTGATGCTGAACACATCCTCTATCGGCATGTAGAACGGCTTGTCTACATCCCGCACCGGCGTCGGAATGTACTCATCTACCACCCGCATCAATTCCCATATGCACGCATACTCCGGCGCATCCGGATCCGTGCTCTCACTCTCCAACGCCTCCCGCGCACTCCCCCTCACTATCGGTATGTCATCCCCGGGAAACCCGTAATCACTCAACAACTCCCTCAACTCCAACTCCACCAACTCCAATAACTCCGGATCATCCATCATGTCCACTTTGTTCAAAAATACCACCATCGCAGGCACTTCCACCTGCCTCGCCAACAACACGTGCTCCCGCGTCTGCGGCATCGGCCCATCCGGCGCAGCTACTACCAAAATCGCCCCATCCATCTGCGCCGCCCCTGTGATCATGTTCTTGATATAGTCCACGTGCCCCGGACAGTCTACGTGCGCATAGTGCCTCTTCTCCGTCTCATACTCCACGTGCGCTATCGCTATCGTGATCCCCCGCGCCTTCTCCTCCGGCGCATTGTCAATGCTGTCAAAGGGCCGGTAGTCCGCCAACCCCTTCAACGATAGCACCTTCGTGATCGCTGCCGTCAATGTCGTCTTCCCGTGGTCAATGTGCCCTATCGTCCCCACGTTCACGTGCGGCTTGGTTCGCTCAAATTTCGGCTTTCCCAT
>Ga0256914_1000113_pt1 | contig 77469 bp, 63 predicted proteins | sample HulkmetaG_FD_191571 | JGI IMG/M metagenome (GOLD analysis project Ga0256914, IMG submission 191571) | Hydrothermal chimney microbial communities from Main Endeavour vent field at the Juan de Fuca Ridge, Pacific Ocean - Hulk | ecosystem: Environmental > Aquatic > Marine > Hydrothermal vents ...
CCCGGCTGGGGAAAGCCAACACCCTGCAGAGCCTGGGGGATTTGGAGTTCCGCCTGGGGAACATCGCCCAGGCCCGCGCCCATTACGACGCCGCCCTCCCCCTCTACGAGGCCGAGCAAGACCCGGTCGGCAAGATGAACACTTGGGTCAGCCTGGCCCGCTTAGAGGCCGGGCTGGGGAACATCGAGGAAGCGAGGGGGTATTACCGACGTACTTTTGCTCTGGCCGAAGAGGTTGATTTCGGTGAGCACCCCGTAGTGCAGGGGTGGAAGCAGGAATTTGCACTGTTGACGGGAGGTTCGGCGGCGCAGGCGTTGGTCGAAAAACTGGTCGCCTGGCTCCAAACCCCCGATTGGCAGTCCTCGGAGGAATACCTGGCGCAATACGCCGACGAGTTGCTCACCGAGGAGGCGGAGGAGATGCTGGCCTTGCTACAACAGGCCAACCCGGATGTGGCCGCCATCCCCCGGCATCAGGTGTTGCTCCGCCGCTGCCGGGAAATCGGGATTGAGGGGGCTTACCGGGAACTGCACGCGGCCCTGGCCGGTCAACCTCCCGCAGGCTCGGAGCCTGCGGGAGGCTCGGCGGTGGAGGCCGTCCACGAATAGGGCGCGAATACGCGAATGCACGAATGCACGAATCACGAACGAGGGCGGCGATCATTCGTGTATTCGAGAATGATTTGAGAACGGCCCAGGATGAGAGGGGGAACAAGATGCCCGAGCTTGTGGTGGATGCAACCGGCAACGATCTGACCTACCGCATCATCGGCGCGGCGATGGCGGTCCACAACTTTCTCGGTCCGGGATACAAGGAGGAGGTGTACGAGCGGGCGTTGGCGGTTGAGCTGCGCGACCGGGGCATCGGCGTCGAGCGGCAGTTCCGGGTGGAGGTGTTTCACAACGACGCGCCGGTCGGGTTGTTCTACCTAGACCTGTTCGTCGAACGCACCGTCGTGGTAGAAGTCAAAGCCTTTGCCCATCGGTTGACCGACGATGAACGGGCGCAGGCGATCAACTATCTCAAGGCCACCCAGGCGCCGGTGGCGTTGGTCTTTAACTTTGGAAGGCGGCGGCTGGACCGGATACGGGTCTTTCCCGGCAGTCCCGGCCCCGTTCAACGCATCGGGCGGGACGATGTGACCAAATCCCGGCGGCGGGATGCTCCACCGCCCGACTACATCCCCGCCTCCAAACGCACTGCCATTCGTGATTCGCATATTCGCGCCCAATTCGTGGACGGCGGAATTCGTGATTCGCGCATTCGTGACGAATTCGCGGACGGCCAAAGAAGGAGGAACACAATGACCGAAGAAAAACAGAACGCGAAATACCATGTGGTTCACGCCGAATATTCGGCCATCGGCGACTATGCGCGGGTGAACAACTATTTCCCGCCCGACCGGGTCGCCGCCGATCCCGGCCAGGCCGAACTGCGCCGCCTTTTTGAGGAGGTCAACCGCCGGTTGGACGAAATGCCGTCCGCCGACCGGGAGTTGGTGGCCCCCGCCGTAGAGCAAGCGGCCCAGGCCGCCGCCGAGATCCAATCGGGCGACGAGAGCGAGGAAAAGCAAAGATTCCTGGAAACCCGCCTCAAGCACATCGTCCGCATGGCCCCCGACATCGGCCAGGTGATCGTCGCCACGTTGGTCAACCCGGCGGCGGGGGTGGCCCTGGTCATCCAAAAGATCGCCCAGAGGGTGCAGGATGAACTGGGCGGGGAAGAGTGAAAAAAGCCGAGCGGTGCTATGATGTGCCCGGCGCCTGGCACGTGCCGGGCACAGGAAGTAGCGGCGTGATGGAGAGGACAAAGGATGGACAACAGAGCGAGTGAATTGGATGCCTACTTCCCCCGCACGCCCCCGCCCCCGGCGGCGGTCGCCGAGGCCCGGCGGCTGGGCATCGTCGTCGGCGGCAGCCTGAGCAAGGGGCTGCGTGTCAAATTGGATCGGACCGCCGTTGTGGAGGGGATGGCGGTAGGTCGCTACGTCGTCATCCGGGGCCAGACGGGACGCCGTTTCTTCAGCATCATCACCGACGTTGCTCTGGATAGCACCAACCCGGCCATTGAAAAATCGCCGCCCGATGTTTCCGACCCCTTCCTGGCCCAGGTCCACCGGGGGACCAGCACCTTTGGCCGCCTGGAGGTTTCGCCCATGCTGGTTCTGGACGAGGGGAGCGACGAACCCAAGCCGGTCAAGACCGTTCCGGCCCACTTTTCGCCCGTCTATGAGGCCACCGAGGAGGATGTCAACTGCGTCTTTGGTGCCGCCGATGAGAGGCATTTCTACATCGGCGCGCCCCTGGACATGGAAAAGGTCCGCGTCCACCTGGACCTGGCCCGCTTTGTCGAACGGTCCAGCGGCGTCTTTGGCAAGAGCGGCACGGGCAAGACCTTCCTCACGCGGACGCTGCTGGCGGGCATCATCAAGCAGAACGTCGCCGTCAACCTGGTCTTTGACATGCACAACGAATACGGCTGGAAGAGCCAGGGCGAGGGCGGCTACGAGGTCAAGGGGCTGCGCCAACTGTTTCCCGGTCAGGTGAGCGTGATGACCCTGGACCCCGCATCGTCCCGGCGGCGGGGCAGCAAGGTGGATTTCGTCGTCCATATCGGCTATGACCAGATCGAGCCGGAGGATGTGGACATGCTCAGCAACCTGTTGGGCCTGAGCGATGTCCAGGTCGGCGCGCTCTACTACCTGCGGCGTAAGCTGGGCCGGGGCTGGATCGAAACGCTGCTGGCCGAAGGCGAAGGCGACGATGAAAACGCGGCCCGGCTGGACGCCCTCCTGGAGGAAGGCAAGCTCCACGGCGGGACCCTGGGGGCCATCCAGCGCAAGTTGGGCCTTTTCCGCCGCTTTGACTTTTTGCGGCCCACCGTCCAAGAGGACGTGGTGGGCAGGATCATGGACTATCTGGACCGGGGCGTGCACGTCATCCTGGAATTCGGGCGTTACGGCAGCACGCTGGAAGCCTACCTGCTGGTGGCCAACTATCTCACCCGGCGCATCCACCGCCGCTACGTCCGGCGCAAGGAAGCAGCCTTGGGCAAACAGAGCGAGGAGCCGCGCCCCCTGGTCATCACCATCGAAGAAGCCCACAAATTCCTGGACCCGGCCATCGCCCGGCAGACGATTTTCGGCACCATCGCCCGCGAGCTGCGCAAGTACAACGTCACCCTCCTCATCGTGGACCAGCGGCCCAGCGGCATTGACGAGGAGGTGATGAGCCAGATCGGGACGCGCGTCACCGCCCTGCTGGACAACGAAGCCGACATCCGGGCCGTCTTTACCGGCGTTTCGGGCGCGGGCGAGCTGCGTCAGGTGCTGGCCCGCCTCGATACGCGGCAGCAGGCCCTCATCCTGGGCCATGCCGTGCCCATGCCGGTCGTCGTCCAGACGCGCACCTACGGCCCGGAGCTATACGCCGAGGTGGGCCATGCCGAAGGCGAAGACCTGCAAGAAAGGCTGGCCCACAACCGGGCCTTGCTGCGGGGTGAGGAGGAGTTTGAGGGGTTTGAGTGATAGAATTCGGAGGGAATGCCATGTTTGATCTGGTAGTTGCGAACGGCACGCTGGTCACGGCGGACTCTATGTTCCAGGCCGATCTGGGCATCCGGGAAGGCCGCATCGCTGCCCTGGGCCGGGGGCTGACCGGCCGACAAACCCTGGATGCGACGGGGATGTGGGTCCTGCCCGGCGCGGTGGATGAGCACGTCCACCTGGAGATGCCGGTGGGCGAATTCGCCTCCAGCGACGATTTCTACAGCGGCACGGTGGCCGCCGCCTACGGCGGGACGACGACCGTCGTGGATTTCGTTGAGCCGAAGCCGGGCGAGCGGCTCCTCGACGCCCTGGCCGCCCGCCGGGCAAAGGCCGACGGCAAGGTCGTCGTTGATTACGGCCTGCACATGACCATCATCCGCGCCGATGAAGAGACGCTGGCCCAGATCCCGGCCTGCATCGAGGCCGGAACGGCCAGCTTCAAACTCTACATGACCTACGCCATGCGCCTGGACGACGGCGGCCTGCTGCGGACGCTGGCCGCGCTCCGGGAACAGGGCGGGCGGGCGTTGGTCCACGCCGAAAACCACCACGCCATCGCCTACCTGGTTGCCCAGGCGTTGGCCGCAGGGCGCACCGGCCCGGAAAACCATCCCCTCACCCGCCCGGCGGTCATGGAGGCCGAGGCGATCCACCGCCTGCTGGCCTTGGCCTCGGTGGTGGATGCGCCGTTGGTCCTGGCCCACCTTTCCTGCGCTCTGGGGTTGGAGGAGGTGCGTCGGGCGCGGGCGCGCGGGCAGACGGTCTGGGTCGAGACCTGCCCCCAGTACCTGCTCCTGGACGAGGCCGAGTACCGTCGCCCCGGCTTTGAGGGGGCCAAGTTCGTCATGGCTCCGCCGCCGCGCACCGCCGCCGACCGGGCCGCCCTGTGGGCCGGGCTGGCCGCCGGGGAGATCAACACCGTCGCCACCGATCACTGCCCCTTTTTCTACGAAACCCAAAAGGTGCGGGGCCGGGACGATTTCTCCCGCATCCCCGGCGGCGCGCCGGGCATTGAAACGCGGCTGACCCTGCTCTACACCCACGGCGTGCGGGCCGGGCGGCTGACGCCCCAACGCTGGGTGGAGGTCTGCTGCACCGAACCGGCCCGCCGCTTTGGGCTGGCCCCGCGCAAGGGCACGCTGGCCGTGGGCGCCGACGCCGACGTGGTGATCTTTGATCCGGCGCGGCGGGTGCGTCTTTCCTACCGGACGCTGCACCAAAACGTGGATTATTGCCCCTACGAGGGCTGGGAGGTGGAAGGCTACCCCGTCACGGTCCTCTCGCGGGGGGAGGTCATTATCCGCGACGGCGAGTTTGTCGGCACGGCAGGCCGGGGGCGGTTCCTACCCACCGACCCTTTGCCGCCGCAAGGCTAGAGAACCTTCCCGGCGGGCCGTCGGGCGAACGCCCGGAGGCATCCGCTACAAGCAGCTCTGCACTTTTGCCAGGAGTTCGTCCATGCCCAAGAGGGTGTGGGCATAAAAGTAGGTTTTGGAATTGTCCTCGCGCCGTTGAAGTTCGCGGATGCGGTCGTCACCGGAGAAGCTGATGAACAGGATCGGCACATCGGACCAGTGGGGCGTGCTGCGGATCCGTTCGGCGACGCGATAGACATCGGGGGCCGCGCTGGAAAGGTCCACGATCACCAGGCTGGGTGGGGGATTGTGCATGGCATATTCGGTCTCTGCCCAGCTGGAGGACATCTGTACCGGGTAGCCTGCCACCTGTAGCAGATCGTATACCCCTTCCATCAAAGGGCTGTTCTGTCCGATCATCAGGATCCGTTGTTCCTTGCGCGTCGCCTCGGTCATTGGCTTTTCCCTCTGCCTGGTTTTTCCGGCTGCATATCAACATCATAACACAGGCCCTGTAAAAAGACATCCCCCCCAGGGAGGATGTCAGGATGTAGATTTATTGCGCCTACGGCTTACGGCAGCATTTCCTCTGCCCACCGTGCATGGAAAAGAGGTCTGGGAAAAGGTTCCCAGACCTCTTTGCGGTTGCCAAAGGGGTGGGGTCTAGTTCCACGCGGCGGCGATGTCCTTCTTGCTGTTCCAAATGGCCCAGATGACCATGGCGGCCAGCAGGACAATGGCGATCCAGGTGCTGATCGTGTTCTGCATTTGGATAATCAGCGGGGCGGCCAAGAGGCTGACCAGGTTGACGACCTTGATCATCGGGTTCAGGGCCGGTCCGGCGGTGTCCTTGAGGGGATCGCCCACCGTATCGCCCTCCACGCCGGCCTTGTGGGCCGGTGAGCCTTTGCCGCCAAAGTGTCCATCCTCCACATACTTTTTGGCGTTGTCCAACGCGCCGCCGGCGATCGCCATAAAGACGGCCAGCAGCTGCCCGCTGAGGATCACGCCGGCCAGGAAGGACCCCAGAGCCTTGACCTGGAAGATGAGGCCCACCAGCAGCGGCACGCCCACCGAGAGGGCAACCAGGCTGACCAACTCCTTTTGGGCGGCGGTGGTGGCGATGTCCACTACTTTGTCATAGGCAGGCGGCTTGGTCCCTTCCAACACGCCGGGGATTTTGAACTGGCGGCGGACTTCATTGACCACCAGGTGCGCCCCACGGGCTACGGCCCGCAGCGAATAGGCCGAGAAGAGGAAAGGCAATGCACCGCCCAGCAGGAATCCGATGGTCCCGTCCAGGGTCGAAACGGGGATGCCCTGTTCCAGGGCGACCAGCAATTCCTGTGCCGTCACGCCGGGGTTGGTCAGTTTGATCGTATCGGTGACAAAGGAGAAGAAGAGGGCCGTTGCCGCCACCACTGCCGAGGCGATGGCAACCTGCTTGGTGATGGCCTTGGTCGTGTTGCCCACGGCGTCCAGCTCGGCCAGCAGGGATTGGGCCGTTTCGTCCGCTTCGGACATTTCACCGATCCCGGCGGCGTTATCGGCGATAGGGCCATAAGAGTCCATGGCTACGTTGTTGCCGGTGTGGGAAAGCATCCCGATCCCGACCATGGCCACGCCGTAGAGCATGTAGATCAACGATTCGCCGTGAAAGACGACCAGACTGGAGGAGATGGCGACGACGATGGCGACGACGCTCCACACGCTGGCCTCCATACCCACGGCCAGGCCGGAGAGGATGGTCGTTGCCGAGCCGGTCTGGGTCGATTCGGCGATCTCCAGCACCGGTTTGCGCTTGATGGAGGTAAAGAGGGAGGTCAGCGGGTTGAAGGCTACGGCCAATCCCACGCCGACGGCGTTCAAGGTTGCCAGTTGCCACTCCTGGGCGTAGAGCAGGGAGAAGAGGAAGGCGAAAAAGACGGTGTTGAAGGAGGATACTTCATAGGAGCGGAACATGGCTTCTTCGGCGTCTTTGGCCCGCAAGAACTTGATGGGGAACTTTTCCCAGATAGGTACGGTAAAGGTCCCCAGGATGGAGGAGACGACACCGATGGCCCGTACGATGAGGGGATAAACGATCCAGAAGGTGTCGCCCGTTTGGTGCAGCAGGACCAGGCCGAGGATCAGGGTGGAGACGATGGTGACCTCGTAACTTTCGAAAATGTCGGCTGCCATGCCGGCGCAGTCGCCCACGTTGTCGCCCACCAGGTCGGCGACGACGGCGGCGTTGCGCGGGTCGTCCTCCGGCAGGCCTTGTTCCACCTTGCCCACCAGGTCGGCGCCCACGTCGGCGGCCTTGGTGTAAATGCCGCCGCCGATACGCATGAACAGAGCGACCAGTGTCCCGCCAAAGCCAAAGCCCAGCAGGGCGTCGGGCGCGGCTTTGCCGAAAATCATAAAGATAATCGTGCCGCCCAGAAGCCCCAGGCCGTCGGTCAGCATCCCGGTAAAGGTCCCGGCCCGGTAGGCGACCGTCAGCGCGCCGTTATAGTCCCCTTTGGCCGCTTGGGCCGCGACGCGGATATTGCCCTCAATGGCGACCCGCATCCCCAGCTGGCCGACGATGGTAGAGAAGGACGCGCCGACGACAAAGGCGAGCATCCGCCCGATGCCGATCCACAACCGGGCTGCGGCCTCGTCGTTGTTGAACATGACCATCGCCTCTTCGCTGGGCTTGACGACGTAGACGCTAAAGAACAGCACCACGGCCAGCAAGCCCAGGATGGGCAGCATGGTACGGAGTTGGCGTTGCAGGTAGGCATTGGCCCCCGTTTTGATCGCCAGCCAGACCTTCTGCATGGCTTCCGTGCCTTTGTCGCGCCTGACGGTATCCCTCCACAGCCAGTAGGCGTACAGCAGGCTGATGATGGCTACCGCAATGACGCCCCAAAGCATCCCTTGTTCCAGACTGTTGAGTTCTGCCATTGACTCTTTCCTCCTTGAACGAGATTGGTATGGAGTTGGTTTGCTGCGTCGGTGGGTGGCATCCGTGTCACCGTTGGACGATGCGGCCCTTTGGGGTTAGGGCCTCGCCATGCCCTCCGTTGGCGCAAACGCGTCATATTCTACAGGAGATAGGAGTAAAAGTCAAGTGAGTGGTTTCGGTTTTCGGTGTGGGTGTTCCGGATAATTGCTCTGCAGAGAATCTCCTCTCACAAAGTGCATCCTGCGTGCCCTCCTGTGTCGGGCTGTGTGGTGCGGATCTCCAAAGAGATCGCTACGATGCCCGACTGTAGAAGTTTCCGATTTGCGCCCCTGCCGTCGGACATCGGATCGTCGGCTCTGGGGATTTGCGGTTGGAACCGCTCCCGACCCGCAGGGCAAGTGCGTTTACAAGGTTTCACGTCGCAGAGCGCGCCGGGGATGGTTGGTTGTACACGCTCTCTCCGCGCCCCCGGCGTCTCTGCGGTGAACCGGCAGCGGGAATGCGCTTGCCCCACAGGCCCGATGGAACCCGATTGACAGGGACGGGCGCGGCGGGTATAATGGCGGCGGAGGCAGGAGTGATGACGGGGAACCTGGAACGATGGGACCGCCGGTTTGCGCAGCAGGCCGAATGGACGCGGGCGACCCGCTCTCATTTATACCGGCGGGTCAACCTGTTGCGGGCCGAGCGGGTGCTGGATGTGGGCTGCGGCACGGGTGTCCTCACCGAGGAGATCGCCGCGCGCACGCGAGGACAGGTGGTCGGTTTGGACATAGATCCGGACATGGTGGCCTACGCCCAGGGGCGAGGCGGGCGGGCTACCTACCGCCGGGGTGACGCCCATCACCTGCCCTTTGAGGCGAACTACTTTGACATCGTCCACTGCCACTTCCTGTTGATGTGGTGCCGTGACCCCCATCGGGCGGCGCAGGAGATGGTCCGCGTCGCGCGGCCCGGCGGCGCGGTCCTGGTTTGTGCCGAACCCGATTACGGCGGGCGGATTGACCATCCGGCGCTCCCCTTGGGCCGCTGGCAACGGGCAGCGTTGCGCCGTCAGGGGGCAGACCCCTGTCTGGGGCGCAAGTTACGGGACCTGTTCCGTCTGCCGGGCGTAAGCGGCGTCGCCGTGGGCCTCGTTCCCGGTCTGTGGGATGGGGAAACCCTCCGCGCCCGGTTTGAGGCCGAATGGGCCTTGTGGGAACCGGACCTACGGACGGTTGCTTCTGCGGAGGAGATAGCCCGCGTCAAAGCTGCCGATTGGGCTGCCACCGAACAGGGCACGCGATTGGTCTTTGTGCCGACTTTTTACGCCCTGGTGCGGATCGCCTAAGAGCGTTCGCCGGGTGGCACCCCGCGGCAGGGTTTGATCGCCTCACGGCGTCCCAGAAGGCCCCGCTGCTCGGCGAAACCGGTGAGTGACCGCATTAGGTGACCGTCACGTTCATCCGGGGACGGCGCACCTGGACCATGCTGGTCGTGAAGGAACCAAGCCAGGGCTTGCCCACGTGCCGAATCGTCGCGCTGTAGATGGGCATATAATCATCTTTGGAGACCAGCAATACGGTTTCCAGATCGGCGATGGGGGATTTGAGCATATCACCCTGGACCTGGTAAGGACCGACCAGGACTTCCAGCGGTTCAAAACGGCGAACTTCGGTCTCTTCCGGCAAAGGGACCGGGTCGGACATGGAATAGAAAAGCAGAATCTCCTCGCGCTTGATGTAGATTACCCGCCGGGCGATAGGGGCGACCTGCCGAGTCGGAGCCAAGAAGAGGATCTTGGCATCCCGTAGCGGCACAAAGTCTTCGGCAATGGTCATCAGATAGGCCGTTACGGAAATATGCTCTTTGGTGATCAGGTCTCCCCAGACGAGCAGGTCCGCCGTGCCGATCATGATCTGCGTTGCTTTTTCCCCTGCTTCCAGCGTGTACGATTTTTCGCTCACCGTGACCCCCTTTTTCAGCGGCGGGAAGCCGTGATCTGGAACATCTCCCCCCGCCCCATATCCAGTAGGTACACTTCTCCGGCTTCGTCCTCACCGAAGGAGCTGAGCGCAACCCTGAACTGGCCCAGCTCGGCCACCTGCCACGTGCCGTTCCGGTTCGCCAACCCCCAAATGCGACCGGTGCAATAGTCCCCAAAGAGGTAGATACCGGTCAAGATGGGGAATTCGCGGCCCCGGTAGACGTATCCCCCCGTCACCGAACAGCCCTGGGAATGGTCGTACTCTACCACAGGCAGGGTCAAGCCGGTGCGGTCGCATGGTTGATCCTCCGGGTAGCAATGGGACCCTTCCATGATGGGCCATCCGTAGTTTTGCCCGCCGGGGCTACCCGCCCGTTGAAAGTCCACTTCTTCGTAACGGTTTTGCCCTACATCGGCGATATAGAGGTCCCCCGTTAGCCGGTCGAACGAGTATCGCCAGGGGTTGCGCAGGCCGATGGCCCATATTTCATCGCGGACGGCAGGGTTACCCCGGAAGGGGTTGTCGGGCGGGATGGCGTAAGGCCGTCCTCCGTCCACGTCCAGGCGGAGCATGGCCCCCAACAGCGTCTGACCGTTCTGTCCGTTGCCGAATTGATCGCCCGCGCCGCCCCCATCGCCGGTGCCGATGTAAAGGTAGCCGTCGGGGCCGAAGAGCAGGTGACCGCCGTTGTGATTGCCCGCCGGTTGGTCCAGGGTGAGGATGACCGTCTCGGTGGCAGGGTCGGCCCGGTTGGGATCGGAGGTCACGGAAAAGCGCGAGATCACCGTATCGCCCCGATGGTCGGTATAGTTGACGAAAAAGTGGCCGTTTCGGGGATAGTCGGGGTGGAAGGCAAGGCCCAGCAACCCTTGCTCGCTGCCTCCGGCATTGACTCGGTCGGTGATGTCCAGGAAGGGTTCCGGCAACAAGGAACCCCCTTGCACGATGCGGATGCGCCCTATTTTTTCCAAGATGAACAGCCGTCCGCTGCCGTCGTTTGCGTTGGCAATGCCGACGGGCGTATCCAAGCCGCCGACGATGGTGCGCAGTTCAACGCGAATGGCAGCCGGGTCTGTGATGGGAACGGCGGTAGGCGGTGCGGGCGTCGCCGTGGGCGAAGGAGGCGGGGTTGCGGTCGGCGGGAGGGGGGTCGGTGTAGGCGGCAAAGGTGTGTCGCCGGGCGGAGGGGGCTGGGTTGCACCGGGTGAGGGAACCGGTGTAGGCGTATCGCCGGGAGGCGGGGGAGTGGGGGTCCGGGTAGCGGTGGGCGGCAGAGGGGTTGCCGTGTCTGTAGGCGGCAGCGGGGTGGGGGTGTGGGTTGCCGTTGCCGGTGAGGCAACGATCACCGGCCCCGATATTTCGGTCGCCGGGGTCGGTTTGCCGCAAGCAGCCGGCAGTATCGCCAGCAAAGATAGCGCAAGGATGCGACGGATCATCGGGAACCTCCCAAGATACCTCACTCTTCAACGCGAAAGGTCAGGCCCTCGTCCCCGGCGTCCACCACCACCCGCGCCCCCGGCTGAGGGTCGGCGCGCAGCAAATAGTCGGCCAGGGGTTCGCGCAGGTGACGCCCGATGATGCGCCGCAGGGGGCGGGCGCCCCATTCGGGGTGCTTGTTCTGGGCCAACAGCCAGGTGCGGGCCGCTTCGCTCACTTCCAGGGTCAGGCCCTGGGCGGCCAGCAGGTCGGCCTCTTTGCGGAGCATCAGCCCCAGGATCTGGCGCAGTTGCTCCTGGGTGAGGGGGTGGAAGATGATGATCTCGTCCAGGCGGTTGAGGAATTCGGGGCGGAGCTTCATCTTGAGCAGGCGCATGACCTGTGCCCGCACCTCGTCGCTCAGCACCGGCTCGGTAAGGTATTCCGATCCCAGGTTGCTGGTCATGATGATCACCGTCTCGCCAAAGCGGGCGGTGCGCCCCTGGCCGTCGGTCAGGCGGCCTTCTTCCATCACCTGCAACAGGATGTCCAGGATGCGGGGGTGGGCCTTTTCCACTTCGTCAAAGAGGACGACGCTGTAGGGCTGGCGGCGCACGGCGTCGGTCAACTGGCCGCCGCTCTCATAGCCCACATAGCCCGGCGGCGCGCCGATGAGGCGGTTGACGGTGTGTTCCTGCTGGTATTCGCTCATGTCCAGGGCGATGAGGGCGTTTTCGTCGCCAAAGAGGAACTCGGCCAATGCTTTGGCCAGCTCCGTCTTGCCCACGCCCGTCGGCCCCAAGAAGAGGAAGGAGCCGATGGGCCGTCGGGGGTCCTTCAGGCCCACGCGGGCCGTCTTGACGGCCCGACTGACGGCCAGCACCGCTTCCTCCTGGCCGATGATGCGTTTGTGCAGGTGCTCAACCATGTGGGCGTAGCGGCTGCGCTCCTCGGCCCCCAGTTTGGCGACGGGCAGGCCGGTCATCAGGCTGGCGGCCAGGGTCACGTCCTCGGCGTCCAGACGGGCGTCGGCGGCGGTCTGGGGGCGGAAGGCCAGCTGGGGCTGCGCTCCCATTTTGAGCAGAGCACCGGCCCGGTGGAGGAGTTGTAGCGCGCCGGCCGGCAAGGCCACTTCGGTCAGGTAGCGTTCGGCGAGCGTTGCCGCCGCGCTCAACGCCTCATCGGCAATGGCGATCCCGTAATCGGCCTCCAGGTGGGGTTTGTGGATGCGCAAAATCTCCACCGTCGTCTCCCGGTCCGGCGGCGGAACCGGCAGGGTGTGGCTGTGCTCGCGCACCGTTGAGTTGGAGGCCATGCGGCTCTGGTAATCGGCCTCGGTGGTCGTACCGATGACCACCGCCTTGTCATCAAGAAAGGCGCGCTGCAAATCGGCCTGGGCTTTGGGGAATTCGGCCTGAAGCACCGTCCCGAAAAAGCGGTGGATGTTGGGCACAAAGAGGATGCCGCCCGCTGCCTTGCGCCGCCCGGCCTTGACCGCCCGCACCGGGTCGGCCAGCAAGGCTTCCTCGGCGATCTGGACTACCGAGCGCAGGCCCGCCGGTCCTTGCCCCTCGGCGATGAGGAGGGCCAGGCTGTGGACCAGGGAGCGTTTGCCCACCCCCACCGGCCCGACCAGGATGACGTGGCGGTTCCGGGAAAGGCTCAACAGGTTGAACAGATCGCGCAACAGGTCCTGTCGGTAGTAGACCGGTTGCATCTGGCCGTCGCGGGCCAGGGCGACCAGGTCGCGGGTGGTTGCCCGACGGCTCAGGGCCGAATCGGCCAGGAGCGCGCTCAGGGCGCGGGGGGTGATGCCCCGCTTTTGGAGCAGCCCTGCCGTCGAGACTCCCGGTTGACTCATGGCGGCCAGGGCGTCCTCTGTGCCCACCCAGACCTCGTCGCGGGCGCGGGCGATGCTCAGGCCTTCATCCAGCACTTCCAGCATTTCCGCACCCAGGGGCACGCGGCGGCCATCGTCGGCGACAAAGTCAAAATCCTGGTCGGCGGCATGGCGGCCGCGCACCTGGTCCTCCACGGCGCGGGTGAGTTTGTCCAGGCGAAAGCCCCGTTCGCGGGCAAAGCGGGCCAGCAGTTTGTGGGCGGTGTAGCTCTCGTCATCTAGGAAAGCCAACAGCAGGTGTTCGGGCATCATCACCCGCTGTCGCAGGCCGCGCATGATGACTGCGGCTGCGTTGAGGGCGCGGGTCAATTCCTCGGAGGGGATGTCCGGGTTCAGAGTTCCCATTGAGCCTCTCCGCCGAGTGTTCCCAAAACTTTGTCCACGGTCTCCCCATCCGGCCCGATGACGATCCACACGTGCGTATCGTCCCAGGTGATGACCGTGGTTTGCTCCGCCGTTTGCCAGCGGCGTTCGGTCTCGCTGCTGCCGGTGGGCGGTTGCCCATACTTTTTCTCGGCATAGAGGCCGTAAGCGGCGACAAATTCCTGCCGGTCGGCAGGGGTATCCCAAACGGTGGCAAAGACCAGAACGCGGTTGCTCCCGTTGGCATACAGGGCATATCGGTCGCCATCCCAACCGGCCGCGGCCTCCTCTGCCGTGGTTTCATCTACAAAGTTTTCCAGGTAGATGGCGGTTTGGAATTCACCCAGGTTGTCGGTCTCGACCAGATACCAGCCGCTGCCCAGGGTGTCGGTCAGGGGTGGGAGGGCCACGACGGTCGGCGGGTCGCGGTCAAAGTATTTTTCCGGGTGTAGGATCTGTTCTGTGGATTGGGGAGGATCGGCAAAGGCGGCGTTCACGGCGTCCCACCCCCCTTGTTCGTGCAACCGCCGGACGAACTCCAGGCCGTAGGTGTAGGGGAACTCAAATGTCTCGCGAATGATAGGCGGGGCGGCATCCAGGGCCGCTTGACCTGCCGGGTCCTGTTCGGGGTTGAGCAGCAATTCCAGGTCCTGGGGGGTGAGGCGTGCCACCTGGGATTGGAGCCATTCGCTCATGGAAAGGGTAGCGTCCCCCTCTACCAGGGCCATGTGGGCCAGCAATACATCGTCTGGTTGGGTATCCCCGTCTACAAAGGTCTCCAGGTTGAAATGTTCATCTTGCAGGCCGTGGGTGTATTCGTGGGCGAAGGTGACCTGGTCTAGAATGTCAAATTCCTCTTCGGAAAGGACGTAGAAGGTATCCTTCTCATCGTCATACAGCCCCAAAACCTGGGTGGAATAGAGGTCAAGGAGGAGGTCCAGCAGGTCAAAATCCTCCGGCACGAAATCAAAGGCGGCCAGGGTAAGGGTATCGGCTTGGATCTCGTCCGGGGTGTACTCTCGGTGGAATTCTTCTTCCAAATAGTCGGCCAGCTGATCCTGGGTCATCAGCGTCCGGGTGATCGGCTTAATCTCATCCAGGCCACGCAGTTCCTCTACTTCGTCCTCAATGCGGTCCATCAGGGCCACAACGTCGGCCGGGAGCGAGGCCGGAGCGGCCGGGGTCTTGGTGGGTGCAGGAGGTAGGGTGGGGACCAGGGTTGGGGTGGCGGTCGGCGTAGGGGGGAGCGGTGTGGAAGTGGGGGGCAGGGTCGTAGCAGCCAGTGGGGGAGCGGTCGGCGTAGGGGGAAGAGGGGAAGGGACGAGGGCCAACGGGCCACAGGCAACCAGCAGCAAAAAGATCGTCAATCCGACCGGGTATGCATATCCTCGCTTCATGGCCGATCAATCCAGCTCAGAGGGCACCGGCTCGGATGCATCTATCTGCGGTGGGGTCTCCCGGCTGCCGTTCGGAGTCCCCTCTGCGGCGGAGCTGCCGGCCTGTTCCGGCAAGGTCGCAGGGGGCGCGGTGGGCAACCGGGAAACGGGGCGCGTTTCCGCCTGCAGTGTCACCGCCTGGGGCGGCGGAGCGGCTTTGGCTGCCGTCTGGACCGCCCCGCAGTACGGGCAGATGTTCCAACGCAGGTGGAGGAGCCGCCCACAGGCAGGGCAGGCTTTTTTCAGGCGGGTATGGCAGGTGGGACAGATCATAAAATCTTCTTCAATGCGCCGATTACAGCCGGGGCAGGCCAGCCGTTCCTCAATGCCCTGCAACAATGCTTCCTCTTCCAGCGAACGTTCGTATACCTCGGCCAGGGTCTCGCGGGGCCGGAGGATGGCATAGAGGATCAAGCCGGGGAAGGGGAAGAAGGGGAAGAACAGCAGAACGAGGAGAACGGCCAGAATCTGGGCGAATACGTCGCGGGAACGGGCACGGATGTCGCGGAAGGTCCAGATGACCGTGCTGATCCACACGGCGGTCATAAAAGCCGCCGTTAGGGCGGCAAACATGATGACAAACGGCTGAATGGTGCGCAGGATGCTTTCAAAGTCCATGCCGAAGGCAGACTCCTTTTCAAGGTAAAGGCCATTATACCATTGATCTGGGGATTTGTCATATGGGGGCAGGAACGGGGGTTAGAAGACAAAGATCAGCAAAAAGGCTACGATCCCCACGGCGATAATGACGGTCAGGAGACAGCCGATGGCTTTGGCGGTCAGGCGCAGGATGAAGCGGGCGATGATAAAGGCCACGGCCAAAAGGACCAACAGCCCCATGAGGGAAAAGATGATCTCCATTTCAGCAACACTCCTTTCTGACGGCTGTATCGGATGGATGCATTATACCCCAGGTGATGGTGGAGGTCAAAGTAGCCGGGTGCATGTCACCGCGTTGTGTGGGGGTCGGTTGGCCCGCACGGTTTCTCTCCCGGCCACCGGCATCTTTGCGGTGAAGCCGACACCGGAAACGATAAACAGGCCGCCCCTACAAGGGCGGCCTATCACGGTTTTGCTCTACGTCAAGCGGGTTGGAAAGACTAGTCCGCCTCCGCCGCGGGGAGTGAGACCGGCATCGGACGCGCTCCCAGCTGCTGGTCAAGCATGACCAGACCTTGTTTGTTGTCGCCGATCATCTTGAGCCGTTCCAAAATCTCCCCGGCCGTGCTTTCTTCTTCCACCTGTTCGTCCACAAACCATTGCAAGATGCTGTAGCTGGCAAAGTCCTTTTCCTCCATCGCCAGGGCAAAAAGGTCGTGGATGCAACCGGTGATGTGTTGTTCATGGGCCAACGTCTTTTCAAAGACATCTACCGGGCCGTTGAACTCGGCAGGGGGTCGGGCAATGGCCTGCAGCACCACTCGGCCTCCACGGTCGTTGACATAGTCGTACAGTTTGGCAGCGTGGATCAGCTCCTCCTGGACCTGGGCTTGCATCCAGTGGGCAAAGCCCTTCAGGTTGATCGATTCGCAGTAGGCGGCCATGGCAAGATAGATGTAAGCCGATGCCAGTTCCTCGTTGATCTGCGCGTTCAATGCTTGTTCCATTCTCTCGCTAAGTTTCATTTCTATTTCCTCCGAATTTTGTCAAACTCGCCGGTCTCATATTTTTCATTACGCTGATAATTATAACGCAAAATGGCGTTTCCGTCAAATCCCGGGGTGCCGCCGGCCTTGCAGGCTCCGGCCCTCCAGGGCGATAGCCCGCAGCAACGCCACCTCTTCTCCTTCCGGCAGACGGTCCAACGCCCGGATCGCCCGCTCAAAGCAATCTACCGCCTGGGAATAGGCACCGCGCGCCCGTGCTTTGGCCCCGGAAAGGATCAGGTAGCGGGCAGCAGGGAGGGGACGGTCGCCCTGCTCGTAGTGATAGGCCAGTAGTTCCGCATTGGCGAGCGGGTCGGCGGCATATCGCTTCTCCAAATAGGCGGCCAGACGGGCGTGCAATTCCCGGCGGCGGGCCGGGGGCTGGCTGCGGTACACCACCTCGCGGATCAGCGTCTGCCGGAAAGTGTAACGGCCCGCGCCGTCCGCCTGTGCGATCAGCCGCGCCTTTTCCAGCTCCGCCAACGCTTTTTGCAGCGTCTCTCCTTGCTCCTCCGGGGGGAGCAGAGCGCGCAGGTCGTCAACGGTGAATTCACTGCCCACCACTGCCGCCCGCCGGATGATGTCGCGTTGCGCGGGGGGAAGGACATCTATCCGGCCCAGGGCCAGTTCTTGGAGGCTGAGAGGGATGGGCCGGTCTTTCGTTTCCCGGTCGTGGTGGCGCATCCAATTTATCAGCTCGGTGATGAACAGGGGGTTGCCGCCGCTCCGGGCGTAGACGGTCGCCACCACTTCCGCATCCGGCGGCCCTCCCCACAAATGCTCAACCAGGTGAGCCGTTGCCTCCCGATCCAACGGCCCCAAGGTCAGCGTTTGCCCCACTTCCACAGGGCTTTCTCCTTCCAGACAACGCTCCGCCAGGAGCAGCAGGACCGGCCCCTGCGCAAGGTAGGGTTCTAGGGCACGGATCACTTCCCACGAGGAGGAATCCAACCGATCGGCATCTTCTAAAAAGAGGAGAAGCGGTTGTTGGGCAGCCAGCTCCATCAACCAGGCGACCAGTGCCCCGACCAGGCGGGCCTGCTGCCGGGCATCGGTCCGCTCCTGCAGCGTCCGCCACATCTGGCCCGCCGCTCCCTGCCCCCGCCGCCGGAGCAACTGCCAGATGTTGATCTCCGGCTCTTGGCCCTCTTCCCCGGTGACGGCTTGTGCCAACCGCTCAAATAGGTCCGAGGAGGGAGGGGGTGTGGCTGCTGCCCGCTCCGTCTGGGGCGGGCGGGGACGTTCCACGGCCAACAGATCGCCCAGCGGCTCGGCGATCTCCGTTTGATCCAAGCCCAGGTCCGCCAACGCGGAGCGCAGCTTCTCGTAGCGGGCGATTCCGTCGTCCGCCGGACCGATGCCGGTCCAACTCCGCAACAGGTCTGCCCAGGGCACGTAGGGGGCTTGGGTACAATGGGCAAACAAGACACGACAACCCTGCGCCAGGGCCAGGGCGATCAGGTGATCGGCCAGGTGGCTCTTGCCCACGCCGGGCGGCCCGGCAACGGTCAGGATGCCTCCCCGTCCGGCCGGCAACCGATCCAGAACGGCCCGGACCTGTTTCATCTCCGTTCTGCGGTCTATCAGGGGGCCGCGCCGCCGGAGCCGAAACCCCAGAGGATCGTCGCGGGGGGCCAGGGGCCGGTAGACGGCAATGGGCCGACTCTTGCCCTTGACCCGGATGGGCGGCAGGGCAACGGTGGCGATCTGTTCCGCTACGGCGTCGTAAACCCGTCGGTTGATGAGGATCTGGCCCGGCGCAGCGGCGGACATGAGGCGCGCTGCCAGGTTCACGTCGTCGCCCATGACGGTGTATTCGCGACGCGTAGCCGCGCCGACCTGCCCTACGAAGACAAGGCCGTGGGTGATGCCGCTGCGTTGTTCCAGGATCGCTTCCGTGCCCGGCGGCAGATACCGGGCCAACTTCCTGTGCCAGCGGTCGTTGAGACGGGCCACCTCCTTGTGCATGGCCAGGGCGGCCTCCACCGCCCGCAGTGGATCGTCCTCATGGGCCGTCGGTGTCCCGAACAGGATCAGGATCTTTGACCCCCGGTCATAGGGATCAACGTGGTTGATGCTGCCCCCATGGCGGCCGACGATGCGCTGCAGGGCACAAAAGTAGCCGTTGAGCAGGTCCGTTACCCGGCGCACACCGGACGGTCCCCATGCGGCCAAGAGGGGTTCCAGACCCAACAGGTTGACAAAGATCACGGCGGTAGGCCGGAATTCGCTTTCCACACGGCGGCGTTTGCTCTGCGCGATAACCTGCTCCGCCAGGCCGGGGGGCAGGTAGGGGAGCAGGGCTTCGATCTGACGCAGGACGATCTCTATCCGGGCGACGATGGCGTGGGGTTTGGCATTCCAGGGGATGACACCCCGTGCCCGCCGCCGCTCCACCTTGATCTCAAACTCATCCAGGATCAGGTCCGGCCCCGGTGAGACGGCCCAGAAGCCGTCGGCAACTTCCCGGCGGCGGTATTCCGCCCCCAGTCGCCCCACCGTCATCCCGTCCACGACCACCAGCCCGGCTTGGGCAGCCCCTTCGGCAGCCATCGTGCGGGCCACCGTTTCACCCAGGACCACATACTCCATCCGTTCGGCGGTCCCCACGCTGGCGGCCAGAAAAGAACCGCTGCCGATGCCGATCTTCATCCGCAGGCCGGCCGACCCGTCCAAGGTGTCCACCTCGGCGAATTCGGACATGGCCCGCATCATCCGCAGAGCGCAGCGGACGGCCCAGCGGGCGTGTTCGCCGTCCTCCTGCCCGGCAAAGTAGGCCAGCAGCGCATCCCCGGCGAATTTGAGGAGGATTCCGCCGGACCAATCCAAAATCTGGATCATCCGGGCAAAGTAAGCGTTGATCAGGTCGGTCAGGCGTTCGGCCCCCTCCTGCCCCAAAGCGGCCAACCGCTCCGAGAGGGCCGTAAAGCCGCTCACATCGGCGAAGAGCAGGCTGCCCTCCACCCATCGCCCCCGCACCCGACCGGCCACCGGGCGGCGCATGGTCTCTTGGACCAGGTGGCGCGGTAGGTGGGTGGAGAGCAAATAGAGGAGGGAGCGCAGCCGCTCCAGGGTGTGGAGCAGGACGCCCCGACGGGGCGTTTCGGTGTTGAGCTTGCGCCACAAGTCGGGCGGCACATAGCGTTCTAGGCGGGGCGGAAGCGTGGGGCCTGCTTGCCTGATGGTCATCCGTTCGGCGGACGTTCGGTCATCCATGGCCTCTCCAACGGCGAACCGGCGGCGTGCGCCGGACCATCACACGGATCGTTCCCGGTGTCGGCTCCGCTGCCGAGACGCCGACACGCCGTTCCCGGTGATCCCCCGCCGCAATGGGGAACTGCAGAGTATGCCGCTTCACCGGCGGTTCCGATTCCGCAAGCGGCGGGCTTGCTCGCGCAGGTGCTGGAAATAGTCGGTTTCGGTGATCTCGGCCACCTGCCGCTCCCGCTTGGCTTCGTCAATCTCTATTTTGAGGGCCTGGACCTCCTGGCGCAGGGCTTGCTCCCGCGCCCGCGAGGCGGTGAGTTCGTCAATGGTCTGCTGCAACTTGCGGTTGGCCCGTCCCAACTGGCGATAGAGCAGCGAGTTGTCCAGGACGATGGCCGCTTCGTGGGCAAAGATGCGCAACGTTTCCATCAGTTCATCGCCGATGGCGTTCTCGCGGGGACTGCCCAGGGCCAGCAAGCCGGAGGTGCGGTCACGGCTTTTCAAGGGCAAGGCGACAAAGGTGCGCAGCCGGGCCGGGCGGCCCTCAACGTTTTGGGCCAGGTCCGCCCGCAGGCGATCCAGGTCCACGGTCAGGCCGTGGGCATCCAACTCCGCCTCCAGCCGCCGCCGGGCCTCCTCTTGTGCCTCCGGCGTGAGGGGACTGTGGAGCTGCACCCGGACGTAGCTGCGGGGGGGATCGCGGAGCACGAGCACCGCCACCGAGAAATCCACCACCTTGGCCAGGAGGTCAAGCACCGCCGTGACCGTCTCCTCAAAGTCATACATCTTGACCGCCAACGATCCCAACTCGTTGACGATGGTGGACTGAAATAGCTTACGGTCCAGCAAGGCGTTGACCTGCTCCAGGACGCCGATCTCGCTGATCTGGCGGGTGGGGAGTTCGGCAGGACGGCGGCGTTCTTCGGCGGCGGCCAGCAACTCTTCAATGCGGGTAAAGATGGTTTCGTCCTCCAGGTCTTTGACGACATACTCGTCGGCCCCCGTCGCCATCCCCCAGAAGCGGTCGGAGGCCAGGTCCCGCGAGGTCAGGATGAGGACCGGGATATGGCTGGTCGTCCGGTCGGCTTTGAGGAGCCGACACACCTGGTAGCCGTTCATCTTGGGCATTTCAATATCCAAGAGGATCAGGTCGGGGTGTACGGCGTAGGTCTTTTCAATGGCTTCGATGCCGTCGGTGGCGACCTCGACGCGGTACCCCATCTCTCCCAGGGAGTATTTCATAATCTCCACGATCAACGGGCTGTCATCGGCGACCAAAATCGTTTTGGGTTCGGTCATGCTCGGTTTTCCTCAAAAACTTTTTGCGCCCTTCGCCTTCGTGGTTTGGGTCTTTGGAACCGCCAAGGCGCCGAGGGCGCAAAGCCTTTTTCCTTTTCCTTCGCGCCCTTTGCGCCTTCGCGGTTCTGGTCTTTGGAACCGCCAAGACGCCGAGGGCGCAAAGCCTTTTTCCTTTTCCTTCGCGCCCTTTGCGCCTTCGCGGTTCTGGTCTTTGGAACCGCCAAGGCGCCGAGGGCGTAAAGCCTTTTTCCTTTTCCTTCGCGCCCTTTGCGCCTTCGCGGTTCTGGTCTTTGGAACCGCCAAGGCGCCGAGGGCACAAAGCCCTTTTTCCTTTTCCTTCACGCCCTTTGCGCCTTCGCGGTTCTGGTCTTTGGAACCGCCAAGACACCGAGGGCGCAAAGCCTTTTTTTACTCTTCCTTCGCGCCCTTTGCGCCTTTGCGGTTCAACTCATGGTGCGGCTCGGCCCAGCAAGCTGGCAACGGTATCCGTTAGGTTCTCCTGGTCAAAGGTTCCTTTGACGATGTAGGCATCGGCGCCCACGTCCAGGCCGCGTTTGCGGTCCTCCGGCTTGTCCCGTGAAGAGACGATGACGATGGGAACCCGCGCGTACCGCTCGTCCCGGCGGAGCTGCTCCGTCAGCGATAGCCCATCCAGGCGGGGCATTTCAATATCCACGATCAGCAGGTCATAGGTCTCCTCACCTGCCCGCTCGATCATGCGCAGGGCGTCCAGCCCGTCCTTTGCCAGGTCCACCCGGTAGCCGCAGGCCTGCAGGATGCTCTTTTCGATCTCGCGGGTGTTGAGGGAATCGTCCACGACCAGGATGCGAGGAGCCTCCTCCTCCGCAGGCGGCGCCGTCTCACGGGGGGCGGCGGTCAGGCCGCGCACCGCCCGCACCAGGCCCGGCACGTGGAGGATGAGGATGATGCTGCCGTCGGGCGAGATGGTCGCTCCGGCCAGCAAACCGATGCGCTTCAGGTGGCGGGGCAAGGGGTTGATGAGAACCTCCTCCTCCGAAGCTACCTCGTCCACAATCAAGCCGGTACGCTCACCGGCAACCTCCACGACGGTCAGGTAGAGCCAACCGTTCGGCGACGCGAAAGGGCCGTCGGGCAGTTGCAGCACCTCGGCCAGGGAGGCGATGGGCACGATCTGGTCCCGCAGGCGGACCGCCTCCCGGTCCACGACCCGGATCACCTCATCGGGGCGGATGCGGGTCGTTTCGGCGACGTAGGTGATGGGCAGACCAAAGGTCTGCCCGGCGGCGCGGATGAACAGGACGCGCAAGGTGGTCAGGGTCAGGGGCAGGGTCAAGATGAAGCGGGTCCCCCGGCCCGGTTCGGTCTCTACGGTGATGTCGCCCTTGAGTTCTTCGATGATGTTGCGGCGCACCACGTCTAGGCCCACCCCCCGGCCCGAAATGTCGCTGACCGTCTGGCTGGTGCTAAAGCCGGAAAGAAAGATCAGGTTTTGCAATTCCCGGTCGGACATGGCCTGGACCGATTCCTCGGTGGCCAGTCCTTCGCGCACTGCCCGTTTGCGGATGGCGTCCAGGGAAAGGCCCCGTCCGTCATCCTGGACCTCAATGATGATGCTGCCGCCCAGGGGGTAGGCCCGCAGCCAGATTTTGCCCCGCCGCGTTTTGCCCTGGGCCTGGCGCACGTCGGGCGGCTCAATGCCGTGGTCCACGGCGTTGCGCAGCATGTGCATCAGAGGGTCGCTGATCCGTTCCAGCATCTGGCGGTCCAGTTCGGTCTCGCCGCCCTCAATGATCAGGTCCACTTCTTTGCCCCGTTCGCGGGCCAGGTCGCGCACGGCGCGGGGGAAGGTGTCGAATACGGTGGCGACGGGCAACATCCGCAGGCCCAACGTATCCTGTTGCAGTTCCAGCACCACGCGGGCCAGGTCGGCCACATCCTCCCGGTTCTGGCGCACCAATCGGTCCAGGTGGTCGCGCAACGCCTGGGCCGAAGCCAGAAGCGGGGCGTCCTCCGGGTCCTCCTCGTCCAGGCGGTTGCGCAGGTCCCGCCAATGTTGCCGGGCCATTTGCCAGGCGCGGCGCAGGCTGTCGTGGCGCATCTCGGCCCGCTTTTGGGCGGCGATCACCTCACCGGTCAGGCGGATCGTTTTGTCCAGCTTGGCCGCGCTGACGCGGATGCGCTCCTCCGGTGGGGCGGCGGCCTTTTTGGGGGGAAGCGGTGAGGCGGGCGGTGCAGGCTCCGTCGGGGGAGCGGCGGGCGGCGGTGCAGGCGCGGGTTCCGGCTCCGGGGCGGCGGGACGGGGAGCCGTTTCGGGCAGGGGTTCGCCCTGGGCGGCCCGTTCCAACAGGTCTACCACCTCCGCCACGGGGACCTCGCCCTCGCGCCCTTCGACGATGGCCTGACGGCAGGCATCCATGGTGTCCAGGGCGCGGAAGATCAGGTCGCAGAGGGCCGGACCGGCTTGCAGGCGGCCCTCTTTGACCTCCAGGAGCAGGTCTTCCAATTTGTGGGCCACCCGGTTGATGTCCTTGAAGCCCATCATCCGCGCCGAACCCTTGAGGGTGTGGGCCGCCCGCAGGAGTTCGGCCATCAGGTCGGCGTCGGCCTCGCCCCGTTCCAAGCGCAGGACGCCTTCGTTCAGTTTCTGTAGGTGTTCTTGGGCCTCTGCGCTGAATTTGCCGATGAACAGCGAACGGTCGAATTTCATGTCCGGCTTCTCCCCTGGGGAAGGTTCCCCGTCAGCCTTCGGGCCTGCGGGGGCCGGGGCGCAACAGGCGGTCCAGGAGGTCATCTAATTCGGGGATTTCGGCCAGGACTGCCCGGCGTTTTTGCCGCGCCCGCGCCAGCAAGGCGATGCTTTGGGCAGGGTCTTCTCCCGGCATCTGAACCTTGTGCGCGACTTCCAGCCCGCCGAGGATAAGGGGCAGGTACAGGAATTCCACGGGCAAAGGGCCGCCCCGCTCAACCCGATCCGCGATCAGGTCCGTCACCGCCAGCTGCTCCTCCATCGTCCACGGATCGCGCCCAAGGCGCCGACGCAGCATCCCGAAGCTCAGGGAACAGGCCAACCGGGTGATCCGGGCATAGTCGGCGCGGGCGACGAGGAACACCGGATCGCCCATCGGCAGGTTGAAGCGGTAGGCCAAGCGGTAGGCGGGAACCAAGATCGCATCTTGCCATTCCGGTTTTCCGAGCAGGTACTCAACGGCAAAGGTGAGGATTTTGGCCAAAAAGATCGCTTCGCCGATCTCCAGGGGCACTTGGGCATCTTTGAAGCGTTCCCGGCTTTCCTCCAAAAAGGCCAGGTACAGGTCTTTGCGCGTCAGCTGCGGCAGCAGATACAGCTTCTGGTCGTTGACGTACTGGAGGGCCTTGCCGCACAAGGGGAGTTCATCCACCGTCCAATGGGAGACAAAGGTGGGGGTCAGATCGGGAACAGGGCCGGTCTCCGGTTCCCCTTCTACCTTCAGGAGCAGGTCTTGTTCCGGCCTGGTATGGGCCACAAAGCCGAGGCCCAACACCGAAGCCAAAGACATGCCGGTTGTAAAGTTGAGCAGGCTTTGGCCCATCTGCCCTTCGCTCTTTTGGCCGCGGATGTACAGGCCCCGGACCTCATAGTGCACCCCGATTGTCACCGTCAGTGGGTAATCGCCCGGTTCGGCTTGGGCCGAGCACGCGATGGGGATGTCCACCTGGCCGACCTCCGCCGCCGCCAGAGGTACGTCGGTGCGCTCTTGGATGAGGGATAGGTGCTCGGCAGCGGTGCTTTCCGGCCGCACGGTGATGGACACCTCAACCGGCACATCCCAGCAGCTTTGCAGCCAGGTCCGCAACCGGGTCACCCCACCGGGTGCGACGGTCGGGGGGATCAGCTCCAACAGGTAGTGTACGCCGTTGACCTCGTACCGCCGGCGGGCGTCCACCAGGTCGCCCAAGACATCGGGATACTCGCTGCCCATGCGCTCTCACCTCACCTTTTGTACACTGCTGCGCCGCTTTACCGTACCACAGAATGTCGGCTTTGTCAACTACTTTTCGCGCGGTCCGGAGGGAGGCGCGCCGTGGATGCCGGCTCTTGCCCCTGGGTGGGAGTCAGAACTTTGACAATCCGATCCCTGTATGGTATAATGGTATACACCAATGAGTTTGAGATACCGCCCCGACCGATAAAGCCCTTCCGGATTCTCGTCGGTGGTTGTTGTGACTGAAAGGAGGTGATAGATCGCCAAACATTTTGATTTCGCGCGTAGGCAAGTCGAATCCCCGAAGAATGCAAGAAGGAGGAACAAAAAAATGAGAACGAGATTGTTCGGTGCTTTGGCCCTGTTGATTGTGTTCAGCCTCCTGGTCAGTTGTGGTCCTACCCCGGAACCGCAAACCATTGTCCAGACGGTCGAAGTCGAGAAAAAGGTGGTCGAGACTGTGGAGGTAGAAAAGACCGTCGTCGAGACGGTTGAAGTTGAAAAGACCGTCGTGCAAGAAGTTGAAGTGACGGCAGCCCCCCCGCCGGAGAAACCCACAGGGACCTTGGTGCGCGCTCTCTCGACCTATCCCAACTCGCTGGACATGCCCCAATGCGCCGAGCGACAGGCTTCTACAACCGCTTGGCAGATGTATGACTCTCTGGTTTGGTTTGACGACGACGGCAAACTGGTGCCCGCCCTGGCCGAAAGTTGGGATATTTCCGATGACGGAACCGAATACACCTTCCATTTGCGCAAAGGCGTGACCTTCCACAACGGCGAGCCGTTCAATGCCGACGCCGTCGTCTTTTCCTGGGAACGGGCCAGCCAGGCCGAGTTTGAGTATAGCTACCACTGGCAGACGGCCAAGTCGGTGGAGAAAGTGGATGACTACACCGTCAAGATCACCCTGGAGGAACCGGATGCCCTCTTCCTTTCCACCGTGGCCGACAACTGGGCCATTATCCCTCCGGGATATTTCAAAGAGGTGGGGCAAGAGGGCTTTGACGAGCATCCCGTGGGCACCGGGGCTTTTAAATTTGTCGAATGGGTCAAGGGCGATCATATCACCATGGAGGCCAATGAGGACTATTGGCGTGGTGCGCCCAAACTCAAAACCGTGATCTTCCGCCCCATCCCCGAATCTTCTACCCGTGTGGCTGCCATCCAAACCGGTGAAGTGGACATCGTTACCCGCCTGAGCGCAGAAGAAGCTCAGAGCTTATTGGGAGTGGAAAACGTCAAGATTATCAAGTACCCGGTAGCCCGCATCTATTACATCGCCTTCAACAACTTGACTACCGGCGTAGGCAAACCGACCATGGATGCCAAAGTGCGGCAGGCCATGAACTACGCCGTGGACGTGGATTCGATCATTGACGCCATCTTTGATGGCTTTGCCGAACCGGCATCGGGTTTTGTTGCTTCCGGGGAGTTGGGCTACGGTGCGGTTGAGCCGTTCGGCTACGACCCGGAAAAAGCCAAGGAACTGCTGGCCGAAGCAGGCTATCCCGATGGCTTTGAGATGGACATGGCCTGTCCTTCGGGGGCCTATTCCCACTTTGAAGAAGTCTGCGAAGCGGTCGCCGGTTACCTGGGCGAGGTAGGGATCAAGATCAACCTGGAATTCATGGAATCGGGGCAATACTGGGATCTGGAAGCCGAGAAACAGTTGCCCCCTCTGTTTGGGGATAGCTGGTCCGCCGTGGGCGGCGAAGCCTACCGGCGGTTGAAAGGCGCGCTGGGCGGCTGGGATGCCAGTTACTCCGCTTGGTCCGATCCGGAAATTGATCGCCTCTTGGAAGAGATCAAGAGTACGCCCGACCAGGAAGCGCGGGCCAAGCTCTATGAGGAATTGCAGGTCTACATGAAAGAAAACCCGCCCTTTATCTACCTTTATCAACCGGTAGCCTTTGAGGCGATCAACACCCGTGTCCAAAACTACAAACCTCGCCCGGCGGAGACCTATTTCCTGTTTGATACCTACGTCTTGGAAAAGTGACGCCAACGTTGGCAGAAAGACGGCCCACGTCGCGGAGCGAGCGTCCCCGGACAAGCGACGATCTGGGGACGCCTGCTCCGCATGGCAAGCGGAAAAAGTGGCTGCTACGGCGGTAAAGCGGCGTTCCACGGGCAGACCGGTGTAGCCCGCCTTACCGGGGAGGTGTCTATGCAGCGATACTTTTTACTCAAGATCGGGCAATCCATCCTGCTCCTCATCGGCGTTCTGATCCTGGTGTTCTTCTTGGTCCGCATCACCGGCGATCCGGCACGACTGATGATGCCTCGCGAGGCCAGTCCGGAGGCCGTCGAAGCCTTTCGCGAGGAAATGGGCTTCAACCGCCCCCTGATCGTCCAATTTGCCGATTATTTCGCCGGCGCCATGCGGGGGGATTTTGGCGATTCCCTGCATTTCAAATCGCCTGCTCTGGACCTGGTTGTGGAACGGCTGCCGGCTACCGTTCAGCTCGCTTCTACTGCCATCTTTTTCGCCATGCTGGTAGGCATCCCGCTTGGATTGATCGGCGGCTTCAATCCCGGCAGCATCATCGATTCGGCCGGACGTTTCCTGGCTCTGTTAGGGCAGAGCGTCCCCAACTTTTGGTTAGGCTTGATCCTGATCATCCTGTTCGCCGTTCACCTGGGTTGGTTGCCTTCTTTTGGCCGAGATGAGTGGAAATCGGTGATCCTGCCTGCCGTTGTGTTGGGCTTGCCGACCATGGGGCAGCTGGTGCGCCTAACCCGCTCGGCAGTACTCGAGATCCGAGGGGAGGACTTTATCCGCACCGCTTACAGCAAGGGGTTGCTGCCGCGCACCATCTATACCAAACATGTTTTGCGCAACGTAGCCATCCCCCTGGTAAGCGTTATCGGCGTTCAATTCGGTTACATGTTGGGCGGTTCGATCATCATTGAAGTTGTCTTTGCCTGGCCCGGCATTGGTCAACTGTTGGAACAAGCCATCGGCTGGCGCGACTATCCCCTGGTGATGGCCATCGCCGTCTTTACCAGCGTAGTGGTGCTGGCTATCAACGTGCTGACCGACTTGGCCTATGCCATTATTGATCCGAGAATCCGCTATGGTCACTGAAATCACCCCTACTGCAGATAGCTTGCTGGATGTTGAACACACCTTCAAGGATCGCTTCGCCTATTTGGGGCGGCTCCTATGGCGCGACCGCAGTGGGGTCATCGGCTTGCTGATGTTTGCCCTGGTTGTCTTTGCCGCCGTCTTTGCCCCCATTATCGCCCCTTATGACCCCCTGGAACAGAACCTGCGGGCGGCCAAGATGCCCCCTGCCTGGTACGAAGGCGGCAGTTGGGAACACCCTTTGGGCACGGACAACCTGGGCCGAGATCTGTTCAGTCGCCTCATCTACGGAGCACGAGTCTCGCTGACGGTTGGCTTTTTCGGTGTGCTGATCGCCGCCGGACTGGGGATGGTGTTCGGCGCCATCGCCGGGTACGTGGGTGGGCGGGTGGACACGGTCATCATGGCCGTTGTCAACCTGGTGTTGGCCTTGCCCTATCTCCTGTTCGTCGTCGTCATCGCCTCTATCCTCGGCCGCAGCTTGATCAACGTTATCCTCATCTTTGGCATCACCGATTCCCCCATCTTTGCCCGCGTCACCCGTGGCGAGGTGTTGCGCATCCGCGAATCGGGCTATGTTGAATCGGCCATCAGCGCAGGGGCCGGGACGGCCCGCATCATCTTTGATCATATCATACCCAACCTCATCGGTCCTTTGCTCACCCTGGCTACCTTTGAAATGTCGCGGATGATTTTTTACGAAGCCGGGCTGGGCTTTCTGGGCCTGAGCGTGCCGCCCAGCGTGCCCAGTTGGGGCAATATGCTAGAAGCAGGTCGCAAATACCTGACCAGCTACCCCTGGATTGCCACCTGGCCCGGCTTGGCCATCATGTGGACCTCGTTGGCAATGAACTTACTGGGTGATTGGCTCCGCGATGTGCTTGACCCGCGCTTACGACGCGCCAGAAAGTAGGAGGGGATCATGTCGAGAGTCTTGGAAGTCAAGGACCTCGTCACCAAATTCTACACCCTGGACGGCGTTGTCAATGCGGTGAACGGTGTCAGCTTCCACCTGGATGAAGGCGAGACGTTGGCCATCGTGGGGGAAAGCGGCAGCGGCAAGAGTGTGACCATGATGTCCCTCCTGGGCCTCATCCCCAGCCCGCCGGGCAAAGTAGAATCGGGACAAGCCTTTTTCACAACGGAGGAAGGAACCCGCGACCTGCTCAAAATGTCGGAGCGGGAATTGCGCGACGTGCGCGGCGGCCAGATCGGCTTTGTGTTTCAGGATCCAATTTCGACCCTCAACCCCGTCATGACCATCGGTGAGCAGATCGCCGAAACGCTGATCCGTCATCTGGGGATGAGCCGCCAGCAGGCCAAAGAGCGCACCGTTGAGCTCCTGGGCAACGTAGGCATTCCCGACCCGGAACTACGTTACAAAGCCTACCCCTTCCAATTTTCAGGTGGAATGCGTCAGCGGGTAGTGATTGCCATTGCCATTGCTTGCAACCCCAAGATCGTCATCGCCGATGAACCGACGACGGCGCTGGATGTAACGGTCCAGGCCCAGATCGTGGACCTGTTCAAGAAATTGCAGGCCGAACTGGGTATTGCCGTCATCTGGATCACCCATGACTTGGGTGTGGTGGCCGGAACCGCCGACCGTGTGTTGGTCATGTACGGCGGGCGACCGGCGGAGGTGGCCCTGGTAGACGATCTCTACGAACGCCCCCGTCATCCTTATACCGTGGGCTTGCTCGGTGCCCTACCCCGCCTGGATAGCCGCGAGACCCGACGGCTGGCGAGCATTCGGGGTACGCCGCCGGACTTGCTCATCCCCTTGCGGCATTGTCCCTTTGCCTGGCGCTGCGACTATGCCTTTGACCGCTGCTGGCAGGAGATCCCACCGTTGCAAGAGGTGGAAGAGCAGCATTGGTCGGCCTGCTTTTACGACCTGGAGAAAGGAGGGCCGCGCGATGCCTGACAACAATCTTCCCCTGCTCCGCGTGCAAAACCTCAAAAAGCACTTTCCCATCACCGGCGGCTTGCTGGGCCGCCGGGTGGGGGTGGTCAAGGCAGTAGACGGCATCTCGTTTGACATCCAACCGGGTGAGACGCTGGGCTTGGTGGGCGAAAGCGGCTGTGGCAAGTCCACGGCCGGGCGGACGATTCTGCAACTTTACAAAGCCACGGCAGGAAAGGTATTCTTGGGAGACAAGGAGTTGACATCGGCCAGCCCTCAGGAATTGCGCGCCCTGCGGCCCAGAATGCAGATGATCTTCCAGGACCCCTACTCTTCTCTCAATCCCCGCCACTCGGTGGGCAAGATCGTGGGGGAACCGTTGGTCATCCACCGCGTCATGCGCCGGGGCAGCCCTGAGCTACGAGATCGGGTGGCGGAGTTGTTGGAACTGGTAGGCATGGACCCGGCCTATGTTCGCCGTTTTCCCCACGAATTCTCCGGTGGGCAACGGCAGCGGATCATGATCGCCCGTGCTTTAGCCCTGAACCCCGATTTCATCGTCTGCGACGAACCGATCTCGGCCCTGGATGTCTCCATCCAGGCCCAAGTAGTCAACTTGATGCAGGATTTACAGGAGCAGTTGGGCGTGGCCTACCTCTTTATCGCCCACGACCTGAGCATGGTCAAGCACATCTCCCATCGTATCGCCGTCATGTATCTGGGCAAGATCATGGAGTTGACGGACCGAAACCGCATCTTTGAGGATCCTTTGCATCCATACACCCAGTCCCTCAACTCGGCAGTGCCGTTGCCCAATCCCAAGCTGGAGCGCAAACGCAAACGCTTCATCCTACAAGGAGAACCGCCCAGCCCGGCGAACCCGCCTTCGGGGTGTGTCTTCCATCCCCGCTGCCCCCTGGCCGTGAGAGAGTGTGAGGAGATCGTGCCCCAGATCCGCGAGATACGTCCGGGGCACTTTGTCGCCTGTCATCTGGCCGATGAGTCCGGCAGCAGCAAAATCCCGGAGATCGCAGATCATAAGTGGATATGAACGGGATCGCCGCCGGGGAGGAGACCCCTATGAAATCCAAAGCAGGAAACCGGCTGGCGGCAGGGGTGCCCCTCTACATCCAGATCGCCGAAAGCCTGTTCGACCAGATTGAATCGGGCGAACTGTCGCCGGGGGATAAACTCCCACCGGAGCGCGAGCTGAGCGAGGCACTGAACGTCAATCGCCTGACGCTGCGCCGCGCCCTCCACATCCTAGAGGCACAAGGGCTACTCGTCCGGCGGCGCGGAGACGGAACCTATATCGCGGAACCCAAAATCGAGCGCCAGGCATCCCGCTTCGTACCCTTCAGCCAAGGCATGAAGCACCGGGGGTATGCGCCCGGCGCCCGTGTCATCACCGTCGAAAAACGATTGGCCGATGCTGCCATCGCCCAAAAACTGAATCTGCCCATTTCGGCACCGGTCTATTACGTCTGTCGCCTCCGCCTGATCAACCAGGAGCCGGTCATGCTGGAACAGTTCACCATGCCCGCCCACCGCTTTCCGGGTTTCGATCGGTACGACCTCTCGAACCGCTCAACCTATGACCTCATGGCCCAAGAATATGGCGTCGTTGCCGTGCGGGCAAAACAGAGCCTGGAGCCGGTCGTTGCCACCGAGTATGAAGCCGCCCTGCTTGAAATAGAACCGGGCGCACCGCTCATGCTTGAACGGCGGCTATCGTTGGATCAGGACGGACGGCCGGTCGAATACGGCAAAGACCTCTACCGCGGAGATCGCTTCCGTTTCGTCACCGAGGTAGCTCCGCTGGAGATTTAGGAGCGTATGAAATGCAACTCATCCTCCGTGCCCTCTTCACCGCCCGGCACGGCAGCACCGGTCCGGTGACGGCACATTCGGCCGATCCGGCGGAAAAAGGAGCTATGGCTTGATGGACTTTAACATCCCCCTGAGCCGGGCCGATCCCGAGATCGCGGCCCTCCTGGAGCGCGAACGCGTCCGACAGAACACGACCATCCGGCTCATCCCCTCGCAAAGCCTGGTGGGTGAAGCCATCCTGGAAACGCAAGGCTCCATCCTGACCAATCTGACCGTCGAAGGCTATCCGGGCCGCCGCTACTTCCCCGGCTGTGACCTGGTCGACCGGATCGAGGAACTGGCCGTTGAACGGGCCAAATCGCTGTTCGGCGCAGAACATGCCAACGTCCAACCCCATTCGGGCGTCAACGCCAACATCGCCGTCTATTTGGCCGCCCTGGAGCCGGGGGACACGGTGCTGGGCCTGACCCTCGGCCACGGCGGCCATCTTTCCCACGGCTACAAACTCAGCCTTTCCGGTCGGTTTTACCGCTTTGTGCCCTATCACGTGGACCGCACCACCGAGCAGATTGATTACGAGGCCGTGCGGGCATTGGCCCACCGCGAGCGGCCCCGCATGATCGTCGTCGGTGGGAGCGCCTACTCGCGCACGCTGGATTTTGCCCGCTTTCGGCAGATCTGCGACGAGGTCGGAGCCCTGCTCATGGTGGACCAGGCCCACATCGGCGGTCTGGTGGCCGCCGGGCTGCACCCCAGCCCCGTGCCCCATGCCGACTTTGTGACCGGGACGACCTACAAAACCCTGGGCGGGGGCAAAGGGGCCTATATCCTGTGCCGGGCCGCTTACGCTCAGGCGGTTGACCGCAGCGTTTTCCCCGGCGTGCAGGGCAGTTTTGGCCCCCACACCCTGGCGGCCAAAGCGGTGACCTTTAAAATCGCCATGACGGAAACGTTCCGCGCCACCCAGCGGCGCATCGTCGCCAACGCCCGCCGCCTGGCCGACCGGCTCCAATCCGCCGGTTGGCGCATTGTGGCCGGGGGCACCGACACGCACCTCTTCCTGGTGGATGTGGGCAGCCGGGGACTCACCGGGCGGCAGGCCGAAGAAGCGCTGGCCGCCGTCGGGATTTACGTCAACCGCAACCTCATTCCCTTTGATCCCCATCCGCCCCTGGTCGCCAGCGGCATACGGGTCGGCACGCCGGTTGTCACCTTCCGGGGCTTTGGCCCGGCAGAGATGGACACGGTGGCGGATGTGATGCTGGCCGTGTTGGAACATCCCCAAGACCAAAGGCGGCGCGAATGGGCGCGGACGCAGGTGCAGGCTCTGTGCCAAAAGTTCCCCGTCTATGCGGGCGCATTGCAGGAGTCTGGGCGGGTTTAGCCGTATGGGCGAAAGTCGCCCCTTGAGGGTGCAAGAACGGTGGCGACTCAAGTCGCTCCTTTTGGGCCTGGGGCCGGGCATCCGCCTACGCGGACGCTTTCGCCCGCGCAGGCGGGTGTCCGGCCGACGGCCCGCCGGGGGCGGTTTCAACGGTGTATTTTCAAAGCAGGATGTACAAGGAGTCAAAAATGCCCGATTTTCTCGATTTCATGGAGCGGGCCATCACCGGCCCCATCCTTTCGGAAGAGGATTTTCACATGAAGGTCCTTATCCCCAACATCCGCAAGGTGACGCGGGAGTTCGACCTTCGCTACGACGGGGCGAACCCGGTTCCGGCGGACGACGCCCTGGCCGACCGCCTGTTCGAGGCTGCCGTTGAGTTTGTGGTCCGTACCGGCGTCTATTGCGACGACACCCACCGCCTGATCCGGGTGGAGCGGGATGAGGTCCTGGCCGCCGTCCGGGGTTTCCGGGGGGACGCCTTCTTTGGCGAGGGGCGGGACCGACGGCAGTTCCCGGCCCGCACACCGGGCGACCCCCGCCCGCCCTGGTGTCACGTGGGAACCGGCATCGTTGCCTCCTCCGAAGAGATCGCCCTGGCCCAGGTGCGGGGCTATGGCCGCATCCCCCAGGCCAGCTCCATCAGCATCCCGGCCTTTGGTCAGGTGCGGGGGATGCCGGTCAGCGGCGGTTCGCCTCTGGAGATCTATGCCACCGCCGCTTCGGTGCAGACCGGGCGCAAAGCGTTGTGGCAGGCCGGGCGGCCCGGTTTGCCCATCCTCAACCTGATCTCTTCGGCCACGACGCCTATGGCCACCATCGCCGGTAGCCACCCCGCCTTTGGCCTGCGGCCCTCCGACGGCTGGCTGATAGATTTTATCGCCGAGATGAAAGTGAACTATGGGACGCTCAACCGCCTGGCCTTTGTCCTGATCACGGGGGGCAACATCGGCTCAACGGCCCTTCCCATCCTGGGCGGCTACGCCGGTGGCCCGGCGGGGACGGCCCTGGTGATGACGGCTTACTACCTGCTGGGCATGTTGCTCTTGCAGGGCACATACCACCTGACCGGTCCCATCCATTTCCGGCACGGTTGCTCGACCAGCCGCGACGCCCTGTGGGTGTTCAGCGTCGTCGGGCGGGCCACCGGCCGCAACACCCGCTACCCGGCCATCGGCCTGGGCTATGCCGCCGCCGGACCGGCGACTCCCATGTATTTCTACGAGGCGGCGGCGGTGAACCTGTGCTGCGTGCCGACGGGCTATGCCGGGGTGCAGACGGTCCACCCGGCCAAGGGGGTGGTGGAGGATGGCGTCACGCCTTTGGAAGCCCGCTTCAACGTAGAAGTCGCCCACGCCGCTGTGGAGCTAACCGCAGAACAGGCCGGAGAAGTGGTCAACCGCCTCCTGGACCGCTACGAAGCCGATCTCGCCCAGGCTCCGCCGGGGAAACGCTACCCGGAGTGCTACGATACCCTCCGCGACAGGCCCAACGACGCCTATCTGCGGTTATACGATGAGGTGAAGGAGGAACTGGCCGGGATGGGCATCCCTTTCAGAAGCTAAACTGACCGCCGTGGGGGGCTTGCCCGCACGGCCCGTCGGGAGTGGAGCGACGCTTTGCCTCCACAAACCACATTTTCACAGGAGAACAGATGGAAACTCGGCAAATCTTGCACAATCTGGCCCTTGCCGTCGTAGACGGAGATGATGACCGGGCCAGGGAGTCCGCCCAAGAGGCCCTGGCCGCCGGGTTGGACCCCCTGGAAGCGGTAGAGCAGGGGCTATCCCAGGGTATGAACATCATCGGCGACCGATTCGAGGTGGGCGAGGTCTTTTTGCCGGAACTGCTGATGGCCGCCGCCGCCTTCAACGCGGCGATGGAGATCTTGCAGCCCGAAATCCAGGCTCAACAAAAGCAGGTCGCCCGCCTGGGGACGGTGCTCCTCAGCACCGTCAAGGGCGATGTCCACAGCATCGGCAAGAACATCGTCGCCACCGTGCTGGGCATCAACGGCTTTCAGGTGCACGATATGGGTGTGGACAACGCTGCCCTGGACATTATCCAGGAAGCACAAAAAGTCCGGGCCGACATCATCGCCCTCTCTTCGCTGATGACCACGACCATGCCCGCCCAGCGGGAGGTCATTGAGGTTCTGCACGAGATGAACCTGCGGGACCGTTTCCGAGTCATGGTCGGCGGCGGCCCCGTCACGGCGGAATGGGCGGCGGAGATCGGAGCCGATGGGTTCGGCAGATCGGCCATCCAGGCCGTAGAGATGGCCAAGCGGTTGATGAAAGAGGCGTAACGACATGCACCGGACCAACCCTTTTGTCGGCCCCGGTCACTGGTTCAAAGGCAACCTGCACGTTCACAGTACCGTTTCCGACGGCGAACTGACGCCGGATCGGGTCATCGCCTGGTATCGGCAGCGGGGTTACCACTTTTTGGCCCTGACCGAACACGACATCTGGACCGAGGGCCGGGCGGTATCCGAAGGATTTATCACCCTCGGCGGCATTGAAGTTGAAGGGCAGGACCCCCAAAAGGGGCTTTTTCACCTGCTCGGTTTGGGGCTGCGCCGCCCGCCCGACATGCGCGGCGCGACGGATTCAATGCAAGAGGCCGTCAACCGCTTGCAGGCAGCGGAGGGGCGGGTGATCGTGGCCCATCCCTACTGGTCGGGCCAGCGGTCGGCGGCCCTGCTGGACCTGGAAGGCTGTCTGGGCCTGGAGGTGTTCAACGGCGGCTGTGAAGTGGACGATGCCAAAGGTTTTGCCACGGTGCATTGGGACGACCTGCTGGCCGCCGGGCGCCGACTCTGGGGGGTTGCCGGGGATGACGCCCACTGGCGGCAGGGCGATCACGACGCCGGGTTGGGCTGGGTGTGGGTCCGGGCCGCCGCGCTGACCCCCTCCGCCATCCTGGAAGCGTTGGAGGCGGGCAGCTTCTATGCCAGCAGCGGTCCGAAGATTCTGGACTTTGGGCTGGATGGAGACCGGGTATACGCCCGTTGTTCGCCGGTGACGGCAATAGATTTCATCGGCGCCGGCCACCGGAGCCGCCGCGTCGCCGCGCCGCCGGGAGAAACCTTGACCAAAGCCGGCGTTCCCCTCCGCCGGGGGCAGCGATATGTGCGTCTGGCCTGCCGGGATGAAGGAGGGCGTTGGGCTTGGAGCAACCCCATCTTTTTGGAATGAGGGAGGAATATGGCCCTTTTGCACGTTCGGGACATATCTTTCGACGCCGACCTGGTGGTTTTCGACAAGGACGGCACATTGATCGATTTTGAGGCCATGTGGGGCCGCCGGGCAACGTCCTGGGTTGAGCACCTGGTGGCCCAAGTCGGGGATGAATCGCTGCGGGCCGTCCTTTACGATTCGCTGGGTTACGACGCCCAGCGGCGGCGGACCCGGCCTGAAAGCCCTCTGGCCATTGCCACCACCCGTCAGCTGCGGACCATCGCCGCTTCGGTGCTCTACCGCCGGGGGGTGCCCTGGACCGAGGCGGAAGACCAGACCCGTTACGTCTTTGCCGACCACACCGATCTACCCCTGGCCGACCTGATCCGGCCCACCGGGGATGTGATCGGCCTCTTGCAGCGGCTACAGGCCGCGGGCATCCGCGTTGCCGTCATCACGACCGATTACCGAGCCGAGACGGAGGAGACGTTGCGGCTTATGGGGATCGCCCATTTGGTGGATCATGTGCTCTGCGGTGATGATGGCTTACCCTGGAAGCCTGCCCCCGATACGCTGCGTGTGACCTGCGAGCGGCTGTCCATCCCCCCGGAGCGGACGGCCGTGGTGGGCGATACGGTGGCGGACCTGCTCATGGCCCGGCGGGCCGGTGCAGGTCTGAAAATAGCGGTGCTCTCCGGGGCCGGTGAGCAAGAGAGATTGGCAATCTACGCCGATGCCGTAGTAGCCTCGATCAACGAGATTAAGCTTGCCGCCGGGCCGGTAACCACGATTTGAACAGACGGTATACCGACACCGGACCGACCAACGGTTCCTCCGGCGGCGGCAGCTCCGCCGGGTAGAGGACGAACGGTTGGGTCTGCGGGCCGCCCATGCCGCCGTGGAAACCGATCTGTTCTTCAAAGGCCGCCCCTTCGCCCCTTTCCGGGTCGTAGAAACTATTGACATAAATGTCGGGGGCGTCGGGGAACCCATCGTAGCGCAGGAGCTGCTGGGCGGCGTGGGGACCAAAAGGCTCCAGAGGGTTTTTTCCCTCTATCCGACCATCCTTCAGGTAGATGCGGCCCTCCGCACCGATGGCCACCGGCCCGTGCTCCGCCGAATGGACCATTACAAAACCGATCCCCTCATGCTGTACCAGGCCGTCCAGCAGGCCGGGGAACAAGACCTCTATCTGCTCCATGGTTGCCCTCTGCTCAAGGCGCGAGCCGTAGACCAGCCCCAAGTTGCCGGAGGCCAAGACGATGATGTGAGAACCGGGATCGTCCACCGGTACGTCCTCCCCTGTCTCACCTTCGGGACCGAGGATCACCCGCCCTTCTTTGGTCCGCCCCTTGAGCAAACGGCTCAAGGCCCGGCTCAGCGTCTGCTGGTCGTAGTGCATCGTTTCGGTCAGGAATACGTTGAGGTCTTTCCAGTCCTCATGCACATTGGCGGCGGTGCGGACGATGGCCGTTTCCCCGGCCAATCCCCGAACCAGGTCTTCCAGAGATTGACCGTAACGCTGCTTGAAGGTCGCTCCCCCCGTCTGGCCGTGGTCGGAAAGGACGACGATGTGATACGGTCGGGGTGCTTCGGCTATCGCCTTTTCCAGGCGACCGAGCTGCCGATCCAGTTTCTGCAGCACATCAAAGGCATCATCCGACAAGACGCCGGAGTGATGGGCCACTTCGTCGTAGCCGACAAAGGTCGCATACACTGCCGGAACCCCGGCAAAGATGTCGCCGACCAGGGTATGGATATTCAGCTCACGCATGAGGACGGTGCTAAAGGCCCGCAACAGGGGGTACGTGCCGCCCCGATGGTCTTTATCCAAAATGGGGTAGAGGCCGTTGCGCCGGGCCTTGTAAAATTGCCATTTTTCCAGGATGATGTCCCAAACGGTCAGGATCAGGGTGCGGGCAAAGTTGTAAGGGTAGAGGAAAAAGGCGTAGAAATCTGCGGTGTGGAAGCGGGTGCGATCCAAGATGGTGCTGGCCGTGTTCATCACGTTAGGCGCGTCGCCGGAAAAGAGGTTTCCTCGGCTGGCCCCACCATCCGCCAGCAACCCGTTCCCGCGGGAAAGACGCTTTTCCAACTCGGCCACAAAGTGGGGGTCGCTGGAGGAGACGATCCTTTTGCTGCTCCGCTCATACCAACGAAAGGCGGGGATGTTGTCGTTGTTCCCCAAAAGGATGCCCGCCTGACTGGCCGATGTTTGGGAGGAGAGGTCGGTCTCCCAGCCGACCAGGCGGTGGCTGCCGCTTTCCAGCCAGCGGGCCAGGGTAGGGGTGTAGCCCTGCCGAACGGCGTATTCAAGGACGGGCTTTGCCAGACCGTCAAATTCTATAAACAAAAAGCCCGGTTCGTCGGTTTCAACCACTTTTTTGCGGCGTTTCATCCGGCGGCGTAGGGCATTGCGATACCAGGTGCTGTCATCGTCAATGGTCAACAGGCTGCTGATGATGGTGTTGATGGCCGTCATGCCCAGGGCCAGAAGCATGGCCGCCCCCAGGTCGGCGACATGGAAGCCGGGGACGATGTTGCTGGCCAGGAGGATGAGGACGCCGTTGAGGGCCAGAGAGGCCAGCCCCAGGGTCAACACGGCAAAGGGCAGGATGAGGTAGCTGAGCAGGGGCCAAAGCAGGGCGTTGAGCAAGGCGATCACCCCCACGGCGACAAAGGCCACGCCGGCCCCTATTACCGCCACATCGGGCAATAGGTTCGCCATGATCAGCAAAGCAACGACCTGGATGCCCCAGATGACGCCGGTGCGAATCAAAAAGCGCAGGATTCTTTTCCCTCTGCGTTCTTTCACGTGTTTCTCCATTTTTCTCATGCGCCGTTACACTTGGGCAAAGGATTCCATCAAGGCGGCGATGTGCTCAATGCCCTGGCGCAGGTCTTCCAGACGGATGTTTTCGTTAGGGGCATGGCCCCGTGAACCGAACCAACCGACACCTGCTCCGGCGGCGGGCAGGTTCCACCGCTGGCACAGTTCATACATGGGGCCGGTGGCGGCCATAAGGGGCAGGACAACCGGCTCGGTTCCGTAGATGCGACGGGCCGACCCGACAACGGCATCAACCAGGGGATCGTCGGGATCGGTACGGGCCGGGAATTCGGGGCTTTCGGCTACGATCTCAATGTCACCGAAGCCCTGAGCGTCCAGGTGGGCGCGGAGTTTCTCCAAGATGTCGTGGGGATTTTGGTCCGGGACCAGTCGGAAGTCCAACTTGGCCCTGGCTTCGGCAGGAAGGACCGTTTTGAGGCCGGGGCCGCCGTAGCCGCTGTGGAAGCCACAGATGTTGCAGGTCGGCTGAAAGAGGAGTTTTTCCTTCAAAGCCTCACCTCGCAGGTCCAACAGGAAGCGATCCAGGTTGTATTCGGTCAGCACTCCCTCTTCATCATAGTCCCAGGCGGCGAGCATGGCCCGGTCCCGTTCGTCGGGCGGGCGCACATCATCGTAAAAGCCGGGGATGCGGATGCGTTCGTCGGGGCCTTTGAGGCTGTTGAGCGCCCAGACCAGCCGCCAGACGGGGCTTTCAATGATGGCAGCGTTGGCCGAATGGAGATCGCGGCTGGCCCCTTGCGCCCGCAACTCCACGGCCAGGATGCCTTTGACGCCCAACAGAACCCGCAACCGCCCTTTGGTGTCCTTGTAGCCGGATTCCCAGATGCACCCGTCGGCCCGGAGTTTCTCCCGGTTCCTTTCGGCGAAGCGGCCCAGGTTGGGGCTGCCGATCTCCTCTTCCCCTTCTACGACAAAGAGGATGTTCAGCGGCAGGCGACCTCGCACGGCGAGCCAGGCCTCCACCGCCGCCAACCGCGCGACCAGATTGCCTTTGTTATCGGCAACACCCCGCGCGTAAAGATGCCCGTCGCGGACCGTCGGTTCAAAGGGGGGGCTATCCCACAGGTCCAGGGGGTCGGGGGGTTGTACGTCATAGTGGTTGTAGAACATGAGGGTTTTTTCCCCTTCCCCTTCCAGGCGGCCCAGGACGACGGGGTAGCCCTCCGTGGGGATGATTTCGGCTTGCGCACCGACCTCGGTCAGGGCATCGCGCACCAGGGCGGCCATCTCGGCCATGCCTTCCCCCTGGGCGGCGATGCTCGGCTGCCGGCAAAAAGATTTCAACCGGTCAACGGTTTCGTCCATGTGGTCTGCAATGTATGCCTGAATGTCGTCCATGCTGTCCTCCTCGTGGGGATTATAGCCCAGGCAGGGGAAAATGTCAACGGATGGAGGACCGGGTCTACAACAGGCTCACCGGGTCCACGTCCACCCGCCAGCCGTGGGGCAGGGCCACGTCGCGCAGCAGAGGGGTGGGGTCGGGGGCGCGGATGACGATTTGCCATCGCCATTGCCCGGCGATGCGGCTGAAAAAGCAGGGGGCCGGGCCGATGAGGTCGGCGGGCAGGCCCAAACGGCGGATTTCGGCATCCAGCCAGCGGCCCAGCCGCTCGGCCTCGGTGCGGCAAAGGTGTGCGTCCCGGTGGCGAAAGCGCAAGGCGATCAACCGGCTGAAGGGCGGGTAGCCCAACTGCTGCCGGAAGGTCAGCTCTTGCTCAAAGAAGCTCCGGTAGTCGTGCCGGGCGGCGGCCTGGACGGCATAGTGCTCCGGGTGGTAGGTCTGGACGATGACCTGACCGCCGCGCCGACTGCGCCCCGCCCGCCCCGCCACCTGGGTCAGCAGCTGAAAGGTGCGCTCCGCAGCCCGGAAATCGGGCAGGTAGAGGGAGGTATCCGCCGAGATGACGCCCACCAGCGTCACCAGGGGCAGGTCCAGCCCTTTGGCGATCATCTGCGTCCCGATGAGGATGTCGGCCCGGTGGTCTATGAACCGCTGCAAAAAGCGTTCGTGATCCGGCCCCCGCGCCGTGTCGCTATCCCAGCGGAGCAGCCGCGCGGTGGGGTACATTTCGCGCAGGGCGGCCTCCACCCGCTCCGTGCCCAGACCAAAGAAGCGGATGCGCCGCCCGCCGCAGGCCGGGCAACGGTCGGGGACCGGTTCCCGGTGGTTGCAACGGTGGCAGATCAGTTGCCCCGCGCTCAGGTGGCGGTGCAGGGTCAGGGGGGTGTCGCAGTGGGGGCACAGGGCCACATAGCCGCAATCGCGGCAGAGGACAAAGGTCGCCGCCCCCCGCCGGTTGAGAAAGAGGATGGCCTGCTCTCCGGCGTCCAGGGTGCGGCGCAGGGCCGCTTGCAGGGCGCGGCTAAAGATGCTGCGGTTCCCGGCGCGGAGTTCCTGGCGCAGGTCCACAATGCGGACGGGGGGCATGGCCGGTGAAGGGGCGCCGGGGGAGGGGGCGACTCTGGCGGGTAGTTCCAGCAGGCGGTAATCGCCCCGGACGGCCCGATAATAGTCCACCAGGTCGGGGGTTGCGCTGCCCAGCAGGACGGTGGCTCCGGTCAGGCGACCCAGGGCCAGGGCCGCGTCGCGGGCGTGGTAGGCGGGCAGGGGGATCGGCTCCGATTGTTTGTAGGAGCCGTCATGGGCCTCATCCAGGATGATGAGGCCCAGGCGCGAAAGGGGTGCAAAGAGGGCCGAACGAGGGCCGATGACGATGTCGGCCTCACCGCTGCGCACCCGTTCCCAGGCGGCGTAGCGTTGGCCCAGGCTGAGCTGGCTGTGGAGCAGGACCACCCGGCCCGGAAAGCGGGCCTCGAAGCGGCGCACCGTCTGGGCCGTCAGGCTGATTTCCGGGACCAGGACGATGGCCCGCCGCCCGGCGTCCAGCGTCTCGGCCAGCAGCCGCAAATAGATCTCGGTCTTGCCCGATCCGGTGACGCCGTGGAGCAGGGCTACTCCGCCCTCCTGCTCCCGCCAGGTGCGGAGGAGTCGCGCTTGGTCAGGCGTCAGGCGCGGCCCTTGCTCCGCCTTTTCGGTAGGCGGTCGTTCGTACTCGTCGGCGTGAAGGCTGATCAGCCCCCGCGCGGCCAGGTGACGCAGGGTGGCAAGGTCCGCGCCGGTCTGGGCGTAGAGGCCGCCCACCCAGACGCGGCCCGTGCTGCCGCGCAGGGCCTCCAACACGGCGCGGTGTTTCTCCGCGCCGCGCAGTTCAATCACCCGGTCGAGCGCCTCCTCCGGCGGCAGGCGGAGCAGGACGACCGGCTCCTGCCGGACGCGGCGCAGCAGCCCTTTGCGTTCCAGGGCGGCAATGACCGCCGGGGAGACGCCCGCCCCGGCCTGAAGTTCATCCAGCGGCAGCACGCCCCCCTGCCGACGCAGGTAGGCGAGGGCGGCGGCCTGTTTGGGGGCGCGGCGCAGGTCGGTTTGTTCCGCCCCCGGCAGGGCGACGGCCAGCGTCTTCCCTTCGCCGATCTCCACCCAGCCCCGCGCGGCCAGGGCGCGGATGGGGGCCTCGCTGCAATCGGCCAGGCGGCACAGTTCGGCCGGGGTGAGGGGGGCGTCGGCGTGGCGGGCCAGGAGCCACAGGACCTCGGCCTGTTTGGAGGGACGGCCCAGGCGGGGCAGGGCCGCCTCAATGGTCGCGTCATCGGCCAGGAGGCGGACGAATTGGACGCGGGGCGGGGCGGGTTGGGGCGGGACCAGGGCAAAGCGGGCGTCCACCAACCCCCGCTCGGCCAGGGCGTGGACCACGGCCTCCGGGTCGTCGCCGCCGATATGGGTGAGCAGGGTGCGCAGGCGCAGCTTGCCCCCCCGCCGACGCAGCACTTCCAGGGCGGCCCGCTCGGCGGGGGAAAGGTCGTCGGGCGGGGGGGCGTCCCCCTTTTCGCCGACGACGACAAAGGTGCGCTCTTCCAGACCGGGGGGCAGCATCAGGCGCAGGGCCTGGTAGAGGGGGGCCAGGTACTCCTCGGCGATCCGGCGGGCCAGGGCGATCTGGGTGGGCGTGACGACGGGGCGCGGGTCGAGGAGTTCGGCCACGTCGCGGATTTCCACCTCCGGCGGCAGGTCGGCGGGCGGGGTCTCGCGCCGGGCGACGATGACGCCCAGGGCGGTGCCGTGCCCAAAGGGGACCTGGACCAGGCAGCCTACGGCGGCGGTTTCGCGCAGGCGCGGCGGCAGGCGGTAGGTGTAGGTCGCCAGACGCGAACGGTCGCCCCGCAGCGGCTCAGCGCCGGGCGGCGGACGGCGGTGGGTCGGGCGGTTGACGACGATTTCGGCAAACATGGGCAATGAGGAATGACCATTGGTCATTCCCTAAACACCGCCGCAGCCAGATAGCCCACGGTGTACTGCCCGGCGCGGCGTTGACCGGTGACGTCGCCCGAATTGGTGTGGTGCAGGATGCGGGCGGCGTTTGCGCCCAGGTCGCGGGCGGCGTGGAGGACGGTCAGGATCGGCATCCGCCCGCAGACGGAACAGCCGGGGGCCATGAGCAGCCGGGTCAGCGTGTCCAGGTCATAGGCGGCGATGGCTTCCACCACAGGGCGGTCGCGGCGCACCACCTCGTCATAGTTTTCAATGTGGTGCATATCGGAGCTGGCGACCAGGAGGACGCGCTGCCCTTGCTCCCGGCGTTGGCGGATGATGCGGCTCAGGGCGGCGGCCAGGCGGCGGGCCGTCGCCGGATCGTCCGCGCTCATCATGATCGGCACCAGGGTAAATTCTTCCAGCTGGCGTTGGAGGAAGGGGAGCTGAATCTCCAGCGAATGCTCCACGTCGCGCATCACGCCGCGCACATGGACCTGCTCCCGCAGGGCGGCGATGAAAGCCCGGTCCAGGGGGACCAGGCCCAGGGGTGTTTCGTAGGCGTCCTCGGTGCTGACGGCGTAATCGCCCACCCAGGCTCGGTGGCTGGGTCCCAGCAGCACCACGGTATCGTAGCGCCGCCCGTCCAGCTGGCGGTAGGCGTAGGCTGCCGTCTGGCCTGAATAGACGTACCCGGCGTGGGGGCTGATGAGGCCCAGCAGTTCCCCTTTGCCGTCGGGCGGCGGGACGCGGGCCAGATACTCGTCTATGGTCCGGGCCAACTGCTTGGCCGTGCCGGGATACCAGCTCCCGGCGATGACGGAACGGCGGATGGTGTGTACAGACATTTTCCTACCCTCCGAGGAAAGTTCGTCCCTTTGCGCCTTTGCGGTTCAAATTTCTGGAACCGCCAAGACGCGAAGGGCGCGAAGGCTTTTTTCTTTTTCTCTTTGCGCCCTTTGCGCCTTTGCGGTTCAAATCTTGGAACCGCCAAGACGCGAGGGGCGCGAAGGCTTTTTTCTTTTTCTTCCTTTCTTTGCGTCCTTTGCGCCTTCGCGGTTCAAATCTTGGAACCGCCAAGACGCGAGGGGCGCGAAGGCTTTTTTCTTTTTCTTCCTTTCTTTGCGTCCTTTGCGCCTTCGCGGTTCAAATCTTGGAACCGCCAAGACGCGAAGGACACGGAGTTTTTTTACCCTTTCTTTGCCTTTACGATCAAAATGTCGCCAAAGAGTCGGTCCTGGCGCATCGTAACCCGGAGCTGCTTGACCAGCTCCAGCAAGGCCAACAGGGTGACGATGATCTCAATCCTGCCGCTTGCATCTTGCAACAGGCGCAGAAAACTCACCGGGCGACCGGAGGCCACGCGCCGTTCAATCAAGGCCATTTGCTGGGCAATGGTGATGCGGATCGGGGGGACCGCGCCGTCGACCGACGGCTCCGGCGGTTTGATCTGCAACGCCCGACGCACGGCGGCCAGGAGATCGGCCAAGCTCACATCCCCCAGATCTGCCCTTTTTTCCAGGGGGGGGATACCGGCCAGCCGCACGAAGGAACTGCCCCCCCGCTCTTCCATCTTTTGCAGCCAACGGGCTGCTTCTTTGAATTTTTTGTATTCAATGAGCTGCTGCACCAAGTCTTCGCCCACATCCTCTTCATCGGGAAGGGAGGGTGCAGGCGGGCGGGGCAACAGGACCTGCGATTTGATGAGCAAAAGCTTGGCCGCCACGACCAGGAAATCGGCCAGGTTGTCCGGATCCCGTTCGCCCAGACGGGCCAGGTACTCCAGGTATTGGTTCGTGACCTGGGCCAGCGAAACCTGGGTGATGTCCAGTTCCTGTCGCTCAATGAGGTGTAAAAGCAGGTCCAGCGGACCCTCAAACACGGGCAAGGCTACCTGATAGGCGGGCGGAGAATCCCCCACGGGATGTTCACTCATCAAAGCTCCGGAAGCGACGGCCCTGGGCAACCAATTCATCCAACATCCGTTTGGTGTCGGCCTCGTTCTTCCCGGCCAGGCGATCTACCTTGCAGCCGTTGGCCTTGAGCCAGTCCTCCACTTGGCGTGGAACCCCCAGCGGCCCGCCGACGATGGTGACATAGGTCGCCTGGACGGCCTCATCGGGCCGGAAGCCGACGGTAGGCGCGAACCTGCCGATATACTCTTGGGCATTGAGCCAGTCTTGGCGCGCCCAGTCGCCGTTCCGCTTCCAAAAGAGCATGTAGTGGTAGATGGGGCGTTCCCCCGCTGCCGGCAGCGGGACGTTTTGGGCTTCTTCTTGGATGCGGACGATTTCCTGACGCAATATGCTTTTCCACTTGCGCTTCTTGCGCCACTCATCGCCGGGGCAGGTAGTTCTGTTGAATTCTTGGTGCCCCTTGACGGCGTCCAGGTCCAGATCCAATTCCTGCAGGAGCCAGGCCAGCAGGTGAGCCGTGGCTTGGAGCTGGGCAGGGGGCGGTATCTTGCCCACAAATCTGCCCAGCAGGCAGATTCCGGCCGTGGTCGTGTTGTGTTGGTAGACCTGGTGGGAAATGGTTTCCAGGCGATTGGTCTGGTAGATCACGCCGTCTTCCGATACGACAAAATGGTAGCCGATCCCTGCCCATTGGTCGTGGTCAATGTGGTAACGGGCCAGTCGCGTGGGACCGACGTGGGGGGGGACCGCGCTGTGATGGACGACCAGGTGTTGGATTTTAGAGAGAGGCCGGGTGGGGTAACGTTTGGTCGGGTGCTTGGGCAGCTTGTCCACAATGTCCTGGATGGCCGGTTTGCCGACCTTTGCCGGGGCCGACGGCGGCGGCGACACAGGGGGTTGTTCTCGGAGCCGCTCAATTTCTTCTTGCAAGGAGGCGATTTGGGCGCGCAGGGAAGCGATCAGGGCCGTTTGGTCTTCACCGACGCTTTCCAGCACGGCATTGACCTTTTCCAGCAGCTTCTCTTTCCACTTTTGACCACGCAGCCATTGCTTGCCGGGCGACTGGGTGTTGATCAGCTCCGAAAGTCCCACGATCTGTGTTGGGGAAAGACGCAGGGTGGTCAGCAACCAAGCGCACAATTTGCCTCCGGCTTCCAACTGGGCCGCCGTGGGGATGGCCTTGGTAAAGTTACCGGGGAAGGCGATCCCCACACCCTCCCGGCTGTAGCGGAAGGCATGTTCGGAGGCGGTTTCCAAGCGGTTGGTCTGGTAGATGGTTCCATCGGCGGCGACGACAAAGTGGTAGGTGATGCCCGCCTTGTCCAGCCGGTTTACCTGATACCGGGCCAATCGTCGGGGGGTGACGGTCGGGCCGGTAGCGGTGTGGTGGATGATGATGCGGGTGATGTCGGTCAGGGGACGGGTAGGATAGCGTTTGGAAGGGTGTTTGGGCAGGTCGTCGCTGATGTCCTGGATGGGAGGCTTGACCGCGCCGGTGGCGGGCGGCCTTTGGCTCAGCTCCTGCACGCGGGCCTCCAGCTCGGCGATCTTTTTGCGGGCCAACCATACCTCGCTCCCGATCAGTTTGAGCCGGATTTTGCCCTTTTTCGTCTCCTCCATCGCCACGCGCTGGAAGTACTGGGAGGGTAGGCCGTATTCGGTGAACTGCTCGGTGATGGGATAGCCGCACAGGTCCAGCCCGTGGGTGTCGAAAAAGTCCAGGAATTTGCCCCGCACCGTTTTCTGCGTCTCCGGGAAAAACCGTTCTTGGGGTTTTGGCTGCGGGGGGGCGGGCGGGCCGACGATCTCAACCGCCCTGCGTTCCATTGTGCCCACCGCGCGGACGACGGGCAACATTTCCCCGCCTTCCTTCATCCACACAAAGCGGACCCACTGGGGATCGGGGGAAGAGGCGATAAAGGCACAGGCCGAACCCAAGTAGGGGTATTTGTTCAGCTCCCGGTAATATTGGACGTATTGGCGGGCGATTTTGTCGCGGGGCATCCGGTCGGGCGGGGTGGAGTTGCCGAATTCGGTGATCTCTATCCGCATGTTGGGGAAACGCTCATGGTAGAGCTGGAAACGCAGCCCCCAGGCCTTTTTCAAGGTGTTGTCGTACTGCCAATAGGGGTGACAACCGAGCCAATCCGATTCAAGGATGACATCTCGGCAGATGTCCAGCCAAGCCAGGTCCCGGTGATGGGGGGCCAGGCCGGGAAAGCCGAATTTGGCCCAGGGATGGGCTTTGCGCAAGAGGGTGAGCACTTGGCGATACCAATTGCGAAAGGAGCGGGCGTCGCTATCGCTGTTGCCCCATCCTTCAATGCCGTCTTGGTGGTTCGGTTCGTTATGGATTTCAAATTTGACGGCATAAGGCTTGAGGCGGTCGATGATGGGACTCATTTTGGCCACGAATTGGGCCGGGCCGGGACGCTGGCTGCCGTTGAGATCGGGATCGTAGAGACGGACGATGAACTCCAGATCGGGGTTTTCGCGGCGCAGCCGTTGGTAAACGCTGACATCGGTTTGGGACATGGTTTTCAGCGTTTCAATGCGGGCTTGGCGGATAAGGGCATAGTCGTGTTCGGTAAAAAAGACATCGTTGCGGGCGTGCAATCCCACACGGGTTCTATGCTTTGCCATTTCGCTCACTCCTTTCCCGGCAGAGACATTATACCGCAAAAGCCCTAACCTGACAAAGCGGGGGGAACACGCCAGGGGGAGGATGCGCCATCAAGGTTGGTCGGGAGGGGCAGGCTTGATCAGCCCGGCGCGGATGGCGTGCATGACCGCCTCCGTGCGGTTCTGTGCACCCAATTTCTGGAATACTTTTTTCAAATGGTATTTGACGGTGTTCTCGCTGACCGACAACGCTTGGGCAATGGCTTTGTTGGGCAGCCCTTTGGCCACTAACTGTAGCAGCTCTATCTCCCGTTCGGTCAGCTGCCGTCCTTTCTTGGTCGGCTCCCGACGGGGAGCGGAAAGACCTTCCAACAGTCGCGCAGCCGTGCGGCGGCTGATGGCCGCCTCGCCGCGACTCAACCCCTCCAACATTTCCAAGAACTCGTCGGCGGTCATATCCTTGAGCAGGTAGCCCCGCGCTCCGGCTTCAATGGCCTGGAACAGGTCGCTATCTTCCGCCGAGACGGTCACGACCACGACCTGGGTCTCCGGCAGTTTCTCCTTGATTTGGCGCAGGGCCTCCAATCCGCCCATCTTGGGCATGGAAATATCCATGAGCACCAGGTCCGGCCGCAGGCGCAAGGCCATCTCCACCGCTGCCCGACCATCACCAACCTGCCCCACCACTTCAAAACCGGCGGCCTGCAACAGGCTGATGATTCCATCTCGGAAAAGGGCATGGTCATCGGCTACCAAAACCCGCATGTCTACTTCTCCTCTTCCCCTCTCGGCGGCGACGCCACAGGCAGCCGCACGGTGATGCGGCATCCTTTCCCCGGTTCCGAATCCAGGGTAAAGGTCGCGCCTATCTCCGCCGCGCGTTCCCGCATGGTCTGCAACCCAAAGCCGGAAAAGCCGTTCGGAGCGGCCTGCTCCGGGGCAAAACCCTTGCCATCGTCGCCTATGGTTAGCTCCAGCATACCGTCGGTCACGTGCAAATGCACCCAGGCGCGATTGGCCGAGGCGTGTTTGCGGACGTTGTTGAGGGCTTCCTGGATGATGCGGAAAAGGTGCATCTCCACCCAGTCGTCCAGGCCCAATGCTTCTATCTCCGGGCCGATGTCCAGCTCAATCGGCATCTCGGCCAGGCGGCTGAATTGGTCGGTGAACAGGGCCAACCGCTTTTCCAATTTGTCCGGGCAAGGACTGGCGGTCCGCAGGTTGAGGATCGCTTCCCGGACGTCGGTAAATAGCTCACGGGCAGCTTCTTCAAGCTGATATAGATGCTGGTCGGCGCCGTCCAGCTCGCGCTTTTTGAGCATCAGGCGGGCGGCCATGGCTTTGGTGTTGACAAACCCCAACAACTGGCCCAGCCCATCGTGCAATTCGCGGGCAATGCGCTCCCGCTCCTCGGCGATTGCTTGCTCGCGGACCGCCTGTCGTTCCTGTTGCTCCCGCTCGCGCCGCTCCAATTCGGATGCCAAAAGGTTGAATATCTGGGCAACCTTGTCCAGATCGTCCACCGGACTCCAGGGGACCGATACGCGCACGCTAAAGTCACCGGCGGCCAATCGGGCCAAAGGTTCACGAAAGACCAATCGTCTACGCGCCACCAGCAGATGGATCGTCAATACGGCCAGCGTCAGCGCCAGGGTGATGCCCACGGTCATCAATATCTCGCGCCCCATTTCCCGTTGGAGCCGATGCTGAATGTTCGTGAATGAGACATCGGCCAACAGGACGCCCAGGTGGGGTGCGCTCGTCGCATGGCAGCTTTGGCAGGCCGGTTCATTGTCGATGGGAGTCGCAATGCGCAAGATGTCGGGCGAAACGGCAAGATGGGTCGTATGGGGTCGCGATTCGGGCGGAAAACGGTGGCATTCCTGACAGCCTGCCTCTTCTATCCGATGTTGTGTCCCTACCCGGTTTTGATCGCTGTGCATCTTGACCTGGCCGCTTAGGTCCACAAGTTGGATCTGCAGGATGTTTTCCATCTGGCCGACGTCGGCCAGGATCTCGGCGATCATCTCTCGGTCGTCGAGGAGCATGGCATGGTACAGGCTCCCACGCATCACCTCGCCCAGCTGCATGGCCATCAGGCGGACCTGCTCATCCAGCAGCTGGCGTGCGCGCCAATAGTGCAGCAGTGAAAGCCCGACCATGATCACCAGGATCGGAATCAGCACCCCTCCGGCGAAGCGGAACCACAGCCTGCGCCGGAAAAGGGAGATGAGAGAGTTCGGAGCGTGGGTTATCTCGGCGAGAAGGTGTTTCCCGTTGTTCATGCGCTTTGACTATCCGCCGGTAGCTTGGCAAAGAAATCCTGAATGGACCTCATCACGCGGTAGCTGAATTGCTCCAACTCCTCGTGGGAATGGGCCAGCACCCGCATCTTTTCGGCCCAAGCTTCTTCGGCCCACATGCGCTCCGTGACATCGCGCATACACTCTATCATGCCGTCAAAGGAACCATCGGGAGCGTACAAGGGAGTAGCGATGATCTCAACGAAATAGCGGGTTCCATCCGGCAGGCAATGTTCGTGCACCACCGTCACCTGTTGACCGGACCGACGCACCTGTTCTAGCGGACAGGGTTGTCCCGCGGCCGAGCAGGGAGTCTGATGGCCGGACGCTTGGTAGCAGAACTGAGGGACGGTCAACTCGTTCTTCAAAGTGAGCCGACGGGCGGCGCGATTCATCAGTTTGATGCGGTAATCCTGGCCGACGACGATGAGCGGCTCTCCCATGCCGTCCAGAATGGCCTGCTGGAAGCTATGCGCTGCTTCCAAAGCCTCACTGGCTTGCTGCCGTTCGGTGATGTCCAAAATCGTCTCCAGGTACACCTCGCGGCCGTCCACCCAATTGATGATTCGGCGGCGAACCTCATACCAGCGTTGGTTGGTCGGATCCCGGAACTTTTGGGGCGGTGCATCGTCCGGGGGATGCTTTGCTGCCGTATCGGGGGATGAACGTTGTCCTCCATCCCCCCGGTTCTGCCAGAAGTGACCATAAGGCCGGCCCGTCATGTCGCCCCAAACCTGGCGAAATCGTTTGTTGACGAACAGGATCGTCTCATGGTCTGCGTCCGCAACCATGATGGCTACGTCTAGGTTGTCCAAAATGGTGCTTTGTTGTTCGCAGGGAGTTTGCTGCCACCCGGCAGGATCGTTTCGTCTGAAGAGACGGCTGAGCTTCATGCTACCCCTCCTCCCACCCTGACGGCCATGGGAACGTCGTTTCCGGCAGAACCCGATACGTGTTCAAGACGATTATACCGGAACAGCGCCGAAAAGCAAAATGGGATGGGTGCAATTTATGGTCCGTCCGCCGTTCGGACCGGGATTCCCACGGCTCCGGCAAAGGGCCTCCCGTTCCTGCCGTTCCCGCATTTGGCCCCCACTTTCCGGCGTGGTATAATGCCCCGGAACCGGATCGGCACAAGGCTGATAAAGATGCCGCGATTGTACCGCAAACTCGCCACAAGCAAAGACCTGCGCCGCCTGATGACCCGCTATTATGCCACACGCAAAGTTGTGGGCAAGGTGCGGCCCCTGGCCTGGGTGACGAGCGGCGCGCCGGTGGAGATCCTGATCGGTATGGGCATCGCCACCGTGTACCCCGAAAATTACGGCGCATTGGTCGGCGCCCGGCGGGCCGCCGTGCCCCTGGCCCAGGTCGCCGAGGCCCAGGGCTACAGTCCCGACCTCTGTTCCTACGCCCGCTGTCACATCGGCTCCGTCTTGGCCCCCAAAAACGCGCCCCAGGGTGGCTTGCCCAAACCGGACCTGCTGATAGCCAGCAACAATATCTGCGGTACGGTTATCAAATGGTATCAGGCGTTGGCCCGGCAGCTTCGCGTTCCCCTCTTTTTGCTTGACGCGCCCTACCAGCACGATGCCGTTTTGCCCGACCACGCCGTGCAATACGTGGCCGCCCAGTTGGAGGAGATGATCGCTTGGGTGACGCGGCACACGGGCCGTAAGCTGGATGAGAAAAAATTTCGGCGGGCAGTGGCCCTCTCCAACGAGGCGGTGAGCCTTTGGCGCGAGATCCGGGAGCTATGCCGGGCCAGACCTTCTCCCCTCAACGCCCCCGATCTGTTCCTGACAATGGCCCCCATCGTCGTCCTGCGCGGCAGCAAGGACGCGGTGCATTTTTACCGCAAACTCAAGGCGGAGGTGGAGGAGCGGGTAGCCAAAGGCGAAGGCGCCATCTTGGAGGAACGCTACCGGCTCCTGTGGGATAATATCGCCATCTGGTATCGTCTCTTCCGCCTTTTTCGCCTCTTCACCGAAGCCGGTGCTTGCTTTGTAGTGGATACTTATACCCATGCCTGGTCCCTCGGCGTGGACGACAACGACCCGATCCTGGGCCTGGCCCGGACCTATGCCACCGTGTACATCAACCGGAGCTTGCAGACCCGCGTCGAAGAGATGGTAGACCTGGTGGAACGGTTCGGGGTGGACGGCTTGGTATTCCATTCCAACCGCTCCTGCAAACCCTACTCCCTGGGCCAATACGACCTGCTGGAGAAGGTAAGCGACCGCACCGGCGTACCGGGCCTCATCCTGGAAGCCGATATGTGCGATACCCGGCTCTATGCCGAAGAACCGATCAAGAACCGCATCCAGGCATTTCTTGATCTGTTGGAGGCCCGTTGAACAGATCTGAAGCAGAAGCATTTGTGGAGGAGATGGTGAACATTCTAGGGATCGTCGGTTCGGCGCGACGGTGGGGCAATTCGGAGATCTTGGTCCGGCAGGCGTTGCGCGGGGCCGCCGCCGAGGGAGCGAGGGGTCGGCTCTTGCGCCTGACCGACCTGCACCTGGAGCCGTGCACCGGCTGCCTGCGCTGTGCCATCGGCGGGCGGCCCTGCCCCCTGGACGACGACATGGCCTGGCTGATCGAAACCGTCCAGGCCGCCGACGGCCTGATCTTGGCCGCGCCCACCTACTTTCTCGGCCCGGCAGCCGTCGTCAAACTCGCCCTGGACCGGCTGCTCATGGTCGCCGGGCGGGTGGAGGAGACCCTGCCGCCGCCCCGCCCGGCCCTGACCATCGCCACCGCCGGGCTGGAAGGCTGGCGGGGCGTGACCCTGCCCTATTTCAACGCCCTGGTCGCCGCCCTGGGCTACCGCCCCATCGAGAGCCTGACCGCCGTCGCCCCCGGCCCCGGCGAAGTACTGCTGGATGAAACCTTGATGGACCGGGTATTTGCCGCCGGTCGCCGCCTGGGGCGGGGCGAGCTGGACCCCGCCCCGGCCCCGGTCAATGTTTGCCCGGTGTGCCGTTGTGAGGCCTTCTTTTTGGACGGCGAACGGGCGGTTTGCCCCATCTGCGCCCGACAGGCCACCGTGGAATGGGGGGAGGAGGGAGTCCGGCTGCGCTTCGATCCCGCCGAAGCCGACGACCACCGCTGGACGCCCGCCCGCCTGCGGGAGCACATGATCGGCTGGGTGCAGGCCACCGGTCCCCGCTTCCTGGCCCGCCGAGGGGAGATCAAGGAACGGCGGCGACCTTACCGTCGGATGGATGTAGAATGGATGCAACCGCCCTCTCCACGCTGATCGCAGCCGCCCGTGCCTTCCTCCGCGACTGGCCGGAACGATACCCCGACCGGCAGGCGATGGGCATCCTCTGCCGCTACGTTCCTGCCGAGATGGTCCACGCTGCCGGGTTTACGCCGGTGCGGGTGCGGGGCAACAACGCGCCCCTGCGCCGCGTCGACGCCCACCTCCAATCCTTTACCTGTGCCCTGTGCCGCAGCAGCCTGGACCAATTCCTCTCCGGCGACCTTGCCTTCCTGCGCGGGACCGTTTTCGCCCACACCTGCGATGCCATGCAGGCCCTGGCCGACCTGTGGCGGATGCACGGCGGCGACCTGTTTGTGGAAACGGTCATGCTGCCCGCCCACCTGGACACGCCGCCGGCCCGGCCCTACCTCTTGGCCGAGTTGGGACGTTTCCGGGCGGCGTTGGCCGCCTTTGCCGGGCGGCCCCTGGATGATGCGACCTTGCAGGCCAGCATTGCCCTCTATGACGAGACACGGCGGCTGATCGCCGCCCTGCAAAGCAGGCGGGACCGCCTGAGCGCGGCCCAATTTTTCGCCATCCTCGACGCGGCCCAGGTCATGCCCCCGGAGGAATGCAACCCGCTGCTCCGCACCTTGCTGACCGACCTGCAAGAGGCCCCCGTCCGCGCCCGTGGCCCTCGCCTCTTTCTCGTCGGCGCGGTGCTGGATGAGCCGCGTTTGCCGGACCTCCTTGACGAAGTGGGGGTGCAGGTCGTCGGCGACGACCTATGCAGCGGCAGCCGCTTCTTCCGAGGTCGGGTCGGCGCGGAAGGCGACCCCATCGCCCGCCTGGCCGATTATGCCTTGCAACAGGCCCCCTGCCCGGCCAAGTATCGCCCCGATCACGACCCCGGCGCGGCCCTGGTGGATCAAGCCCGCCGCTCCGGGGCGGAGGGCGTGGTCTTTGTCGTTGAGAAATTCTGCGAACCCCACGCCTTTGACTACGCCCTGGCCCGCCCCACGTTGGAAGAAGCGGGATTGCCCTCCCTGCTGCTGGAAATGGAACAGATCCCCAGCCTGGAAGCCCTCCGCACCCGCCTCCAGGCTTTTGCCGAGATGCTGTGAGCAGGCCGAGTAGAATTTGATAGCAACCTGGTAGCTTTTGACAGGCCGACTGTGCTATAGTGAATGCGCCCCGAAAGGAGCAAAGGGCCGGATCAAGCCCCTTATTTGCCATGATCGACGCTACCCCGGACCCACCGTGGCCGGGGATGAAAACCCGTCCACGGAACGCGCCGCGAGAAAAGCCTCGTGCGACCTCGCTCCGTCCGCGGACGGCCCGGAGACCGAGAAACAAATGACAGGAACGGACACGCTCTTGCAGCCAGACCGCGCAGTAGGCATTGTGGGCTATGGGGCCTACGTGCCCCGTTACCGCCTGCCCGGCAGCGAAGTGGACCGGATATGGACGGAGGGGCGGAGCGGCTCCCCCATTCGGGAAAAGGCCGTCCCCGGTCCCGATGAGGACACGGCCACCATCTCCATTGAAGCGGCCCGCAACGCCCTGGCCCGCGCCGATGTGAACCCGGCGGCCATCCGTGCCGTGTGGGTGGGCAGCGAATCGCACCCTTACGCCGTCAAGCCGACCGCCACCATCGTGGCCGAAGCCATCGGCGCGACTCCGGCCACCCAGGCCGCCGACTGGGAATTTGCCTGCAAGGCGGGGACGGAGGCGATGTTGGCGGCCATTGCCCTGGTCGGCGCAGGTATGGCCGAATACGCCCTGGCCGTCGGCGCGGATACGGCCCAGGGCCGCCCCGGCGACGCCCTGGAATACACCGCCGGCGCGGGCGGTGCGGCTTATCTCATCGGCCCGGCGGAGGAAAGCTTGGCCGTTATTGAGGGAGCCTATTCCTACGTCAGCGATACGCCCGACTTTTTCCGGCGGCCCTACCAGCACTACCCCCAGCACGGCAGCCGCTTTACCGGCGATCCGGCCTATTTCAAGCATGTGCTGGCCGCCGCCCGCCGTCTGTTGGATCTGCTGGATGCCCGACCGGAGGACTATGCCGCCGCCGTCTTTCACCAACCCAACCCCAAGTTTCCGGAACGGGCCGCCCGCGCCTTGGGCTTCCGGCCTGAACAGACACGCACCGGCCTACTCTGCCCTTATGTGGGCAACACCTACGCCGGGTCCTCCTTGCTGGGCCTGACGGCGGTGCTGGACGAAGCCCGGCCCGGCGACCGACTGCTGCTGGTCTCCTTTGGCTCCGGGGCGGGCAGCGACGCCTTTTCCCTGCGGGTGACGGACCGGATCGTGGAACGGCGGGACCGCGCTCCACGCACGGGAGCCTACATCGCACGGCGCAAGGAGATTGACTACGGAACCTACGTGCGGTATCGGAAAAAACTCCAGATGCGCTGACGGGGGAGCAAAAGCGACATGAGAGACGTCAGCATCATCGGCATCGGACAGACAAAGGTTGCGGAACATTGGGATCGCTCCCTGCGGCACCTGGCGGGGGAAGCGATCCTGGCGGCTATGGAGGACGCCGGGATAGAGCCTCGCGCCGTGGAAGCCCTCTACGTGGGGAACATGCTTTCCGGCGTCCTCACGGGGCAGGAGCACTTGGGCGCACTCATCGCCGATTTCGTGGGATTGCGGGGTGTTGAGGCGGTTAAAGTCGAGGCGGCTTGCGGTTCCGGAGCGGCAGCCCTGCGGCTGGGCTACGGGATGGTGGCCGGGGGGCTGCATGATTTCGTCATCGTCTGCGGCGTGGAAAAGATGACCGACAGCCCCACCGCCGAGACCACGGCGGGCCTGGTCATGGCCGCCGACGCCGATTACGAAAGCATCCACGGGTTGAGCTTTGTCGCCATCAACGCCCTGTTGATGCGCCGCTACATGCACGAGTACGGCGTCCGCCACGAGGATTTTGCGCCGTTTACCGTCAATGCCCACCGCAACGCCGTGGGTAACCCCAATGCCATGTACCGACGGCCCGTCACCGTCGAGCAGTTCAAAAGGGCACGCATGATCGCCGACCCCATCAACCTGATGGATTCATCGGGCATCGGTGATGGAGCCGCTGCCGTCGTCCTTTGCCCGGCGAGCATGGCCCGCGACTTTGGCAAAGGACGGACGGTCCACATTCGCGCCTCTGCCCTGGCGACCGATGCCGTAGCCTTACACGACCGGCGCGATCCCCTGTGGCTGGCCGCTGCGGAGGCTTCGGCTTTCAAAGCCTACCAACAGGCGGGAGTCGGTCCGCGCAGCATAGATCTTTTTGAGTTGCACGATGCCTTTACCATCATGTCGGCTTTGAGTCTGGAAGCGGCGGGCTTTGCCGAACGGGGCAAAGGGACCTGGCTGGCCCGTGACGGCGAGATCCGCCGCGAAGGGCGCATCCCCATCTGTACGATGGGCGGGCTGAAGGCGCGGGGGCATCCCGTCGGCGCAACGGGCATCTACCAAGTGGTGGAGCTCGCCTTGCAGCTGCGCGGCGAGGCCGGGGAAAACCAGATCCCCAATGCCCACCTGGGCATGGCTCAGAACATCGGCGGCAGCGGAGCGACGGTCATTACCCATATTTTGGAATCGTCGGGCTAATTAGGACTTTTGGGGGATTGCATTCGCGAGAAAAAGCGAGTATCATAAAGTAGAGGAGGGCAGTATGAACATTCCGAGATATTGGCGGCTGCAAAACCAACGGTACTCGTTGGTCGGTGAGGTGTGCAACAAGTGTGGGGCTAGATTGTTCCCGCCCCGCGACGTCTGCCCGGAATGCAGCGAGCCGGCCTACGAACCGTTCACCTTCAGCGGGCGCGGGCGTGTCTATTCCCATGCTACCGTCTACCAGGCCCCGGCGGGCTATGAAGAGTTTGTGCCCTATACCGTCGCCCTGGTTGAGCTGGATGAAGGGCCGCTGGTCACGGCCCAGTTGACCGATGTGGATCAAGACCGGGTTGAGATCGGAATGCCGGTGGAGATGGTCACGCGCAAACTGCGCGAAGAGGGCGAAGATGGAGTGATCGTCTACGGCTACAAGTTCCGCCCCGCCGGATTGACCTCACCCCAACCTGCGTAAGCACCGAGATTCGCCCCGCCGGCTCCGCGCCACGCGCGGGGGCCTTCGCGTCTCCGGTTCAATCCTCTGGAACCGCCAAGCCGCGAAGGGCACGAAGGTTTTCCTTTTCCTTCTCTGTGCCCTTTGCGCCTTGGCGGTTCTGATTTTTCAAGACGCCAAAGGTGTGATGGCTCCACGGCCTTGCGGAGATCGGCGACGACGTTTGACCATTCTCCCGTTTGGGTTTATAATGCCCTCACTTTATCGCACGGAGGCACCGATGGTTCGGAACCAACTGGCCCAACTGGTCTACCAGGCAACCCGCAAAGCCCAAAAGAAAAAAAGCCTGCCCCGCACTCCCATCCCGAAGGTCATCATTGAGCGACCTCGCCGGCCGGAACACGGTGACTATGCCACCGGTTTGCCCCTCAAAATGATCCGCGATGTCAATGCTGCCCTCAAAGCGGCCGAGCAGCCCACGCTCAGCCCGGTGGATGTGGGGCGGCGCATCGTCCACCGCCTGCCCGATGTCCCTTTCATCGGCCGGGTGGAAGTGGCGCCACCGGGGTTCATCAACTTCAAGCTGGATGAAGGCTGGCTGGCCCGACAGGTGGAGACCATCTTGGAAGCCGGGGAGGGTTGGGGCCACATAAACCTGGGCGACGGCAAACGGGTGCAGGTTGAATACGGAAGCGCAAATCCCACCGGCCCCCTCCATGTCGGCTTTGGTCGTAACCTGGTCCTGGGCGACACCTTGGCCAACGTCCTGGCCGCCGCCGGATACGACGTGCAGCGCGAGTACTATGTCAATGATGCCGGTTCGCAGATGGAGAAACTGGGGGAAAGCCTTTACGTGCGCTACTGTGAGCTGCTGGGCCACGATGTAGGCGACATCCCGGAAGGCGGCTACCGGGGCGACTATGTGCGGGACTGGGCACGGCGGGTGGTGGATGAAGAAGGCGACCGCTACTTGCAGCTACCCCGCCAGGAGGCCATAGACCTGCTGCGCGAAAGGGCCTACCAGATCGCCATGGAGGGCATCCGTGATGACTGCGCCCGCATGAACATCCACTACGACCGTTGGTTCTCGGAAAGATCGCTCTACGACCCCGATGCCTACCCCGATCTGGGGGGCATCAGCCTTTTTGACCGGGTCATGAGCATCCTGCGCACCGGCGGTCACCTCTACATGGCCGAAGGCGCGGTCTGGTTCAACGCCAAAGCGTTGGGCGGGGATAAGGACGAAGTGATCATCCGCTCCAACGGCAAGCCGGGCTACTTTGTTTCGGACATCGCCTACCACTATGACAAATTCGTGCGGCGTGGCTTTGACTGGGTGATTGATGTCTGGGGGGCCGACCATCAGGGCCATGTGCCGCGCATGAAGGCCATGATGCGGGCTTTGGAGCTGGATCCGGAGCGGCTGACCTTGTACATCTACCAAATGGTGACGCTCCTGGAAAGCGGAGAGCAGGTGCGTCTTTCCAAGCGGGCGGGCACGCAGGTCAACCTGCGCGACTTGCTGGACGACATCGGTCCCGACGCTGCCCGTTTCTTCCTGGCTTCCCGTGCTGCCGACAGCCAAATGGACCTGGACCTGGACCTGGCACGCCGCGAATCGGACGAAAATCCCGTCTATTATGTCCAATATGGTCATGCCCGCATTGCCAGTATCTTGCGCTATGCTGCCGAACGGGGTCACAGCGACGAAGGGGCCGACGTTTCCCTGCTGACCCATCCTGCCGAGCTGGCCCTCATCCGCAAGATGCTGGAACTACCCGAAGTGGTGGCCCGCGCCGCCCAAGAGCTGGCTCCCCACCACCTGACCTACTATGCCCAGGACCTGGCCGCTACTTTCCACGTCTTCTACCGAGATTGCCGGGTGGTCAGCTCCGACCCGGCCGATGCCGAGATCACCAAAGCACGGCTGCGCTTGGTCCGGGCGGCCAAGCTGGCCCTGGCCCAGACATTGCGGTTGATCGGCGTCGGCGCACCGGAAAAGATGTGAGCGTTACCGCTGGCAGCGAGGGCAAAAATGGGTGGATCGCCCGCCGACGACGATGCGCTCAACGGGCGTCCCACAGGCGACACAGGGCCGTCCTCCCCGCTTGTACACGGCCAATCGGCTCCGGTAGCGACCGGCTCGGCCCTGAACGTCCACGTATCCCCCATCGTCCAGCGTGGTCCCGCGCTCGGCGACGGCGGATTGTAGAACGGAGCGGATCGCCTCGTATAGGCGGGCTTGTTCGGTGGGGGAAAGGGAATCGGCCCGGCGCAAGGGGTGGAGCCGGGCGGCAAAGAGGACTTCGTCGGCGTAGATATTCCCCAACCCTGCCAGAAACCGCTGGTTGAGTAACAACGACTTGAGCCGCCCCGAACGGCGTTCCAGCTGCCGCCGGAACGCTTCCAGGGTAAACTCCTCGGCCAACGGTTCCGGCCCCAGCCGACCGATCACGCAGGAGGCATCGTCCACCAGGTGGATCCGCCCGAATTTGCGCACGTCGTGGAAACGCAGCTGACGACCGTCATCCAGGTCCAAGATGACGTGGGTGTGGGGGGCAAGAGGCTCATCGCGGGAGGCGATCCGCAACCGGCCGCTCATCCTGAGGTGGATGAACAGCCATCCGTGGTCCAGTTCCACGGCGATATATTTGCCCCGCCGCTTCACGGCCACGACGCACCGCCCTCCGATCCGGGCCGGGAACAGATCCGCAGAGGGATGGGCGATGATGCGCGGCCAGCGCACCGTCGCCCCGGTAAAGGTTCGTCCCGTCAGGGGACGGCGTAACCCCCGGACTACCGTTTCGACTTCGGGCAGCTCAGGCATAGGGATCGGCAAGGAGTTGAGATGCCACCTCGCAATCGCGCTGGAGGAAGGCTTGACAGGCGGTAGGCGTGTGGACCGGGGGCTTGACGTCAAAGCGGGCCAGGGCTTGGGTCAGGTGACAAAGGGGCAGGCCGATCACGTTCAGCCAACAGCCGTCCACATGGGTCACGGGATGGAATCCCCGATGCTGGATGGCGTAAGCCCCCGCTTTGTCCATGGGATCGCCGCCGGAAACGTAGGCGGCGATCTCGTCATCGTCGTAATTGCGCATCCACACTAAACTTTCGGCCAATTTGCAAACCATCCGCCGACTGCTCGGATGCCAGACGCTCAGGCCGGTGTACACCCAGTGAGGGCGGCCCCGGAGCCGACGCAACATGCGCACCGCCTCGTCGGCGTCCTGCGGCTTGCCCAGCACCTGACCTTCCTGCACGACGATTGTATCGGCGGCGACGATCAACTCATCATCTCGCCCCGTTCCCAAAGCCAGGGCTTTGGCCTGGCTGATCCGCAAGACCATCTCGGTAGGCGGTTCGGCCCGCCACTGGCTTTCGTCCACATTGGTCGCCTTGACGACAAAGGGGATGCCCAAGAGGGATAAAAGTTGTCGTCTTCGCGGCGAGCCGGAGGCCAAAATCAACCGCCGAATGCGCACATCATCACAGCTCATCTCTTCTCCATCCTTCCAACGCCCGGCGGATGCCGGATGCCGTTTCCTCCAGCGCAGCGCGGGAGGCGCGGGCGTAGCCGGGACCGACGCGCAAGCCGAAACCGTCGCCCACAAAGCGGGGGAAAAGGTGCAGGTGGACGTGGGGGACTTCTTGCCCGGCGGCGGCCCCGTCGAGCAAAAAGAGGCTAACACCGGGACACCCCACGGCGGCCCGCAAGGCCGCCGTCAGCCGCATACCAACCCGAAAAACCTTCCCGCCCGTTTCCTCATCCAGATCGGCCAGCTGCGCTGCATGGCGGCGGGGGACGACCAGGAGGTGGCCTGGGCGAGGGGGCTGGCGGATGTCCATGAAAGCCACGACCTCGTCGTCCCGGTAGACGAAGCTGGCCGGGGCACGACCGGCAATGATCTCACAAAAGATGCAGGGGGTAGAAAGCATCGGCCTACCCTTTCAGAAGCGGACCAGCGTGCCGTGCGTCTGCCCGTTGCGGACGTAGGTTAGGGGCACGGCCCGGCCCTGAGGGATCTGGGCCACCAGCCTATGCACATCTTCGGCCCGGAAGACCGGTTGCCCCCCTAAGCCGGTGATGACATCTCCGGGCCGCAGCCCGGCCCGCTCCGCCGGAGAGCCGGGTCGCACACGGCCCACGTAAGCCCCACTGTCGGGAATGCCGGGATGTTTGGCCGCCTGCGAGGCGGCATCGGCGACGGCAGCCCCCAGGCGGGGCTTGGAAGCGGTGGCCTTGCGCTGCTGCAGCAACTGCATCAACAGTGGCCGGTTGAAGCCGACGACGACCTGACCGTCGATGGTCGTGACCGGCACACCCCGCTGCCCGGAGATCTGGATCATCTCCCTGGCGGCCAGCGGATCGGCAGCCACATTCTTTTCCACAAAAGGAACACCCTGCTGCGAAAGAAACTCTTTCGTCTGTCGGCAATAGGGTCAAGTGGGCGTTGTATACACGATGACGCTCATCTCTGCTCCTCCTTCCGATGGGGGGCATTATACCGGCAATTGTCCGATCCGTCAACCGTCGGTCAAGGAGGTGATGGGGCCACCGGAACCGAATCAAATCGCCCCTTTGGGGCCACAGACCGGGTGCACCGGCGAGAGGCCCGAAAGGGGCGATCTGGGCGTTCGCTTGTTCTGTTCCCTCGGACGCACCTCAGAAGCGGAGCAAAGCCCCTACGGAGCCGACCTCCTCCAGCTGCTTGTTACCGCGCACGATCTCCACTTCCACGCTTGATTCCAGAGCGCGGTGGGTCATGGTATCTACCAGATCTTCCACCACTTCCACAGTTCCGCCACATAGAGGGCATTCTTCCCTCTCGGAAAGCATAAGGTAGCGGCAATTTTGGCAGCGATAGCCCGATGCTTCGTACCCGGCAGCGATCAGCAGGATAGAGACACGATGCTCTTGTAAGGCCGCGAGGGTGTCGGCCAGGCCCACCACTGCACCGCTGCTCCGTTTCCAACCGGCGATCATCTGTTCCACCAATTCCACCTCACGCTGCTGGGCGACCTTTTCGATCAGCTCCATTGAGCGGGTGTGTATCTCGGCCACAGGGGCGTTGACATCAATCACGAACGTGCCGATGACCCGATCTTGGAGCGATTTGGGCAGCATATCGCGGAACTGGCTGACATTGGCCTCGCTGCCGCCCAGCAGCAGGCGGCGCACGCCGTTCTTGGTGCAAAATTCCTCGGAAGCCTCTGCCATCTCCTTGAGGTTTCGCAGGACGACCGCCTCGCCGCGCCGGGCAGCCCGCGTCGCCGCACCGCCCCGCATCCCGGCTACGCCTGACGCGCCACCGTGCTTGGCCCGCCGCACTTCCTCGCCCAGCATCCCCGTTGCCTCTACCAACTCCCCCAGGTTGAAGAGGAACATCCGTGCTTCCTCTTGGTCCACCAGGATCACGCCGTAACGCCCGTAAGCATCCAAAACGTCGGTCATGGGTTTGATGTAAGGCCGATGGGAGACATACACATCGCTGGGCAAGGGCACGGCCAGCGAGTAGTTGCGCCAGAAATCGGCGGCCTTGCAGGAAAAAATGGCCAATCCCCGGCCTTGCCAGTCGTACTCATGATCAAAAAAGCGTTCTACCGCTTCAATATCGGCAGGGTCGGCTTCATCGGCCACCTTTTTCAACAGGGAGCGCATGGTCAACTTGTATTGCTCGCTGGTGCGCTGGGTCGGGTCCACGTTGAGATACAGGCTCAAGACGGGGGATTTCTCGCTCCGAAACGCTACCAGTTCTTCCATATCCTGTTTTGTGAACATTTGCCCTCCTTGACACAGAATTTGTCAATTCTCAAAAAGAACGACCGGAAAGCGCACTTGCAGTCCTTTCCGGCGGCGGAAGTAGGCGTCTCCAAGATCGCTTAGCGGTCGCCGGGGCGTTCTTCCAAGACCACACGGACCTGCCTTTGCCGACCGTCGCGGATGATGGTCAGCGTCACCGCGTCGCCCACACGGGTCTGCAAAGCCAGGTAATTGACCAAGTCCTCAAACCGCCTGACTGGCCGGTCATCTATGGCGATGATAATATCCCCACCGGCCCGCATCGGCACCCCGGCGATGAGGACCTCCCGGTTGCCGCCCCGTAACCCTGCCTTGTCCGCCGGGCCGCCGGGCACAACCCGTGCCACCAGAACCCCTTTGCTCACGGGCAGGTCCATCGCCTCCACCATCTCCGGCGTGATGTTCCCGCCGGCGGGAACTTCAATACCGATCCAGGTGTGCCGGTAGCGACCGTAGGTGATCAGGTCCGGCACAACCCGCTTGACGATGTCCACCGGCACGGCGAACCCTACCCCCGAATTGATGCCGCTTTCGGAGCGGATGGCGGTGTTGACGCCGATCACCCTGCCGTGGGAATCAAGGAGGGGACCGCCCGAATTGCCGGGGTTGATGGCTGCATCGGTTTGGATGATCTGGGCCAGTTGGAAGCCGCTGCCGTCATCGCGGGGCAGGATGCGGCCCAGGGAGCTGATGATCCCCACGGTGACGGTGTGCTCCAGCCCAAAGGGGTTGCCGATGGCGATGGCCCGTTGGCCCACGCGCAAGGTGGATGAATCGCCCAACTCCACCACCGTCAGCCCCTCCGGTGGAGGGTCTATCTTCAAAACGGCCAGATCGCTACCCGGATCGGTGCCGACCAATTCTGCGGGTAGGGTCGTCTCGTCGGCCAGGGTGACCAACAGGTCTTCAACGGCGGTGGCGACATGGTTGTTGGTTACGATGTACCCTTGGGGGTCCACGATAAAGCCGGAGCCGATGCAAGCCCCAAAGTGCTGTTTGGCGGTGATGCAGACAACGGCATCGTTCACCCGCTCAAAAGCGGCAATAACCCGTTGCTCTTCGGTATCAAATTGATCGGACAGGGCATTTGGGGGTGTCGGTACAACAACTGGGACGGTTGCCGTTGGCGGCACGGCGGTAGGTGTCATCATCTCGGCCAGGTCGGAGAAGCTGCAAGATAAACTCGCCAACGCCAACACGCCGATCAGCAAAAGAAATCGTTTTTTCAAGGCCATTGATCCTCCGTAAACTTGGGTCCATTTTACACCTTTTTGGCAAAAAGATCAAACGACGCATTTGCTCCCCCTCCGAGAAGATGTTATAATACCGCCGAAAACGTGGACAAAATCTGCCGTTTGCCGTGTGTGATTGGCGATGAAACTAACCAGAACCCAGGTTGAGCATGTGGCCCGGTTGGCCCGGCTGGACCTAACCGACGAAGAAACAGAACGATTCCGAGAACAACTCTCCGCCATCTTGGAATACGCGGAGCGGTTACAGCAGCTGGATACAAAGGACATCCCACCTACGGCCACCGTCTTGCCCCTGGAAAACGTCATGCGCGATGATGAGGTCCGACCCTCTCTTCCCCCGGAGGAAGCGTTGGCCAACGCCCCCGCCGCCGAGGATGGTTACTTTCGCGTGCCGCCGGTCCTGGAGGGGAACCGATGAAAACTTGGCAACTGCCGACCATCCGAGAAGCGGGCGACCTGTTGCGCCGGGGGGAACTTTCGGCGGTGGAGCTGACCCAGGCGGTGCTGGACCGCATTGCGGAGCGGGACGGGGATGTGCGGGCCTACCTGACCGTGACGCCGGAATCGGCCCTGAAGCAGGCCGTCGAGGCCGACCGTCGCCGGGCCGCCGGTGAAGATCACCCCCTGTTGGGCATCCCCCTGGCCGTCAAAGATGTGATTTCGGTGGCAGGACTACCCACCACCTGCGGTTCGCGCATCCTGGAGAACTATGTGCCGCCCTTTGACGCAACCGTTGTAGAGAAATTGCGGGCCGCCGGGGCGGTCATCCTGGGCAAAACCAATACCGATGAATTCGCCATGGGGTCTTCCACCGAGAACTCGGCCTTTTTCCCAACGCACAACCCCTGGGATCTGAGCCGTGTGCCGGGTGGCTCCAGCGGCGGTAGCGCGGCGGCGGTGGCGGCGGAGATGGCCCTGGGTGCGTTGGGGTCCGATACGGGCGGAAGCGTGCGCCAACCGGCCTCCTTTTGCGGTCTGGTGGGGCTAAAGCCCACCTACGGGCGGGTCAGCCGTTGGGGGCTGGTCGCCTTTGCCTCCTCCCTGGACCAGATCGGCCCCCTGACCCGCACCGTGGAGGATGCGGCCCTCCTCTTGCGCACCATCGCCGGGCACGATCCCCGCGATTCTACGTCGGTGGATGCGCCCTTGCCCGACGACGCTGCGTTGTTCACCGAGGATCTGCACGGCCTGCGGGTGGGCGTCCCCCAGGAATATTTCGTCGAGGGAATGCAGCCGGAGGTAGAGGCAGCAGTACGGGCCGCCGTTGCGACGCTGGCCGACCTGGGAGCGGAGGTGCTGGAGGTCTCGTTGCCCCACACCGAATACGCCTTGCCGACCTACTACCTCATCGCCACGGCGGAGGCATCGGCCAACCTGGGCCGCTACGACGGGCTGCGCTATGGCCTTTCGCTGCCCGGCGAGGATCTGTGGGCCACCTACCGCCGGACACGGGGCCGGGGTTTTGGCCCGGAGGTCAAGCGGCGCATCATGCTGGGAACCTATGCCCTTTCGGCGGGCTATTACGACGCCTACTACCTCAAGGCGGGGCAGGTGCGGACCCTCATCCGTCGCGATTTTGACGAAGCGTTGGCCCATTGCGACGTGCTGGTCGCACCCACCACGCCGACGACGGCCTTCAAACTGGGCGAAAAGGCGGGCGATCCGTTGCAGATGTACCTGCAAGACATCTTTACCCTGGCCCTTTCGCTGGCCGGGCTGCCGGGCCTTTCCCTCCCCTGTGGCTTTGACGACAACGGCTTGCCCATCGGCCTGCAGATCATGGGCCGTGCCTTTGATGAAGCAACGGTGCTGCGGGTGGCATGGGCCTATGAGCAACACAAGGAGGATTGATGAAAGCCGTCATCACCATTGCGGGGTACGGAACCCGTTTCCTGCCGGCCTCTAAGGCCATTCCCAAAGAGATGATCCCCCTTGCCGGGGTTCCCCTCATCCAGCACCACGTGGAAAGCTTGGTAGCGGCGGGCATCCGCCAGATCATCATCGTCGTCCGGGAGGGCGGTGACCTAATCCAGCGGCACTTTGCCCCCAACCCTGCCCTGGAGCGTCACCTAGAACAGGCGGGCAAGGAGAACCTGCTGGCCGAAGTGCGGAAACTTTCCCGATTGGCCGATATTGTCACCGTGCGCCAGCCGGAGCACCTGCCCTACGGCAACGCCTCCCCGGCCCTGGCCGCGCGGCCCTGGCTCAACCCCGGAGAGCCGTTTTACTACATGTTCGGCGATGACATCATCATCGGCGAACCACCGGTCCCCCGCCAGCTCTTGGACACCTTTGAAGCCCACCGGCCGGCAGCGGTCGTGGCGGCCCAGTGGGTTCCCGATGAAGAGACACACCTCTACGGCTGCATTGAACTCAAGCCGGGCACGGAAAACGTGATGGCCCGCATCGTTGAAAAGCCGCCGCCGGGCAAGCAACCTTCCAACTGGGTGCAGATCGGCCATTTTGTGCTGACTCCGGCCCTCTTTGACGTGCTCCACGGCACGGAAACGGGCAAAGGAGGGGAGCTGTGGCTGGCCGATGCCCTGGACCGTTTGGCCCGTCGGGCGACCGTTATCGCCCAACCGGTCGAAGCAACATGGATGGCTGCCGGAGACCCGGTGCGCCATCTGAAGGCCGGTATCGCCCTGGCCCTGCGCCGTGAGGATATGCGTGAGGAACTGCTATCTTACCTGCGGTCCCTGGAACTTTGACCCTTGCCGCCGAAAAACCCCTCCGCCAATCGGTCGGCGGAGGCGTATCCTTGAGGAGCGAAAACCATGATCACCACCACCTGGTCCGCCCGACTGGGTGAGCACCGGGCCGCCGTAGATGCAGCCCTGGCCCGGCTGGCCGCCGATGACATCACGGCCCGCATCTGGGCGCGGGATCACACCGTCTGGAAGCCGGAGCCGACCGAGATCGCCAACCGGCTGGGCTGGCTGGACATCGCCTCCCGCATGGAAGAAGCCATCCCCCGGCTGACCGCCTTCGCCCAGGAGGTGCAGGGGGAAGGCATCGCCGAGGTGCTGTTGCTGGGCATGGGAGGCTCCAGCCTGGCCCCGGACCTGCTCGGCCGCCTGCCCTTCGGAGCCTTCGGCATGCGCCTTTCCGTCCTGGACAGCACCGACCCCGAAGCCGTCCTGGCCCACGCCGAACGCCTGGACCCGGCCCGCACCCTGTTCATCGTCGCCACCAAATCGGGCAGCACGGTGGAGACCCTTTCCTTTTTCAAATTTTTCTACAACCGGACGATGGAGGCCCTGGGGGCAGAAGCCGCCGGTCGCCACTTTGTCGCCATCACCGACCCCGACAGCAACCTGGAGGCCCTGGCCGCCCGCTACGGCTTCCGGGCGACCTTTTTGAACGATCCCAACATCGGCGGTCGCTATTCGGCCCTCTCCTACTTTGGATTGTTGCCCGCCGCCCTCTTGGGCCTGGACCTGAACCGCCTCCTGGCCCAGGCCCAGGCGATGGCCGCCGCCTGCGGACCCGATGTCGCCGCTGCGAAGAACCCGGCGGCCCGCTTGGGGGCGGTCCTGGGGGCGATGGCCCTGGCCGGGCGGGACAAAGCCACCTTTTTCACCGACCCCGCCCTGGCCAACTTTGGCGATTGGGCCGAGCAACTCATCGCCGAAAGCACCGGCAAGGAAGGCAAAGGGATCGTGCCGGTGATCGGCGAACCGGTGGGGCCGCCTACCGTTTACGGCTCCGACCGCCTGTTCCTCTCCCTGGCGGTGGGCGATGTGCCGCCCCCCGCCCCGCCCGGCCCCCTGGTCCACATGACCCTGGGTGACCTCTACGACCTGGGCGGCCAGTTCTTCCTCTGGGAGTTCGCCGTCGCCGTCGCCGGGCACATCCTGGGCATCAACCCCTTTGACCAGCCCAACGTGGAGGCGGCCAAAGCGTTGGCCCGCCGGGCCGTGGCCGCCTACGCCCGGAGCGGTCGTCTGCCCGCCGACGAACCGGCTCCCCTGACCGCCGCCGCCTTTTGGGATTTCGCGGCCCAGGCAGAACCGGGCGATTACATCGCCCTGCAAGCCTATCTCCGGCCCACGCCGGAGACCGACGCCGCCCTGCGGGACCTGCGCCTCCGCCTGCGGGATCGGTTCAAAGTAGCAACGACGGTGGGCTACGGTCCCCGCTTTTTGCACTCCACAGGCCAGCTGCACAAAGGGGACCGGGGCAACGGCTTGTTCATCCAGTTCACCTCCGATCCGCTGCGCGACGTGCCCATCCCCGATGAAGCGGGTGCGCCCGCCGCGACCATGACCTTTGGCCTGCTCAAAATGGCCCAGGCATTGGGGGATAAACAGGCGTTGGAGGCTGCCGGACGGCGGGTGATCCGTTTCCACCTGGGGCGCGACGTGGTCGGCGGGTTGCGGCGACTGAAAGGAGATGCGCCTTGATCATTGATTTCCACACCCACGTCACCGCCCCCGAAATCATCGCCCGGCGGGATGAATACCTGGTCCGCGACGCCTGGTTCCGCGACCTGTACGCCAACCCCAAGGCCCGGCTCAGCTCCGCCGAAGACCTGCTGGCCGTCATGGACCGCGACGGCGTGGACCAGGCCGTCATCTTTGGCTTTGGCTGGCGGGAGATGGACCTTTGCCGCCACGACAACGATTACGTCATTGAGGCGGTGGCCCGCTACCCGGATCGCTTCATCGGCTTTGGCATCGTCAACCCCGCCGCCGGTGACGAAGCGGTGCGCGAGATAGAACGCTGTGCCGCCGCCGGGCTGCGCGGCATCGGGGAGCTGATGCCCGACGGACAAGGCTACCGCCTGGACGATGAGAAAACCATGGCGCCCATCGTGGAAGCGGCCATGGACCTGGACATGGCCCTGCTAACCCATTGCAGCGAGCCGGTGGGCCACCTGTACCCCGGCAAAGGGACCGTCACCCCCGACGAGGTGATCCGCTTCGCCCGCCTTTTCCCCGACGCGACCCTCATCTGCGCCCACTGGGGCGGCGGCACGATCTTTTACGAGTTGATGCCCGAAGTCGCCCGCGTCATGCGCAACGTCTACTATGACACCGCCGCTTCCCTCTATCTTTACCAAGATGACATCTTTCACCTGGCGGCCCGCTGGGCGCCGGGCAAGGTGCTCTTCGCCACCGACTTTCCCCTCATCGCACCGGGGCGCATGATCCGGCGGCTGCAAAAGGTGCGGATGCCCACCGCCACCCGCAACCGGATGCTGGGCGGCAACGCCTGGCGGGTGCTCAACCTGGGCCAAAGGGAGCGATCCAGATGAAAACCCTGCGAACCTTTATCGCCGTTGACCTGAACGAGCCGCTCAAAAAGGAGTTGGCCGCCTTGCAAGCCCGCCTGCGCGAGCAGGTCGCGCCGGGCAGCGTGCGCTGGGTGCGGCCCGAAGGAATCCACCTCACCCTCAAGTTCTTGGGCGATACGCCCGCCGACCGGGTGGACGAAATCGGACGGGCGTTGGCCCAAGCTGCCGCCCAGGTGCAACCCTTTGCCTTCACCGTGGGGGGGCTGGGTTGTTTCCCCAACACGCGGCGCCCCCGTGTCGTCTGGGTGGGCCTCCAAGAGCCGACGGGCGCGTTGGTCCGCCTGCGGGACGCCGTGGAAGCCCACGTTGCCCCCCTGGGCTTCCCCACCGAAAAACGGCCCTTCCGCCCCCACTTGACCCTGGGCCGGGTGCAACGTCGCGCTTCCAAATCAGAAGTACGCGAGATCGGAGAAATCGTGGCCGCCGCCCCCGTCGGAACCATCGCCCGGATGCACGTCACGACGGTTTCCTACATCCAAAGCGAATTGAAGCCGGGCGGAGCGGTGTACACCACCCTGCACGAGGCTGCCCTCGGCAGGCCCTAGGCGGGCCGGAAACCCGCCCTCCCGCCGATCACCCACAATCTTGAGATACACCCCCGGACCGCGGAACAGATTCCTGCCCACCCGGTTGACCTGACCCGGAGCCTGTGATATACTTGACTCAGGAGAATGTTGGAAATGTTCATCTCCGTCATCGGTTCGGCAATCTGTGACGAACGGACGGCGGCCCAGGCCGCAGAGGTTGGCCGTGAGATCGCCCGGCGGGGCGGGGTGCTGGTTTGCGGCGGGCGCGGCGGCGTCATGGAGGCCGCTTGCCGGGGAGCCAAAGAGGCCGGCGGCCTGACCGTGGGCATCCTGCCCGGCACGGACCGCCGCGAGGCCAACCCTTACGTGGATGTGCCGGTCGTTACCGGCTTGGGCGAGGCCCGTAACGCCCTCGTCGTCCGCAACGGCGACGCCGTGATCGCCTTCCACGGCGGCTACGGGACCCTGTCCGAAATCGGGTTGGCCCTCAAAATGGGCAAGCCGGTGGTGGGCCTGGACACCTGGCCGGTGGAAGGCGTGATCCCGGTCGGGACGCCCGTGGAGGCGGTCGAGACGGCCATGGAAGCGGCGGGCATCCGCCGACCTGCCGGGATATAGTCTCCGGCCCACCATGGGGAAAGTTCCCACGGGAGAGGCGAAGCGGAATGACACAAACTCCAGACTTGCGCTGCAGCAGCAGGACACCAAATCACCTCCTTGAGCCTTCCGGCCCGCGCCGTGTGACTTTGGCCGCTTGGCACAAGGCCAAGCCCCAACCCGCGATTCCGGGGGAGGATTCGGCATGAGCCGTCGGCAAAAGTCCCCGGCCCGGCAGCACCTGCGCCCCGACGCCGTCCGCCCGGAAGCGGTCGGCGGGGTGTTGTTGCTGCTGGCCGCCTTGACCATCTTGGGCCTGTCCGACATCTCTTCCGGAGCGGTCCTGGACTGGTGGGCCACGGCCCTGCGCCGCCTGTTCGGCTGGGGAGCCTATCCCCTGACGGTGAGCCTAGGACTGATGGGGCTATGGCTGCTGTGGCCGGAGTTGCGTCGGGCTTTGTCCCTGGGGCCGCCCTTTGCCATCGGCTTGGAACTGTTGCTTTTGGCGATCATGGTTGCCGCCCACATGCCCCTGGTGGCGCAGCACGGGACCGATGAGGCACTGCAAGCTGCCGCCTTGGGGCAAGGCGGTGGCTATGTCGGCTGGACTCTGTCTACGCTGCTGGTGGAGGGGCTGGGACCGCTCATCGGCTGGTTGATCCTGCTCGCTACGCTGCTTTTTGCCCTCTATTTGCTGGCAACGCCCTGGTGGGGGCGAATTGCCCCGTGGGGGCGACGGCAGGTGCGACGAGGCGTCGCCGCCTGGAACCGCCTGTGGACGGCCCACCGAGGCAAGCCGGTCGTCCCGGAACCGCCGCAGGTCCCCTGGTGGGAACAAGAGCCGGACCCTGCCGAGGCCAAGCCGCGCAAAAAGAAGCCGCGCAAGACGACGGCGGGCAAGGCTAAAACCGGGCGCCGTGCCCCGCGCCGACGCCGCCCTGCCGACGGCAGCCTGCCCCCTCTGGACCTGCTGGACCCGGCGTCGCCCAAAGCCTACGGCGATACCGACGTCCGGCGCAAGGCCCGAATCATTGAGCAGACGCTGGAAAGTTTCGGCGTCCCGGCCCGCGTCGTTGAGGTCAATCGGGGGCCGACCGTTACTCAATTCGGCCTGGACCCCGGCTACATTGAGCGGCGGGTGGCCGGAGGAGAAGTGCAGCGGATGCGGGTGCGGGTGGGCAAGATCGCCGCCTTGGCCAACGACCTGGCCCTGGCCCTGGCCGCCGCCCCCGTCCGCATTGAAGCCCCCGTGCCGGGCCGCTCCGTCGTCGGCCTGGAAGTGCCCAACGAGGTCGTCTCCCTGGTTTCCCTGCGGGGGGTGATGGAATCGCGAGCCTTCAAGCGGCTGGCGTCCCCCCTGGCCATTGCCCTGGGCGAAGACGTCTCCGGTCATCCCATCGCCGTAGACCTGGCCCTGATGCCCCACCTGCTCATTGCCGGGGCCACCGGATCGGGCAAGAGCGTGTGCATCAACTCCATCATCTGCTGTCTCCTGTTCAACAACACCCCCCAGGAGCTGAAAATGCTGATGGTGGACCCCAAAATGGTGGAGCTGGTGGGCTACAACGGCATCCCCCACCTGCTGGCCCCCGTGGTGGTGGACGTGGAGCAGGTGGTGGGCGCGCTGGCCTGGGTCACGCGGGAGATGGACAAGCGATACAAACAGTTTCACCAAGTCGGCGTCCGCAACCTGGAAGAGTACAACCGCCGCCGGGGGGAGGAGCCGCTACCTTTCCTCATCGTCATCATTGACGAGTTGGCCGACCTGATGATGGTCGCCCCCGACGAGGTAGAACGTCACCTTTGCCGCCTGGCCCAGATGGGCCGGGCGACCGGCATCCATCTGGTCGTCGCCACCCAGCGGCCCAGCGTGGACGTGGTCACGGGGCTGATCAAGGCCAACTTTCCGGCCCGGATCAGTTTTGCCGTCACCAGTCAGGTGGATTCGCGCGTCATCTTGGACCAGAGCGGCGCGGAGAGCCTGTTGGGCCGAGGCGACATGCTTTTCCTCTCACCCCAACAAGCCGCCCCGATCCGCCTGCAAGGCTGCTTTGTCTCCGATGCCGAGATCGGGCGGCTCACCCGCTTTTGGCGCGAGCGACAACCGGCTGCAGGCCAGGTGGAGATGTTCCCTCCCTGGACCGAGTTGGACGCCGGCGACGAAGAGGATCGGTTGCTCCAACAGGCCGTTGAACTGATCAAAGACCGGGACCGGGTCTCCACCTCCTTCCTCCAGCGTCGGTTGCGCATCGGCTTTCCCCGCGCCGGGCGGCTCATGGACCAGCTGGAGGAGCGGGGATTGGTCGGCCCCGATGAGGGGGGCGGACGGGGCCGCCGGGTGTTGGTGGGCAGAAGGGTGGATTTTGACGAGATCGCCGAACGGCTGCCCGGCGTCGAGCCGAGCTGATCAAGGCCGGAACAATCTTGACATGCCCTGACCTCCCCGCCGGGCAAACTTGACGAGAAGGACGTTCAGAAGTATATTCAAAGGCAAGGTGCAGATCGCAAAGGAGGAGAACGATGTCGGTTCGCGCAATTTTTGGGATTTTGTTCGGTTCGCTGCTGAGCATCGCCGGTGTGGCCCTGGTCGCCTGGCTGCTCTGGTGGCTGTGGACCCGCCGCGAGGAAGAAGCGGAGGAATCGGACCTCATTGAAATAGAGGTGGAGGTCGGGAGCACAGAGGAAACCGCGCCGCCGTCCCACGAGGCAGAGGAAACGGCAGGAGCAAAAGACGAAGAACAAACCCCCGTCCGGCCCGACGACCTCAAGGTCATCGAAGGCATCGGCCCCAAAATCGAAAGCGTGCTGCAGGCGGCGGGCATCGTCACCTACAATCAGCTGGCCGCTGCCGAACCTGCCCACCTTGCCGATATTCTGGAGGCCGCCGACCCCCGGCTGCGCCGTCTGGCCGATCCGACCACCTGGCCGGAACAGGCAGCCCTGGCCGCTGCCGGTCGGATGGATGACCTGCAGGCCCTTCAGGCAACACTCAAGGGCGGACGACGGGTGCAGTAGGTTTGTTTCTGAACATTGCATGTAGTTTGTGAGGGAGGTTTGCCTTGAGCGGACATTCAAAATGGTCAACGATCAAACGCAAAAAGGCGGCGGCAGATGCCAAGCGAGGGCAGCTCTTCACCAAGTTGGGTAAAGAGATCTCCATCGCCGCCCGCGAAGGGGCCGATCCGGAGACCAATTTCAAGCTGCGGTTGGCGGTGGAAAAAGCCAAAGCGGCCAACATGCCCAAAGAAAACATCGAACGGGCCATCCGCCGGGGAGCCGGGCTGGACAAGGGCGCGGCGGCTTTGGAGGAGATCATTTACGAAGGATACGGCCCCCACGGCGTCGCGCTGCTCATCAAAGTCGTCACCGATAACCGCAACCGTTCCGTAGCCGACATCCGACGTTGGTTCAACAAATTGGGTGGCAGCTTGGGCGAATCCGGCTGCGTGGCCTGGCAGTTTGAACCCCGGGCTTACTTTACCCTGGCTCCCAACGGCATGGATGAGGATCAGATCCTGGAGATCGCCGTTGAATGCGGTGCAGATGATGTAGCCTTTAGCGATGAACTGGTTGAGATCTTTGCCGATCCCGCCGATTTCCAAGCGGTCAAAGAGAGCCTGGAAGAACACGGCCTCAAGTTGGAGTCGGCAGAGATCACCATGATCCCCAAGACGACCATCACCCTAGACAAAAAGCAAGCGTTCCAGAACATGAACCTTATCTCCACCCTGGAGGAATTGGAGGACGTCCAGCAGGTGTACTCCAACCTAGAGATCACCGATGAACTGATGGAGGAATTTGAGGCGCGAGCCTAGTGCTAGTCTTGGGGATTGATCCGGGCACGGCCATCACCGGCTACGGCCTGGTGCGTGAGGGGACCGAAGGTCTGACGCTGGTAGACTGCGGCGTCATCACCACGGCGGCGGGTATGCCCCTGCCGGAGCGTTTGCAGGCCATCTATCGCGGCCTGGCGGAACTGATTGCCGCCCACCGACCGGAAGTTGCCGCCGTGGAGGAGCTATTTTTCAGCCGTAACGTGCGCACGGCCCTCTCCGTGGGCCATGCCCGTGGGGTCGCACTGTTGGCCCTGGCCGATGCCGGGTTACCCATCTACGAATACAAACCCCTGGAAGTCAAACAGGCCGTTGCCGGTTACGGCGGCGCGGACAAGCACCAGGTCCAGGAGATGGTGCGCATGTTGCTCAACCTGGAAGACATCCCGCGCCCCGACGACGCTGCCGATGCCGTCGCCGTGGCCGTGTGCCACATCCACTCGGCACGGATGCGGATGCTGGTCGGAAGGACCTGAGAAATACCCCGTGAAAAATTTGACAATTTGCGGGGCTTGGGTATAATAGCGGCGTCATTCATTCCTCGGTAGCTCAATTGGCAGAGCGGCCGGCTGTTAACCGGTTGGTTGTAGGTTCGAGTCCTACCCGAGGAGCCTGGCACCGAGTTTTTCAAGAGGAGGGTACAGGTGTTCTGCCAAGTGCGCAATCGCATTGACCGGACGTCCGATAGTCGCTTGTTGTAGTGCACCTGGCCGCCTCTGATGATTGCATCGGAAGGCCGTGGGGCACTACACCCCACGGCTTTTTTGCGGCCCATCTGCGCCTGCGAACCGTGGGGAGTATCTGCCCCACGGTTTTTTTCTTGCCGACAGGCCGGGTAGGGGAGGGGCTACGGACACCTCCCGCCTTGAAACCTGCGCAGTCCGGTGTGAAGGGATGCGGGCTGTGGCCCACACCGAGCTGCGGAGCAGGAAATATTTTCGGAGTCGGAGGATGATTGAGGGAATTGGCCGCTACCTACGACGGTTGCGCAACCTGAACCGCAACGCCCGTTTGTTCTTGCTGAGCATCGTCATCACCGGCCTGAGCTTCAGTATCTACATACTCATCTTCAATCTCTACATTGTCAGCCGGGGGTACAGCCGCAGCTTCTTGGGGGAGCTGCAATCCCTACCCAATCTGATCGCCCTTCTGGGTGCATTGCCCGCGGGGATGCTGGTGGACCGCATCGGCCGCAAGCCGTCTATGGTTATGGCCGGTGTGGGGCAAACGTTGGCCTCCTTGGGCGTGGTCTTGGCCTCCGGCATGGGGTTGTTGCGCCTTTCCATGATCCTTTTCGGCCTCTGCCAAGCGCTGTGGATGGTCAGCAGCTCGCCTTTTATGATGGAGAACTCGGCGGAGGATGAACGTGATTCGCTTTTCAGTGCCAGTTTCGGTTTGCAAATGCTGGCCGGCTTTTTCGGAACCCTGATCGGCGGCTACTTGCCGGCCCTCTTTGGTGGATGGCTGGGGGTGAATGTGGAAAGTGCGCCGGCCTATGCCGCCACTTTGGGGGTGTCGGTCATCCTCTCCGCTCTGGCATTGCCGCCGATCTTTTTGATCCGGGAACCGCCGCGGCCGACGGCGGAGCCACCGGCCCCCACCCGCCGCTTCTGGCACAACCTGGAGCACCCCGGCTTGGCACTGCGACTCTTTCTGCCCAGCATCCTGATCTCCATGGGGGCCGCCATCCTGATTCCCTATATGAACCTATTTTTCAAAGAAACCTTTGCCGTTCCGGACAGGACGTTGGGGACCCTGTTTTCCGTGTCGGCGGTGATCACCGGTGTAGCGACGCTGGCCGCGCCGCTGCTGGCCGACCGCTGGGGGCGCATCCGCTCTTTGGTCCTCACCCAGCTCACCTCCATCCCCTTCCTATTGCTTATCGGCTTTTCGGGGGTGTTCTGGGTTTCCGCCCTGGCCTTTTGGGTGCGGGCGGCCTTGATGAACATGGGCAATCCCCTCTACGAAGCCTTTGCGATGGAGCAGGTGACGGAGCGGGAGCGGGCGACCGTCAGCGGCTTGATGGGCATGAGCTGGAACATCGGCTGGACGGTAGGTCCGTACTTGAGCGGTTATGCCCAAGCCCACCCCCAGATCGGATGGCGACCGATCTTTGTCGTCACCTGCTTGCTCTACATCCTGGCCTCGATCCTGGAACGCCGTTTCTTCCAGCGGTTGGACGATGAACAGCGTGCGCAGCTCCAGAGCACAAGGTCAATAGAGGCGTAGGGGCGACTTGATCGGCGGTGAGCCGGGGATCGGTCCTCTTCCTCGAAAATGAACTCCCAACTTCTCTTCGCCTTTGCGGTTCGAATCTTGGAACCGCCAAGACGCCAAGAGCGCGAAGGTTTTCTTACTTTTTCTTCTTTCCTCTGCGTCCTTTGCGCCTTCGCGGTTCAAATCTCCGGAACCGCCAAAGCGGGCCGTCCACGAAGCGGACGCGAATACACGAATGCACGAATACGCCCGGCCGCAGGCCCGAA
>Ga0256914_1000114_pt1 | contig 77291 bp, 82 predicted proteins | sample HulkmetaG_FD_191571 | JGI IMG/M metagenome (GOLD analysis project Ga0256914, IMG submission 191571) | Hydrothermal chimney microbial communities from Main Endeavour vent field at the Juan de Fuca Ridge, Pacific Ocean - Hulk | ecosystem: Environmental > Aquatic > Marine > Hydrothermal vents ...
CCTTACTCGTCAGTATCCCCACCCTAGCCCTGAGCTCCGACGCTATCCTCTCCGCTTCCGCGCCACCCAGCTGAAAGAACGTGAGTTCAGGCTTCATGGTCCCGGTTGCTGGCGTGAAGACATCGACGCACGCTAGGCCCCAAGACCTCTGGAGGGGGCCGTGCCTCAACCTCACCTCCGACACGAGGTTGTAGGGAACGCGCTTCTCCTTAACCCACCACACCCCATACTTGGCGTAGGCATGGTCTGCCTCCAACCTGAAGGTTATGCTTCCGTAGAACCTAGGTATCCAGTACGCAAGGAACACCGCCGGAATCACCACCAGCAGGATCAGGGAGACAATGGCGGCGGGCACGCTGACCAAGGCGAGCAACGCACAGGAGATCGAGGTCGGGACGAAGTACCAGAGACTGTACGCCCAGTAAATCTTAATGAGTTTCGGTGAGGGCTTGAACTCTACGGGCTTCACGAATATATCGGCAGACATATTTGGTCATGAAATAGTATGTATCAGTAGCTAAAAATTAATCACTCAACCCTAACCTTACCGGGCATAACCCCAGACAACCTCGAAACAACTCGAGGGATCCAGTCCTTATTCCTACGATCAATGCGTCTAACAACCTTACCCGTACCGCCGTCACTCCTATAGAACACCACCTTAACACTGGCGCCTCTAAGAATGCCTCCCTTCTGGAAAACGACCTCAACAACATCACTCAACGGTATGCGGATCACATCACCTCCTTCACCTATCTCAATGTAAGCAAACCCGTCCTCCTCTCTCCAGACATGGAAGCCCACCTCTCCCTCACCCCTAATGCTGAAGGGGTCAGAATACGTGTACAGGGGCATATAAGCCAGCAATTCCCTTCCCTTAACCCCCGAAACCCCACCAGTAGACATAACGCAGTCAGCAACCTCCGGGTAAACACCGGAGAAGAAGTCAGCGACTACCCTACTAACATCCTCAAACGAGGCACCACTCAACACGTTCCCAGTAGCGGGTCCGCTGAAGTAAACACAGAAACCATCACTCCCAACCTCCCTATACACCAATAACGTACTACCCGCGTCATCCATGAGGAGTATCGCTGGCGGACACAATTCATTCTCAAACGCCTCAATACTGAAGAACGGCAGAGCATGAATCAGGCGGAGGGCACCCTCCAACGTAACGATGCCGAAGTTCGGTGTGTCTCGTAGTCACCAGTATACGTGAAATTACGTGTTATGCCTTGGCCCGAAGCACGAATGACGCCAACCAATGAGGCCGTCCATTCGGAAATACATTATCAACAAAAATAAAGTTAATCAAGCATGCTATAATTCAACCTTGAGAATATTCCATTTGCGAATAATTTGCGAATAACTAGTGTATGATGTATTGAATAATATAAACCCTAATAACGAATACGTGACCACACACGTTACGTACTTGATGCTCCTCCTAGACACGACCATGAACACCTAATAATCTAAGGTAGTGCACGCAGTGAGAAACAAGTCAGTCAAGCAATAGTGACGCGCAAGCGCAGGGAACCAAGGAACAAAGAAAGAACCAGCAGCCCCACCCGCTAACTTGCGAAGAAAGCACTAACGTCTCCTAACAAAACAGGACGCAGATCGCGTAAGCCTCGACACGGAGACAATACTCCCTGAGTAATATCTTGCGGATACTGTGGACTAACAAATCACGTGCGGCACGAACAAGTACGTTAACTAATATACCAACCGATTCACAGCTAAGTTCGACACCTTCGGAACCCTAACAAGGGATTCTTACCCCCAGTAGACCTAGATCAAACACCTCCGTCTGGGCCCGAAAATAATTAAATAAAATACGCCTAAATCCGAGCATCATTGATACAATTTTAACTAAGAATAACCTCCTTAATTTCCCAAGAATTCAAATAGCAACATATTTAAACATAGTTCTCGAGATTTTGTAGTTAACTAGTGTTTTACATAATTACTAGTACGCCATAGTCGCTGCTTGTGTCTTGATGCTTATCTCTAATATTATTGATGTGTTTTTCCTTGTTTCTAAGGCTTGTATCGGGATAATATGTCATGGTTTGTGATGTCTTTGTGTGCTATGTTGTGTATTGCTGGGTGTACTTCGTGGTGTCTTGGGTTGGGTACTTTAACCTGTTGCTGTGTGGGGTGTTTTGTCTGTGTCGTGTGGCGCTTACTCAATATGTTGGCGGTGGTGCCCTGCAGCGTAAGTTCTTGAGGGGTTACGTTGATGGGGGTTTGCGTCGTGCTTCCTTAGTCCTCTGAGAGTTTACGCTCGTCTATAACTTCCTGGGCTTACATTCATGCGAGATGTGGGTGTGTTGGGGCGCGGTAACCCGTACTTGGTTGAGGAGCTGAGGTCCTTCGACCTCCGTGGTAGGGGAGTGCATGACTTACTGGTCGACATGGCTGGCACGGCGTTCCAGGGTAGGGCGTTGGGCGAGGCGTACGGTGTGCTACTCGACATGCTTGGGGAGGGAGGGAACCTGATATTCATGGGGTTGGCGGGTTCCTTAGCTACTGCCGGTATGTGGAAGATAGTCAAGTGGTTCGTTGAGGAGCGCTTCATCGACGTGCTCGTGTCGACAGGCGCGAACATAAGTGAGGACATACTGGAGGCCATGGGGTTCAAGTACTACAAGGGCAGCCCTAACGTGAGTGACGAGGAACTCCTGAAGCATAAGGTGGACAGGTTCTACGACGTCTTCGCGGACGAGCTAGAGTACAGGGAGATGGAGGGCCTGATCAAGGACTTCATTAAGTCACTGCCGAAAGGGAAGGTGTACTCAACGGCGGAGTTCCTTCACCTCTTCGGTAAGCACCTTGACGAGCTAGGCATTGACTGCATAGTGTCCGCAGCGTACAGGGCGGGCGTCCCGGTGTTCTCACCGGCACTGACGGACAGCGGGTACGGGATAGCGGCGATCCTAGCGCTGAGTGAGGGCCACCACGTAGTTCTGGACATGGTTAAGGACTTCAACCAGATCATCCAGATCGCCTCAGGGCCAAGGAACTTATCAGCGATATACGTCGGCGGGGGAGTGCCGAAGGACTACGTCAACCTAGTGACAGTCGCCCAAACACTGCTCGCTGAGGCTAGGGGGATCAAGGACTACTACAAGTCCCTGAAGTACGTCATCCAAATAACGACGGACGCCCCACAGTGGGGCGGGCTAAGCGGCGCCACCCTCGAGGAAGCGGTGAGCTGGGGTAAGGTGCACCCGAAGGCATCAAAGCGCGTGGTTTACTGCGACGCCACGATAGCGCTCCCCATCATCGCCCAAGCCCTTTACGAGCGTGGAGTAAAGCGGGTCGACCCGCCCGACCTAACATGGGTTTTCGAGGGGGTGGCGTGAGGCATGGGTAGTCAAGGAACAGGAGTTGTTGGGAAGCACTACTACGCGAACCTCTACGAAATAGACGTGAGTAGGGGGAAGGACGAGGAAGGGTTAAGGAGGGTAGTGGCTGAGGCCGCGGAACTCTCCAACATGAAGCTAGTGGACCTCAAGAGCTGGTCCTTCGGAGGGGATAAGGGCGGCGTCTCAGTCATAGCGCTCGTGATCGAGTCGCACATAGCCGTGCACACGTGGGTCGAGTACGCCTACGCCACCGTCGACGTCTACACGTGCGGCGAGCAAAGCGATCCCTTACCAGGCATCAAGCACATAGTGGCCTACCTCAAACCCAAGGACTACAGGGTATGGTACGCCGACAGAGGGCAGAACGCGGTAACCACCCAGCCAAGGGAGGTGAGGCTCTAGGCGAAACCGCCGTTACCTTCCCTGCACGAACGAGAACACCTTAACACCCTTACCCGCCACCGCGTCACTCACTTCCTCACTCATGGTGACGGAGGCCACTAGGACGGCGTCAACCCTAGCTGACCTAAGCACGGCTAGTACGGCCTCAACCTTATCGAGGCTGTCGAGCACCACGTCAACCACGACCGCCCTACCCTTATCCTTAAGGCAATGCCTAGGTACCCCAACCATCACCGCCCTACCACACTCGCTGAAATGCGTTGCGTAGTACCCCTTCCTAGCTAACGGGCCCTCCCGGAGCGCGGGGCACACCTCACAGTGGAGCTCCATCGCTAGGGCAGTCGCCAGCATTAACGCGTACTCGGAAGTGGGCACCACAACACCCACCTTCAAGTCATGGAGCAAGTTACGGACCATGAGCGTGAAGAGCGTTAGGAACCCGGGCTTCCTGACCAGGTCGTAGGGGTCCTCGCGTGCGGCCTCAACCGCCTCCTCAACCAACCTGTCGATTAACTTGAGCTCCTCAATGCGCTCAGCTATCCTCCTGCTTGTCCTCTCCTCGGGCATGCAGGTCAAGCTAACGTACTTCCACAGCGTCTGGTAAGGGATGCCGAGGAGCGACTGAAGATCCCTCAAGCTGTAGCGATAGTTCAGGAGGGTAAGCAACTTAATCACGCCGGCCTTCTTAATCCCCTTAACCTTACTCAACCAAACATCAACCCCCAACCGAAGCTACGGGATTAGTATCCCCACCCAACACGTGGTTGAAGGAGGTATTTAAGGATCTCTCAAGAAGGAAGTCAATCCACATGATACTACGTGAGCCAGAATATGGTGAGCACCAAGGTAAGTTGATGAGAGCTTACACCAGCTTAACGCCCAGTAACTCACTTAATACTCGGCGCCGTCAAGGCGCCGGTGAGGAGCCATGGCCAAGAAGGTCAAGAAGAAGGGCAAGAAGCAGGAACCTGAGGAAGTCCCGCCCGAGTAACGATGCTGAAGCAAGGCGCCGGGCAAAATTACCAGAACAAGCACGTTTTTCCCTCACCCCCACACCCTATGTTCGATGGGGGATGGGAACGCATCGTGACTGACGATCGGTTGGAACGAACAGAAGTGAATGGTGAGCCGAGAAGACTGTGCATACGTGTCAAGACCCTAGTTATCTAAGGTCAAACACCTATGCCAGTATTCTCGACTCACGATAATACAGTGCGTTACTAAGGTAATAAGTTAGTACGTATCAAGGTTACGTAACTAAGGTGCAGGGGCTGGGACGCGTGAAGACCGTGATTACTTTAACTATTCTGCTCTAGACTCCATAATTGAAGTTATTTCCTCCTCGAATATCTCGGCCACCCTGCCCCAGCTACACCCCCTAGCGTATTCTAGGCCCTTCTCAGCCTTCGCTAACGCGTCCTCAGGCTCCCTATACACGTGGAGAATAAGCTTAGCGAGTTCCCGCGCATCCCCCCTAGGGTAAATGAAGGCCCTTTCCTCGGACGCCACCCCGGTCTCCTTAAACACGTCTGATGCAATGACGGGTTTACCGTAAGCCATGCACTCAACCACGGTTAACCCGTATCCCTCCTCGCCGATTGAGGACATCACGCACACGTCGGCTAACTCGTAGTACTCGCTGACCTCAGGAGCGTCTACCACTATCTCCACAGCTTTCCTTCCAAGCTCGCTGTTGATTTCCTCTGCTACCTCACGCACTCTCTCAAGGTACTTGAGTTGCTCGGACGTAAGCCCGCTACCGCCGACGAGCCATAGCTTCGCGTTAGGTATTTCGTGGGCTACTAGCTTGAAGGCCTCCAGCGTTATTAACTGGCCCTTATTGGGGGCGAAGCGACCTACTTGGAGGAGGTCGAAGTACTCGTTCTCCTTAAGCACCCGCCTGAAAGGCCCTGACACGCCCTCGAAACCAAGCACCCTGATCTTACTAGGCGTCACGTTGAAGTACTGGGTTAAGTCCATCATCACGCGTTTAGTCGGGACGACTATCCTATTCACGCGACGGGTAACCTTCCTCAACGCACGCATCCTTAACAGGTGCTTTAACCTATGCCTCCTCGCTAACTCAGAGTGAATTAACCCCACATCATGTATCACAGCAATGATGGGGATCCCCTCGTCAATCATTGTTGGTGATGTCTCGCCCCAGTAAGTATTCACGATGACTGCATCAGGCCGTAGATCATTCACTACCTTAGCCGCCCAACGGGAGAAAGCGTAGCTAGACAGCACAGGAAGGGCACGTCCCTCCTCCTTAATGATTAATTCATGAGGTGCCTCAGGGCGGTCAGACCCACGGAACCACCGAGTCACACCGATAACTTCATGCCCTCTCTTGCTCAGCTCCTCCCCAAGCTTCGAGATGAAGCGCTCGGACCCGCCCTTAACGGACGGCCACCAACCCCTAGATACTAAGGCAATCCTCATGACGCGAACCATCCTAAAGCGTGTAGTGCCCTTTTAATTACTTTCTTATTAATTTAATCCGCTTGCCCTGGCTTACCTCCCTCAAATAGCTTAAGTGCCTTAATAACTAGCTTTTCATGAAGTTCCTCCTGCCTAGCTACGTCATCTAGTAATTCACTCGCTATCCTGGATCTTAATTCTAGGGAGCAGTTATCGGTGTTGCCCGAGTTATCGATGAGTAACCTTAGCATTGGCTGAAGTATCCTATGGTAGGTCTCCTCACCGATCCCCACTTCAAGGAACTTAAGCTTCCCTAAGATTTCCTGGTAGTCCAACGCGTTAATCTCAGAGCTCCTTTTCACGGCGTTCATTAGCTCTAACGTAGCTTCCCCAACAGGTTTAGTTAGCTCAACGCAGTTTACCTCATCACTGCTTAGCACGTCCTCAATACCGAGTAATTTGAGCACAGTATCCATTGCCTCGGCGTGGGCGGTGCTTTGCGCTGAGATAACACGCATCAGTGCTGAGACGTACCCACTCTTGACTTTCTGTGCTAGGAGCCCGTAGAATTCCGCGGTGAGACGCTCTAACCATTCAGAGCAGCGTATTAGCATCGCTAACTTTCTGAAGTAGTCCTCAGGCTCCGCGTGATTCATGCTCCCAATCCTTCGATCTAAAATACTCTACGTAGTAATCCGTACTTCAAGCCCTAAAAACTTGCTTAACCAAGTAGTGCGGCTTGCGGGTCAAGCGCAACGGGGTATGGGGACGCGCGTGTCTTACTGCGTCATCGCGGGGTTCTCGGTCTTGACGAGTTCCTGAAGTATTTCTGAGGTGTCCCTCGTTACTACGTCCAACACCTCCAGCTTCCTAGCGCCCCCGGATATTAAGTCGTTTAACTCGCGTAGGTTAACTTTCCTAACTCCCCCGTCAACCTTAACGACGAATACATGCCTTCCACGCATCACTTCCTTGGCGCCCCCATGATATACTAGCTTACCCTGATTAAGTACGGTGAGCGTGTCGGGCTCTATGTTCAGGTCTAGGTGGCTGGTGATCACGAGTATCTTTTCCCGACTTAACTTGCTTATCAGCCGCTTCAGCGGAGCTATCATTAGGACATCGACGTTACTGAAGGGCTCGTCCATGATTATGACGTCCGCACCCATTAGGAGGGCTATTGCTAGCTGGACCCTCTTCCTGTAGCCGTTCGATAGCTCGTAATACCTCTTGCGAATGTAGGGTGTGAGGCCCATTAACTCCGTGACTTCATCGATGCCTAACGTGTTGCGGGTGAAGTACCTTAGCAGCTCGTGGACCCGCATGTTCGGTAGCCTAACGTCCTCCGCCACGTAACTCAGCAATCCGTATGCCCTCGTCGGCGGTAAGCACGCGCCCTCTCTAAGAACGTACCTTACCGTGCCCCTGTTAGGGAAGGTGAAGCCAGCCATGATTTTAAGGAGGGTGCTCTTCCCTGACCCGTTAGGCCCTATGACTAAGTTCAAGCCCTTCCCGAACCTAAGTACTGGCAGGCTTAACGTGAACCACCTATACTGCTTGACAACCTCCTCAACCCTAACCTCCTTGACCTGACTTTCTTCACGGCCCGACACGCCTCACCACCACGTCAGCCACGTGTTCATGGAAGGGAGGCACGACCGCGTTAACGGTGACGTAAACTCCCCCATCGCAGTGTACCGTGACCGTGCGCTCATGGGTTAAGCCGCGTAGCTTAATCACGGTTCCATCTCCGGCACCGCAGAGCAGGCATGACACCGTGGCATTCACGCTAACGCCGGCCGGGTGCAGGGTGATTGCATAGGAACCCCTCCCAAAGCTGAAGGAGTAGCCGGCACTGTAATCCTGCACGTAGGGTGCGGGAGGTGCTGTGAAGGATGCTGAGGCGCTTCCTGGCCATGAGTACAGCACCAGCGCAGCCTCCACCACGGCAAGTAGTGCTACTAGTATCGGGGCCGCCTTCCTAACCCCCTCCAGCTTATCGAGTACACGATACAGTGCCTCACGCCTAGTACTCAACCCTAACCACCCTCCACAGCGAGAGAACGTTTAGTAAGGCTAACACGGAAGCATAAGTAGCGAAGCCCTGGAAATCATGCCGCACAGTGAAGAGCGGGGTAACGACGTCCACGAGGGTTCCTCCGCCGGCGGAAAGGACTGTAATCAAGCCTGTGAAGCCGAGCGTAGCGATCACACCGCCACTAACGCTCCTGAGCGCCAGTGACGCTAGGGCGCCGAACGACGCGCCCGACAGGCTAGCTAGGGCCAGTAACTCAAAACACGTCAGGAAGCACTCCGCTAGTGAGGCGTACGCCGACAGCAGGTACGGCACCGTAGATGCTGTGAGGGACGCCAGCAACGAAGCGAACAGCACTCCAAGTAATGACGCGCTATATCTCCTCGCGAACGCCCTAAGCCGACTCCCCGTGAGGAGCACCTCAAGGAAGAAGTACTTATACTCGAGCGACTGACCAACAACGAACGAACTCATAACCCCCGCCAGTATGAACTCCACGCCGCACACCCAAGAATAGTAGCGGGTCAGCCCCAACCTAACAGCGGTCACGTTAAGCTTAGCGCAGGCGGGTGCCGCACCAGCACTAACGCTAATTCCCGGCACGGTGGTGGCGTTAGGCTTAACGTGCTTGGTTGCGAAGGAACCCGCTGACACTACCTCGGCGGGCAACGCCCCAGCGGTAAAGCCCACCAGCACCGGCACCGAGACCATGGCAACCATAATGATTAAGGCTCCAACTGACTGGAGCGCCTCTCTAAAAGGAAGTGATGACATTACTTACCAGACCTCCTCCGCCTCCTATAAGCAAGGTACGCTGCCGAAGCGCCGCAGGCAACCGCACCCACCGTCACGGCCGCCACGGTCTCCACCCACCTCCAAGTAACTACGCTCACTTCCTCCGGGTAATCATCGATGGACTTAACATAATCAACGTAGTGAGGATCTAGTGACCCGCTAATGATCACGTACGGGTAGGTGCCGACGAACACCCCTCCCAACTCCTTAAACGGCAGCACGAAGACACCGTCAACGAACACCACGTAATGATGGATCACGTTCACGTCGAGGAAGCCCGACCCATTATCACTGAAGAACAGCGTCGTTAAGGTGACGTTCCTCCCGGAATCATCCTTCAGTACTAGGGACTCCGGCACCGAACCCCAAGTACCGGTGACCTCGTTGATGATAGTTCCTCCCATGACTACTGTTCTATTGAGGTACACGTACTTAGGGGGCTCCTTACCCGTATACATCCTCGCATCCGGCACCGAGTAGAACGGGAAGAACCCTATGAAGCGCCCGCTCCCGACCTCCCAAGCGTAATTGTACTTATTCATAACTAAGTACCTTAACGTAACGTTGACTTTCCTCTCGGCAAACCTAGAGAAGTTGCTAGTATTGAGCCTCACCAAAGCAACATTGCAGTTCAGCTCAGGGAACCTGCCGTGACAGAACGTCATCCAACCTTTGCTCATGCTTTCGACCTCAATACCGGGACTCACGACCCCAACTAACCTAACATCGACTTCAGTGAAGGAGGAGTTAACGGGCTTAACGAAGATCAATGCACTCCCATGAAACAGCATTTGCACAACGAATGAATTCGAGCTGGTCTTATTGTACCCTGTGATTTCGAGGTTGAGAGCGTAAACAGGTCCGGGGTCCTTATACGTACTAGCCAGCACCGTAAGTGGGAAAGAAAGTAGTAGGAGTAAGGAGATAGTTGCGTAAGGTAGTAACCCGAAAAATCCCTTCTTCCCCCAGCACCCCATTTCAGATCCCTACATGCCTGTTTACGTTCACTATTTATAATATGATGCTCTATTTGGACTTTTAGTGATCCACTACCACAGGCATTGTTTTTGAGTAAGCACCAGGCGGTATCACAGCGACCGGGTTAGCGGTGAGTTTCACATACTTTATCTCTGGCTGAGCGAACCAGTATGGCCAGTGCTTTACTTTCACAGTTACGGTAGCCTGATACTCTACGTAAAGCCAGTGATCCCATCCTATATTCTTGCTTAGGTGGGTACTCTTCCCTACTAGCTCAAAGGCGTAGCACTCCCAATTTGCGAAAGTGCAGCCATTCTTCAGGTCAGTACCTAAGCTGCCGCCGAAGCTCCTGAACTTGTGAATCACTGTATCGTACGTAGCGAATATCGCTGCCGCTAACGCGATGTGCGCATCACTCTTAGTCGTCACGGAGACCCTAGCTGTGACACCACCATACGACACGGCAATGGTTATGTGGGTAGTACTGCCTAGGTAGCCCTTCTGATCCCAGTCGGTAGCTATTGCCGTTGTCTGTAGCATGGTACTTAAGTTCCTAATTCCCGGTATGCTTAGTGCGTTGCTTACTAATGGGAGCGCTATTGCCGCTATTAGAGCTGCAACACCAACCACATAGATAGCTTTCCCTGGAACCCCATGCGGTCTGATCATGGGGGATTCACCAAGATCGCATTTTTAGAGAACCCAGTAAAAATTATGCATTTCCTAAGGAAAAACGTTTAAGATTAGAAAAATATTTTTCCTGAAATTATCGAAAATATACCCTGAAATTTAACTAACTCATGTATATCGTACATACGGGAAACCGAGGAAGCTATAAACATATTCACGTAATCAATGCTTAAAAATAGATGACCAGAATTACCGTACAATGTAAATCACACTGTAATAACATAGGCAATAAGATAAGGCACCTAAAACACTGATGCACCACACGATACACAACATGATACAGCTCCTTAGGAATCTTAACACAAAAAAGGAAGCACTAATTTACCTAACACAAAACCCACTAAACCCTTCTCCTAAAACGTAGTTGATTCTGCCTGCTTCTTTTATCATATCTACGCAATGATTTAAACGAGGGCTTTAGTCTCTACATATAGTAAGTATGGGGAGGAGACCCTAAGCGGCAGAGGTTAACTTCACTACGGTGCAGTTAATCCCCACTTAACTTCACCAACCCCAAACCACGAAACCACCAACATACAAAAACCCACAAAAGTGGGAAAGAAAACCACCCCTAAACAACGTACTATAAATAAAGAAAACAACGTCAGTCCAAGAACTTAGTTGTGATGCACAAGAAGTTAACGTAACTAAGCAAATATCTGGGGTCGCGAGGAAGAGAAGTCAAGTAATTTAGTGTGTGTTTCTTGGTCTACAGGGAGAACGTCTTGACCGATAACCTAAGGGTCCTCCTCGACAAGTTATACGTGTTGCTGTCACGCAGGTATTTGAGTTCGTCAATGCTCGAACCAGTGAGGAGATGGTATGATGCTGGCTACCCTCCGGAGGACGTGGAGGTTTTAGCCCTGGTAGCGGCTCTCTACGACTTCCAGATGCGTGTTGCCATTTTAAGGACGAACTTCAGTCTCCTACTGAAGTACCTCTCCTCGAAGGGCCTCATCATCAGGGATCTTGCTGACCCCGAGGTCAGCGCTAGGGCTGTGGAGTTTGTTACGAAGCATAACGTAGGGTTCTTTCACAGGTTTGACAGGTACGGCTTAGCGTTGCCAGTGATTGTGAGTGCTGCCTACGAAGCCAAGCTGAGGGACAGCGCCGAGAGGATAGTTAAGGAGGTGCGTAGGGACTCACGCAGATTTAACAATGACTACGTCGGGTTGCGGGTTGCTCGTAAGTTACTAAGCAAGTTATGGGGTACTGAGTCCGTCCGCAGGGTATTGGATAGTGAATGTGGTGCTGCTAAGGCACTTAAGCTAATACTGCCTAAGCCGGACAGCGCTTCCCTCCTTAAGAGGATGAACTTATTCCTGAGGTGGGTTGTCAGGGACGAGTACCCTGACCTAGGGCTCTGGAGCTTCATAAGGAGAGACGAGCTCGTGGTTCCGCTGGACTCCAGTATAGCCAGGGTTTGCGGTAGGTTAGTAGCGGGTAGGGAACTGAGACCCAATAGCGCTAAATCATTACGCATAGTCATGAACCTCCTAAGAAGAATTAACCCCGCTGACCCCGTCAGGTACGACTTCGTGCTCTCTAGGCCGGCAATACTTGGGTGGTGTAAGAAAGACTTACTCCAGTCAGACTGTGACGTATGTCCGCTAAGGGGGCATTGCCTTGCCGCAAAGCAGGTTCCTCATCACAGCGTTTGGGCACCGAGAAAGAAAGGGGAGGGCCCGGAGCACAAGAAGGGGAAGTCGCTAGCCCTAGACGCCGTTAAGGACAGGTTCACGGTAAAGGAGTTGCGTACCGGGGCGGAACTTAGGTGCTGGAGGGAGAGAACCATAGACCACGGGTTAAGACCTGACATCTACTGCGAAAACGACGCCATAGTAGTTGGTGAGGTTAAGGTGCTTAGAAGGATGCCGCGCAAACCCTCTGAAATGGAGGGGATAACTCAGCTCATCAGGTACTATAAATACGTTGTTGAAGAAGGGTTAAGCGGTGGGCGCCCCATTAAAGCCGTCCTAGCGTACTACGTTCCTAAGGAAGATGTTCGGATCCCCCAGGAAGTGTGCAGTGTTCTCGAGGAGATGGCGATGCTGGCGTTAGTGCATGGTAGCAACGTTGAAGGTTCGATTGTTAAGGAGGACATTATCGTGCTTGAAGTTAGGCCTGAAGGGCGCGTCAAGGAACTCTGCCGAGCCTAAGTTCATGATTCCTCGACCTATGATTCACGTCGTACTAGGACGGTATCACTGCCCCGGACCTGTTATCTCTTTATGTAGACGTGGCTATTATTTCAGGGGGTTGAGTGCTTTGGGTGTGGGTTGTTATAGGCTTCCGTTGAGGTTGCAGGAGGAGTGGCTTGGCCTGCGTGGTGCCCGTGAGTGGGTTGCTGGCTTGAGGTTGAGTGGTGATGTGCTTGAGTGGTTTGGGCTTCGATTCGGTGCGGAGGGCTCCGTTGAGTTCATCTCCTTGGAGGGTGTGGCGGGTGCTGTCGGTACCGTGCATTACCACCCATACGAGCACTCCCTCCTCCCCATTCCGAGCATGAGTGATGGGTTGGCTTGGGTTTACCTGAGCTACCATGAGATCCCGGACGATTTGAACCCGATATTCTTTATAGTGTTCCGTGACGGGTACGCTGGCTGGGTCATGTTCCCTAAGCCACCAGTCGTTAGGAGGGTGTGGCGGGAGGAGTACTTAAGGGTGCGTGAGGAGGACACCGCCTCATGGAGGCTCTGCCTAAGGCTACTCGACGAGGGGATGATGAAGGCTGGTGTGCTACGCTTAGGTCAGTCGGAGGCAGAGTTCCAAACATTTTGAAGCACCGCATTGCCTAAGACCTCATTGGTTTGCACGGAGCGTGTTATGGGCGAGATCCTTGAGTAGCGTAGTGATTTCCGTTAGGATTCCTAAGGAGCTGAAGAGGAAGTTGGAGGAACTTAATGTTAACGTGAGTGGGGTCGTTAGGCAGGCCTTGGAGGAGCGAGTCCGTGAGTTAGGGATGGTCGAGCTTAGAGAGGGGCTTAAGGGGGCAGGGAAAATCGGTTAATCGTTTGGGCGGGCTGAGTGTTTTAATGAGAGTTTCTTGGTGGTTATCCTAGTAGGCGGAGTATCCTCCATAGTTGTTTGAAGGTCCTGACTTCCGCGTCTATGTAGTGCCTCACTATTTCCTTTGGTCTGAACCCTATGGCTAGGTCCGCCTCCTTCAGCATGGGTATGTCGTTGTACCCGTCGCCCACGGCTACGGTCATGCTTGGTTGGATTTCCTCCTTAAGCCTCCTCGCAACCTCGCCCTTGTCCCTGTAGGTGAGGGTGCAGCCCTCCAGCACGCCGTCCCTGAAGATCAGCTCGTGGGCCACGAAGCCGTCATGCATGAAGCCCCGGGCCCTCAGCGTCGGTTCGAGGACGGTGAAGCCGCCGGTAACTATGAACACGCTCCACCCCCTAGCCTTGAGTAGCCTGATCAGCTTGGCCGCGCCGCAACGCAGGCGTAATGCCTCAGCAGCCTCACGGAACACCTCCTCCCTAACACCCCTGAGAAGAGCTACCCTCCGCACAAGGGACTCACGCCAAGGGGTGAAGCCGTTGATCCCGTTGAGAAATTCCTCCTTAACCCTAGCGTAGAGGCCTGAACGCTTAGCTACCTCTAGAAGGTACTCTTGAGGAGTAACGACGCCCTCAAAGTCGATGAGGAGGAGTCCTCCTCCACCTCCCCTGATTGGCGCATCCTATCACCTTCAATATGTTAAGGAAGGCGGGTATTAAATAAATTTCTTTCCACTCAATTCTACAGAATCATGTATATTGCCGAGTCCAACGCATGACGTTAAGCACCGGCGCCCGCCCGGGCGTCGCTGGGTCTTTGCTGGTGATGCAGGTACTCATAGCGTCAGTGACGGCAACGTAACTGCTTTCGTTGCGAGCTACTTGCGCGCCCTCAGCAACGTCTTGAAATGCCATATAAAAGTACGTAAACATAAATACGTACTCATACGACGTAGTTAAGGAGTGGGCAGAGTCATGCCGACGTCGCGCTATGGAACGATGCTGAAGGTGCTTGCGGTGGTTGCCGCCATCCTCTTGGTACTTGCGTTGGTAGTGATCAACGCCCCTCGAGGTGCTGTAGGGAGCAGGCTCACACCGGCCGACGTCATCAGGAAGTTAATGTCGAGTGACTCCTCACTACCTCCTGAGGAGTTCTACAACTACTACGTGGCTGGCAGACCCCTCCTAATACGGGTAAGTGCGGTGCCCTCCCTAATGGGTAAGGACCCAAGAAATGTTCACGTGTTCGCAAGCGTTCCGGGCAAGGGCTGGGTGGAGGTGCCGGTGAGGATATTCACTAAGTGCTCTCGGCTAGGGACTAGCAGGAAGTACTGCATCGTGCCGAAAGTAATGGGTCCGGACACCGTGCTAATTATCAAGGCCCCGCCCTCACCAGCCACCCAAGCACCGACACAGGAAGACGTGGTGGAGGTGCTTCACCGCCTAGGAAGCGTTAGGGAGGCGTACGACCTCGCGGTTAAGTGCTCGGTGGGCGGGAGGACATACGTTATACATTACCTCATGGTCATAAGCAACCTCACGAATTCATGGGTGATAAGGGGCGAGCTAACCGATGAGAGGGAGGAGAACGACTTCGACGCGTGGGGCATCCAAGGCTTTCACTCCAGGGTGGAGCGCGGCGCCAGCAACGGGTTACTGCCGAAAAGCCTAATTAACGAGGTTCTGAGGTACTACGCCTCAACACCCATTCAGGTCAACGTAAGCGCTTTCAAGGAAATACATGCGGAGGTTACTGGATGACGCAGCCCGGACAGCAGCTGGTTAATGAACGCCTACGATGAAACCGCCTCATAATCCCTTAACCGTCGCGGAGCATTTTGAGGACTGAAGCCGTAATCTTTTAGTTGGGACGGGCTGTCGTGCCTCCAGTATCCCCGCTGGTGCTAATTGATATCTGCATGATAGTGGCGTGTCATTTCACATCATGCCCCACTTAACCACCTTATTAGCGGCTAGGAAAGCAGTGATTACCCACGCACATAGCGACAGTAGTGGCACAAGTAACGGTACCGAAGCCCCCACACCGCTTAACTGCCTCGCAAGCTCCGCTGCCGCAGCTGTTGGTACGACCATCACCGCGTACTTAATCACGCCGGGCAGTAGGTACGCCGGGTAGAAAACAGGCGGGAGTACCTGTAGTATGCTCGACAGTGTGTTAGTCACCGACGACACGTTGGTGGCTGCCGAGACCCTCATCGCCACAACCAAGCCCAGGAAGGTCGCCAATGTTAGCTCAGCCACACCTACTAGTAGCGCCGCAACTAGCTCCCTCACCGCCCCAAAGGCTAGGGCGATCGGCAGGTACGCCGCCAGCGTCGATGCCTCGAAGATCATGGAGGAGAGGAACACCCCCAGTATGAAGTGCACGGGCCTCATCTCGGTCACGACGAACATGTCGTAGAGCTTCATTAACCTATACCACCCGATGTCCTGCCCGACCAGGTTTATGCCGACGCCCCACATGCCCGCAATTACGGCACCTACCACGAAGTTACTTACGCCTGCCCTACCACCCCACACGTAGAGCAAGACAAAGAAACCCACGGTTATGGCGACGCTCTGAACAAGCCAGATAGGCTGCCTAACTATCCACCTACTCGCTAAGTAAGTCATCCCCCAGACCATTCTGAAGCTTTTACGCATCACGTCCACTCACCCGCCCCTACCGCTGACTACCTCAAGGTACACATCCTCCAAGTCAACCTCATCAATCGTCACGCTACCGGCGGTCACAGATCCGGCGATGCTGAGTGCCTCCTCACGGTTCTGGGCATAGATCACTACCCTATCCCCTAACCTCACAATCTTGCGCGCGTCTAACCCGTCCACGGACCCCTTAACGATGACCTTGAACCTATGTGGGATCGCGCGCATCAGCTCCTCAGGAGTTCCGGAAACCACGGTAATGCCTTTGTGAATCATGATGACACGATCCGCAACCAGCTGAGCCTCACGCATGTCGTGCGTCGTCATGACGACACATCTACCCTCCCTAACGAAGCCCCTCAGAGCCCGCCATACTTTGTACTTCCCCTCAACGTCCAGGCCTACGCTGGGTTCATCGAGGAATAGTATTGGTGTGTTACTCGCTAGGATCATTGCCACGGCCACCCGTTTCCTCTGACCCCCGCTGAGCGTCCTAGCCAACCTGTGCCTAACGTCCCACAGACCGAGCACCTCTAACCAGTACTTTGCCTTTTCAGTAGCCTCACCCCTACTAAAGCCCCTCAACATCAGGTAACCCACGACGGCCTCCAACGGCGTCCAGTTAGCGTCTATACTGACGTCCTGAGGACAGAGAGCAACCCGCTTCCTCACCTCAACATATTCCTTCACAACATCGTGCCCCGCTACCAGTGCCGAACCCTTACTGGGCTTAAGCAACGTGGTAAGCATTCCGACAGTCGTGGTTTTCCCGGCACCATTAGGACCTAGGAGCACGACCACCTCCCCATACCCAGCCGTTAGGTTCACGTTCCTAGCGCCCCACACGCCGTTAGGGTAGCGCTTCCCGAGGCCTTCAGCCATGATCGCGTATTCCCGCACCATGAATCCCCGGAGTAGATGCGCGCCACCCTCCCTATTTAGTCTATTAGTTGAGAATAATCAACGAACCCCAGTTAACTCGCATCAACTCAATAACTCACTAATCCAAGGTAGGAAACGCGGGGACTCACCTCAAACCCTGAAACCGCTGATTTACCGCCCAGTACTGAGGGAAGTTACTTAAGATTACTTAAGACCTCGTTCAGTAACCGACGCACTAACTCGTTAACGAGGTTCGCCCACTCGAGCGCCTTCTCCGCGTCGTACCTGCTGTAGATCTCGTCTGCCGGAAGCCCGAGTTCCTCGTCACCGTACATCGCAATCTCTCTTTCCCTCCTTAGGCTCCTTGAGATGTGGGCTAGCTCCGGTATCCTCTCCCTAAACCATGAGGGGAACCTATGGGCTTCTCGGCGGAGTACTGGGCCGACATCATGCCATTTAGGGGGCTCTACGCCAGTCAACCTTAGGGCAGCCTTAAGTAGGAGTTCAACAGCTTCCTGACATTGGCGGATTACGTAGGGGTAGTTACCGCTATTTAGGGCCTCGCCGGCGTGGAGGATTCTTTCTTCGGCTTGCCGGACGTAGAACCTAGCCATGTCGACGTTATTCAATTGATATGACCTCCCCTAACCTGTATTCTCTCTTCAGCCTCCAATACCATTTCTTACCCACCCTAACGCGTTCAGCCCCAAGCTCCTTGAGCTTAGCACGTAGCTTCGTCAGTATCCTCTCGAAGAAGCCGTCACGGTCGTAAACTATTATGGCGTCCTCAACCAGGTCAAGGTAAAGCGGGGTGATCCTCCGCGCCTCATCCGGTGATTTAATGACTGGGGAAACCTCTATTCCCAAGCCCTCGATCACGGGCCTAACCCTCTCCTCCACATGCTCAAAGAGCTCCAGTCTTTCAAGACGGCTGCGCGGAATACCATCAATAACTATCAGTAAGTCCAAGTCACTCCCAGCGGAGAAATCCCCCCTAGCAACACTACCGTAAACAACGAGTGACACTAACTTACCACCAAAGAATTCCTTGAGCTCGCGAAGAAGCTCCTCAACCACGCGCCTGTACGGCTCGGGAACATGCTCTAACCCCTTCCTAAACATCCGACCGCCCCGCCAAGTAGTAAGGGCTTAAACCACTGATAAAAGCAACACCAACTAAGCCACAAGCATTACTTGAGGAACATCAACAAGCCCTTGTTGAGGGCAGTCAACTCAACCGCTTATCAAGCAAGGAGCAGAAATAACTGCGGGTGCGTGGTATGGGCGACGAAGGGAGGGAAGGAACGGCAGGGAACGGCGAGATCTTCCAGGCATTAGCCCACAGGGTTAGGAGGGCCGTCATAAGGTCGCTCGCTGAGAAGGGCGAGAGGAGCTTCACCGAGCTAATGGAGGACGTCGGGCTGGATGACTCGAGCGTGATGGCGTTCCACATGAAGAAACTCGGGCCCCTAGTCAGGAGGAATGAGAGGGGCTACTACGAATTAACTGACCTCGGGTGGAAGGCCTACAAAGTCCTGAGGGAGTTAGAGCTGGAGAGCATAAGGGACAGGGCCGAGGAGGTGCTGGAGGAAATAAAGCGCAAGTCCAAACCAGCCCCCAAGCAGAGGGCGCCCCAGGAGAGAACCGAGAAGTACGTTAGTGAGGGAATTCCGGGGATGGATGCGTTATCCCTGATCGGCTCAATAGTGAGTAGCGTCGTAGAGACGATATCGGAAGCCCTAGGCAGCGTATCCCCCGCCGACATACTTGAGGGTGTACTCAGCAAAGGCAGGGTACTCATCGATAAGAGCGCGTCCCCGGCCCCCAAGGTGAGGCTCGAAGTAATAGGCTCAGACGTAACCCTAAGTGAGGCCACGAACCACGAAATACGCGTCAAGGGTGTTGCGCGCCGCGAAACGGACGCCCAGATAAGGGAAGGCAGCGAGGAAGTAGGGATCAAGGTTAGGGGCATGAACGGCGACGTAAGCCTACCAACCAGAGACGTGGAGAACCTCGAAATAATCGTGAAGGGAGGCGACCTAACCACACAGAACCTCAAACTACCATCGAACGTAAGCGTCACGGTCTTAGGCGGCGACGTGAACATGGACGCAGCCATGGAGAAGCTAAGCAACCTGAACTTCACGGTTAAAGGCGGCGACGCCCTAGCTGACATACTGGTTAAGGACGTGAATCACGGTGCCTCAATGAATACTTCAGTCCTCGGGGGCGACGCACACATCACGCTACGCGTCCCAAAGAACACGAAGGTAGTGAGGGGCGAGATCCGGGCGGCTGGAGGCGACGTGGGTGTGGATGTGGATGAATCGCTCGGCGGTGTCGGCGAGGGCGCGAGGACATTAGTGATTAACGCTAAGGTAGTGGGCGGTGACGCGTCAATAACGGTGCTCCCGAACACTAGTAAGTAAAGCCCCTACATCCAGCCCTTAAAATTTGGGGGAACAAGGCACTGTAGCGGGTAGAGCGAATAACTTTTTCCGTAACGATTACTCCTTCCGTAGCAATGCACACAAAATTCCGCTGGGTGATAGAAGTCTACGCAGTCAAGGTTGAGCAAGGCAGGGTAAGTCAGTGGCTTAGACCAAGTAAAGCTCGGCGAGGCCACGTACAAGTAATGAAGCCCGTCCCCTCCCTCTACACCCCAAATAACGAACCCTAGCGAAGCCAAGTAAGCTCTGCATACGTAACGTAATGAATAAGCTTAATGATCGACCGATTCACTAAGTTAAGCATCCTAACTAAATTAAAACACCTGCCTTCCAGCGGGACCTCACCGCTTGTTGCCGTGGGTTTTAGAGGGTGTGAACGGTAAGTTACCTTTGAGTCTGTTTTCGTTAACGTCATTCTAACCTAATGATTGATGTCATAGATAGAAAGTAGTTATTACTAGGGGATAGGACATAAAAGTATCGATACATATTTATACTCGTTTCTATAAAACGAGGATTGGTGATTCTCTCATGCTTTCTCCTATAAGAAACAAGAGGAGGTTGATAGTACTACTTAGTGCGCTAATACTATTTATCCTTGCAGTAAGCTTCCTCCCTGCAATGTATGCGTGGTGGGTTAGTCCGTGGAGGCAGGGGGTAACACTGCACGTTAAGTTAATTGATGATGAAGGGAGGGTCGTGCCCTACGCGTTAGTTAGGGTGTTCCTTCTCACCGATAATGGGCCGGTCTTACTCGCGTCCTCAGGAACTTACCGTTGTGGTGAGGCCGTTCTCCACGTGTTCGTGCCTAGGGTCGGCGACGGTTTCATGCTGGTGCCCCAGAGAGTAGCTGATTCTTGGGGGGATAAGCCAACGTACACGCTGATCGAGGATACTCGGAAGCCTATCTATGCTTCAGTGAACCTAGAGGTATTTGCCGTGGGGCTTAGTCCTGAAGGAAAGATGGTGGGTGTGCGGGTATTTTCGTTGGATCCAACGTACATGAAGTGGCCTGAAGATAGCGCAAGCATAACCGTCAAGATGTGGAGGGTTCCGAGCCTGAACACCTTAAACAGTAACGGAAGTGAAACACCGTTGGTACGCGGGAAGATGGAGTCAGGGTCGGGCATAACGAGTGAGGTAAGCTGGTGGCAGTACACACCAATACTGAAGTACGGCGCGTGGGACGGGATCAAGGAATGGTACAATATCAGAATAGGCTCTAAGGTGGAGATAGAATCGAAGACACGTGCCTGCGTTATGTACTGCGAACCGTGGAGGTCTGCGGGCTCCACACAGGTAACCATAGATAGGGGCCTAACTGGAGGTTACCTGACAGGGGAACTCGTGAGGACTCTGTACGCGGAATTTAAGTACGTCGACTTCACTTACTGTGACACCTTCGCCGGTATCTGCGAGGAAACAGTGTACGCTGCGGACACCGGCATGGACTTCCCTAAGTACGAGTACCTAGATGAAAGCTGGGACGGTCACCTACCCTCCTCACCCTACGTGTACTACACCGACGTCGGCGAGACGGGGAGGATAGCGATCTTGGGCGGATACCATTGGGATCTCTCAGTAACGGTGGGTGTGAACGTAGGTGGGGAACCATCAGTCACGTTAGGTGTTACCTTCGTCAAGGTTTCTAACCCAACGTCCTTCCTGTACATTAAGGGAGAAGAGGGATACGGCAACACGATAAAGACCGCAAGCGTTCACGGTCCCGGTAAGGGTTCCTACGTGGTAACCTACAGTAACTGGGTCAGGTGGGGCTAGCCTAGAAATTGATTTTTAGTGAAGAAATTGAGTGGGGATCCACCCTAGGTAAGGTCATGACTTAGCCTTAACCCACTTCCTGCACTTACTTAACACTAAGTCAACAACTCTCCTCGCGTCTCCTGCCCTTGCTGACTTGGTGGCTTCCTCGTAAAGCTCTCTTAGGCTCTCAACGCTTACTGGTAGGCTCGCTAGGCTTGCGTAGTGCTTAAGCTCGTACACGTGCTCGTCTATGGAGTGAGTTGCTAAGCCTAACCTCTCGGAAACCACTAGCTCCAGAACCCTCGCCGCTATCTCATCAACGCACTCTCCTAAGTCACCCTCATGGATTAGGCGGTCGAACTCCGGGTAAGAGGTTCTGAGGGCGGCGTGCGCTAACTCGTGAACGGCTATGTGCAGCGTCTCCCTAAGCACCTCCCTCACCAGGTCCGCGGGTATGGGCTTGCCGGTGATTCTGGTTAGTTCCTCGTAGGTAGCTAGGATCCCCTTAACGACGTCCTCAGCGATCACGCTGATGTCGCCAGAACCCACAGCTGCACCCGGATAGTTGGGTGGTGTAGTATATTTTTGTTGTGACCGGGAGCCAGCCTTGTCAACTTCACTTTACAAGCGTTCTTAAAGAGAACGGGGATGAAGGTAACCGTGGTGGGTGCGGTGCTGAAGGATGAGGTCGTGATTCGCGCGGTAGCCAGTGAGTACCGCAGGAAGGTGCTCGAGCACCTGCTAAGTAATGGTGCGTCAACGTACACGGAGTTAATGCGTGCTTCAGGATTAGAGGAGAGCGGTAAGTTCGCGTACCACTTAAGGAGGCTCGTCGCCGCAGGACTAATTAGGCAGGGGGTCGACGGCAAGTACCGCTTAACGAGTAGGGGACGGAAGGTTGCCGCGATGCTTAAGGAGGAGGAGCTCGACCCACCAACGGTTCTCGACACGCTGTCTGAATTCAATAAGTCGTACAACGTGAGGAGATTCGTGTACGGGTCGGTAGGGATAGGCGTTGGTCTCTGGTACCTAGTGTGTGGCTCCATAATGACCTTGACATCCGTGCTTGGGGTTCCGGCGAAGCTCGAGGTGGTTGGGACAACGTACTACGTATTGTTTAACCCGGCGGTAACGGGGTTAATTGCGGCCGCGGGTCTCGCCGCCCTGCTAATGGGCTTTAAGTTGCTTAGCACGGAATTCCCGGAAGCCTCAGCGCTTCAGATAGTGATGATGCAGAGATACACGACATTCCTGCTTTTGAGGTCAGCATACTTGAGAACGTACCTAACGGTGTACCTTATCGCGGCTCTGACCTTCATAGCTCTCACATGGTTCGCCATCGTGCCGTACCCGAGGTAGCATTAACGTCATCGCTAACTATGTCGGTGGCTCAACCTATGTTAAGGGTGGCAGGGGAACTCATGAAGCATTTTTGCTGGGCTTATGCTTAACTCCTTAGCGAGCTTCACGCTCCCGCCGCTCGACTCGTACATAGGGACGTAGCTCCAGTCATACTTCACGTACTTGACCGTGTCGAGACTGGCGAATTTCGGAATCAAGGTTGTTCCGTTGCTCGCCACCTTAGGCTTAAGCTCGAACCACACCTTGGAATACTCAAATTCACCGATAAGCATGAATACGAACACGTTATGACCGTCGATAGGTTTGCTGAGCTCGACCTTCACGATAGACATGGGTATTGCTGGGGGAACTCCTAACTCGTTCACTAATTTCTTAGCTATCTGAAGGCACGTCGCGTTGGTTTGAACGTCGCAGAACTTGAAGTTAGCGTTAACGCTCTTCAACCAAGTCCTGTACCTGTCGCAGTGCGGGCACCCATGCGCACCGTACACGCACACGGCCACGTTGTCCGGGAATGAAGAATTAGTGCTCCCGCCCCCACCACTCATGAATGAGTAGTACGCAACCACAGCAACGGCAATGGCGGCGACGCCCACTAAGATCAGCATCCACAGGTGCTCCCTCCTCAAGGCATTAAGCACCTTAGATACATTATGTTTAGTCTTAATAATTGTAAGTACCGCGGCGCGATCACCGCGGAAGGATGCTTAGGAGTAGGAGGGGCGCCATTGTTAACGCGAGCGCAAGGAATGGTGAGTCTTCCCACGCACTTGACGCGAGCAGGATGGTTACGATGAATGACCAAGCACCAGCGACGCCCACTAAGACGTACGTTAGGCGCTCCCGCAAACGCGTGTCAGCATGCCTAAGCACGTACCTAAGCACGAGGTATGAGGCGCTCACGGCGAAGCCAACCCTAACCAGTGGAGGCGGCGTCAACCACCAGTACATCCTAACGTTAACTAAGCACGCAAAGTAGTACCATGGAGGGAAGCCGTAGGCCAGTACTGCCTCCAGCAGCGCCTCGCTCACGACGTACGAGATAATGAAGGAAGCCACGGAGGTTGCGGCGCCCCCCTCCCCCATAAGGTGGAGGGTGAGAAAGCCCAGGACCAGCGCCGACAATGAGGTCCCGGCGAGCGCGGAGGAGCCGGTAACTAGCGCTAGGAAGCCTAACGCAAGCCACAGAACGAACACTAAGGCGTGAGGCGACAGGCGCCGCAACCCCTTCCTCACCGCTAGGTAAGGCACGCCAGCACCGAGCGCCGCACCCCCAGCAACCCCCAAGGCGTAGGTGGTCCCCCCAACAACCATGCCCGCAGCTAGGGCGGTTAGCGGGGCCGCAAACAGCAGTAGCGAGTCAGTGTATGACCGCATGCGTAGCACCCCTCGCGGAGAGGAAAGCTTCTATCGCACGGGTCCTAAGGGCGTTAGGCCTCGCCAGAATGAAGTCCCCGCCACCCACTACCACGGCCCGAATAATCTTGCTTAACCTCTTCCTCTCGGATTCAGCGATGTCGCTAATCACGGGCATCACCTCACCTGGAACGCGTGCGGACGCGTACGCTACGGTGTCGGGAATGATGAATATCGGCATTACCTGAAGCGCCCTGAGAGCCTTAACCATGTCCTCAACTTCCTTAGCACTTAAGCAGCTGAGCGGGGAGAGTACGAGTACGAGGGTGCCCCGCTTAACGTACCTCCCCACAACGTCCGGGAGCCACCTGATCCTACATTCCTGAGTGGGTTGCACCTCCTCTAAGTACCTGAGCGTTGAGTAGATGTAGTCAAGCCTCTTTGTCGGCGGTAGCGAGAGGGATGGGGAGCTAGCTATGAAGAACCCGACGGCGTCCCCGTATCGCTGGGCTAAGTGAACGATGCTTCCAGCAGCATCCACCATGTCGTCTATGAGTCTCCTCCCCCTAGAGTACTCGAAGGCCGTGACCGAGGACGGGTCAACAGCTATGAACACGTCCCTCTCCGACTCAAACAACATCTCCTTAACTAGGGGGGCACCCCTAACGTTGCGGGCGCTGGACGGCCAGTGAATGAACCTAACGTCATCGCCTGGAACGTACTCCCTTAGCTCCACGAAGTCTCCGACCCCGCCCTTAACCATTACGGGGTGACCGCCCGGTGAAGGGTACCTAGCTCTGGGTGGGGGAACGCGCACTAACTCAGCGTAGAAGGTTGGGACGGCGTCGAAGCTACGTAGCGTCACGGGCGGCAACACGTACTCATAAACAATAAGTCCTAGGGGAGAGGGTGCCGTCACGGAGACCGGGCCCAGCACGTGCGTACCTCGGTAGAGCGGCTTAACAAGGTACTCAAGCCTCACGTAACCCCTCCCTCGACTCACTAACTCCCCCTTAACCTCGGCGACCCTCAAGTCAACAGTGTCGCGAACCTCAATCACTAACTTCCCCTCACCCCTCCCCCTAACCCACGCCTCAACCACTACCCGCCCAGCACTCCCAAGGACCACGCGCTTCGGGAAAGTCGTTAACCTTAAGGACGCCCTAGAACCTAAGGCATCACTCAACAAGGCAAGCGTGTCGATAAGTACGAGCATGCTTAGAAAGGACGAGAACGTTATGAACTCAACCCTCCTGAAAACAGCTCCGAATAGACCGGTGAGTAGCGCTAACGTAATCGTTAATGCTCCCGGCGACGTGAGCTTAGCTCTCCTGCGTATTGACTCTATGACCTCACCTAGGTACGGGGACCGACTCAAGGATCTCACGCACGACACCGATCAACGCCTTATACGTCCATAACGGCTCCTTACTGTAGGAACTAACCAGCACTTCAGGCCTGAGCACTAACCTGTGGTTAATCACGTCAGGGAAGACGTCCCTAACGTCGTCAGGGATCACGTAGTCACGCCCTTCACTAACGGCGGCGTGAGCGCGTGAAGCGTAGAACAGGTGGACAGCGGCGCGCGTGGACGCACCTAAGACCAGGGAGGGGTTCTCCCTCGTAGCCCTAACAAGATCAATAATGTACTTCATGACGGCGTCACTGACCTTAACGTTCTTCACAGCCTCCCTAAACCTAAACACGTCTTCCCTCCTAAGAACCTGCTCGATATTCAACTCCTCACCGTGAAGCGCTTTCTTCCTCAGCACCTCAACCTCCTCCTCCGCGCTAGGGTAAGGCGTGACGACCCTGAATGTGAACCTATCTAACTCGGCTTCCGGCAGGGGGTAGACGCCCTCGGTCTCCACGGGGTTCTCAGTTGCTATGACCATGAACGGCTCTGGTAAGCGGTAAGTCCTGCCAGCCACAGTCACCTGCCCCTCCTGCATGGCCTCAAGCAACGCGGCCTGCGTCCTCGGAGGGGTTCTGTTTAGCTCGTCAGCGAGGAGGATGTTCGTGAATACGGGGCCTCGCCGGAACTCGAACTCCATGGTTTTCTGGTTGTAGACGAGCGTGCCTAGAATGTCGCTTGGGAGTAGGTCAGGCGTTAGCTGCACGCGCTTGAAGTCAAGGCCGAGGGTGGCGGCGAAGGCCTTAGCCACGTAGGTCTTAGCGGTTCCGGGCACCCCCTCCACTAAGACATGCCCTCCAATGAGTAGGGCTTCAAGGAACCTTTGAAGCACGTGCTCCCTACCAACAATGTATTCTCCGACGACCGAGCAGACGCTGTTGAAGGCGTCGGCCAGCTCCTTCACTTCATTAGACATTTATGAATCTCCTCCGACCACTTACGGAATTCCACGCATTCGTCAAATACTTTTTCCTCGTCACCACACCCCCTCAGAACCTTAAGGAAGGTGAGGTACGCACCCACACCTTTCCTGACCCCAAGCCGCGCCACAAGCTTGATCAGGATCCTAGCCTTCGTGGCGGGCCCCACGGAATACATCATGCCCCTACTCACCAGCGTCACCCCGGTTAACTTACCTAGCACCTCAACGTACTTCAGCGCGGCATGCCTCCACAGGGCTTTAGGGTTACCGACTATCGAGAGGAAGTCATCACCTAGTGGGGGCTTAATAACGATGTTCGTGAGGGGTTTCGCCTGAGTGAAGCAGCACTTACTCATGAGGAACGCCACTACCCTATACAGTGTGACCAGCGTTACTGCGAGGGCAGCCACGTCAAGTAACAGGTTCATTCCCACCACCAGCGCTCCTCAAAACCCTCCTAGCCTCCTCAAGCCACTCCCTCCTCAACTCCTTGCTGGCGAAGCGCCATAGCTCGTAGTAGCGGACCGTATTCACGGCGCTTGCCTTGAGGTCTTCGCTCATCTCACCATAGTACCTCCTAACTAACTGAAGGATCTCCCTGTGAGTTATTACGTCGGGCTTACGCCCCGTTACCTTCGCTAGCCTAGCGGCCAGTACCTTAACAGCCCTCACGAGCTCGTTTTCTGGGGATGTGGTGCCTAAGACCCTAAGGCTCCCGCCGTCCTCCCTACCCTCACTTCTGCGTGCGTGTCTACCGAGCACGTTCACACCCCTACCCGCTGACGCCCTCCTCCGGATGAGCGTGACGTAAGCGCCGAGGACAGCTAGTGAGGCTGAAGCAATTATCGCTACAGGCAAGAGCGTGTTCTCCCTACCGGTGCTCGAGGCCGTCATATTGCGTGGTTGCTCGGGCGGGAGGGTGAAGAGGCTGGAAAGCCACGCGAAGAACCCTTTAATCCTATCTATTAGTGCTTGGAGGAAGCCTGCCTTGGGTTTGAGCTTAGGTAACCTTACCTTAAGTATCCATGGTATGCTGACGTTATTCTTCCCTGTAGGCATACCCGTTGTCGTGGTGACTGTTTCCTCCTGCCCCGGTATGTGCGGTGTGGTGGAACCGATTATTGGGGCAATGAAGGTCGTGGTTGTGCTGGTTTTCTCGGCTGGCGGCGGGCTCCAGAGCATGGAAACAACTACGAATATTGCCAGCACGAGCGCTAAGACCGCGGTGTTCCCGTCCTTAAGCATTCGGGCGACCGTGAAGACTTACGTGTGGTTGGTAAAATCCTTTCGTAAGCTCATGGTTAAGGAGTGGTGTTTTGGACCTCACCTCTCGATAATCCATTCGGTCTTGTCCTTCTTATCCATCAGCCTAATACCGAGCTCAGCTAGCTCAGAGCGTATCCTGTCAGCTATCTCCCACTCCTTCCTCCTGCGGAACTCCTGCCTCACCTCCACTATCAGGTCCACGAGCTTACGCACTAATTCGTCACTCCCCTCACCACCGGCGAAGTACTTGTCAAGCACCCCGAGAACGGTGTTGAACTCCCTCAGCAATTCCCAAGCCCTCAGCACGCCCGCAGCGAAGGGCTTCTGACTGAGGTCCCTGAAGACTATAGTGGTTAACTCGTACACGTGAGCGAACGCTTTACTCGTGTTGAAGTCGTTGTCCATCGCCTCGTAAAACCCTTTCCTCACCGCACTTAGCGTGTTTAGCACACGTAATTGCTCCTCACTGAGCGAGTGGTCTGGCTTGGCCTCCTGCATGAGTTTCTTCAAGAGCTCCACGGTGCTCACTAACCTGTTGAAAGCTCTCTCGGCCTGCTTGAGGGACTCCTCCGTCATCTCCACGGGCTTTCTGTAATGCACGGTCGCGAAGAGGAGCCTTATCACTTCAGGCCTCCACTTCTTGAACGCCTCCTTAAGAGTCACTATGTTACCTAAGCTCTTACTCATCTTCTCCCCGCCTAACCTGAACATGCCTGTGTGGAGCCAGTACTTCACCCAAGGCCTTACGCCGAACCTTGCCTCACTCTGGGCTCTCTCGTTCTCGTGGTGCGGGAATATGAGGTCCTGCCCTCCCCCGTGGATGTCGAAGCGCTTGCCCAAGTACTTCGAGCTCATAACGGAGCACTCGATGTGCCATCCCGGCCGTCCCCTACCCCAGGGCGATTCCCACCACGGTTCACCGGGCTTAGCGGCCTTCCATAGCGCGAAGTCGTATGGATGTTTCTTCTCCTTAACGAAGCCCTCCTCCTGCCCCCACAACTCCTTCGATAGCCTTCCGCTTAACCTTCCGTAGTCGTCGAACTTGTCCACATCGAAGTACACGCTACCTGAAGGTGCTACGTAGGCGTAGCCAGCCTCTATGAGGGCTTGGATAAACTCTATTATCTCGCGTATGTGATCGGAGACACGTGGATGTATGTGGACGTGTATGTTTAGCTTCTCCAGCCCTTCCAAGTAGTCCTCAGTGTACCTGTCAGCTATCTCCCTCCATGAAACGCCCTCCTCATTAGCCCTCCTGATTATCTTATCGTCTATGTCCGTAATGTTCTGTACATGGATCACGTCGTAGCCCCTTAACCTTAGGTACCGCTTGATAACGTCGAACGCGACGTACGTCCTAGCGTGCCCTAAGTGGCTGTAGTCGTATACTGTCGGGCCGCACACGTACATCTTAACTAGCCCGGGCTCGAAGGGCTCGAAAACCTCTATCTCTCTGCTCAAGGTGTTGTACACGCGCAACACAATAGGCAACACCGACTCACCATAGTTGGGGAACCCCTAAATACCTTAGCCATACTATCTGCGCGGGAAGCGGTACGGCGATCAAGGCGTGTGAAGCGCTCGGCGTAGAGGTATGGCTACCCAGGCACTACTATCTGTGCTTCACTAACAGCCCGTACTACGCTCACTACCGCCTAGCAGCTATCGACATATACCCGCCTAGGGAGGAGCGTGAGGTACTATCCCCCATTGAAGGGAAGCTACTTATGCATAAGGTGGTTGGCGGCGAGCACGTGCTCGGATTCAAAAGCGGTAACGCGTACGTTAGGATACTTCACGTCAGGCCTCACCTGAGGGTCGGTGAGACGGTATCGGTAGGGGACCCTCTAGGTGAGGTCGCATGGAGCCCCACTTTCTTCAGGTGGACGGACCCCCACCTGCACATCGAGATTAGGTTGAGGGGCAGCTTCATAGGGGCGAGAGGGGGTGCCAAGCTAAGCATTCATAATGACCTAGTGAGGTTCATAAGAAACAACGTGAACCCGGGTTCGAGTTTGCGGGAGTACATTGTCGACCTAATTGTGAAGGGGCGGTACGTGATCCTTAAGCCTTGCCCGAGAGGTGCATCATCTGCGCTAGTCGTGGGCGTCGGTAACGCGTTAGGTGTTATGGAGGGAGGGGTTCCTCACTATGGGCACGCAGGAGTCATACTGCCATACGGCAGTGCTGACCGCCCAGTAGCATACGTAGGTTCAAGCGTAACGGTTAACGACATCACAATAGGTCAAGTGGATTTCACCTCGGGGCCTTACGTGCATGCGGTGATACCTAAGGAAGGGTGTTACCTGACGCTTAATGGTAGTCACGTGTATGGTGCGGCTTTCTTCATTGGTGCTGACTTCGTGAAGGTCATCCCGAGGGATTGGCGTAGCCTTGCGTTGAGTGAAGGTGATGTGGTGACGCTCTGTTTTCAGGCACCTTAGAAATACATGTTACGATAGGCACGCGCGTAATGTGTGCACTTCTATTGTTCAGTGTTTTAGTTTCAGTGGTTGCGTTGTTATATACCTCTAAATTAGTAAATTAAATGGTGTTGCTCTCTTGGGGAACACTAGGGATGCGGCGGCGGGCGCGACACTCTTCCTAATATTTATGGCGTGCCTTCACATTGTTGGTAAGAGTGTTGATCTACCGTGGAAACTCCCGTTCCTAGCATACTCGAGCGCTCTGTGGGAGTACATTAAGGTGGGGATCTATGCATCCACATTGGCGTACGTGGCGTTGTGGGCTATTAGAGGGAAAGGGAACCTCGTGGGGCTAGCGTCAGCCGTAATGGCGACGGCTTTCTCCCTCTTTGTTTACGCCTATACGCTAACCTCGATAGTAGGGATACCTGTGTACTGGAAGTATTCGCTAGCCAACGTGATTGGGGTGGCGTTAGCGAACGGGAAGGTGTTGACGTTAGTGGGTGAGGGAGTGACGTTCGCGCTAACGTGGTTCTCGGGGCTCTCGGGAATATTCGTGGGCCTTAAGTCCGAGGCCTTCAGCGATTCTGACGCGTTAGCCGCGGTAGCGCTGGTTAACTACGCTCTCCTAATATGGCTAACAATAATCACGACGTATTTCGGGCCGCTACCCCCGTTATTCTCAGGAAGTTGATACTTGCATAGGGTACCTCGATTATTATTTATCAACATAAGTTGTGGTTGGTGCTAGCAGCTCTCGCTAAGCACTAGCCGAAGGTATTCTGAACCTTCCTTGAATGAAGGGAGGGTCTTGAACCCCCACTCAGGCATGGATGTAATCACTACACCGCCAGTGATGTGAAGATTCTTGATGATCTCCTCAGGAAGTTCATCAAGGCTAAGGCACGCCGTCCTCCTACACACGGCTATTTCAGCTTCAAAATGCCTGTAGGTCTTCAGCGCCTTAGGCACTACCCTGCAGGTCAGGACGAGGACGTGCCCGTCAACCACCAGCCTTGACCTCCTCATGCCTAACTTTCTGCTCCACGGCACCCAAGAGCACGAGCACCCCGTAAATTATTGCTTCAGGTCTGACGGGGCAGCCAGGAACGTACGCTACGCGGTCAACTACTACGCCCCTCTCCTCCAGTATCTCCTTTAGCCTCCCGTACCCTCCTATCGTGGAGTAGGTGTCCCACCATATCCCGCCTCCGCATGCGCAGGAACCTAAGGCGAGAATCAAGCGGGGTCTGGGCATGGACTCGATCGCCCTCAACACCTTAGGTAAGGTCTCACGCGTGACGGGACCCGTCATGAGGAAGACGTCGGCATGCCTTGGAGAACCAACTAGCTTTATGCCGAACCTCTCGACGTCGAAGTAAGGTGTTAGAGCGTCCAGAACTTCTATGTCACAACCGTTACACGAGCCTGTGTTGAGGTGGAACACCCATATACTTCTCTTCAGCCTGGAGAGCGCCTTAGCCAAGAGCTTCGAGCCATTCCCGCTCAAGGCCTCACACCCACCTTAGTCATGATTCCGCGCGCGACCACGAGCTTGCGGCACTCAGGGCAGAGGTCGTAGTACTTGGCTTCCTCACCGCCCACGCTCTTAGTCGCTTCCTTGATTTCCACGGCGGGGCCTATGACGCGCCCGCAAATCCTGCACCTGACCACATCGTGCTTAACGTCCCTGGTCAAGTCCTCCATAGTTAGTGACGCGAGCTCGAACTCCTTAGTAACGGTTATCGCTCCCCGCGGGCATACCTCAGCACACATACCGCAGAATATGCACCTACCCATGAAGTAGGAAAGCACTAAGGTACCATCCTCCCGTTGCTTGAGAGTCAATGCGTTGGGCGGGCATATCCTGGTGCACACGCCGCAGCCCCAGCAGAGCTTGGGGTCGACCTCAATCTTGCCTCTGAACCCTTCAGTAACCACTGGGGGTTCGAAGGGGTACCTCCTAGTAACTACCTTAGCCCTAGCCGCTATGCTGAGTAACTTCATAATCGACACGTGCCAACACCCCCATCCCATAACTTAATTGTCCGGGCCCTCCCAGTCCTCACGTCGACTACGAGGGCCCTGTCAGTGCACGAGAAACAAGGATCTATGCTGGCGATCGTTAGCGGTGCGTCGGCTAGGGGGTCGCCTCTAAGCATGGGCCTCAACGCAGGTATGTTCTGGTATGTGGGGGCCCTAACCCTCCACCTGTAGGGCCTGCCCTCCCCAGTCATTAGGAAGTGGACGTCCTCACCACGCGGTGCTTCAACGGCGGCCACCGCGTACCTACCCGGCGGTATCATTTCATCTACTGGCATGATGGACGAGCACTCCTCATTCATTATCGGGCCGCCGGGCAGCTTATCCAGTAATTGCCTTATTATGCTGATACTCTCGAAGACCTCCTCCACCCTAACAAGCACTCTGGCTAGGTTATCACCTTCCGTGTAGAGCGGGACCTTGAAGGATGCCTCCCTATACGCTAGGTACGGGTAATCCTTCCTAACGTCGCGGTAAAGGCCTGAAGCCCTCGCCACTGGCCCAACAACACTTAAAGCTCTAGCCTCGGATCTGGACAGCACGCCAGTGCCTTGTGCCCTATTACGTATCTGGGGCACGGAGACTAGGAGGTTAGCTAATTCCTTGAACTCCTTCTCAAGCCTGTCCAAAGTTTTCGTGATTTTCTCCATCTTGTCCTTGTCTATGTCCCTCCTGACGCCGCCCACTAGGTTTAAGCCGTACGTCTTCCTACTACCTGTTATGAGTTCAGAGAGAATCATTACTGGTTCCCTAACCCTCCAAGTGTGCATGAAGCCCGCGTCGTAACCTAGTACGTGTGCCGCGACACCAACCCAGAGTAGGTGGCTGTGGATCCTTTCCAACTCAAGCACGATTGTCCTGATGTACTCGGCCCTCTCCGGCGGCATAATCCCGGCGGCTTTCTCCATAGCCATTATGGCGCAGGTCGAGTGCACGAACCCGCATATGCCGCAGATCCTCTCCGCTAGGAACGGTATTTTCTGATACGTGAACCTCGGGGACTCACCCAGCTTCTCAATGCCCCTGTGCACGTGAAAGCCCCTGTAGTATACGTCAACTACCGTCTCCCCCTCAACGAGGAGTTCGAAGTACTCGGGCTCGTGGAGCACCGGGTGGTACGGCCCTATGGGTATGCCCCTTTCCGCCGGCCTGAACTCGGATTCCGCCTTAACTGATGGCGGTCTGAAGTTGTGGGGCACGTCCTTCCTGAGCGGGTGTAGATGCTCGGGCCAGTCCTCTGGGAGGACTAGCCTGCGAACTAACCTCCTACCCCTTAACTCAATCCCGACCATATCGCGTGCTTCGAGCTCGCACCAGTCCGCCGCCGGAACCACGTTAACTATGCTGGGAACCCAGGCGTTGTTTTCCGGGGCACTTACCTTCACTATTACGTCATAGCCTTTCGAGTCCATGCCGAAGATGTGGTATACTGCGAAGGAATGGTTGAGTGAGCGCTCATCAACAGCTGCACAGGTCTTCAGGAACGCTCCCGAACTGTAGAGGTACTTAGCGACATCCTTCAGCGCGTGCCGCGGTACCTCAACGTAGACCTCAGCTTCCCGAGAGAATATTACGCGCCCGCCATACTCCTCAGTAAGCTTACGCGTCACCTCATCCATTCCAGGGCATTCCGGCAGGTACTTACTCTGCTCACCCATAAGGAACACTCTCCACAACTATGAATAGCAAGGTTAACGTGAGGGCCGCGACTGTGGTTCCCTTAAGCATTACAGCAGCCCTAGTCCTACCCAGTAGGACGGCCACGACGGCGAAGATAACCCAGGTCAGTAGCGTTAGGGCGAGTCCTAGCCCGACCCTCAGCAACGGATTCGCGACGAACCATGGGAGGAAGAGGTACGCTGGTAGTGAGGCCATGACATACCTTCGTGTTAGGAGGGATAACTCGTTGGCGGCTAGGAGAGGCCCCGACAACTCTATCATTATTCCTGAAGCTATCTCAGGTTCAGCCTCGGCTATGTCGAAGGGTATTCGTGCGGTCATGACGTACGTCGTCAGCACCACGGGCGCTAACCCGATTAAGTCCTTCAGACCAGTTACGCCCCTAGCCCCTATTAGTAGCACGAGCAGTATGAGGAAAGGTTCGGCGCTAAGCACTACCGAGTACTCCCTGAAACCCCCTATGATTGAGAATAGATTATTCTGCGTTACGGACTTCACTAGTGTAGCGGCACTCAACGCCGATATGAAGACAGCGACGAGGACGTAAGTCGTTAGGGACTGGAAGAACAGCAGGAAACTCACGGTCACTAGCAGGGCTATCGAGAGGAAAAGCTCCGTGAGCACGATGGCGGCTGTGAAGTATCCTCCCTCAGGTATCACTAGCTCCTTCGCCAATAGCTTAAGCACGTCGTACCATGTCTGAAGTATTGGTGGGCCGACCCTCGAGTGTAGCCTAGCTTTGATCTTCCGCTCCAGTGAATCGTATATTGGGGCGAGCACCACCCCGGCAACCGCTAGGGCGGCTGCCAAGAGTATTTCAAGATACATGCACTATCACCAAAACCATCAAGCTAACCACGGTTAGGACCCCCGCGAGTAGGGAGGCGAGGGCAAATGATTTCTCGATGGAGCTTTGGAAGGACACTATCCCTCCGGCCGTGCCCCGCAACGCGTTGACGACGTAGTACTCAAGACCCTCCCACTTCCCAGGGAGGTTCACAACCTTCTCGAGTAGCGAGGAACCCTTACCCTCCTTGGGCTTGTCCTCCTGGGCCAACTCTAGGAGGGCCTTCTTGAGGGATCTGGAGAGAGGAGCTGTCTTAGCTAACATCCTGTTAACGAGCCTAGATAACCTGTAAAGCAAGTTGGCGCGGACGTGACTCACGGTGCCGCCCCTCCCAACCAAGGAGTATGTTTTCTTCCCCTCTTAAGTATATCATTTAATGCCGCTAGGATCACCAGCACTATCATTAACGTTATGCCAAGCACTAAGTACAGCACGGGCATCGCCAACCTACTCACTATTATGGGGGCTAGCCCCAATGGCAACACCAAGCCTAGGGCGGCCGCAGCCATAACCGCTTCGCTCATGACGTGCTCGATCTTCTGCGGCTTCTCGACCTCGGGGTTCTCCACGGAGCCCAGGTGAACCAGTAAGTACCTCACACCGTAACCCAGCGCTAGGACCATGCCGGCAAGGATCACTGCTAGCGCACCTATGTAGATAGCGCCGAACATTATGTTGTCTGCTAGGGCGAGGAGCGTAATTAGCTTCGCAAGGAAGCCCATGGTTGGTGGAATGCCTATCAACGACATTACCGCCAGTAACGCCGCTAGGGTTTCACTAGGCGCTATCCTAGACACGAACCCTAACTTATTAATGTCCCTTGTGTGTAGGTGGAACTCTATGAAGCCGGAGTCCATGAAGAGGCCGGCCTTGTAGAGGGCGTGGGCAACCATGTACGCTATGACGGCAGCGAAGAACACATCGTTCCCTGAGAGCAGGAAGAGACCTATGAGTATCGCCATCTCGCTAGTGTGGGATACGGTGCTGTACGCGAGTATCCTCTTTATGTCGCTCTGCACCAGTGCTTGCAGACCACCGTAAATCGTTGTGAGGGCACCGAAGACTGCGAGCACGATCCAGTAGGTGCTGGACAGCACGTTAGCCATGTAGGGAAGCGCTAGTAGCGCGTAAACACCCATCTTAACCATGACGCCGCTGAGTAAGGCGGAACCCGGTGCTGGCGCTATGGAATGTGCGTCAGCTAACCAGAAGTGGAGGGGAGCTATCGCCGCCTTAGCCATAAAGCCCAACGCAACTAACGTCACAATTACTTGATTGCTTAGGTCGAGGCCAAGGCTGAACATCGGTACGGTGACCGCCCTACCCAAGCCAGCTAGGGCTAGTAGCGTCATTAAGCCCACGTCAGCAGGGATCATTGAAATCGCCAAATACCTTAGGCCAGCCCTCCAAGCCCTCGTCTCCCTACCTATTAAGGCATCGTACACTATCACGAAGAAACCTATGGCCTCTGCAAGCAGCCAGAACAGCACGAACTCAAGTAAGTAGTTGGCTACGAACACACCTATTATGGAGAGGGCGAATGCATCGATCAGTAGCTGGAGGGAGTTAGTGCCGTACTTCTTAACGTACGAAGCCGTATAAAGTGAGACTATCAGCGATATGGCTGAAGCTATGAAGATCATGAGGTACGAAACAAGCTGGATAGGGGAGGGAGCTCCAAAAAAGTACGTGGACATTAGGGGCAGCGATGCTAGCAGTAAGTACCCTGCGGAGCGTAGGGACGCCCCCACGGTTCTGTGTCTCCACCCTATGTATGATCCCGCCAGCACCGTGGCGGCCGAGACCGATATTACTAGGTACCTAAGCATGTCGTACGTTAGCGCGGCATTCATGACGGTTCTCCTCGTCGCTCAAGGATACTACTTACGGCTCTCCTCGAGCGCCTCAAGCTTAGGTAAAACTATCTTTTTGAGAACCCTCACCCTAACCTCCTTACTCACTTCTTCGGGAGGTGCAACAACTATTGCCTCCGCGGGACACATGGCTGCGCATGCTGGTCTTAAGCCCTCATGCATTAGCTTGCGGCACAGGTCACACTTAGTTGCGGTATTGGAGACCCTGGAGAACTCGGGTATGCCGAAGGGGCAGGCGTAGAGGCACGCCATACACCCAATGCACCTCGTTGTTTCGACGTAGACGGCGCCTGTCTCCGGGTCCCTACTCATAGCTCCCGTCGGGCACGCCTCGATGCAGGGTGCCTTACTACAGTGGAAGCAGGATATCGGCCTCACTAAGCCGGGGTATAACTCGTACAGCTTTATGTAGGGTCTGTCATCGTGAATGAAGCCGCAGACAGCCTCGCAGGTGCCGCACCCCATGCACCTCTCGTAATCTATTAGCCTTAACTCCTGTAGACCCGCCTTCCTAGAGGTCTTCCCCTCTGACTGTACGGACATTTCCTGTCACCCCTCATAAACGAGTTAAGCCCTTGCTCAGGGCGAGGTGTATCGCCTTAGCGGCTCTGAGGCCGAGGAGTGAAGCATCCCCTATCTTGCTTGGACCTGTGACTACGTCACCTGCGGCAAAGACCTTCGGGTGGCTTGTCCTGAAGTTCTCATTGACGACTATCCTTCCTTTCCTGTCGACCTCTATGCCTAGTTCACTGCATCCCTCACCTATTGGCGGGGTTGAGTATTCTCCTATGGCCTCGATGACCGCGTCCGCCTCAACAACGAACTCGCTCCCGGGTATTGGCTCGGGCCTCGGTCTGCCGCTGGCGTCCGGCTCACCTAGCTTCATCCTTATGGCCTCAACAGCCTTGACCTTCCCGCCCTCGGTGATTATCCTCGTTGGGTTAGCTAGTTCCATCCACTTCACTCCCTTCCTGATTAACCTCTTTATCTCGTACACCCCGGCAGGGGCTTGCTGGATGCTCCTCCTGTACATTAGGTAAACAACCTCGGATCCCCTCTCAAGCGATACCTCGGCAGCGTCCACGGCCGATAGTCCGCCACCAACGACTATGACCCTTCTCGGTACGGGCGGCTCGGGCATTAAACCGTACTCGTGAGCTCTAACCTTGAAGAGGTATTCTAATGCCGTCTCAACACCATCAGCGTCCTCGCCGGGTATCTTCATTTTTCTGGACTGCCATGTGCCGGTCGCTACCAGTACTGCGTCGAAGTCACTGACCAGGTCGCCCAGATGTACCTCGTTCTTCGCGAAGTCATCACCCTCGTCATGCCTCTTGCCGCACACGACCTTAGTGGATAGGTGGAACTCAACACCGAAGTTCTTCTTGAGATCCTCAACGCCCTCCAGCACTGTTGCGAGCCTTATCCTGTAAGACGGTATCGCGAAGGTCATTAAGCCGCCGGGTAAGGGTAGCTTATCAAACACCTCCACGTCATAACCCTTACACACAAGGAACCCGGCTGCCGCAAGGCCCGCGGGGCCCGCACCCACTATGGCTACCCTGCCTCGACCTTCGGAGCCCTTCTCCTTACAAAGAAATGCGAACTTCAATCTTCTACTCACCTTGTCTTTATTGGTAGCCTGTTAAAAATTTTGTTGGTTGCTCGTAAAGAATGTTAAAATCATTGATTGAATGTTTTTTCTTTAACATGTTCAAGGATGATACACCCCATTCATGGCGTATGCTCCTGAATCGAATACCATCTTAACTACTCCGTTGAGGTAGTGTATAACGTACTCGAAGTCAACACCGAGCAATACTATCACCGCGGTAATAAATGCTATGACAATCAGCGGCACGATGAGGTTCCGGCTCCGCACCGCTTCTGGAGGCCCGGAGAATAGGCCGCGCAGGAACCTCGCGTACCCTATCAACGAGATGCCCGTTATTACGAGGATCAGCACAGCACTCACTATGTAGCCCCTGTCAAGACATGCCTTGAAGAGCATGTACTTGCTGAAGAACCCCATGAAGGGAGGTAACCCGAAGAGGTTCAGAAGCCCGACGACCAAGCCTGCCGCGATGACGGGGTTACGTCTCAGTACGCCAGCATCAACTAGCGACCTGCCCTTAAGCCATATGGCCACACCGACACAGTAGAACAGTAGGGCTTCGCCGAAGGAATTTGAGAGCAGGTGGTAAAGGCCCGCCACCACCCCCTCCTTCGTGCCTAGGGTTAATCCCATGAAGACGAAACCCATCTGATTGACGGTGCTGTAAGCTATGAACTTCTTAGCGTCGTTCTGGATGTTAAGCACTAACGCGCCTATGAACGCGGAGACTATGCCGAGGATGTGGAGGAACACTAGGAAGTACGTCCTTAATTCCCCGCTCAAGACGCTCTGAGGTGAGAACACGGTGTACATGAACCTCACGAAGAGGTACACGCCCAGCACCTCAGCAACAGCAACGAATATCGCTGAGACAGGCGTGGGTGCCTCAGGCACGACGTCAGGTAACCAGAAGTAGTTCGGGAAGATCGCTGACTTGAAGGTTACGGTCCACATGGTGAGCGCTAACGCAACAGCCGAGGCAACGACAGCATTCCCGAATAGCCCACCGCTCCACTGATTAGTATATGCGGTACCGTCTATTGCCTTCGCCGTTAAGTCCGCTAGGTTGAGCGTGCCGAACGCACCGTACAGGAAGACGACCGCGAGGAAGTAGAGACCCGTTGCCACCGATCCCACGATAGCGTATTCTATGGACGCGCTGAGGGATCTCCCCCTCCACCTGTAGAATGACACGAGCCCGTATGCGCTTATGGAGAGCACCTCAAGCATGACGAAGATATTGAAGAAGTCGCCAGTGTAGAGCACACCGATGGAACCCGCCTCTATGCCTAGGAGTAGTGCGTAGTACCACTCAACACCCTTAACCCTCACGAACCACGCGCTGTAGACGGTGGTGATGAAGACTATGAGTGACGCCACTAGCGCCAGTAACGCCCCCATCCTGTCAACCTCGTACGCGATGCCGAGAGGCGGCGGGAACCCGCCGAAGTAGTACTTCTGTATGCCCTCCCTAGTCACGTCCATGAATACCTTAGCGGAAATCGCTAGAGCTATGCCCGCAGCCACGATGCCGTATCCCTCGAAGAACCGCCTATCCTTAATGAAAAGCGTGAACACAGGTAAGGCGAACGCGGCGGCGATCAGGTAGAGCGGGAGGATGCCCACGAACACGTTCACGTTCACGCCTCATTCACCCCCAAATGCGTGACGCGTGTTTCTCGAAGTCACGTGAGACGTGCTCACGCACGGCCTCGGGCTCCGTGGCCTTAACATCGATCCAGTGCACGTAAAGCACCCTCCTCTCCTTATCGACCTCAACGGTCACAGTGCCGGGAGTGTTAGTTATTGACCCAGCTATGAGGGTTATCGAGAAGTCGCTCTTAACGTCGAAGGGAACCTCAACTATGCCTGGATTTATAGGCATGGACGGGCTTAAAGCCCTCTTAATCACGTCTGCGTGTGCCTTAGGCTCCGCCACGAACATGTACCAGAAGAAGTACTTAATCAGGCGCCCAACCTTAGCGATGTCGGAGGGCCTCAGGTCCCTGCCATACATTATCCTAGCGTATAGTACCGTGAGTATTGCTGAGGCCACGCAACCCACGGTGATGTCGTAGAGACTGATGGAGCCAGAAAATAGTAGGTAGAATGCAAGGAAGAACAGGAAAGCCCCCACGTACGTCAATACCTTCATCACTCAACCACCCCCTCTTCCTTAACCTCCTTATTGCCGTGCTCAATGTGCTCGAGCTTGCGGACGCTGGTCGTTCCGTAGACCCTGTGAACCTGCATCGTCACCTTAACCATGAAGAGCGTTACGGCAAGCCCTATCACTATGGCTGTGAGGACCAATGCTTGAGGTAGCGGATCCACGGCAACCCTAGCTAGCTGGGCAGGTCCTTGAGGATTAGTGTAATTAACGACGACCGGCGGTGCCGGAACCCCTCTTGAAACCACCCTATAACCAACGAATATTGCCAGGCTGTTGAGGCTGTCGGAGAATATCGTCAGCGCTATGATCTTCTTCACAAGCGTTGGCCTGGCGAAGATGCCGTACAGAGCTATCACTAGGTTAATGACGAAGGAAACGAAGACCACCGTCAGTAAGTACGGGATTAACTCATTCAACACCCTCACCCCTCAAGGTCTCCTTAACCTCCTCCTCACGCAGGGACGTCACTATTATCGCCAGTGAGAGGCCAGCGCTCACGGCGAACGCCTCGAAGAGGTTGTAGAAGAGTAGTGACCCCCCGGTGGGTGTCCCGCTGAAGTAGGCTGGGAAAGCTAGTGGTGAGCCCACGCGTTCCTGGTTCTGGAAGATGTACGCATTAGCCCCCACCACTAAACCAACGATGAGTAACGCGACGGCCGTCAGCGCTATGCCTATGAGTCCCGTGCTCCTCATGGCTAGGAGCACCCTCTTACGTATGCCGTGCTTCGCTAGGGTGTCGATGGAGTAAGTAACAAGGGCTAAGACCGTGGCCACGGCTATCGTTGCGCCGCCCTGGAAGCCACCACCCGGGGTTAGCCATCCGTGCATGGTTATCGATATGCCGGCCAGTACTATGAGGGGCATTAATATCCGCGTCGTGGTCTTAACTATTAGTGACATCCCTCCCTTACCTAACCCTACCTTCACCTTACACCCGTGCGTTAGTGCGACGACTGAGATTATTGCTAGGAACATCACGGCCGTCTCGAAGTACGTGTCAAGCCCTCTATAATCCCACACGATAGCCGTAACACCTTCAGGGGCTAGGGCGCTGTAGACAATCTTCGCTGGATTGTAGGTCAGTAAGATGTAGTTCAGTGCTAGAGTCCTTAGCTCGGATCTCACGGGCACCGGGCCTATCCCGCCCAAGAACATCGCGTAGCTCAGGAGGAGGGCGAGCGCGACGATCGAAGCCGCAACAACTAGGTCTGTGACTCTCATGGCTACTCATCCACCTTATCAGTTTTCTTAATTAGGAGTAAGACAATGGCTGGGTATATGCCGACACCCACAGGGAGGTAGACCAGCACGATGTCTGGGGCCATTAAGAGGAAGTAAATCAACGCGTACATCGTGCTCTGCACGGCGGAGAACACCACCGCCTGAACTAAGTTCCTCTCAACTATGGCTAAGTACGTGAACACTATGGACGTTACTGCGGCCACAGCCATTAGGAGTGCGGCAATAAGCCCTATCATTTACCCTCCACCTCCTCCCTCTTCCTTAACGCGTTATGCACGCATGGTTCAAGCGGTGCCGCCCTAGCCTTCAGCGTGGCCCTAGCCAACGCGTGCGCGCCTGCCTGCCCTAGGATCATTATCATTAAGCCCGTGGTGAAGGAGACACCGGCAACGAAGAACCTGTAATCCCCTAACTCAGGGGATCCTAGGGCTATCAGGCCAGCCCCGAAGGCTGGAACCACGGCACCCCCGATGGCTCCGACAGTGGCGGCGTGGAGCCTAACGAAGAAATTCGGAAACCTGTTGATCCCTATAGCGGCCGCTATGTCGCAGAAAGCGCCTACCGCCACGAGTATGAGTCCAACCACCGAGCATACGGTCTCCCACAGCACCTCAATCACCCATCTCCTTAGACTCAAGGTACTTGGCCACGTAGATATCTAGGGCGTAGATCCAGAGCGCCAGCACTAATGCAGTCGTTACCATTATGGGTGCCTTAAACAGCACGGAGAGAATTGTCAGGAATGCCGCTAGGTCAAAGCCTAAAGCATCAACAGCTAGAACCCTATCCGATACCGTGGGACCTTTCAGCACCCTAACAGCGTACAGGACTAGCGCGACGATGTACAGGGGGATCAGGCAGGAGAGCGCTAGGCTCACAAAACCCTCCACTCAAAGGACACCATGAAGTGTAGAGTAGGGGATAACTAAAAATATTTTTCACCAACACGACAATCTTTTCTCAACCCAGCACCAACAGCAACGCACTTAAGCTAGGTAGTAAAAGACCTATGTCGGTCGATAGGTTGGCGCCAGAGAGGAAATCACCCATCGAGGTCGAGCGACTGAGGCTACTCGTGCTACATTACTTAGAGAAACAACCAATGCATGGATACGGGTTAATGAAGAGCATAGGTGAGTTATTCGGCGTAAACTCACCGAGTCCAGGATCGCTTTACCCGTTACTTAAGGTCATGCGGGAGGAAGGCCTCATTAAGGTGGTTGAGGAATCTCACGGGAAGGGCAGGAAGGCCGTACGCGTTTACAGCCTCACGAAGAGGGGTAAGGAATACCTTAAGAAGCATATGGATGAGCTGAGAGACGTTCTACTCAAGGCTTCAGCCATCCGCCAATTCGCTGAGTTAGGCGGTATGGAGCTCATGAAATGCTTAGGCACGATAATGAAGTCCCTCAGTACATTAAGTGACGAGCAGAAAGAGGTATTGAGTAGGGCGTTGGCGGAATGCTCAGAAATACTGAGGAAAGCGATGAAGGAGAGCGGGCTTAAGTGTGAGTGAGGGGCGTGATGCCCTACGCCTAAGGCCTACGTCGGTACGAGCGGGTGGATGTATGACTGGAACCCTGACGGGTTCGACTGGTACGCTAAGTATTCAAACCTAAACGCGGTTGAACTCAACGCAAGCTTCTACAGGTTCCCTTTCCCCAACCAGGTTAAGTCGTGGGCCAGTAAGACAGAGCGCTTAGCTAGAGGCAGGTTAAGATGGGCAGTAAAGGTAACTAGGCTAGTAACTCATGTCCACCTACTCAATGAGCGGGCGCTAAAGCCTTGGAGAGCTTTCCTAAGGACTATGAAACCCCTAGACAAGTACGTAGACTTCTACCTCCTCCAGCTACCGCCCAGAGCGAAACCCACAAAACCCTTCGTTAGGAGGCTCGCGTCCTTCCTTGAAGAAGCGGTTAAGGACGTTGGGAAATGGCGCGTAGCTATTGAATTCAGGGATGAGGCATGGTTCAGTGATGAGTGGGTGGAGTACTGCGCCTCCCTAGGGGTGACGTATGTTAGTGTTGACTCCCCCCAAGCAACATACGTGCGGTCTTCCGGGCCGGTAGCTTACGTGCGCATGCATGGCCGGGAGTTCTGGTACGCTCACTACTACACTGACGAGGAACTAGATGAGGTAGCGTCGGCTCTAAGCAAGTTAAGCGTTAAGGCGGCCTACGTGTTCTTCAATAACGACCACGACATGCTTGAGAACGCCCAAAGATTCATGATTAAGTTGACGGGGGAGTACGGCTTCAAGCCAGGTTAGTTTAGATTAAGGTAAGAGCTTCATACAGTGTAGGACTACTTAAGCGAAAAAGGAGAGTCTGTTGGTGTTAGTTACTTACTCCTTCGCGCCAGCACTAGGGTTAGGGCCGCTAGAATTAGCGCTATTACTGCTAAGGCTATTGAAGCGTTAGCAAATGCTCTAACACTCGACGCTTCATCCAGGGCTTGCTGCCCTGCTTGACCCACCTTGCTTATCTCGCCCTTAACGTAGCTCTTTAAGGACGTTAAGTCACCCTCAAGACTACTTACCTTTGACTTCAGCGTCGTTAACTCGTCATGCATGCCAGAGCACGTTACCTCGAGCTCTCTGATCTTGCCAGTGGCTTGACTTAATTCGTTTACGTTCTCTGCAATTGATTTAATTGAGGTCTTCAGGTCCTCCAGGAGCTTCTCTAGGTTACCTACCTTGCTCTGCAGGTTGGATATGGCGGTCGAGTCCTTGTAGGCTATCCCAGATATTTCGTTCTCAAGCTTCTTTAGCTGCTCCTGAAGCGACGTTAAGGCTCCCTGATTACTTGTGGCTGAGTTCAGGAGTATTATGGCTGGCACCACCTCATTTACAAGGTTAGAGAATGGCTCAGTAACCTCGCTGAGCTTGCTTGACGCGCTCACCTTACTAAAGTACTCGTTAGCCCTGTCAAGGACGAATTCATAATACCCTGTGTACGGAGCTCCAAGCTTCTTTACTGCGGGCTCCAGGACTTCGAGTTCAGTTACTAGTTTACCGGAAAGCTCCTTAACTAGTTCTAAGGTCTTCGCCTTTGCCTCGCTTGCTAGTGCCTCAGGGTTCGGCTTGAAGTAATCGGTTCCTGCCGTACTGAGCTCCTTCAAGAGTGATTCAGCCTCATCCTTAGCGGTAGCGTATTCCGTGATGCTTGTAGCAAGCATGATTGGGCCCTTAAGTAACTTCTTGGCGCTGTCCAGCTCCGCACCATACTTACTTATGAGAGTTGACCATGCTAGGTCGCGGTACTCGTTCCACACGAAGTAGACCCATCCGTTAGCGCCTGAGTTTAACGCGTAATTTATTTCTGCCTTCACGTCCTCGTACTTAACCCCGCCGTAAGCTTGGAGCCCGGCTAGGACCTTGTCAGAGGGGTTAACGTTATTCACGACGCTGAGGGCGTACTTAACCACTCTACCTACCCACGCCGGGCTCTTGCCCCAGTCCTTGTAGTAAGTCATCGGTATGAGCCAGTACCCGAGCTTAGCGAAGTCGGCGTAGTGCTGGGAGTAATGCACCCACTGCCACGCTTGGCCAGGTATGACGGCGCAGTACTCATGCCCAGTCTCTAGGTCGGTGCGGCACAGCGTTATGTTATCAGGGCCTTCCTCAGGCATGACCGCTGCTGATAACGTAACCCTCTTACCTGTTGAGTCCACCGCATCCTTCACCTTCTCAAGTATGTTCACTACAGCCTGCCTGCGGAGCTCGAACCACTTAACCACGTCCGGATCCTTCTCAACGTAGTACTTCTCGAATATTAGGTCGGGCTGAGGAGCTATGCTCTCATTCGGCATGCCGTAGTATGTCAGTATGACGTACCTCTCAACCTTAGTCAGGTTTATGCCATGCTCCCTAGCTAGGGCGTAATCCTTCGGTCCGAAGCTGTAGACAACGTGAGGCCACCGTATGTAGTCTAGGTGTATCCCATCAACGTCGCATTTGGTAACCAGTTCCTTAGCTATCTCAGCAATATACTCCTGGTACGTGGTGTTGAATAACCGCACCCTGCTAGTTATTGGGTAGGGCGGCTTGAATTCACTTGGTGAAACCCATTTACCGCAGTGCCACATCGGGTCCTTGGCGCCCCAGAACTTATCGTACCACACTATTATCCACGCATTGAGCCTTATGCCGTACTTGTGTAGGGCGTCGGCAAACAGCTTAACCACGTTAGTTAGGTTGTAAGGCTCCTTCCCATCCTTACCTGCTAGGGTTGGGACACCGTACTTCTTCCCCACGTCACTAGGCCATAGGAGTGTGCCACTAAGCAGCTTAACCTCTAGGAATACGTCGGTTATGTTATAGCTCTTTAACTCCTTGGCCAGGTAATCCAGTGCTTCCTTTAATGCGTTGAGCTTCTGTTCTGTACTGACGCTAGCGGTGCCGTACTTCTCCCTAAGCACCGCTTCGTAAGCATTAGTTATGAGTGAAGGCCACATCCAGGTTCCAACGACCCGGCCTCCAAGCACGACCCTCTTCCCAGCCACGAAGTATATGGCGTTCCAAAGCATGCGCCAGTTATACTTACTCCCTAGGCGTGCTTTCGGCGCGCTACTTAGGTCGCCAGTGAGTAACTCTGGGTGCACGCTAAAGAGCACTATCTGGCCCGACCCATACGTTGAGTACGTTATAGCATACCCTTTACTCATGACCTTATCAGCATACGTGATGTTCAGACCTGATCCAGGGGTAAAGTACCCGTTCCCTAAGGTCTTTACGTAAGTTGCTAGTGGTGTAGGTGGTTGCACGTCTATGCCTAGGGTCGTGTCCTTGCCTAGGTCGTAGGGTATTAGCACAGGTCCATTCCAGTAGATGAACTTCATCACGCCCTTGAAACCGTATGTGATCGGCATGTCCGCAGTTATGTTAACCTCAACCATACCCACGCCTAAGTACCATGTAGGCCAGTTCTTTAACGTGGCGTCAACCAGCTGTATCCATGACGTTGGTTCGTTGTAACCTTTTATGACGGCGTACGCACCAGCACATATGCCTATGAGTCCGCCGCCAGAGTAGACGAACTTAGCAACTACCTTGGATCCGCCCGGCCCTAAAGCTCTGGCGGTCGCCGTGCCGCTACCTGGAGGAAGTATTAGTAAGTCGTACTTACCCTTAAGTAGGTCCTCGATCGTTGAATTGCTTACTACGGTGTACTGGAAGTTCATGTCCTTAAGCACGTCAGGTAGCGATATCTCGCTTAACGCACCATTATCGAACAGTGCTATCCTAGGAGGCTTAATCACTACGGCCGAGGCATGAGGCAACGACGCTATCTCCACGAGCTTAACGGACCCCCCACACTTACTTACGAGGTCTTCAATGGTCTGCAAGGCATCCTCGCTAAGATCCTTAAGCACTACGGTTCCTGGGGGGAGTTCGACGTTACCGACCTTAGCCGAGGTCAGCAGCCAGTAAAACTCGCCCTTACCGGAGCTAGCTAGTTTATTCAGCGTTATCAGTAGATCAACGGTTGCGTTAGCAACGCCAGTATCTGATGGGGGAGTATTAGGTAGTATTAGGGCGTAGACCCCACTGGAGGTAGCCTTAGTAGTCACTGTTATGGATAGACTTAGCGTTCCCAGTAGCACTAATGTAATTAATACTAATGCAGTAACATACGATTTTTTCTTCATTAGAACGCACCGTGAGGAAAATGTGTTACCTTATCATAAGGGTAACTTAAGTAAAGTTCTTCACAGGCATGAAAAATCAGCACTAATGCGAATCGCCCTTATCACCGTGCAACAAGCTTTAATTCCCGCACGCCGTAAGTCATTGATGACTCCACGCGCGGGCCTCAGGAAAGCACGTGCATGGGCGGAGATCATCAGGCCGGGGAACTCCATAGTTATTGGTATGGGCGCCTTAACTGGGTACTTCGTGTCTGGCGGGCATAACTTGCTGGAGGCGCTGTTGCTTGCACTATCAGCCGCGTTGATAGGTGCTGCGGGGAACGTGATAAACGATTACTTTGATGTCGGGCCGGACACGGTAAGTAAGCCGTGGCGCCCAATACCCTCAGGCAGGATTTCATTGGAGGAGGCGAGGAGCGCTTGGGCCTCACTGACGCTCACGGGGTTAATTATAGCGTTATTCGTTTCTTTGAAGTGCTTCTTCATAGCGCTGGTCGCTGCCCTGCTTCTCTACGCTTACTCATGGAGGTTGAAGAGGTTAGGGCTCCCAGGTAATGTAGTGATAGCATCCCTTTCACTCCTCGTCATTATTTACGGTGGCGTTGTTGCGCCTAATCCTGCGTACTCATTAATGCCGGGCGTGTATGCCTTCCTCGTGATCCTTGGGCGGGAACTCTACAAGGGTGTTGAGGACGTGGGCGGTGACTCCAGGTACGGCATAAGGACCGTCGCATCAAGCCTAGGGATTAGCGTGGCGGTGCTCTGGGGAACGGTAGTGCTCTACATGCTCGTCACGATAAGCCCATTGCCCGCAATCGTCGGATATTGCTCAAACACGATCGCGTACTCTGTACTCGCTTTCCTCGGCGTTGACGTGCCCGTGCTTGTTGCTTCCGTCATGATGTTATCTAACCCCGTACGTAATGCGTGGAGAGCAACTAGAATCCTGAAGTTACCGCTTCTGGCGGGCTTACTAGCCTTCATCGCGGGGTGCTTGCCGTGAGTAGATGGGGTGAAGTGGTGCGGGAAGTGAGAAGGAAGTCCATCCACATAATACCGGGGGTCATGGCGATCCCCGTAGTTGTTTGGGGCGGGAAGACAGTCTCGGTGCCAATAGCCGCGTTCTTCTTCACCTTATACTTACTTCATGAAGTGAGTCTGAGGATGAACCTGAAGTTTAAGGTTCCCATAGCGTACCACACCTACATGATGATGGCTCGCGAAGAGGAGATTAAGGGGAAGCACTTCCGAGGAGCCACGTACTTCTGGGGAGTAACGTTATTCCTAGTAGCGTTACTCCCACCCATACACGCTGCTGCGTCAGTCATGGTCTCGGCTTTCGGGGATGCTGCAGCGGCGATAGTTGGTAAGGCGGTGGGCGGGCCAAGGCTCCCCCTAGTTCCCCGGAAAACCCTCGCTGGAACCACGGCCATGTTCTTAGCTGGGACGGCGTCGTGCTTAGCAGTCGGTTTACCGGTACTCATCGCCTTACTTACCGCAATGACGTCAACTATCGCGGAGTGGCTCTGCAAGAGGTCGGTCGATGATGAGTTAACGGTGCCTGTGGTGGCAGCCGTAACGATCACTATTGCCGTGAATGTACTTAAGTAGGCAACTACAGGGGCATTAAGGTGTGAGGCAAGTAAAAAGAGTATTTGGGTTGAAGTTTAACCTCCCTTCTCCTTAACGAGCCTCCTTAGCTCCTCAATGCGCTCCTCAACACTCCTCAGCTCATCCTGCAGATCCTTTAGACTAGCCTCGAGCTCCTTCTTGTACTCCTCCAGCATCGCTAGTTCTTCCTCGGGACTCTGAGGTGCTGGAGGGCCATAGGGGTATGGGTAGGGCGCTGGCGGTGCTGCCCACCATGGTGGCGGGTAGTAGGGCGGCGGGTATGGTGGGCCGTACCAGTAGCCTCTCTGTATTGTGTCCTCCTTGCTTTGGGTCTCCTTCTCCGCGCTCTCCGTCTCTGGGGGTCTCTCAGCCCACCAAGGCCCTGGAGGGCCGTAGGGTGGACCGTACTGCCATGTTCTCCTTCTCCACCAGCGCCTCCATCCCCATCCGTAACCGTAGCCGTAACTCATGATTCACACCTCCTACTTTATTGTCTTAGTAGGGTGGGACTCCCCAGTACGTTACCCACCACGGCAGTGGGTAGTGTGTGTAGGTCGCTGGGTTAGCGGCGTAGTAGGTCCATAGCCACCTCCATCCCCAGCCCCAAGCGGGCCATCCCCAGTATCTCCAGTACCACCACCTAGCGCCCCACGGGTACCTGAAGAGCCACCAGCACGCGCCTCTACCGAACACCCATCCAGGTCTTAGCCATGGCGGTAGGTAGCTGAATGGGCCGTTTCCAGGCCAGGGTCCTCTCCATCCTCCTCTCCATCCCCATCCGGGCATGTTCCCACCATTTTGTGTTATGGCACAGAAATTAATAAGGATTACGTGCAATAACACGAAAGTATCCTTAATGCGGATTAAAGAGGTTGCGGTGATTTAGTGTATCATTAGGAGGAGAACGGTCGCGAGGCTGGATGTGCCTATGATGTCGGCAAGGCTCGTAAGCACGGGTGCCAAAACGTTATCCGGATCTATGCCGACCTTGAAGGACATTATTGCTGCGTAGTACGTCAGAACCGATATTATCGCGGTGAGCATTAACCCTGCAATCAGCACTGTAGTGAATACCTTGAAACCCCATGCGGGCGTCGCGCCTCCCCAAAGCGCGATCGTGTAACCGAAAACGCCAAGCGCCCCAAAAATCATTACCGCGTGGATCACGTTAACGATGAATTGTGAGATAACCCACTTATCCCTTGGGACGACCTCAGCACGCACCTTACCTAGGTGTAGGGAGGTTGAGAGCCTCGCGGAGAACCTGCACGCTATGGCTCCTCCATCTTCTAGGAACGCGGGGATCACTGCGAGGACCCCTAATCCCTGAATTATTGCTTCAATGTTTACCAGCAGGATTATACCTGCAGCCATGCTGAATGACGTTGCCAACATTATGACGGGTAAGTTCTGCTTTATGATCCTCCAAGCCCTAACGTACGTTCCCTTGCGTTTGTACTTAATTATGATTAACGCTGTAATGATTGACGCAAGGGTAAGAAGCGTGGCAACCACCATAGTCCTTAGATGCGGAGGCAACCTAACAGCTACCTCGTAACTAGCTATTATTGTCGGGACGGTTATCAAGTCACCGAAGAGTGTCGCTATTGGTGCAACGAGGTTATCCGGGTCCAAGCCTCTCTTGAAGGATGTGAAGGCAAGCCACGTTGTTGCGGGTATCATGAATGCGGCGGAGAAAATCGCTGAGGCCATGGCAGTGAATATCGTCGTGGTTGGTTCGATGCCTGCCTCGGCGCTGATAATCCAAGCCACGGTTGCGGTTAGCGCACCGACCCAGAAGTTAATGCTTATTAATACCGTTACTAGTGCGGTTAGCTCCTCCTTAATCATCTTCTTGGCGAGTCCCAAGTGAAGTAGCGTGCCTAGCCGAGATCCGTAGCTAGAGTAGACATCCCCCCTAGCATCGCTTGCCGCAGGAAGTAACGCGATAAGGATCGGCGCGGACTGAATTATCGGGGAGAAGACCTGCAGGAAGAAACCGGATATATAGTCGCCGAGGTTGCAGAGGATGAGTGAGAAGGCACCTTCCTTAAAGTCCTTCTTAACCTCCTCAGAGATATCCACACGCCACTCCCTGATCCTCCCTAGCCTCCTCAGCCTCAGCGCCCTTCGCCGCAACCCCCTCGACCGTAATTATTGTGAGGGTAACCTTTAATACTACAACTAATTGGTGATGTTTCCTCAGTAACCCTTACTTGAGGGCAGTGACGCGGATGCCAGCAACGGTATTAACAGCAATGACGCCATAGCCAGCATGAAGCACGACGCTGGAAGCGTGCCTACGGAAATAACGCAGCCTGACATCACGTCATAGAGGTGCCCAGCAATTAACGAGCCCAGAACCTTACCAGCATTGCCGGTAGCGTTTATCACCCCGACAGCGACTCCCCTCCTCCCGTAGTAAGTTACGGCAACCTTCCTGCTGACGGACATTACCGCGGAGCCGCCTACGGACGCTAACGCCCTACCAGTGATTACTAGGGGAAGCGACGGCAACGCCATCATGGACGCCCCAACTAACCCAACCAGTATTGACAGCCTTAGGGAGACCCTATCACTCACTCTGTCAGAGACCCAGCTAAGCGTGTAGGTTCCGAGGAGGGCGACGATGCTTGAGACAGCGACAGCATCAGCAACCACGTACTTAGGGATACCTAGGAACTCCTTAATGTACACGTACGTCAAGTCACCGCCGATCACTGAGCCAATGATGCTAGAGCCAGCCACCACTACCGCCAGCGGAACTATGGCGATCAACCCAAGCATGGGGGAAGGCTGTGCCCCCGTAGCCCCACGCATCCCGGGTCCCCTAACCTCGTCCCATACCTTAACGTCCCTAACAAGGAACGAGAGCGAGGCAGTCAACGCGGATGCAGTGAGGAACAGGAGCGATGATGCCGCAAGCGACGCGGTTAGCGGTGCGTTGGAAAGCATTGAGTACAGTGCGTTGCCTGCGACAGTGCCGAACGTGCCGGCAGCGAAGTAAACTGCGAAAGCACGCCCACGAACGTCCTTAGGGGCTAACCTACCAAGTATGTACTGCATTGACACCCACGCTAGCCCGTTGAGGGCTCCCTGCATTAACCTGACGATGACGAACCAAGTTATGCTGCTTGAGAACCCATACAGCTGGACAGCAAGCGCGTTCAGCGCGAAGCATACCGCGGCTAGGAGTGATACCTTAAACCCGTACTTATCCGCCACGCTGCCTGCTGCGATGGCTGAGAGAGCCCTAGCGAAGAAAAACGCGGAGGTCAGCATCCCAACCCCTAACGCTGTCGCTTCAAGTACGCTCCTAGCGTAGAACGATATCGCCGGTATGCTGATCCTGAAGGCGGCGGTGCCTGTGAAGCTTATGGAAAGTATCACTAGGATGCTAACTAGTTGAGGGCGATTCACATCACATCACGCTCTTGGTGCTGCCCTAGAGCCCTCACTTACCGATGATGTACGAGGGTATTATGACTGACGGAACGATAACTAAGCCCGCGCCAACGTCCTCGAAGTTGAAGCCCTTAATCACCTCAGCATCTCTTCTTTCCCTAGCCAGCAGCGAGAGCGGATCCACGTACGCGAGGAAGGGTTGGGGCTCCTTAAGCGCCTCGGTCTTACTAGTGCCTTTCCTCCTACCCTTACTCGGTTGTGTGGTTAGGCGCCAGTATCTCTTAGAGTCCTTCACGACCATGTCCTTACGTAGCTCGACGAATTCCTTACTGCTTAACTCACCCTTCCAGAGCCTCTCAAGTAGCTCCAAGTTCTTGACGTAGTAATCAAGTATGCTGTAATCCGCTATCCTCATGTGTAGCTTAAGCAACGCGTTATTCAACTTGACCGCGGTCTTAACGATGCGTGTGGCTAGGTTCAGGACAGTCCTAGAGGGTTCCCCGAAGACTATGAGAGGGGAAACGTAGGCTGACGCCATCACGGCAGACTCAACAACGTCTTCAGGGACATCACCGAGCACGCTACTCAAGCACCTCACGAGCTCGGAAAGCTCCTTACTCGGGTAGTGAAGCGGCTTAACCTGTCTCGTCGGCGAGAGACCTCTTCCTCTGAGTTCCTTAAGCACGAGGGGTGATATGCCGAGAACCCTGTACTTGAACCTACGGTTAAGCCACCGAAGGAAGTTAGGGGTGAGGTCGTCATGCGGGTCTAACAGCACGACGCCACGAAGGTTCTTTACGAGCGCTGCGTACCTAGAGAACGAAACCGACAGCAGCGACCACCCCTAAATTAGGGGGTGCTTAAGCTAAAAACATGTATTTCGTTTTAAGTTACCTACTCCTTAACCACGATCTTCTTTACCATACTGCAGCGCTTGACTAGCGGGAGCTTAGGTATGTGCTTAGGTATGACCACCTCATCAACTAGTTTTATTGCCCTAACCTTCCTTTCGATGACCTCCCACGTCACGTCGTCAGCGAACACGAGTCTACTCATGTTTGTGAACACTACGGGCTTATCGAGGGCTTCGAGGTCATCCTTACTTACCTCGAGTTCACTCACACCCGATATCACTTCGAAGTCCTTGATCTCCTTCGTGGCTTCCTTAGCCGCCTTTATAGGTGCGGTAGCTATGACTAACCCCGTCTTACCTAGATCCTTGCTGACCTCAACCAACGCTATCACGTTCTTCATCGCTTCATTCATTAGTGCCCCGATGTTAGTGCCTATTTCCTTCGCTATCTTGCTGAACTTCTCGTAGAGTTCCGGATCGAGGCCCCTTATGGTGTATATCCTGGTTCTGTAGGTGCGTTCCCTTTCGTCTTTCTCCTCCCCTGTCATTTTGTTGACCCCGGTATTACAAGTATTACTAGGATTAAAAAGTATTACTCATATTGCAAGAACTACTTCCGGGCACGCTTATAGGTCAGCAACAACGCGAGTAAGACAATCACGATAAGCAACGCTAACGTTATTGCGGCAAGTAACCTCGTTACGTCGTTCGACGCCATCACAGTGACGGTCTTAGTTGTTACGGCGAACTTAGTGACCGTAATCGTGTAGGGGGAGCACGTAAGGAACTCTGTCGTGGTGACGGTGACTGTAGTGGTGCTAACGCTGTTGCTGGCGTTAACGACGTTCTCCGCCCATGCTGGGGCGTAAGGAGTAGGTAGCATCACCGCAAGCAGCATCATCACCAGTAACACAGTGCCTAACACTTCTGCGGGGAACTCGCACCGACCCATGGTGATTTCGCTTAGTAAATGTGCTAATAAACTATTTAACTGTTTAACTATTAATTACGAGTTCAAGACATCGTTACTCATTAATTAAGGACCTTACGGAATACAACACAGGTGTTCTAGATTGAGGGTATCAAGAGCATCCGAGGCCGTCCGAGAGTACGTGATGTCCCGCCCCTTCCTTAGGGAGTGCCTTGAGAAGGGAGTCGTTAATTACAGCGCCCTTGCCCGGACGATCGTGGACGAACTTCGGAAGTCAGGTATAGACACGTCGGTCGGCGCTGTTAAGATGGCCTTGATTAGGACTAGGGAGGACCTTCTACGTATTAGGGAATCACTTGATGAGAAGATAAAAGAAATAATAGCGTCATCAGTCATCGAGTTACAGACTGATCTCGTAGTCATCAATGCCTTCAGGAACGCCGTGATTCCGAAGCTCGCGTCGATAATTAACGTGGTTGGAGGCGCTAGGTTTTTCCAGTTAACACAGGGCACGGTGTCACTCACGATAATAGCTGCTAGGGAGGTGCTGGACGACCTCGTGAAGCTGATAGGTGAGGACAACATAGTCGAGATACTCGAAGACCAGACCGCCATAGTCATGGTTAGCCCCGAGGAAATAACGCGCACGCCCGGCGTGATAGCGTACATGACCTCAGCCCTAGCAAACAACGGGATCAACATAACGCAGATAATCTCATGTCACAGGGAAACCGTCATAGTATGCGACAGGAGTGAAGCATCCAAGGCATACACAGTGCTCGAGAACCTCATCTCATCCGCGAGGAAGTAGGTTTGGGTTACTCCATTTGTTGTATATGTAACTTATAGTTTTTATTTAGTAACATATGTTACAGAATATATTTAAATTTTACATAATGCTAGAGAAAGGTGCTAAACCATGAAGGTAGTACTCGCGTTCTCAGGCGGTTTAGACACCTCCGTGATCCTGCACTTACTTCAGGAAAGGATGGGTGCGGAAGTAATCACGGTAACTGTGGATGTCGGTCAAAAGGAGGACTTTAACGCCATTAAGGAGAAGGCGTACGCCCTCGGAGCCCTCAAGCATTACTACGTAGACGCTAAGCAGGAGTTCGTCGAGAAGTACGTCGCACCAGCAATAAAGGCGAATGCCCTCTATGAAGGAGCATACCCACTCTCAACAGCCTTAGCCAGGCCTTTAATAGTTGAGAAGGTTGTTGAGGTCGCACTCAAGGAAGGAACGCCCTACATAGCACACGGATGCACAGGGAAGGGCAACGATCAAGTGAGGTTCGACATTGCGGTCAAGGCTCTATACCCGGAGGCAGAGGTAATAGCCCCTGTTCGGGAGTGGGGCCTAACGCGGGACTGGGAGCTGAAGTATGCCTCAGAGCACGGCATACCGGTCAGCCACGGCATATACAGCATCGACGAAAACCTGTGGGGCAGGAGCATAGAGGGCGGCGTCCTCGAGGATCCCTATAATGAGCCGCCCGAGGAGGTGTTTGAGTGGACTACCGCGCCGGAACTAGCGCCGGACACCCCCGAGTACTTAAGCATAGAGTTTGGGGGAGGAATTCCCGTAGCCGTGAACGGCGTGAAGTTGCCGCTGACGAACATCATATCGTTACTTAATGCGGTGGCAGGGAAGCATGGCGTCGGGAGGATAGACCACATGGAGGACAGGACCGTAGGGATAAAGAGCAGGGAGGTTTACGAAGCACCCGCAGCCATCACGCTGATTAAAGCACACAAGGACCTCGAGAAGCTGGTGCTAACGAAGTGGGAACTAATGTTCAAGGAGCTAGCCGACAACACCTGGTCATGGCTCGTCTACAATGGGCTGTGGTTCGAACCCCTCCGAGAGGAGCTAACGGAGCTGATAAACCTAATGAACGAAGGCGTCGAGGGCGAGGTTAAGCTGAAGTTATTCAAAGGCACAGCAACAGTGGTCGGCAGGTCCTCTCCCTACGCGCTTTACGACCTGAAGCTATCGTCCTACGAAAGCATAAGCTCATTCGACCAAAGCCTCGGCAAAGGATTCACTCAGCTCTGGGGCCTCCAATCAACCGTTGCCGCAGCACTGAGGAGGAAGGTTAAGGCAGAGGCGGTGGCGCCAACTTGTACAGGAAGGAGCTCCTAGGCGAGGTAAGCGACCCGGAAGTACAGGCGTACACGTCCTCCATGAAGGACGACGTAAGCATTGCTAAGGAAGTAGTGGAGATCATGATGGCCCACGTGAGGGAATTGAGCGAGAGGGGCTTAATGCCTAGCGACGCCGCAGCTAAGGTAACGCAGGTCCTAACCGAACTACTTGCGGACCCGTCCCCGCTCCTCGAAATCGAGGCGGAGGACATCCATGAAGCCCTAGAAAAGTACTTGGCGAACATGGTGGGTTCGGATGCAGGCTGGGTTGGTTTAGGGAGGAGCAGGAACGACCACGTAGCCGCCGCGCTGAGGTCGCGGATGCTTAAGTCAGTTAACGAGCTGGTCAAGGCGATACGCGGGCTGCGTGAGGCATTAATTCGTAAGGCGTTAGAACACCTCGACACGCTGATGCCTGCCTTCACCCACTTACAGCCAGCTCAAGTCACGACACTAGCTCACTACCTGGCGTGGGTGGAGGAGTCCCTCGCAACGTACGAGGGCGTGCTAAGGTTCGTCGCCAATGAAGTGCTGAGTGAGTCACCATTAGGTAGTGGTGCGTGCGTAACCACTAACGCACCGTTAGATCGTGAGTCCCTCGCGAAGAAGGCAGGATTCACGCGGATAGTTACGAACTCCATAAGAGGCGCGGGAGGGAGGGACTTCCTAATGATCACGTCAGCGATACTCACGTGCCTCTCCGTGACCCTAAGCAGGTTCGCGGAGGATCTAGTGGTATTCACAACGCCGCAATTCAATTACTTAGATGTACCGCAGGACTTCCTAGCAACCAGTAGCTTAATGCCCCACAAGAAGAATCAAGTGGTTGCCGAGATCATCAGGTCGTGGGGAGGCGAGAGCATAGGGCACCTCACGTCACTACTAGCCATAGTGAAGGGGGTGCCGTCAGGGTACTCGCTGGACCTTCAGGAAGCGAACAAGCACGCGATTAAGCTAGTAGATCGGACCCTAGAGACCGTGAAGGTACTACGTAAGCTCGTGGAGGGGATAGAACCCATTAAGGGCAGGTTACTTGAGGATGTTGAGAAGTACCCGATCCTAGCAACTGACTACGCCGAACTCATTTCCCTGAAGAGAGGGGTGCCTTACCGCGAAGCCCACGCACTCGTAGCTAAGGCCGTCAAGGAGTTCCGCGGTGTTAACGAGCTGTACGGGATACTGGCGAAGTACTTAGGACACACGCTAAGCCCCGGGGAAAGTATAGTGAAGCCGCATCCCGGCTCGCCTAACCCGGAAAAGCTCGGGCAACACCTCAGGGAGAGGCTAAGGGAGTTGGCGGGGACCTAACAACGTACTGCTCACAGAACTCAGTGAAGGACCACCTCCCGCCGCCACGCTTAATAATGTCGAGCACCGCGTTGACCTTCACAGCACGCATCGACGCAACCGCGTTAACGCCCTCAGCGAAAAGCGGGATCGGGTGCACGCCTGCAGTAGGACCGACTAGGACTAGGGTGGAGCCCGCCTTCCTCAAGGATAGTATATGGTCTAGGGTATCGTTAACGAGTGTCGCGCCAGTAACCACTAAGGTGTCGACCTCCGGAGCTAATCTAGGGAGAGCCGAGTCGCTTAACGCGCCACGACACCTCATCGCAGCGCATCTCTCAACAACATACACTTCCCGAGCACCGCGCTCCTTCAGTGCCCGCACTAAGGGACCCATATGCCCGATGACGAGAACCTTACCGGAAGCCACGCGCGGCACCGCGGAAATTATGTCAGTCCCAACCTCAATACTGAGTTCCCGGTACTGACCAGCACCCCAGAGCAGGTAAGAGGACACGGCGTTAACCGCGGCCACACCCACGCTCTTCTCCAGCGGGTTAAGGGAGGAGACAAGCGATAATACCTCAGTGACACTATTAACAAGCTTTACCGGCGTGACCCTCACGCCAGCCACGTCCTCAAGGGGCGTCAGCGCCACCCCCAGGTACTCCTCCCCGCCACACTCGACTAGGACGTAGGAATACATCACCCCGACACCATACTCAACAATCTTTAAGGATGCACCCACACGCTCAAGTTGCTTAGACACCCACGAAGCTACCCTATCAATGAGCACGTCACGTAACCCCCAAGTAAGTGAGTAGGGCAACCTAGTAAATGATGCGTTACGCCCTCAACTCAGGCTGAGCATGCGTGTATATTGTCGAGTAATTCACTCGCTCTCCTACCGCGCCACTCGAACTCCCCCTTAAGTATGCGGGACATGAACATGCATATCAAGGCAACGCCAATGTATGGTGCTGCAAAGGCGTACGCGGCAGAGTAACCGTTGATTTTAGATCCAGCGATGTGTGTCAGAGCGCACACCGCGTATGACGCGTAACCAGCCACTATGAGGAGGGGGTTCATGCTGATTAAAGATGCGGGCCCCAACGCAGGCGCCAGGTAAGGTAGGAGGAATAACGCAGCATACGCTAGGGAACGACCGCGCTCGCATATTATCCTTCTCCAGAATATTCTTGCGAGAACATTTACCGAGTCGCTTAACCTTGGGTGCCAGAGGGAAGCCACCCTTTCGAAACCGGCGAGCACCGTGAAAATCACGCCTCTGCGTTTAGCGGCCACCGCCAGAGCCTTATCCTCAACCACCTCATGCTTAACGGACTCATGAGTACCTAGCGTCTCATAAACATCCTTACGCACAGCCCAGCAACATCCGAAAAACCACGCGATTCTTGACTTCGGGTCAAATACCTTATCAAAGCCTAGGAACGCATGGGAAATTGTGGTCAGGAGCACCTCAGCTGCACGGCAAGCACGTGTACTACACATGAATCGCGGGGCGTATGACGCTAGTCCCGTAACCCACGCCTCACCCACCAATATCCGCAGGGCATCCTCCCTGGTAAACCATGTATCGGAGTCAAGGAAGACAATAACTTCAGACTCGTCTCTCACCTCTAGGTAACCTCGGAGGCAGGCATAGGGCTTAGGAACCCACCCGGGCGGGACGCCATTAACACTCACTACACTCACCCTCAAACCCTGACTAGTTAATTCCCCAGTAAGCGAGCGCACGACCTCGGCCGACCCGTCAGTACTCCCATCATCAGCAACGACTACCTTAACGGGTTTAACATCCTGCACAGCCAATGATTTGATAGTGGTCACTATGGTGTCGACGCAGTTGCGGCAAGGTATGACGACGGAGAACTTAGGTACGTGAGTAATGTTTGGGTTAGGCTTCCTGAGTGCTGAGAGGCTCTTCCGAAGCCCGTAGAGCCCGTACCCCCAGAAGGCGATCGTTAAGGCTAGGATAAGGGTAGTTAAGGCCTCACTAATGAGCATGGGTGTGCTTGCCGGCATCACGTGAGCCGTGAAGATAGGTGGGGCGTGGAGTTAAAACTGTGTTGACTTACGCTTCAATGTACTCCAGGTTGAGTTCCGTGTTAGGGTCAAAGTACTTGATGGCGTTGGGGTCTATGTTGACGTAGACCTTAGACCCTATGCGTAATTGCCTCACCTCTTTCGTGGGCATCACGACCTTAACCACGAACTCACCGATGATGACTGTGACCACCGCATCCCTCCCTAAGGGCTCAACCTCGAACAGCTCACCCGAAGGTGAGAACCTACCCTCCATGGGGTGCTCAGAGACCACGGCGCTCTCAGGCCTGAAAGCCATTAATATGGTCTTCAGACCTAACCTCCTTATCTTCTCTAGGGTTGCTGGCGGTGGTGTGAGGCGCGAGCCCGTGGTCTCTATGGTTCCGTCCTCCAGAACAGATCCCTTAACGATATTCATTGGCGGGTTACCTATGAAGGTAGCGACGAACACGTTCCTCGGGTTCTCGTATATTTGCTCGGGTGTGCCCTCCTGTTGAATTACGCCTTTGTTTATGACTACGATCTTATCGGCTATGGCTAGAGCCTCGGACTGGTCGTGAGTCACGTACACGCTCGTAATGCCTAGGTCCTGCTGCATCCTCTTCAGCTCAGCCCTAATGTAGACCCTAAGGAGGGCGTCCAGGTTGCTTAGAGGCTCGTCAAGAAGTAGGACGCTCGGCTCCTTCACTAGGGCCCTAGCCAAGGCAACTCTCTGCTGTTGCCCGCCCGATAACTGGTGGGGGTACCTATCGAGAAGGTTCTCAATACGGAGGAACTTAGCTACCTCGCGAACCTTAGAGTCTATCTTCGACTGAGGTTCTTTCTTCAGGCGGAGCGGGAAGGCTATGTTATCGTACACCTTCATGTGCGGGTAGAGCGCGTAGTTCTGGAACACTAAACCAACGTTCCTCTCGGCAGGCGTCAAGTCAGTCACGTCCTTCTCGCCGAAGTATATCCTGCCTGAAGTGGGTTTGTAGATCCCAGCTATGAGGTAGAGGGTAGTGGTTTTCCCTCCTCCGGAGGGGCCTAGGAGGACGTAGAGCTTGCCGTCCTCTATCTCCAGGCTGACGTTATTTATCGCTACTACCTTCCCGAACCTTTTCGTTACCTTTTCCAGCCTTACGCTTACCATTCCACCCTCACCCCTTTATACCGCTTAGGCTTGTCTGGAGCATGTACCTACGCACGAAAGTGAAGAACACTAACGTTGGGATTAAGTAGAGAGTGCCCGCCGCCGCAACTACCGGGAGGTGCACCACCTCAAGGCTCCCGCCAGCTAAGAGGCCAGCGATGTACGTTGCTAGGGTCTTCTCCGTTGCTGGGAGGAACACCATCACGTAGATAAGTTCACCCCACCCAGCGATGAAGGAGAAAATGGCTATTGCGGCTATGCCGGGCTTGACCAGCGGGAGGATTATGTCTTTCCACACCTTAATCCTCGAGGCACCGTCAACTATTGCCGACCACTCAATCTCCCACGGAACCTTATCGAAGAAGCCCTTCATTATCCACACATCCATCGGTACCTCCAACGCCGCCCTAGCAACGATGACGTACAGGAACGCGTAGAAAGTCCATGCACTGGCTGGGAGTGGTTGCTTAGAGAATATGTAGAGGGCGTAAACAGCTATTATTAGGGAGACTCCCGGGAAGGCGTGTAGCAGTATGAGTAGCTGTATGAGGAAGGTTCTTCCCTTGAACTTCATTCGGGAGCAGGCGTAACCTGCTAGGGTTGCAAGCACTGTTACCACAATCATGACTCCGAACGCTATTATGAACGTGTTGAATATGTAGCGCAGTATGTCCCAGAAACTCAGCACGCTTGCCGCAGTTACGGCGAGCTTGCCCTCGAAGAAGAGGATCCAGTTCTCGAGCGTGAAGGTGAGCTGACCTATGATCCCTCCAGTAATCATTTGATTCGTAAAGCTCGACGCTATCAGGACGAAGTACGTTACGAGTATCGGCGCTGAGGCCAGCAATACAACTATTCCTAACATGATGTTCATGCGGCGTCTCTCAATAGTTTCAACATCCGCGACCTCAGGCATCATATATCACCCTTAGGCTCCAAAATCATCTTCTTATAACCCAGCGCCTTGAGCGCAACTAACCCTAACGCGATCCCTATGACTGACAGGAACGTTGAGGCAGCGGCAGCAAGACCCTGATCCTTAACGGTAGTGAAGGCGGTTCTGAACACGTAGAGCGCCCATGTCTGACCCCAGGTGCTGTCAACGACCCTCCACTCAACGAGCAGGAATATCTGGGCGAAGGAGGTTAGCAGGGAGAGCATCTGCCACACCGTTATGAACGTGAAATGCCACTTCGTTAGCGGTAGCAGTATATGCCTTATGATCCTGCCCGTTGATGCTCCGTCCACCCTAGCAGCTATTATGAGTTCCTTCGGTATGCTCTTAAATGCTGAGTAGAATATTATCATTCCGTAGCTGACGCCAACGAGACCATTGACGAATATTATTATGAACCAAGCACCCCAAGGCAGGTACCTAGGGTCTAAGCCAAGCGCTATTGGGTGATTAATTAAGTGCAGACGCATCAGTATAGCGTTCAGTAACCCTATACCTGAGCTATGGAAGAAGTAGTACCAGAGCAAGGAGTACACCGCTACTGGAGTCATACGGGGCAGGAGCCAAAGTCCTTGATAGGCTAACGAGAGCTTCTCATCCATGAAATACGTTGCTAGGGCAAGAAGTAATCCACCGAACACGTTAATTACGAGCGTTACTGCAATGAAGACGCAAGTTGTTATTATTACTGCCCGCATGTCAGGGTCATACATCATTATGTGGATTAGCCGCTCATAGTTCTGTAGTCCGATGAATTGCGTTAGGTACCTGTTTATGTTCCAGTCTGTCATTGGTGTGAAGCTTATGTAAATCGAAAGAAAGAGCGGGACAATGTAGAAGAGTACAACTACAAATAATGCAGGTCCAAGGAAAAAGAGGAGAGTTAATTTTCTACTTACCTTCATCGTACTCACCAGCTACTTCACTTAGGGGAAGCTCCAGTTCGACGGTATGCTGCCAACGATCTCAACGTTAGCTGAGAGTTGTGGGTCGGCCTTGATCTTCTGTATCAGGTAGTTCACGGCGTCCTTCGGGGTCATCTCACCCATGAGCACCTTATTGATGGCGTCAGCGAAGAACCCTGCTAGCTTCGGGTATAATGGATGGCTTGGCGCTAGGTGCGTGTACTCCAGCATGTAACTCACGTTCGCTAGGAACTGAATGTTGATCTTGTTCGCGGTCCTCCGCACTATAGGCTCAATAGCCTTCTTAACGTCCGGGCTTAGGTTGATCTTCATGTTGATTAGGTCATTGACCCAAGTCTCGTTCTTCAGTAGGGCAGCCGCGGCCTTCCTCACCGGTACGTGGCCGGAGATCACGCTGTGAATGGCATTTATCTCTGGGTCGCTAGCACCCACAACCATTAGGAACGCTAGTTCGTGGTACACGTCCTTAAGCTGATTGTAGTTCGGGTTGTCCTTACCAGCATTCTCGGCAATCATCCACATGAATGGCTGGCTCAGCGTCACTGGCTTATCGCCGGGATCGCCAGCTGGGAATAGCGTGTAGTAGAATTTCTTAACCTCCTCCTCAGGCGTTAATGGTCTCTGCTTCTTGGTTGTTGGGTCGTAATAGTATGCCTTAGTCTGCCACTCAGTCCAGTGCCAGGTACCGCCGATGAAGAACAGCGTGCATCCGGTCGGGGAGCCCTTGCAGTCATTCACTACGGTTGGGTGTATCTGCTGTGCCCAGTCCCATGACATCATGTCCTTAGGCAGTAGCTTGTGCTGGGCGAACGCGTACTCGGTGGCGAACCACTTGTATACGGCGGGCACGTCTAGCACGAGCTTGCCGGTCTTCTCATCGTACAGCTTGCCGCCGTAGGCGAAGATGAACTGTATTAGATCTGGGTGTGCACTACCCTTCCTGTGGATTAATCCCCACTTAGCACAGCCCTTGCTCACAGCCTCCTCAGCCTTCTTGAACATGTCGTGCCAAGTGAACTTACCATCCTTAACCTGCTGGGCTAGGTTACTTATATCCCAACCCATGCATGCAGCCACGTCCTTCCTCACGTATATTGGCCTAGCCTCAGTGTCCTGAGGCACGCCGTAGTAGTGACCCTTATACTTAGCTGCCTCCATTATTGGTGTGTAGAAGTCCTTAAAGACGCTGTCCCAATACTTCTCTACGTAGCTGTTTATGTCGAGTATATAGCCCTGGCTCGCCAGGTTAGCGATGTAGATGTAGCTATTTACGAAGAAGTCGCCGTTAGTGCCCTGAGGTACTGCCGATGTGAACTCGTCGTACAGCTTCTTGAAGCTGCTCTCCCAGAACTTATCCATAACTATCTTGACGTTAATGCCGTTCTTCTCCCAGATCTTGTTGATCTTGTAGGCAGCTTCGTAGAGGCCATACATCCTCATGACGCTGTTGGGGTCTCCAGTGGCCCACACAGTGAACTTAACCGTGTGTATGCCCTTCGACTCTAGGTACTTACCGATAGCTATGACGTCCTTCTCGAAGTTCCCTGTGAGTACCGGCTTACTTGGTGCTGCTGACGTTGTTGTGGATGTGGTGGTCTTAGTTGTTGTGGAGGTTGATGTCGACGTCGATGTCGTGGTTGTCGTTGCCGGTGCTGGCTTCTGGGACATGTAGTATGCTGCTGCACCGATTATTATTATAATGATTATTATTGCGGCCGCGATGGCCAAGCCTTTACTAGCCATACACCCCTCACCCCCACATCTAGATCGGATTGACTTGCCTATGTTTTAACCCGCGCAGGTTCGGGCGGCCCTCACGGGCCACGCATCCCCCAGCCCTGCCCGTCGTGGGGACGGCAGGGCGGAGATGCTTTTGCTTAACCAATTTTTCACCATATACTTTACTTCGATTAATAGACCGAGGGCAACCCATAAAAGGTTTACTCATGGTGTTATGGTCTACGAGATTAAATAATCAGTACTCACTCTTAATACCTAGTTCAATTTCCTACGGACAGTTTGGATCGGTTAAGCGTCAACGCATTTTAATACGTTCCTCATGTAATGCTTGGGGATATTCTTTGCCCGAAATACGTGAGAAGAACCTCAAAACAATAAAGGTAACCTCAACTCTTGAGGAGGGCTTTAAGGTCGTTACGAAAGCCCGCAAACACGTAATAGTTCAGGACTTACCCGAGTTCGCAGGAGGTAAGGACTCCGGACCATTACCACCGGAACTGTTGCTGGCGTCGCTGGCCGGGTGTATAGGGATAGTTGCCCGTTACCATAGCGGGAAGTTCGGGATAGAGATAAAGGGCATGGAGATCGAGGTTGAGGGCGATTACGACCCTAGGGGTTTCGCAGGCCAAGATGTTAAGCCAGGCTTCCAGGAGATCAGGGTGAAGGTAGTTGTTGACGCGCCTAGCGCTAGTGAGGAGGACCTGAGGAGGCTTATGGAGTTCGTTGAGAAGCACTGCCCTATAGAGGATACTTTAGTGGATACCACGAAGGTAGTGATTAACGTGAAGAAGAAAACATAATAGACTCTCGTTTTTCCCTGTCCCGTATGCTCCTAGGCGTTGCGGCATCACCTAAAATTCTAGATGTGAAGTTCTTCTGTTAAACTTTTTAAACAAGTTAAGCAAGTATGACATTAAAGACACGGAGCAGGGATGGTGCGGAGCTCGTGGCCCCTGACGATGCGGAAGCTTTGGAGGAGCTGAGCAGGGTCTCCACGCTCCTAAGGTTACTCTCAAGTAAGGTTGTCCTCAGGATAATTGGGGCGTTGTCGGTCGGCGAGTTAAGCCCGCGTCAAATAGCTGAGGTAACGGGCACGGACGAATCGGTTGTTTCAAGGAAGCTGAGGAAGCTTAAGGAATACGGGATAGTGGAGTACTCGTGGGTGCGCTCCGGTGATAGGAACCTGAAGGTGTACAGGCTGTCTAGAAGGGCACTCACATTAGTGGCTACGTACCCCTCACCCAAAATACTGCTCAAGGACTTAAGCAGGGATACTGGGGCGCATCGAGAGGAGACCAGTAAGGCGTTAATACTATCCTACGACGCTCCACCACCCCGACTAATGGTCTTCGTCGGGAGAGATAAGGATCTGAAAGCACTACGGGACAGCTCCCCCGGGGCGGTCGTAGTCACCGGTATTTCAGGCGTAGGCAAAACTTCGCTCGTCACGGAGTACGTGCATAGGTACGGGCTAACGGGTAAGGTCATATGGTATGAATTCACCGGGCTCGAGGATTACTACTCCTTCATGAGGCACGTGGCGTCAGCCCTTGAGAGAAGGGGGTACGTAGCGTTAATTGACGCGTTACGGAGGGGAGAACGTAGTAGTGACCTCCTAGCGCGCCTCCTAGCTGAGGGCATGGATAGAACCGGCGTCATCCTAGTGCTTGACGACTACCATAAGTGCGGCGACAGTAAGGTCAGGTTGCTCCTGCCGGTAATTGCCACGAAGGTAAGGGCTTCCCAACTAATAGTGATTTCTAGGGTAGCTCCGCAGGAATTAATGACCTTAACGAGGCCGTTAAGGAACATCGAGCTGAAGGGCCTGAAGTTCAGCGAGGTTAGGAGCCTGCTCCGTAACTACAATATAGTCATGGATGAGAGGATAGCTGTTGAGGTTCACGTAGCCACGCAGGGCATCCCGGCCTTGGTAGAGGCATTCATCACCCTAGTAAGGGAAAGGGGGCTTGAGGAGGCGCTCAACGCATTACGTAGCGGTGCGATCGCGAGTGCTTTCTGGCTGAGGATATACTCCTCCCTAACCCCGGCTGAGAGGGGCGCGTTGAGGGTGCTGGCCCACTTCGACGAGGCACTACCGGCTGAGTTAATTGCGGAGATGGTCGGCATGAAGGGCGCGGTTAGGGCGCTCTATTCCTTAGTGGATAAAGGGATGGCTGAGGAGGTCGGGCCGGGCTTCAGGCTAAAGGACTGGGTTAGGGGCGTGATGAGGTTAAGGCACGTCAACCCGGCATACTACGTTAAGGTAGGTGACACCTACTTAAAGTCCGAGGACGTTGAGCTCTTCATCAAGGCCCTACGTTACTACGTGAAGGCTGGCGACGAGAGGAAATGCCTCGTAGCCCTGAAGCAAAGGTTGCTTAAGGTCAGGTACAGACTACTCGAGATCCTAGGTAGCTACAGGGAGGTGCTACTGGAAATCGACAAATTCGCTAGGAACCCAGCGTTGCTGGGGTATCTCAACCTAGAGCTTGGCATAGTGCTCATTAATCTAGGGGAACTCAGGGAGGGGCTGAAGCGCATGGAAAGAGCTGCTAGGATAGCTGAGCTACTGGAGGATAGTTTCCTACTCGTATACGCGAATTCGGTGGCGGGTAACGTGTTGGCGGAGCTGGGGAGCGTTGAGGATGGGTTGAGGAAGTGCTTGCACGCACTGGATAAGGCCTCATCAATAAGGGACAGGGAATTTAGGGTGAACGCGTTGCACTCGGTTTACGCTAACCTCGCTAAGATCTACGCGTACTTGGGGAACGTGGATGAAGCGTATAAGTATGTGCTCAAGGAGGCTGAGGTGGCGAGTAAGTTAGGTGACCCAGCACTCTACCTCTGGTCCCTTTCCCACGTAGCCATAGTTAAGGGGGTCATGGGTAAACTTCATGAGAGTGCGGCCATGCTCAAGCAGATCTACAGAGACCTGAAGACCTTGAAGATGAGGGGCATAGCCGCGGACATAGGGTTTGCCCTGCTTGAAAACCTAATCGAGATAGACGACGTCGATGAGATACTGAAACTAGGTCCAGAGGTGCTATCCGAAATGTATGAACTGGGTAGAACCTTCGTTTACTGTAGCATCGCGCCAACAGTAACGTATGCGCTTCAAGCCGCGGGTAAGGATGGTAAAGCACGTGAAATTGCAGAGTTAGCAACCCAGAGATGCTCCGAATACCGGGAAGTTCTATGCACGTTAGAAGCTGTGGCAACCTACTTTAGCCAAGGCCCCGGAAGGGCTAGGGAAACGTTCGCTGAATGCGTCAGGAGGATTTTCTCGGACGGCATGCTTGACGAACACATTAAAAACTTAATCAACAGGTTCCCTGTGCTGAAGCGTGTAACCGTGCGGCAATAGCAGGGGTAAATTACTCCCTCACGGAGTTCCTGAGATAGAACTTACGCTCGAAGAGGAGAACCTTGACAACGTGGTCACGCGGAATGTTGGTGGCGCTGACTATGTAATTAACTAAATCCTCGAATTCCTGGTCATTCATGAAGTGCTCAATCACCTCTTCCTCATAACCTCGTTCGTAGCCGCAACACAAGCCCTGCCACACCTGAGATTACTAATAAGGCTCAAGGATTAAGTCAGCTGGTTTTTACAGTAACTGTAAAAGTGGTGAGATAGCATAACTTGGTAGCACCACGCAAGCGTTTTTACTCTTCACACCCAAGCATAACAGGGTTATTCTGGTCATGGTACTAGAGAAACGTGAGCTCGGCTCATCCGGAATTAAGGTGACCGTGGTTGGTTTAGGTACTTGGCAGTTCAGCGATGCATGGGGGGTTAAGGACTACGCAACAGCCAAGAATATAGTGCGTAGGGCGTTGGAGGTAGGCGTGAACTTCATAGATACCGCCATGGTTTACGGGCAGGGCTTAAGTGAGGAATTCGTGGGCCGCGCGATTAAGGAGCTGGGTGCCAGGGAGCACTTCGTAATCGCAACTAAAATACCGGGCGAGTTCCTAGCGTATGGGGACGTATTTAAGGCCACGCAGAGGTCGCTTAGGAGGTTAGGTGTCGACGCGATAGACCTTATGCAGGTTCACTGGCCACCAGCCTGGCATAACATACCGACGTGTGAGTACATGCGTGCGCTGGAGAAATTAGTTAACCTAGGCATGATTAAGGCCATAGGCGTAAGTAACTTCGCCCCAGAACTACTGGACTCGGCCAGGGCATGCTTAGCTAGGGAGGACGTAGTGAGTAATCAAGTCAGGTACAACCTAGTGGAGCGGGACGCGGAGAAGGAGATAATACCGTACGCTGAGGCCGAAGGACTCTCAATAATAGCGTGGTCACCCCTAGCCAAGGGAGTACTGACGGGTAAGTACACGCCGGAAAACCTCCCGAGATTCAGTGACGTGAGGCAGACCGACCCGCTTTTCCAAGCAGAAAACTTCAAGATGATCTACGACACCCTAGTGAAGAAGCTCCTTGAGATATCGAGGAAGTATGGGAGGACGCCAGCTCAGGTAGCGCTGAAGTGGTTAATTCAAGCGTCCGACACCGTCATAGTGATACCGGGCGCGAAGAACGAGAAGCAGGTTGAGGATAACGCTGCAGCCGGTGAGAGCTGGTATTTAAGCACGGAGGACTGGCTAGCGCTGGAAGAGGCAAGCCGGAACTTAAGGATAAGCAGGGTAACTTGGTAAGAAGTTTGCTCCACCCTAATCACGTAACACACTTGAAGAGAACCTTACCCTCCTTCCTTATTTTCGCCTTAATCGGGCGCTTAAGGGAGAGACCCTCAATACCGTCACATGCCTCAGCAGTCCTCAGCAGGGACATCAGTAGCTGGGCTGAGGTCTCCGATAACTTAATGTTATGCGCGTCCGCCGCCCTTAAGACAGCGTCGATAGCTGATAACACATCCTTCCCCACCTCGAGCTCCACATCGATAAACCCCTTCACTGAAGCGTAGACCTCGAGCGTCCTGGAGCATCGCTTAACGACGTTCTTAGCCCTCCTAAGTATCAAGTATATGTCTGCCCTAGACTTACCGAGCTTCCTAGCTATTTCATCAACCTTCATCCCGCTGAAGTACATCTCCAGCACCTTAACCTGCATCTCGGTGAAGTACGTGTCACCGTACCTCCCAGGCAACCTCAACACCTGTGACGTGGCTTAAGGGCTACTATATTATTTCACGAATGACGCTTTAAACCTGATCGGCTGTTTAATGAATTCGATTGACAACTCCAAGTAAAATGTTAATCAGTAATGCATTACTGAAAATTAATAATTCTTCAAAACACATAGTGTAAAGAGGTGTACACTTCTTGCCAGGAGGTTATGCAGGCAAAATACTCAGAGTTAACCTATGGTCAAGTAAAGTAAGTATCGAGGAACTCCCCGAGGAAGTGCTCAAGAACTGGATCGGCGGGAGAGGTCTCGGAGTGTACTTAATGCTCAAGGAGGTTAACCCGAAGGTAGACCCTCTGAGCCCATCCAATAAAGCAATAGTTGCTACGGGCCCACTCACAGGCATACCCGGCGTCCCGTCAGCCGGGAGGTGGGCATCAGTAACTAAGTCCCCGCTCACGAACACCGTGCACGACTCCCAAAGCGGAGGTAAGTTCGGGCCAGAGCTAAAATTCGCTGGCTTCGACGCCATCATAATCGAGGACGAGTCGGAGGAACCCGTGTACCTCTGGATAAAGGACGGGAAGGTAGAGATAAGGGACGCCAAGCACTTATGGGGCAAGGACGTCCACGCAACAACCGACGCCATCCAGGAGGAGCTAGCGGCGGAGGTAGGTAAGGACGAGGCCAAGAAAATCAAGGTAGCGTGCATAGGGCCAGCGGGGGAGAACCTAGTTAGGATAGCATCAATAATGAACGACAAGAACAGGGCGGCAGGCAGAGGAGGACACGGAGCCGTATGGGGCTCTAAGAAGCTTAAGGCCATAGCCGTACTGGGGCACGGCAAACCGCCAGTAGCCGACCCAAGCAAGCTAAGGGACGCCCTAGTTAAGGCCATGGACAAAATAAAGAAGAACTCCGTAACCGCAGAGGCATTGCCGAAACTAGGCACAGCAGTCCTGGTTAACATAATAAATAAGGCGGGGATATTCCCGACAAAGAACTTCAGGACAGGCGTGTTCCCAGGCGCGGAGAAGATCAGCGGTGAGAGGTTAGCTAAGGAATTCGTGGACTGGAACAAGCAGCGCGAGGAGATCTGCTGGGGATGCCCGATCGGGTGCGCGAGGTACGCTAAGATAACAAACTCACCATTCAGCGGTGAAGGCGGCGGGCCCGAGTACGAGACCATATGGGCTTTCGGCGCGCAGACAGGCACTGATAACCTAGAGGCCATCTGCAAGGCGAACTTCCTCTGCAATGAGCTCGGCCTAGACACGATATCCATGGGCCACACGATAGGGACGTTAATGGAGTTAGTCGAGATGGGTAAGGTGCCGAAGGAAGCGCTCCGCGGCCTAAAGGCAGAGTGGGGAACACCTGAAGCCATCGTCGAGCTGGTGTGGAGAACCGCTTACCGCTCAGGCATAGGCAACGACCTAGCAGAGGGGGCGCTGAGGCTAGCGAAGAAGTACGGAGCGCCAGAAATAGCGATGGTTGTCAGGGGGCAGGAGCTACCCGCCTACGACCCAAGAGGCGCTCAAGGACACGGTCTAGCCTACGCGACGAGCAACCGCGGAGGCTGCCACCTAAGGGCCTACATGATATCGCCCGAGGTGCTTGGCGTGCCTCAACTAGTCGACAGGTTTAAGACTGAGGGCAAGCCAGCCATGGTGAAGCACTTCCAGGACGTGTCGGCAGTCGTGGATTCGCTGGTTGTATGTAAGTTCACGACATTCGCTCTATGGGCAGAGGACTTCGCCGAAATGCTCTCGGCCGTTACGGGCATACCGTACACAGCTAAGGACATTGAGTTGGTGGGTGAGAGAATATACAACGCGGAGAGAGCATTCAACGTGCTGTCCTTTGGCGACGGGAGGGAATACGACACGCTACCCAAGAGGTTGCTGGAGGAGCCGATGCCTGAGGGCCCAAGCAAGGGCTACGTAGTGAAGCTAAACGAGATGCTTGACGAGTACTACAAGGTTAGGGGCTGGAGGGACGGCAGGCCAACCAGGGCTAAGTTAGAGGAACTGGGTCTTAAGTGGCTTGCTGAGTGGTTAGCTGAAGAAAAGCTGCTTCCGGAGTAAGGACGTTTTTAAACATGAAGAAGTTTTCCCTTACCATTAGTTCCTCTTTCTCGGCAAGACCTAACGTATTTTACCTAGTGATTACCTAGAATTAATGACAGGTATGTCATATGAGCATTAAGAACACCTTCAGGTTCTATGAGTGGGAGGTCAGGTACGTTCCCTCGAGACCGTCCGTGCTGGTGATAGAGGTAACGACTAGGTGCAACCTATCGTGCGTGCATTGCTTTAGGAGGGGTATGCGGGAAAGCGAGGGTGACATGGACTACGAGCTGTTCCTGAAGCTAATGCGGGAGGTGCGCGATTGGGGAGGTGTGGAGAGGATAACCTTAACTGGGTGGGGCGAACCCACGGTTCACCCCAACATACTCGACATGCTTAACGAGGCCAAGAAAGTTGCTAAGGAAGTATACCTAAGCACGAACGGCGTAACACTCGCTGAGATGGCTGACGACCTGATAAGGCTGAGGGTCGACGGGCTCTACGTCAGCGTAGACTCCCCCGAGGTAGAGACGTTCTCGAGGCTAAGGTTAGGGGGTTCACTCACTAAGGTCCTCGAAGGACTGAAGAAGCTCAAGGAACTGAAATTCGCTAAACACTCACCTAAGCCTGCAGTAACGATAATATTCACGATAACTAAGATGAACTACCATCAAGTGATTGAGGCCTCCTTGCTGGCTAAGGAGGTAATGGCTAACAGGTTAGTCTACAGTAACTTAATACCGCCCAATAAGGGGGTCGAGGACCTAACATGCCTAGGCGACGTTGAATGCACCGAGAAAGTACTGAGGGACATTGCTGAGGTAAGTAAGGAGGCAATGGACGGGAAACTATCAGTGCAGTCAACATACCTCAACGTCAGAAGTTACTTCCTATGCCCCTTCATAAGTTACGGGGCCACGTACATCTGTAGCGATGGGGCGGTAACCCCATGCATGTACTTCGCCCACGGCTGGAGCCCCACCCTATTCGGTGTAAGTAGACACGTTAGGAGAGTAGTGATGGGTGACCTACATAAGCAGGACTTGCTCAGCATCTGGCAGTCACCCGACTACGTCAGGTTCAGGTTCGCCGTGAGATCCGGACAGATGCCTTCCTGCCTGGACTGCGAGCTCGCTGAGTACTGTAGCTACACCTTAGAGAACACTTACGACTGCTTGGGCAACGCACCCTCATGCGGGTCCTGCCCATTCGCTAAAAACCTATCCTTCTGCCCCGTCTAAGCGGGCCTCACCCCATTTTACTCAGCGTGTTTATGGTGCGTGTGTGGGTGGGTGCGGCCCCCTCCTTCAACAGCTAATAGCATTGTCCTCGCTATGTTGACTCCCCGAATACTGACGAGCTTGCCCAGAAGCTCCTTAATTTCTTCAGTCTTACCCCTAACAACTATAGCTAGCATGCAGTGATCCTCGTCTAGGTGAATGTGTAGCGTCGACACTATCAGGTCAAGGAACTCGTGCTGAACGTCTGTTAACTCCTTATCGGCACCTTTACGGGAGTGGTCGTAAATGACGCCTATGATGCCTACGGCATTCTCCGCGGTTTCCCATTTATGTTCATTTATGAATAGCTTGAGGGCTTCCCTAACTAAGGCCGATTTACTCTTAATTCCTAAGGTCTTCATGCACTCCTCCAACTCCTGGGCAAGTGATTCGGGGACGTAGATGCCGAATTTCCCCCTCAGGTTCAAGCACCGCGATTAGAGACGCTTAAGGAATTAATTAAGAAAACGGGTGCTAAGCCCTCCTGACTCTTCGAACGGAAACAAACTTAGATGACGTTAGGTAGAACCTGAAGGGCTCGTCCAGATCCTCGGTCACACCTACCCTGAAGTCACGCATGACGTCATCGTCACTCACACGCAACCCGACGTCCTCCACCCATAGCCCATTCGTTTTCCTAACGTACATTGGTGTTTTATGGAAGGACTTATCCACGCGTAGGGCGCGAGTTAGTCTGCCTGGCCCCGACGTGAGTAGCTTAGCGTTCGATAAGCTCCCCAAGCCGCGGAACCTCACCATGTGTTCCATGCCCTCCACTGGTTCTATAGCACGAAAGAGAACAGCGCCACCAGCACCGTCTTCATGAGCAACTACGTTGAGCATCCAGTGAGTGTGTATGCCATACACTAGGGCTAAGCCGCACTCCCCGTAAAGAGTTCTCCTCAGATCCCCACCCTTCCTAGCTCTCGAGGCAGGATCCTCGGAACCGAAGTAAGCCTCAACCTCGACAATGATTCCCGAGAGCCTCTCACCATCGATGTCGCGGACCAGTAACTTCCCCAGCAAGTCACGGGCAACGATATCTGGCCTCCTACAGTAGAACTCCTTACTAAGAACAGAACCTGGGATGTGGGGAACTACCTGTCTACTCACGCCGTTCACCACCCGCCACCTCGCAAGGCATTGGGTGAGGGTTCACGGCCTCAGCAACGCGAATGGAATTCATAAATAACCTCCCAAGTAGGCCAAGATCCCTCACGGCATTCCTTAGCGCTTCACTATACCTGATAACGGCCTCCACAAATATTGCCTCACCAACCACCCGCGCGGCGTGGGCGTTAGCCTCAGCCTCCTCAGCCCCGAAGGGGATCCACCGCATGAGCCTTGACTCAAGCCTCCGCACGATCAGCGACGCGTAAGGGAAAGCTGCTAGTATGATGAATGCGGTCAATATCGCGGCGAGAACCTCGTAAAGCGGGTTACCTGGTAAGGGTGCGCTAACAAGTAACCACAGCGGAACGGCTGTGATGAGTAGGACAACGTCAACTAGCAGTAAGTAACCGCAGGCACTCGTGAGTAAGTTACGTAGTAACCTCCTCCGATCCTTAATCATGGTTAGGTGGTAAGCCTCATGCGCTAGTATCGCCCTCAAATGCTCGTCGCTGAGACTCCGTGCAACGGCCTCGGAAACAAGCACGAGGTTCAGCCACGGAATTGCCGCAATGCCTGGGAAATACTTACTAACCATTACCTTAGCATCACCGCAACCAGCCTCCAACGCCAACCTCTCAACCCTTCTCATGAGGTCCTCATGTTCCTCCATTGATCGAGACCTCCAATGGCGCCTAGGAATACTTACCTCAAAACAAGTAATTAATGCGCAGTAACTACGGTATCAACGAAGCCATGACTAGGGTGAACCCCACGATTACGGATCCAGCCAGCCTGCCCCGCGTGAGTGCTTCACCAATGGTTCCCGCAGAAATGAACTGCGTTAACACCGGTGTGAGGGCGGTCGCTAGCGTAGGCACCAACACACCAATGTCCCTAATGGCCACTACGAAGAGTGAGAAACCAATGAAGTACGCAACCACACCCGACGCCATCCCGAAAAATACGCCCCGTAAGAGCCCTGAACGCGTCACGCCTTCCTTAACTTCCGAGCGCCTCCTAACCCTTAGGAAACCCACGGTGAGAAGTACTGGTGCGAGCACTGCCGACCTAACGAAGGCTAGGGTAAAGGGATCTACGCTGGAGTACTTAGCAACGTAAGATACGGCATCGACGCTAATCCCCCAAAACACGGCCGCCGCAACCCCGAAGAGAACTCCGGCACGGCTAAACCCGCTCTCCTGCCTCCTCCCTTCGTCCCGCACAGCAAGGTACACTCCGAAGAGCGCTATGGGTGTCAGCGCCAGCACCATGATGTTCTCTCGCTCCCCCAGTAAGGCAATGGCGCTTAACTGAGCCACTAGTATGTACTGGTACGAGATAAGGACTGCTAGACCAGTGCCTAACTCCCTTATGGCGTACGCGTAAGCGATGTCACCTAAGCCAGGGCCGAGCACGGCCGATGCAACAATCATTAACGCTATGACAGGCCTAAACACGTCGCCTGAGAAACCTAGGAGAAGTATGACCGGAGTGAAAAAGGCAAGCGAAGTAACGAACCTAATCCCAGCTAAATAATACGGGATCGTTAAGGTACCTAAGCCCCACCTTGATTAAGGCAGGCGTCACAGCCCACGCTACAGCTGCACCCACGCCCATTAACGTACCTAGTGCCATGACCTGCATCGTCGCTCCTCCCGTTCACTAACCCTGATAACCGTAAGGGGGTGGGTACTGCCGAATTAAGATTACTCCTTAACTACCTCCTAAATAATATACTTGGTACTTGGATGATGTGTTGGGGGGCCTTGAACCCCTGTGCAGGGGTGATGAAGTACGAATCCGGTCTGATGCTAATCCTTCTGGCGTAAACACTGTTTAAGGTGGGATTAGCAACCCACAGCCATAAAAACCCTTTGCATTACCATAACGTCTTAGAGGGTGTATTTCGTTGGAAATCGGCCTCCACTGGGAAGTCCTAACCCCTAAAAACCTAGTGCTTGAGGCGGTGTTCGCGGTAGTAATGCTTATCTACGCGGTCGCAGTGGTGCGGGCAACGAAGTTCGTGTATGACTTCATGCGATCGAGAGGGATGAAGCACAATGTCGCCGTCTACTACAACAGGAAGTTAATTCACGTTTTTGCCGGCGGTGTCGTGGCGCTCCTGGTCCCGTTCGTGTTCACATCACCGATAATACCGTTCATGATAGCGATGGTGATGGCGATCTTCACCTACATACCTCATAGGAAGGGCGAGCTGATGGACTGGTTCCAAGTTGAGGACAACATGTTCGAAGTTAACTTCTGCCTGATGTGGGGTATCTCAATGCTCCTAGCATGGTTCATACTAGGTAGCCCGATATACGCGTTAATCCCCATACTCTTCATGGCGTTCGGGGACGCGGTAACTGGCGTAGTCAGGAACACTATGTTCAAGAAACGCACTAAGTCATGGTGGGGCAACATAGCGATGTTCGCCGTCTGCGCGCCGATAGGTGTGCTACTCCTAAACAGCTTATGGGGCGTGCCCATAGCGGCTCTAGCATCTTTCGTTGAGCACTATGAGTTTAACCCCGTAGACGATAATGTGCTCATAAGCGCGTCGAGCTTCATAGCGGTATTATTACTCAAGATGTTTTTACTGCACTAGCATTCAAGTAAAGAAGGACATTTAAGCTCTAACCACACGGACCGTACCCATGAAACGTTACTCCTTACGGCATCACCAACTCCGTTAGGGAATATATGTTGTGCTGAACATTAAGCGCATCACTGAAGATCCTCACTAGCGGTGTGCATACTATGCTCAGTAAAATCATTGCCGCCATCAAGCCGTAGATAGCAAAGGATACTGTGAGGGGTAACTTGAATACTCCCACGCGCTTTACTGGGGAATGCCAAAGGTGCTCAAGTAACCTAACGTAGGATAGTGCGGCTATGCCGGAGGTCAGCACGAGCACTAGAGCCGATGGCAGGGACCCGTGAGTCATTAGCGCCCCATAAAGGGTGACCTTACTTATGAAGCCAGGGAACGGGGGAACACCTACTAGGTTCAATATACTGGCTGTCAGCGGTATGAGCACGCTGGGCACGGCCCTACCCATACCCTCTAAAACGTAGATGTCCCTAGACCCAACCCACTTAACTAGCATCCCGATAGAGAGGAAAGCCAGTGCCTTACCCAACGCGTGGGTGAGGGCGTGAAGCAACGCAGCCGAGACGCCGCCCGCACCCGCAGTTAACCCCATGAACACGTATGCAGTGTTCAATACGGTGCTATAGGCAAGCATTCTCTTAACGTCCCTCTGCACGAGCATGGCTACCGCGGCATAGAGGGCACCAACCTGCGCCAGTACCTGAATCAGCGGTGCTACGAAACCCATAGGGCTTA
>Ga0256914_1000115_pt1 | contig 77045 bp, 75 predicted proteins | sample HulkmetaG_FD_191571 | JGI IMG/M metagenome (GOLD analysis project Ga0256914, IMG submission 191571) | Hydrothermal chimney microbial communities from Main Endeavour vent field at the Juan de Fuca Ridge, Pacific Ocean - Hulk | ecosystem: Environmental > Aquatic > Marine > Hydrothermal vents ...
TGGCTGCTGGGTGCTTGGGCTGTAGATATGTGACAACCGATGCACCGTCGTTGGTGGTAATAAGGCGCCCATCGGGCATGGCAAATGTCTTGTCCTTGCCCCTTGGTCCCAGGGTCATGGCTACTGCGTCCGCCACGACTTTTACCGCCGCAATGTTGTCTAGAAGCGCTTCAATGCCCATCAGACGCTCCACCGCGGTTTTCATGCTGTACGCCTCGGCTCCGCCTGTTTTGTGAACGGCCTCTGCTGCTGTTGCTTTTGTTACTGCCATAATTACTCCTCCTCCTTCTTGGTTTTTGGATTGTCTATGCAGTTTGAACAAGGTGAAAATCGCCCGCCGGCTGACGATATTCGGTGAATATTCTCGTTGATTTGGAGGGATGGTGGAAATGAACCCTGGCCAGAATTACGAGAAGGCCTTTTCAAAGCCGCATAGATCAATATACAGGTGGCAAGAGCCGTGCCACGCCTCAGCAGTTACAAAAGTTGCCTCAAAAGCACTATAGTTATGGAATTTAGCTGTATTTTTGAAAATGAATAAACTTGAAGAAACAAATTATGTGATCAGTTTCAGAGCGGTCTGGTGACCATGTGAGCACTTGAGAACTTCTTAAAGCCGGTATCTATGGTATGAATCTCATCGAACATAATTACCATTTCCACCAGTTGGGTTGCCGTTTCTATATATCTCCTTGTTCTATTCAGAGGGTCGGCTATATTGGCAAGCTTTGCATCAAAGATATCTCCCCTGTTAATATCCACGCCCCACCAGGGATATCCTTCTTTTCTGCGCCTGTCATGCATCATTGCTATAATCCTGGATGGAGAGAAACCCGCGTTTGTTGCCAACTGCCGTGGAATTTCCTCTATCGCCTCTGCAAATTCAATTGCTGCTATACGTTCAATAGACCGCAAATTTTGTGCCCAGCTCCTAAGATAATCTGCTGTTATAGCTTCTATGCTTCCAGCTCCGTAAACAATCATGCCAGACTCCATGATATCTTTTATCTGCCATGCAGCATTCAAAACAGCATCCGCCGCATTCTGAAAAATGTAATCCGTCATGGCTCGAATATTAAGGACCACTGGTGAAGGATTTTTACAATCGGTGAAGACCAGGAACCTGTTGCCAGCTTTACCATGTTCCCGTACCAAGCCGGCTTGACCCAGATCTTCCGTTGCAATGGAGTCCAGGATGCTGACAGGCCGTCCTCCAACTGCCTGACAGAGACGTTCAAAATCAGCCTCGCCCACCTGATCAACCACAAGGATGCCTTGCCGCGACATCTTCTGTAATAAGATATGGCTTATTTTATTTTTACTTACTACTACATTGGCTCCTGTGCCGGTTATGGTGTTGACAATCTTTTCGGTTAAATATGCGCTCTTTTTCCTCAGGCGTTGAAGTTCTGTTGCGTCAACAGGTCTAACACGTGACAAGAGCGTTTTTATTGCCGATTCCGGGTCGGCTGCGAGCAGAACAATACCTGCATTTTCAATCCGACGAGGCATGAGCGGATAAGAAATTCCCTTTCTGACAACTGCGCCATGGATCAAATTACTTTCATCAAGGTGACCTTGCTGCTGGCTAAAAAGAGTGATTAAAGAAAGATCAAGATGAATTCCCATGTCTGTTTCCAGATTTTCTTCTGCAACAGATTGACAGGCTTTGATCAACAGCTCGGCCAATATCCGTTTGTGCCTGGCTATTCCCTTGTTATGAAATACGTTTTCTACTATTTTTGTGAGATGGGTATTTTCGATACTCCAAAGTTTCTCACCGCTTTCAAGGAGGAAATCTGCTGCCTTGCCGGCACACACCTGATAAATCGGTATCGCATTCATCGGGTGCATCCCTTGTTCAGCCAACTTCAAAGTGCGCACCAGCAGGGAGTTTGCGAATACAAAGGCTGATTTTATTCCATCCTCCAGACTGCTGACAAAATCCGCCGCAAATCTTGCAACAGGATTTTCCAGGGGCAACATCCTCAGAATGGTTTTGCCATTGTTTGTTATAGTTTTTCTCCCATCAGGAAGGATAAAGATCTTGGCCTTTCCTGCCGGGCCAAGTGAGGATGCCATTATTTGGGCAACATCTTTTATGACATCTACGTTTTGTCTGAGAATGGTGCAGGCTGTTGTCATCTCGCAAGTATCCCTGAAGGCCTGTAAACCCGTGCCGAAATCTTGGTCTTGTAATAGGACAGTCTTTCCCTCAGTGTATTCCTAGAAATGCCTAGGAGCCTCGCAGCTTCACTCTTATTGCCACAGGCTATCTGTATCGCCTCTTCAATCAAGACCTGCTCCACAGCTTCCACTACTTTTCGGTGGGCATTGTCAGTCTTTCCCAAAAAACGATGCACAAGATGGTACAGTGTGTCTGCGTCTGGCTTGATTGGTGTATCTTCGATATCAGTGTCCAGTAGAATCTGCTTTGCTGTAATAAGTCGTCCCCTGCTCAACACCACTGATCTCTGAAGAACGTTGAACAATTCACGGACATTGCCTGGCCAATAATAGTCGGCCAGTTTTTTAAGTGCGTCGTCTGATAATTTTTTTGTGCGCATGGGATTATCGCGGGCGGTCCTTCGTAAAATATATTCAGACAGAAGCGGAATATCTTCTTTCCTGTCCCGTAATGGTGGGATTTGTATGTTAACAACATTTAATCGATAATATAAATCATCCCGAAATTTTCTCTCCCTGACTGCTTTTTGGAGATTTACGTTTGTGGCAGAGACCAGTCGAACATCCACCCTTGTTGGTTTTGTTGCTCCAACCCTTTCAAATTCACCTGTTTCCAGGAAACGCAGGAGCTTTGCCTGCAACGCTGGCGAAAGGTCACCAATCTCGTCCAGGAACAAGGTACTTCCATGAGCACGCTCCACTTTCCCGGGTTTGCTGTGATAAGCTCCGGTAAAGGCGCCTCGCTCGTAACCGAAAAGCTCGGCTTCAAGCAGATTTTCTGGAATTGCTGCACAGTTGATAGCCATAACAGGATTTTTGTGGCGCTCGCTGTTTCCATGAACAGCCCTGGCAACGAGTTCTTTTCCCGTTCCTGTTTCTCCTTGGATCAAGACCGGAACATTACTGCGAGCCACTTGCCCTATCTTCTTAGAAATCTCTATGATGGCCCGAGACTTACCCACCAGGACATCCTCCTCCATATCTTCGGGAAGCCTTTGTTCGGTTGGCAAACTTACCTTCTTGGAAAAATCATATACTTTGGTTGCATCCCTTAGAACTATCTTAAATTTGTCCAGGTCGAAGGGCTTGAGTAAAAATTCATAGGCTCCAAGATTCATGGCTTTTATAGCCATTGTACTGGAGGCAAAGGCAGAAATGACAATCACTGGTAAGTGACGTTTCTGGCCTCGGACCTTTTGGAGTAGATCGAGACCGTTTGCATTCTCTAGATAAACATCGGCAACAACAACAGCGACATCGTTGTGTTCAATGATCTGCAGGGCTCTTTGAGGATCCGTTGTCGTCCATACTTCATGCGGCTCAGTACGCAACGCATATTTTATCGAAGATAGAAACTTTTCATCATCGTCAACGATAAGAACCCTGTTATTCTCAGACATCCTGACTAGTTCCTTTCGTGTCCGGTCTTGGCAGATCTAAAACAAAACACGTACCGGAGCTATTTTGTGTTTGAAGTTCCAGGTGACATCCGTACTCTTCAAGAATACGCAACGAAATGGTGAGGCCTAATCCCATAGCCCCCTTGGTAGAATAAAACGGCCTGAAGATAAACTCTTCCTCGTTCGGTTTTATACCTTTGCCATTGTCCTGAATCGTCAGCCGATAGCGTGCATCGGTTGCTTCGCCAGTGATGGTAATTTTGGGCCGTTCAACACCAACTAAAGCTTCCTTGGAATTGATCACAAGATTGAGAATGACCTGTTTCAGTTTGCTCTCTGGAATAGCAACAACGGTAAATGATTTACTAATATTCACCTCCACTTCTATACCCGACTTGCGCAATACCGACTGGAGCAGACAGAGTATCTCACGTACGGTTTCTTCCACTATAGCTTCCGGGTCTTCTTCTACTTCGATTTGGTGGTTGAAGAGTGAAGATAAGAAGTTCTTTGTCAGCTGGTCCAGCCTGTCCAGCTCTTTGTCGGCGATCCTATAAGCGTTTACCGAATCATCGTCTTCCGGCAGATACGATACCACAGACTGAAACAATATCTTCAAGGACGAAAGTGACTTCCGGATTTCATGCACAAATTCTCCAGCCACTAGGTGTGTCAAGTAGCAATAATTGAGATCTGTTTCATCCATATTCAAATTATCTAAAAGATCAGGCCAAGATTTCATACCATTAACAATCTCCCCTTAATTGATTAGTTTGCGCCATTCACAGGATTGTGTATCTTTTTGTCAAACAGTCTGTTCTTTTTCTGCTTACTTTCAGGGACCCAATGGGAATGATGTCATCCGGTACCCTCTATTGTAACTGTTGCATTCCCGGAGATATCGGCCCACGGCAGCTTCGATGTTCTTCGGATCACCAAACTCGGCCGAGGACAAAATATTCTTGGTGCGGCCATTTAATCTTACCACACAGGTCTCTCCCTTTGAAATTATATGCAATTTTCTCGCCATCATGTCTCGGGATTGCAGAAGCCTTCATTGACTCCGTTGTATAGACTTTTTTTGAAACAGTTACGAATTTGACCGACTTGTCAGTAAGTGTTTCCAGATAAACCCATCTGGTAACCCTATCTATGTAGCAAAAAGACATATTTTTGTTCCACGGTTTCCGAGCCAAACCGGCCGTCTTTGTATTGATACGAAGCCATATGTAATGCTTCCAGCCAAAGATTTCCCAGCAGAGCCCAAGGAACGAAGAGCGGATTCATTTATTAACCCGGTTTAATGATGATGACAGGAAATCGCTTTTAGCGATTGTGGTGGATAAAGCTAAAAACCCCCACCAGATTCTTTCTCCTCACCGTTTTTTCCTTGAACGAAAGACAGCCAGATTCTTTCTCTCAAGTGGCCGTTGAGGAAAATAATAAGCATAAAAGATACCAATGTAAAATCGATTTTTTTTATTTGGAGGGAGGCAACATTGTGGGTTTTTGCCTTTTTATCTGAGAAAGGAGCCTTTTTTCATCAATGGTTTTCAACTCGCCTTTTTCCATAAGGAGTTTCCCGGCAACAAAGACATCTGTGACATCTTGGCCCTTTGCTGCATACACCACCTGGGAGATGCAATTGTAGCAAGGTCTTAAGCCTGGCCTGTCGAGATCTATTATCACAAGGTCCGCTTGGCCCCCCGGACGAATGACGCCCAAATCGTCCCGGCCCAAGGCCAGGGCTGCCTTGGTTGTCGCCATGGCAAACACCTGTTGAGCAGATACCACTTCAGCACTTTTCAACATGCCTTTTGGTAGCTTGGCAGCCATATCCATTTCGCAGAACATGTCGAGGTCGTTATTACTGGCCGCGCCGTCCGTACCAAGGGCCACCCTCAGGCCCTTTTTCAAAAAACGAGCCACAGGCGCTATACCTGAACCAAGCTTTAAGTTGCTCTCTGGACAGTGGACTACGTTAACACCACGTTCCACCATGATGTCCATATCCCTTTCACTAAGCCAAACGCAGTGGACTGCCAAAAGATTGGGGCCTAATAACCCTAGGGAATCAAGATATTCGACTGGTGAAAGACCATAGCTGCTCCTTATCTCGTCTATTTCCCATTCAGTCTCTGAAAGATGTATGACCATCTGAAGATCTAAGCCTGAGGCAAGATCCCTGGCCGATTCCAGAAGCTTGGAACTACAGGTATAAGGTGTGTGGGGATCGACCGTGATGGTTATCCTGGGATTGTATTTCCAGTTTTCAACAAGCCTTTCCGTCTCTTTAAGGGCTTCAAAGCCAGAAGAAAAAGATGGGGAAGGAAAATCAAACAGGCCCTCTCCAAGCCATGCCCTCATGCCAACTCTATCCACAACCTGGGCAATAGTTTCTTCGAAAAGATACATGTCCACAAAGCTGGTAGTGCCAGAGCGTATCATCTCTGCACAGGCTAGCTCTGCACCAAGGGCAACGGTCTTTTCATCCAGTTTGGCCTCTGCCGGAAAGATATATTCCTCAAGCCAGGTCTTAAGAGGAAGGTCATCTGCCATGCCCCTAAATAGCACCATAGGGGCGTGGGTGTGTGCATTTATCAGCCCTGGCATTATAAGGCCAGAAGGCCTTCTCAGCTCAATAAGGAAATCGTATTTCTCCTTGATTACCTCATACGGCCCTACGTCCCTAATGGTGCTTCCCACAACAGCTACTGCCCCATTTTCAATTATATCATCCTCTGGGGCACAAAGCAGATACTCTCCAGATATCACAAAGCCATCGCCATCAGTCATTGTCCTGGTACTCCATAAGAAGGCCTTCAAGCAGCCTTTCTAAATTCTTTTCTGTCTTCTGCGCCTGGGCTACCACATCTTCTATCAGTATTGGGGTAAAGTCGTCTGGATCATTGACATTGGCTATAACCGAGATGCCAAGCACCTCCATACCCGCATGCCGCGCCACTATCACTTCAGGCACCAAAGACATGGCCACTGCATCTGCACCAATGAGCCTGAGATATCTTGTCTCAGCCGGGGTTTCGAGACTTGGGCCTGGAACGCACACAAAGACCCCCTCCCTCAAAAGGATACCAAAACTACCGCCCACGCTCCGCGCCAGCTCTCTCAATTTGAGAGAATAGGCATCGGACAGATCTGGAAACCTTGGGCCCCATTCATCGATATTCTCACCCCTGAGGGGGTTGTCTGGTATGAGATTTATATGATCCCTTATGAGCATGAGATCACCAGATTCAAAATTGAGGTTCAACCCCCCTGCTGCATTACAGGCTATTAGCATTTTGCTCCCAGAAAGGGCCATGACCCTTACTGGCAACGTAAGCTGCCTTGTAGAATATCCCTCGTAATAGTGAAATCTGCCCTGAAAAATGGCACACCTTGTGCCGCCGATGTAACCCACGAGCAATTTGCCTTCATGTTCCGGGGCAGTGGAAACAGGAAAATTCGGTATATCCTGATATGACAGGGATAGCCTTACATCCATTGAGTCTGCCAACCCCCCTAGGCCTGTACCCAACATGACTATCACTGAGGGTCTGAGAGGAAGCCGTTCCTGCATAAAGGTCACTGCTTCTTCTACCTTTTTCCTGTAGGAGTCCATTTGTCTTACCTCATTTCTCTTGAGACTTGTGATAAGGGCATAGGTCACTGAGAATGCACCGCTCACAAGACGGATTTTTTGCCTTACACACCTTTCTGCCATGGTCTATCAGAAGATAGGTGATCCTGCCCCAAAGCTTTTTGGGAATCTTTTTCATAAGATCTCTTTCTATCTTTACAGGATCTGTCTCCTTAGTGAGACCTAGCCTCTTTGCCAGGCGTTTCACGTGAGTATCGACCGCTATGCCTTCTACAATGCCATATGCGTTAAAGAGGACCACATTCGCAGTCTTTCTGGCCACTCCTGGAAGCCTCAACAAATCTGCCATGCTGTCTGGCACCTTGCCACCAAATTGTTCCACTATCATCTTGGCGGCAGCTTTTATATTTTTTGCCTTGTTTCTGAAAAAACCACAGGATCGGATAAGTTCTTCTATTTCCTTGACGTCTGCCCTGGCCATGTCCTCTGGGCCTGGAAATCGCTCAAAAAGCGCTGGTGTTATCATATTGACGCGTGCGTCCGTGCACTGGGCAGAAAGGATGACTGCTACCAGCAACTGAAAGGGATCTTTATAATTAAGGGCAATGCGTGCCTCGCCGTATTCATTTTCAAGCCTTGTCAGTATCTCTTTGATCCTCTCTTTCTCAGTCATTGGTATGTCCTTTCTAAAACTGAAATTTCTTCCTGGCATATAGACCAACCCCTATTAACAAGAGGTGGGGAGCTGCAACTGCAAACAGTGGAGAAAGCGCCCCTGTCTTGCCCATTGATATGAGCATATTCCAGAGTGCCCATACAACAAAGCCAGTGCCTGTACCTAGCACCAGGCCAAGGGCTGCCCCCCCATGCACCCTGGAGAATACCAAGGGCAAACATGCATACAGCAGGCTAAGTCCGAGAAAACTGTAAAAAAGCTGGCTCAACAGCGCTGTCTCTTGTTGATAATAAGGCAGGGACAAACTTCTAAGACGTAAAATGGCCTTCAAGAGCTGGGATGCGCTTGCCTCCTCAACTGGGGTTTCCACTGCGACAAGATCCTCAGGGGCGAGATCCAACTCTATGGAAAGGGTCTTAAAAAATTTGCTCGTGCCTGCTTCCTCGATAACCCCCTTGAAAAAGATCCATCTACCATCCTCATACCTTGCCTGTGATGCTGCAACTATCCTGGTAAGCTCATAATCCCGACTGAAAAATAGCCATTCAAGGCTAGCCAGGGCCGATGCGTCCGGCATGAGGATTTCGGCTGTGAGAAAACTGTCTTTGCCCCTATAGTAGAGCCTTCCGCCTTCACCTACTATGCCCTTGCCATTGTCCTTTCCCATTTCCATACTCAAGATAAGGTTTGCAGCCCTTTCAGCCTCTGGGACAATGAACAATTTCATGCAGGTAAACAGCATTGAAAGGGCCAAGGCAGAGGCGAGGATTGGCATTGAGATACGCACGTTTGAAACACCTATGGTGCCCAAGGCCATGAGTTCTTTGCTTTTTCCCATGGTTACCAGTGTCATGAGACCTGCCAGTAAAACGATCAACGGTGAAAGATCAAAGACGATCCTAGTGGAAATAAGGCAAAAATATACGGAAACTGTGAAAAAATCCACTCCTGCATCCAAAAAGTCTGGCAAGCTTTCAAATGCTTCTATGAGTAAATAGAGGCCTGTAAGCCCGAAAAAGAGCACCAGCAGGTAAGACAGAAAGCGACCTGTTATGAATCTTTCTAATATCATATGGTCCTATCCCTGAAGAGGGCCTTTCAGGAACAGCTGCCTGTAAGCCGCCAATGCCAGAAGAGACAACAATAAATTGGGTATCCAGACACCCAAAAGGGCGGAAAGATAGCCATCCTCGGCAAGGGTTGTGCCAAACAATATCAGCAGATAGTATGCAAGAAATGAGGCAAGGCCCACGCATATTCCCTGGGACATGCCGCCCCTTCCAAAAAATATTCCTAGGGGTGCTGCCAAAAGACACAACACGAATGCCCCAAAAGGTATTCCTATCCTCTTATGAAATTCCACTAGGTATTTGAGCCTTTTGCTATGCTTGATGGTAAGATCAGAGCTTGCGTCCAGAAGTTCCCATGTGGTCATCTGTCCCCTCCTCAATCTGTTCCCTGGCTCAGACGTACTGCTGATGGACAAAAGGTATCTATGAAAATCCACGGTGTCCGACCGTAAATAGTCGGATGATACGCTGAAAAGCCTGCCATCAAAGAGCTTCAGAACCACACGGCCCGACCTGGCATCTATGGAAAGACCTCCATTTCTGGCCAAGATATCGTAGGAAAAGGACTCATTTCTGGCATCCCTAATAAATACCCCTTGAAATCTCCTGCCCTGGTCAGAGGTGCTGTCCACGAAAAAGGTCAAGCCCCGTGTGGGTGTGAAAAATCTCTTGGCTGGTATTCCCCTCAACAGGGCCTTTTCCGTGATGTCTTCCATGAATTTCCCAGTCTCCCTTTTCGAATAGGGGACAACCACAGCAGAGACCAGAAGAGAAGATATGAACGCAGCAGAGGCTATGGCCACCAAAGGATAAAGCAGCCGTGATGGGCCAATGCCACAGGAAAAGAGGGCCAGTATTTCGCTGTCCCTGGACATTCTCAGAAATGCAATCAGCACGCCTAGAAGGGAACATATTGGAATGAGCACATAGAGGAAGATGGGCAGCATCAAAAGGTTCAGTTTTATGAACTCCCTGAGACTTATCCCTGCCGCAAGAAGAGGCTCCACGTGGGTGAAGAGCTTGCCAATCAAAAAAAGCAGACTCATGGCCCCAAGGGAAAAGAAAAAAGGCAATACCACCTCCCTAAAAACCATACGGCTGAGGATTACGCTACTCATCTTGGGCTTTGGAACCAATGCTATTAGGGTCTCGGTTGACAAGGAATTCCAAAACGGCCTCCTGCCAGAACCTCATCTTTCTGCCAGTAAGTTGCTGAAACCTTGTATTGTCGAGCACGGAAAAAGCTGGACGCTTGGCTGGCCTTGGAAAACTCCTTGTTGGGACAGGCACCAGACAAATGTCACTTATTCCCATTCTATTAAACACAAACTTGCAAAGATCGAACCAGGTACAGGAACCTATGTTGGTACAGTGGCACAGGCCTCTTGCACCTTTTTCCACAAGACATCTTAACCCCTTGGCAAGATCCATTGTGTAGGTTGGAGAGCCATACTGGTCGTTGACTACCCTGAGCTCTTTTCTGGTGGCAGAAAGCCTTATCACCGTATCTATGAAATTGGGGCCGTTTGGGCCAAATAGCCAAGACGTCCTGACAATGAGATGATCTGTCAAGATCTCCCGCACAAAGGTCTCACCATTCAATTTGGATCTGCCATAAACATTGATGGGGCAAGGCTTGTCGTCTTCCCTGTAGGGTCTTTTGCCAGAGCCATCGAATACGTAATCGGAGCTTATATGAACCAACAAGGCGTTAAGAGCCCTGCACTCATGCGCAAGGAGTTTAGGCCCAGCGGAATTTACCTCAAAGGCAGTCTCAGGCCTCGATTCGCAGTCATCCACCTTGGTGAATGCAGCACAATTTATGACTATTTCTGGACTTAGGCTCTCCATGGCGTGTTTCACGTCCTGAGGATTGGTTATGTCAAGATCTCTTCGTGATAGGGCTGAAACATGGTATCCTTCACTAAATACCTTGACCACATCGGTCCCAAGCATGCCCGATGCGCCTGTCACAAGGACCCTTTTCATGTTATCTGGCCCCTATCCTTGCTGCCATATTGCCTTTGGTAGTAGCTTAGATACTGGCCCGACATGATCCTTTCCCACCACTGCCTGTTTTCAACGTACCATTTCACGGTCCTTTCGATTCCTTGATGGAATTGGATAGTTGGGCTCCAGCCAAGCGCCTTCTCAGTATAGGCCGTATCCATTGCATATCTCTTGTCGTGTCCAGGCCGGTCGTCGACGAACTCGATCATGTCCTCGGAAAGCCCGAGTATTTGGAGGATAGCGCTAATGACTTCGAGGTTTTTCTTCTCGCATTGGCCTCCAAAGTTGTAAATTGCGCCAGCATCCCCCCTTTCAAGGGCGGCAAGACATCCTCTGCAATGGTCTTCAACAAAGATCCAGTCCCTGACATTTTGGCCATCACCGTACACCGGCAGCCTCTTGCCCTCTAAGCTATTTATGATCATGAGAGGAATGAGCTTTTCAGGAAATTGATAGGGCCCATAGTTGTTGGAACACCTTGTGATGACGACTGGCAGACCAAAGGTTTTCCAGGCAGCCCTGCAAAGGAGGTCTGAAGAGGCCTTTGAGGCCGAATAAGGGCTGTTTGGAAGGAGGGGGTCTTCCTCCTTAAAAGGAGGATCGTCTGGCCCCAGGCTTCCGTACACTTCGTCAGTAGAAACGTGGACAAAAGTGCCCTTACAACTTGCATTCCTGAAGGCATCAAGAAGTACCTGAGTGCCCAGCACATTGGTGGTGATAAAAGGGGTGGCCTCATGAATAGATCTATCAACATGGCTTTCAGCAGCAAAATTTACCACAGAATCCACCTCTTTCATCAGGTCTGAAACCAGCCTTTTATTCTCGATCCTGCCCCTGACAAACCGGTACCGGGGATCAGTTTCAATATCCGAAAGGTTCTCCAAGTTGCCTGCATAAGTCAGGGCATCCAGGTTGATTATTTCATAATCCCTGGAGGAAAGAATAAGTCTTATAAAATTTGAGCCTATAAAGCCACAACCTCCTGTGACAAGAATCTTCATCAGCGTTTATACCTTTGTAGTCAAGTGTTTTCTGTCCTGATCAAAAGGTGATGCCAAATTCCAGGAAATCACTGGTCTCCATGTCTTCAGGATAATTCTGACGGAAAAATTCCACTGTCCTTTTTTTGATGTCCTTTGCCGATTCCAGAGATAGAAGCTCAGTGGCAAAGGATGCACAGTCTTCCTGATTGCTTTGTCTTATGAGCCGCTTGTTTTTAGGTACAGCCATTGCGTTCATGCTGAGCTCGTCCAGACCCATACCCAGAAGCAGGGGTACATATAGGGGCTCGCCTGCCATTTCTCCACACATACCAACCTCGATGCCTGCATTGTGGGCTGCGTCGACAATCATCTTTATCATCTTCAATACACTTGGATGAAGTGGTTCATATAAGTGGGATACAGCTTCATTTACTCTGTCAATGGCCAGGGAATACTGGATCAGGTCGTTGGTACCGATGCTGAAAAAATCCACCTCTTTGGCAAGGATGTCGGCTATCAACACGGCAGAGGGAACCTCTATCATGATTCCTGTCTTGAGATTCGAGTTGTAGGGAATACCTCTCTGGCCAAGCTCCTCCTTTACTTGGGCAAGCACCTTCTTCACCTCCACAATCTCGCTCTTTCCTGAAACCATAGGAAAAAGAAGCCTTATGTCTCCGTAGGCACTCGCACGCAGTATAGCCCTAAGCTGTGCCCTGAAAAGACCACGTTCCTGGAGACACAATCTTATGGCCCTGAGCCCCAAGGCAGGATTTATCTCATGATCGATGGAGATGGATGAGACAAACTTGTCCCCACCAATATCCAGGGTCCTGATGGTGACTGGATATGGAGAAAGCCGTTCAGCCACTTCACGATACACATGGAAAAGTTGTTCTTCAGTGGGCAGCTCATTCCTTTGCAGATACAAGAACTCCGTGCGGAAAAGGCCGACGCCTTCTGCGCCGTGTTGAATAATGATTGGGATCTCATCCACTAGCTCCATGTTGGCCTTTACCTTAATCCTGAATCCATCCACTGTTTCAGCAGGCAGATTACTGTTTTGAACCACCTCGAGCCTGTAACGGACATAACGTTGCCTTTTGTCCTGATAATCCTCCAACATCGAAGAGGTCGGTTCCACGATTACACTGCCTTTTAAGCCATCTACGATCACGAGCTCGCCTGAGTAACAGTGGACAGTAGCGTTTTCCACACCAACCACAGCTGGAATTCCCAGAGATCTGGCAAGGATGGCAGTATGGGATGTCCGGCTTCCGAATTCTGTAACAAAACCTGCCACCTTTTCCTTGCTGATCTGTAAGGTATCTGCAGGGGAAAGATCCCTGGCAACAACGATGACAGGCTCATCCACCTTTGATAGGTCAACTGCCGCATTATTTCCAGAAAGGACTGTTGCCACCTTTTTGACGACAAACTCTATATCCTCCAGGCGTTCTCTGATGTATGCATCCTTTATCCTGGCAAATATGGCCTTGACCCTGTGAAGTGCCTTCTCGAGTGCCCATTCAGAATTGATTCCCTCCTCTTCTATGAGGGAAAGGGTCTTGTCATAAACCATCCTATCCCTGAGCATGAGGATATGAGACTGAAGTATGTTGCTGTGCTCCTTTATCTCCTCAGGAAGTTCGTCAATGAGCTTGTGGAGTTGTTCTTCTACGGTCCTCACCGCTGCCTTGAACCTGGCCTTTTCCTCAGCGATGCCCTGCTTCGAAACCCTTCGCTTTATGGTCTTGACCTTTCCAGCAGCGAGCAGGAATACCGGCCCAATGGAAATGCCTGGTGAAGCTCCTATACCTTTTAGTATCTCCATGCCTTATCCACCCCAGATGGGTTGTACTTTTATACGACCAATTTCTTCTTCCCAGGTAAGAAGGCGAAACTCAATCGATTTCACCAAAACGCGTGGCTACAAGGCTTGCCAATGCCTCCACCGCTTCCTTTGCATCTGGCCCCTCTGCCCGAACCACGAGTTTTGTGCCTGTGGGGCACGCAAAGGTAAGCACCTCTAATATGGACTTTCCATCAACAGAATCCCCATCCCTTATGAGCCACACATCTGACTGAAATGAGCTTGCCAGCTGGGCAAAACGGGAAGCTGGCCTGGCATGAAGGCCAAGCCTGTTCAAGATTATCACTTGCTTTTCAGATCTCATAGAGCAAATACACCTCTTGAAAGGAGATCACCCCTTCCCTGATATCCTCTTGAGAAGCCACGCCATGTTCTGTCCAAGATCTTCCATTGTCTTGATCCCTTCGGCATCGTCAGCCACCTGCCCTGGATCTTTGCCTATGCCAAGATTCCAGTAAGAAGAGCCTACCACTATCATCTGCCCAATAAGGAAAAATGCGTTGAGACTGCTGAAGACATGAAAGGAACCAGCCCGTCTGACAGCAACGACCCCTGCCCCGACCTTTCTCTTGAGTAGATCCCCATTGACCCGGGCCACCATGCCACACCGTTCAATCAGGGCCTTCATGTTCGCAGATACATTTGCAAAATAGGTGGGAGAGCCAAGAAGGATACCGTCTGCCTCTATCATCTTTTTGAGATAATCGTTTAGCTTGTCATCCTGGCTACAAAGGCCGTCTTTGTTCTTCATACACAAATAACATGCCCTGCACCCAGCCAGGGATTCGTTTCCAAGCCAAATGAGTTCTGTTTCTATTCCCTCACCATTTAGTTGTTTCATTACAACATCTAAGAGCATGCGGGTATTACCCTTTTCCCTGGCACTTCCATTGAAGGCTATTACTTTCATAGAGATTGCCCCCTTTTCCAAAGGAACTGGCAAGACTTTGCCCTTTCCAAAGATCTTGTTCGCAACAATGAAGGATTGTCATGCAAAAATGAAAACATCCGTTTTAAAATTTCGATACGAGGTATTATAGTAGGTTTCCAAAGAAACCACGTTAATTAGGCCCTGATCCTGTTTGTTCATGAGCACCTGGATTTTCGGATCCAGAGCACTGATAGAACCTTCATTATAGGAACAAACAGGGGCATATCTCAAGGGATATTGTTGTCATGTATATTGGAATAGACAAGAGTAGAGAAGATGTCACGTCCTTTTTTCTAAGACAATCTTACCAGGATAGGGACGGGACTTGGCTTTCAAGGGATCTTTTTGATCTTGGCCAGGACCCTGAACAATTTATTCAATATGTAGGTGAAAGGGCCTTTTACATCTCTCCCGAACTGGAACAGGCCCTGAGCGAAATGGATGTGGATTACGAATACAGGGAGCTTGAGCAGATCTTTTGGCCATTTATCGATCCATTCATAAAACAGACTATAGACGCCTTTGGCGGACTCGAAGGCAGAACCTATGAGCGGCCCAAAAGATACAGCGTGGAACAGCTTTCTGGTATGCAGGCTGAAATCCACCTTTTTGACAAAAGACGACTTATATTTTTAAAATATCTTCAGATAGATACAGACAGCCTTCTCAAAAGGCCCCTGCCCTTCTTGAACCAGCTTTTGGAAAAATCCAGGGACGAAATAGAAAACATGTTTGACATGCTGGAACTCGAGCTGAAACCCTGGGAAATAAGAGGATATATATACGCTATATTTGGGCTGCCAAAAAGATTTTATCCAAGACTTTCCCGATTTATCCCTGATGTTCAGGATCAGGATGCCATGGACCAGTTTTTCTTGGAGGAATTGTGCAATCTGAATGAGGATGCTTCGTATATAGACAGGGGTGCAAGGCCCTCGAGGTCGGCCACGCTACATCCATACCTGAAAAAGTACCTTTTCCAATACTTCGACTATGCCTTCAGGGGGCCAAGGCCAGGAAGATCCTTTCATGAAAACCAGAAAACTGCATGGCACCCATCAGCCACCCAGGCCGACTCGGCCCAGCTCGAAACAATGGGGCTCGACCAGGACACATTCAACAATATGACTGAGAAGGAGTTTGTAAGCTATTTCAGAAAAATGGCTCAAAAACTCCATCCTGACAAGGGGGGCGACCATGAAAAATTCATACGCTTTCAACAGGCCTTTGAACAGCTAATGGCCAAAAAAAAGTGGTGGTAAGCTCTTATCCTTATATGAATGTGCAAAGTTGATACTTCTCCTTTTCATACGCCCCAATCCACCTAAGAAAGAGCAATCTCCTCAGTCTTCTCATGGCCCTTGCTTTGGTTCAACTACCGATCTTCATTGAAAAAGCCTTTGGGCTTGAACAAGCCACAAAGAAAAATTAGACTTCCCGACCATGAATAATCTGAACCCAGAAGCTAAGCTTACCAAAAAAACAGAGGATCCTGGTTTCATCCACAAAAAGCATGAGGATGTCCACTTGTCGCCAAAACTTTCCATCGTCATTCCAATGTACAACGAGGAACAGAACATCAATAAACTCTTCTCACGTCTTTTCCCTGTAGTTGAAAATCTTGAGGAAACTTGGGAGGTGATATGCATAAATGACGGATCTACCGACAGGACCCTGGAAATCCTTCAAAGGGAGGCAGGACGCAGACAAGGCCTTGTAGTAGTAAATCTTGCCAGGAATTTTGGCCAACATGCGGCAGTCATGGCAGGTTTTTCGCAGGCTAGGGGGGAATGGATTATTACAATGGATGCAGACCTCCAGAATCCACCTGAAGAGATCCCAAAGATTGTAGAAGAATTCAAAAAAGGTCACGATCTCGTTGGTTCCATCAGAAGGGCAAGACATGACAGCTTCTTCAGAAAGGCGGCTTCCAGGATCACCAATAGGCTTATTACCAAAATCTCAGGCATCTGTCTTAAAGACTTTGGCTGCATGCTTAGAGGGTACAGTAGGGAGGTGGTACAAGGGATACTAGATAATCCAGAATACAGGACTTTCATACCAGCCCTGGCAACTTTCTTTGCAAAGAGTCCAGTTGAGATAATGGTGGAGCATGAAGAAAGGGCTGGAGGCCAATCCAAATATTCCCTGTTGAAGCTCCTAAGTCTTCAGCTCGACCTGATGACTGGTTTTTCCATGTGGCCCCTGCGTATCCTGTTTTTCGTAGGAAGCATCGTGGCCTTGTTGGGATTGGTTTCGGCCCTGACTATACTTGTTTTGAGATTGTATTACGGGCCAGAGTGGGCTGTTCAGGGGGTATTTACCTTGTTTGCAGGGCTTTTCTTTCTGGTGGGATGCCAGTTCTTTGCCCTGGGGCTACTTGGTGAATATATCGGGCGCATCTTCCAAGCCGTAAGGAAAAGACCCCCTTTCATTTTGGACTGGGTCAAGAGAAACAGTTAAATCTTCCTGCTTATGGAAGCACGCTTTCTGCCTTGTTTGCCTGCATGGGGGCATCTTCTGTGACACATCTTGCAGATAACATCGTGAACGACTGGCCTTCCAGTCTTGATACAAACCCTCGGTCTTGTGTTGTTCTTCATCGTCTTTCACCTCTTTCCTTCATTTTTTCCAACTTGAGTTTTTCCAACATATCCAAAGAGACGACCATCACGTCCTTTTATTGTCCTGGATGTAAGAAGGCTCTTGGCCCTTGCAGGCAGCAGATTGCACGGTCTTATCTGGGCAACCGCATAAATTGCATCCCTGGCAAGAACCATCTTGCTCCACAGATGCCAACTTATTTAAAACCATCCTTAAGATAAAATATGCTGCTGCCAACACAGCCAAAGTCATTAAAATTATCTCTACCATTTTTATCCCATTTATCCTATTTTAACCCTAACTCTAAGTAATGACAATACTCGTGTCAACAAAAAATCCCTATCCTTTGACGTTTGACAGTCCTGGTCATGACCGTGGAAAGAGGCTTTACATCAAACTATAAACACTAATTACCAGCAAAAAAGCCTATGCTTGAATTTTAGTGGATAGGACTCGATTATAATTATATCTTTTTGGCCTCTTTCATCTGATACCCACTCCAGAAAAGCTATATGCACATTGCATGCCGTTTTCCCTAAAGAACATCAGGGTAATTACCCTGATTTAATCGGGCATTTAAAGCTTGATCTTGAAGTTTGAGAAAATTTTTTCATCCCAAGTGAATGTATTGGCAGACATTTTCTTATTTTTTCCTGGGACCCAGGAAATTTTTGAGTTTGCATCCTTATTTTTCTTGATAAAAATGGCGTTAAATGTTACAAAGACGCCACTTTTGGCAGAAGAAACACGCCTTGTCTGCCCTGTGGTGCCGTATCTTACGGTTAAAAGGGAGTATTGTTCAAAAGGCGGAAGATCAACCACTAAACAGGAGGAAATCCCATGGCTTACGTAACAATGAAACAACTGCTGGAAGCTGGTGTCCATTTTGGTCATCAGACCAGACGCTGGAATCCAAAGATGAAACCCTATATCTTTGGAGCCAGAAATGGCATTTATATCATCGACCTACAAAAGACCGTAAGGATGTTCAAGGTCGCCTATGAATTTGTAGTGGAAACAGCGGCCAATGGCGGTAACGTGCTTTTTGTCGGCACCAAGAAACAGGCAAGGGAATCTATTCAGGAAGAAGCAACCAGGGCTGGCATGCCATATGTGAATCACAGGTGGCTGGGTGGCATGCTGACCAATTTTCATACAATTCAAAAGAGCATAGACAAATTAAAAAAGATAGAATCCATGTTCGAGGATGGCTCCATCGAACGATTTCCCAAAAAGGAAATCCTGAAACTTGAAAGGCGGCGCCAGAAGCTGGAACGCAACCTTGGCGGCATCAAAGACATGGATGGCCTGCCATCTGTCGTATATGTTGTGGATGCCCGTTACGAACAGATCGCCATTAAAGAGGCAAACAAGCTTGGAATACCCGTGGTTGCCATTGTAGATACAAACTGTGACCCAGATGGGATAGATTATATTATACCTGGAAATGACGATGCCATAAGGGCCATAAGGCTCCTAACCTCTCTCATTGCCAATGCTGTAATCAAGGGCAAGGAGATATACGAAGAGGCTAGACAGGCAGAAACAGACAAAGAAGCCCCTGAGGAGGCAGAGAGCCAGGAAACCTCTGGGGAAAAACCTTCCACATCCGAGGAGATGGCGCCTGCCGAGCAGGCTGTACCAGAAAAGGCAGAAACTACAGTTACCCAAGAGACAGCCTGATCTGAACATTCAACTTTTTAACCATCAGGGCTGCCAAAAATTCTTCTTATCTTGTTGATACGCAATGCATTATCACATATTGCGGTATCAACAATTTTAGCATGCAGACTGATATTATCCGACCTGGTTATTGAACGATAGAACTATTAATGGAGGAAACATATTATGGCTGACATAACTGCTGCAATGGTCAAGGAACTGAGGGAAAGGACCAATGCGGGTATGATGGATTGCAAAAAGGCCCTTCAGGAATGTAACGGAGACATGGACAAGGCCGTTGACTTTCTGAGGCAAAAAGGCCTTGCTGTAGCCGCCAAAAGGGCAGGCAGAACCACTTCTGAAGGTGTCGTCCAGTGCTATATCCATTCTGGAAACAAACTTGGCGTGATGGTTGAAGTAAACTGCGAAACAGACTTTGTTGCCAAGACCGATCAATTTGTGGAATTTGCCAGAAATATTGCCATGCACATTGCAGCCACAAACCCCCTTTGTATCAGAAGGGAAGAGGCTCCCCAGGACGTCATTGAAAAAGAAAAGGAAATTTATCGTAAACAGGCCCTTGAATCAGGCAAGCCTGAACATATAGTGGATAAAATAATAGAGGGACGAATCGAGAAGTTTCTGAAAGAGATCTGTCTTATGGACCAGCCTTATGTGAAAGAGCCAGACCTGACTATACAGGATCTCTTGAATGAACTTGTGGCAAAGATGGGAGAAAATATATCCATTAGGCGATTTGTAAGATTTAAAGTCGGCGAAGAATAAAGGGGATCTCACAAGTGGCTCACAGAGAGGCCAACAAAAACCCTGCCTATAAAAGGGTACTCATAAAACTGAGCGGTGAGGCCCTAATGGGAGAAAAGCCCTATGGCATCTCTCCGGAACTCTTGTCCCAGGTGGCTGCACAGATAGGGCGTGCCAGGGCACGGGGGGTGGAAATAGGCATGGTCGTAGGTGGGGGAAACATCTTTAGAGGTGTGTCAGGAGCCGCCCACGGCATGGAACGGGCTGTGGCAGACCAGATGGGTATGCTGGCCACTGTGATGAACGCCCTTGCCCTCCAGGATGCCTTTCACAGGCAGGATATCCCGGCAAGGGTCCTGTCGGCAATCGAGGTGGGCAGGATGGCTGAGCCTTTTATCAGGGGCCGCGCCCTTAGTCACCTAAACAAGAAGAGAATTGTTATCTTTGCAGCAGGTACAGGAAATCCCTTTTTCACTACAGATACTGCTGCAACATTGAGGGCCCTCGAGATAGGGGCAGATATCTTGTTCAAGGCCACTAGGGTTGATGGGGTCTACGACAAGGACCCATACAAACACAAAGATGCCAAACTGTATCAGAGCTTGAACTGCAGTGAGATCCTAGAAAAGGAGCTGCGCGTAATGGATGCGGCTGCGATTTCTCTGGCACGGGATTCGCATCTTCCTATAATGGTCTTTAACATGCTCAAGGGCAACAATATTGAAAAGGCAGTTGACGGAGAAAAGATAGGTACTCTAATCATACCCGATTGATCGCATTTGACATACATGCGTTGCTCCACGGTTTCTGTTATTCTTTCAATATCCAGGATCTGCATTTGCCGGTAGCAAGGAGGTTCAACGTGAAAAACAAGGTAATAACCGAAACAGACAAGAAGATGGACAAGGCCATCGCTGCCTTTGAACGGGATCTTGCCCACGTAAGAACCGGTCGTGCCTCGGCTGCACTACTCGAGGGCATTACCGTCGATTACTATGGCACTCAAATGCCTCTCAACCAGGTAGCCTCCATCTCTGTACCAGAAAGCAGGCTTTTGACAGTACAGCCCTGGGATACAAACATCCTTGCGGATATTGAAAAGGCCATCATGTCATCTGATCTAGGCCTGACTCCAAACAATGACGGAAAGATTATAAGGGTCAACATACCACCTCTCACAGAGGAAAGGAGAAAGGACCTTGTAAAGATTGTGAGAAAAATGGCCGAAGATTCAAGAGTAGCGGTGAGAAACTGCCGCAGGGACGCCATTGATAAGCTGAAAAGCCAGAAGAAGGCAAAGGAGATCTCTGAAGACGAGATGTACAAGCTTCAGGATGAGATCCAGAAGTTGACAGATGAACACATCAAAAAGATTGACCAGGTACTCCAGAATAAAGAAAAGGAGATAATGGAATTCTAAGAGGCTCTCAAGTGCTGGAAAAAGCCAACAACATAACTACACTCAAACCTCTGCCACGCCACGTCGCAATCATCATGGATGGCAATGGCAGATGGGCCAGACGGAGATTTATGCCACGGATAATGGGCCATCGGCAGGGAGCAAAAACCGTCAAGGAAATCGTCACTGCCGCTAGGGAGCTCAATATCCCATATCTCACCCTCTATGCCTTTTCAAAGGAAAATTGGTCAAGGCCCGTGGATGAAGTCAACGGTCTGATGGAACTTCTCTATGAATACCTGCAACAGGAACTCGATGAACTCCTGGGCAAACGCATCAGACTGAGGGCCATTGGTGAACTCGAGGCACTACCTGACAAGGTTTACAATTTGTTGATGGAAACCATGGACAAGACTGCCAAAAACTACGAAATGCAGTTGATACTCGCCTTGAGTTATGGTGGACGAAGTGAAATTATAGAAGCTGCAAAAAGATTTGCCAAAAAGTGCATCAATGGTGAGATGGCCCTGGAAGACTTGGACGAGGCATCCTTCAGATCCTTCATGTATGCCGAGGATATCCCTGATCCCGACTTGATAATACGTACTAGTGGAGAAAAGCGACTCAGTAATTTCCTTCTATTTCAGGCAGCCTATTCTGAACTCTACATAACCAATACCCTGTGGCCAGACTTCAACAAAAAGGAATTTCTCAAAGCGCTCAACGATTACAGGCGGAGAGAACGCAGATTTGGTATGACCAGTGAACAAATCCTCTTGAGATGCACAAGCAGCGAGTCCTGACAGCTCTTGTCCTTGTCCCGCTTGTCCTTTTCGGACTGCTTTGGGGCGGGATCGTCTTCTTTAAAGGCCTAGTCTTTGCCGTTTCCTTTCTATGTCTTTATGAATATTTCTCCATGACCTTTGAAACCAAACCCCTTTTCAAGGCCTTTGGCATCCTGACAGGGCTACTGCCTGTTACAATTGCCATGTTCAAGCCAGGAGGATCCAATATCCTCTTTGGGATATTTTTGGCCAGTTTGGTTGCCATTATCCTATTCCTCATGACATATGAGAGTCATACAGACCCATTTTTGAGTCTTGCCCAGTTTATATTCGGCAGCTTTTACATAGGGCTTTTTACCAGCCTCATTGCCCTTATCTACCCTATGCAATACGGCAGGCTTTGGATAATTTTTCTCCTCGCAGTCGTTGTGGCTGCCGATACCGGGGCATATTATATTGGTTCATCCATTGGCAAACACAAGCTTTGTCCCCACATAAGCAAGGGCAAAACCGTAGAAGGGGCAATTGGCGGTTTGATGGCTTGCGCGCTAACGGCCATCTTGTCATGGATAGTTTTTATGAGATTTTCAGACCTTAGAATACTGATCCCGCTGGCCATCTTGCTGGGTGTAGCCAGTCAGATCGGAGACTTGACAGAATCGGTCATTAAGCGGGCCTGTGGCCGAAAGGATTCAGGCTCCTTACTGCCAGGCCATGGGGGAATGTTCGATAGAGTGGATGGCCTGCTTATGGCAGGTCCTGTCCTGTTCTGGATCCTCTATTTTTCAGATGGCTGCAAGGGAACCGGATAAAGACATTCCACACTCCCCGGATAGCAAACTTTTTAAACACAGGAAACTAAGATGTCACTCAGGCCTAAAAGGATAGCAGTTCTTGGTTCGACCGGCTCAATAGGAACCAGCGTCATGGACATCGTCAGGATGTCAAGGGGCCAACTAGAAATAGTAGGACTTGCAGCTGGGAGGAACATCTCCTTACTTTCGAAACAAATAAAGGAATTTTCCCCCTCCATTGTGGCTGTCATGTCCCAACAGTTGGCAGAAGAACTGAAACCAGTGGTGGATGCCAACATCGAAATCGTCTTTGGCAAAGAAGGCTACAAGGCAGTCGCTTCCATGGCAGAAGCAGATCTTGTTGTCTCTTCCATGGTTGGCGCCGCAGGGCTGGTCCCTACCCTCGCTGCCATTGAATCTGGCAAGGATGTGGCCCTTGCCAACAAGGAGACCCTGGTTGCCGCAGGGGCCTTGGTTATGGATCTTGTAAAGGAAAAGGGAATCAAACTTCTTCCCATTGATAGTGAACACTCTGCCATCTTTCAATGTCTCCAGGGATACAAGGATTCCCAGGTAAAAAAGATCATCCTGACTGCCTCTGGCGGCCCCTTCAGGATGAAACGCCCCTCAGAACTTGCTGATGTCACACCCGAAGAGGCAGTGGCACATCCAAACTGGTCCATGGGGGCAAAAATTTCCGTGGATTCCTCAACGTTGATGAATAAAGGCCTGGAAGTCATCGAAGCCCGCTGGCTATTTTCTGTCCCTCCAGAAAGGATAGATGTGGTGGTGCATCCTCAAAGCATCATCCATTCAATGGTGGAATTTGTCGATGGCTCTATCCTCGCCCAAATGGGCATGCCAGATATGAGAGTTCCCATCTCTTATGCTCTCCTATGGCCTGAGCGTATGAAGCTGGATTTGCCCACCCTCGACCTTTTTAAATGTGGCCCACTCACCTTTGAGCCGCCCCGAATGGATGAATTTCCCTGCCTAGGGCTGGCCTTTGAAGCCCTTGAAATAGGTGGCACTGCTCCTACGGTCTTGAACGCAGCAAACGAGATAGCCGTTGAAGCCTTTTTAGAAAAACGCATCCCCTATCTGGATATTCCCAAGGTAATCTCCCAAGTCCTTCACGAGATCGGGGGGGACAAGATGGAGTGCCTCGATGACGTGTTGAGGGCAGATGCCTTGGCCCGACTAAAGGCCCACGCCATTGTTGAAGAAAGCGAGGGGGCCTAATAAATGACTACCTTCTGGTCATTTGTCTTAGTACTCAGTGGACTCATCTTTTTCCATGAACTTGGACACTTTGCAGTGGCCAGGGCCTTTGGTATCCGAGTGCTCAAATTTTCCATAGGGTTTGGTCCAAGAATATGGGGAATAATCAAAAATGGCACTGATTATTGCATCTCAGCAATCCCTTTGGGAGGATTCGTCAAGATGCTTGGGGAGCAACCAGGCGAAGAAATCGCTCCTGCTGACAAGCCCTACTCTTTTTCCCACCGCCCTGTGTACCAAAGGGCTCTTGTGGTTGCGGCAGGCCCTTTTGCAAACTTTCTCCTGGCACAATTGATATTTTTCTTCATATTCCTGTTTTATGGAAATCCTGTACTTCTTCCAGAGATAGGCAAGGTAAAACCTGGCTCACCTGCCGAAAAGGCAGGGATAAAGGCTGGAGATGTATTTTTGTCTGTTAATGGCAAGTCAATAAAGACCTGGGACGATGTATCCAAGTATATAAAAGCCAGTAAAGGGCAGACCATTCATTTGTTAATCAAACGTGATGATAGTGAGATCCAGCTTTCAGTCAAACCTGAAATCACGACCATAAAGAATATCTTTGGAGAAGAGGTCAAGATGCCCCTCATAGGGATAACAGCGGCCGGAAAACTCAAGATCGAAAAGGTCAACCCCTTCATTGCATTTCAGCTTTCGCTTCAAAGAACATGGGAACTCACAAAGCTCACCTGGCAAGGCTTTGTAAAAATAGTGGAACGGGTTGTGCCCCTAACCGCCCTTGGCGGACCTATAATGATAGCTCAGATGGCAGGTCAGCAAGCTGAACAGGGTATGCTCAATCTGTTTTACTTTATGGCACTTTTGAGTATAAACCTTGGCCTTTTGAATCTCCTGCCAGTGCCAGTCCTTGACGGAGGCCACCTTTTTTTCTATGCCATAGAAGCCATAATCGGCCATCCCTTAACAACAAGGCAGATGCAGATTGCCCAGCAAATAGGCTTACTGATACTGGGCTCCCTTATGTTATTGGTATTTTACAACGATATAGCCAGGCTCCTTGGCCTGATTCCATCTCTCCCACAACCTTGAACAATGGTTGTCTTGAGCATAGAGACATCCAGCCTTACAGGAGGGGCTGCCATAATCGCATCGGGCAGGGTACTGGGGGAATTTACATTGTCCAGTAAAAGGACCTATTCAAGACGCTTGCTCTCAAGTGTCTTGTATCTGCTGAATGAACTTGGATTGGCATGGCAAGACCTTGACCTAATTGCTGTTGGCCTTGGCCCTGGAAGCTTCACAGGGCTCAGAATAGGTATTTCAACAGCAAAGGGCCTGGCCCTAGCCCATTCTCTTCCCATTTTCGGCATACCTACCCTTGACGTCATAGCTCAAAATGCACAGATAGAGGACAGAAGGCTTATTTGCCCTGTGATGGATGCCAGGCGCCAGCAGGTGTACACCTGCCTATACAGGCCTGGGTTTCCACGTGATCCCCAAAGAATTACAGACTATAAGGCCATAGAGCCCGACAAATTGGGAGAACTCATCCCCTCGAATGACGATATCCTATTTATTGGCGATGGCATCAATAATTATGGTGAATTGTTCATTCAAAACTTTAAAAAAAGGGCATCTTTTGCACCAGAACATCTGTGGCATCCCCGTCCCTCTATCACAGGCCTTATTGCTGAAAAAAGGAAAAAATTGGGCATCGAACCTGAAACACCCCAGGATCTCGCTCCCTTATATTGCAGGCTTTCTGAGGCTGAAGAAAAAAGAAAGCAAGATGGTTAGCCTCATTCCTGTGACCTGGGACGTCAAGGCCACATTGATAGAAAGACCAAACCGTTTTCTCGCCATTGCTCAGAGAAAAGACGGAGAAGGCCTTGCGCCCCTTAAGATCCATGTAAGGGATCCGGGACGCTTGGAAGAATTGCTCTTTCCTGGAAACGAACTACTCATAAGACATGCAACCAATGCTGCGCGTAAGACAGCTTGGGACCTCATAGCGGCAAGATTTAAAAAGGAGTGGGTCCTGGTGAATTCAGGGTTCCATTCGGTCATAACAGAAACCATATTGACAAATCCCCTCATCTGTCCCTTTGGACCACCTATTTACCTTAAAAGGGAGGTCAAATATGGCAAAAGCAGATTGGACTTCTTGATAAGCACACAAGAAGACGAAAAGATATATATAGAGGTCAAGGGATGCACACTTGCCAGAAACAGCGTTGCCCTATTCCCTGATGCACCTACCAAAAGGGGCAAAAGACATCTACAAGAGCTTATGGCCATATGCCAACGAGGCATGAGAGCAGCTGTGATATTTCTAGTTTTCAGAAGTGATAGTACTGTGTTTATGGCAAATAGGGAAACAGACCCTGAATTCGCAAACACGCTCCACGAGGCATTTTCAATCGGGGTTGAAATTTATCCAGTTTTACTTGAATACAGAGACAATTTTATCTGGTATAAATCAATCATACCCATAACTTTTTTTTAATAACGTGGAAATGTATTGTGGGATAAATGGTGGAAAAAGAATGGGGAGGTCGCAAATGTTTGGAAAAATCTGTCCATACTGTAAAGAAAAAATTAAGAAAAATGCCATAGTATGTCGATATTGTCATAGAGAGCTGGAGCCAATTGACAACGGCAGCTGTTCCTCTTTATGGGTCTTTGCTGGCTTTATCGGTTTGACTATTGGAGCAGCTGCAGCCCTTGGCCTTGGTTACCTGAATGAAAGACGCCGGTGGGAAGAAGACAGCTCAGAAGTCACCTTCCATGATGAGACAGAAGGAGATCATTAACTCCATCAGCTATCTCCAGGTGCCATAGAAAAACCAGCTTCTTCAAAAATCTCAAGGGGAGCATAGGTAAAATGGCATTTGAAAAAATGAAAACAGTAGATTTGGTGGCCAAAATATTTGGAGAGGCAGTCAAAGAGGTAATTGAAACTTCTACAGGGACTTCCATTTCTTATGCCCCTACCATTCAGGAAGTGCCCTCTATTAGCCTGAAACCCGACCTTGGTTGTTTTGTCCAATTTTCAGGAGACTATTCAGGGCTATTCATAATGAATCTGTCAGGAAATGCAGCCCTGGAATTGTACAAAAGGGCCATGACCTTTATGGGTTTGCCAAAATCAGAATTGGTAGACGATTATAATTCTGAAGATGTAGTAAGCTCTGTAGGAGAAATGATCAACCAAGTAATTGGCAAGGCGAGACAAAAGATCGAACACGAATTCGGCCTTTCGGCCAGCAACAATCAACCCAAGGCCATCACCATATCTTCTGCAATTACCCTTTCTGTTGCTACAATGTTAGACAGACCCCTTTGCAGAAGGCTGTCCTTCAGGACCGAAGGCAACCATCCCTTCTATGTTGAGATGAACCTGGAACAGACAGAATTCATTCGCCTTGAACCAGTCAAAGATGGCTCTGCTAAAAACATTCAGGAACGTGTGGATGCCGCCATCCAGAGCAGTAACGATTCGTCTGAAGACGCCAGGGATAAAAATCAGGATGAAAATGTCGACATTGAAGCACTCATGGCAGAATTTAGCTAGAAAGTAAAGTCTAGGGGGCCACGTCTAGGTTTTTAGAGGCAACCCAGAACCAAGGCATTGGGGTTAATACCAGCGCCATATAGGGCCGTTTAAATCTTGAGGTCTATGAGTTGCCTCGCTCCGATCTTCTGTGTTGTCTGTGGTACCACCTTCACTTGACGCTTCTGCCCTTAGCTGGCCTTCAGGCCCTTTTTGCCCTACTTCCTCTTTAGCGCCTGTATCAAACCTGAAACTTGTATCCATTTCGGTCTCAACCGTCTTTTGGGCTTCAGATGCAGCAGACGACGGACCCTCTTCTTCTGATTGCGTGCCACCTATTTCCTCTTGCCCTGTCTCTGGCCGAGGGCGTGGACCAAAATAGACGTGTTCCTGCCGCTGGCCCCAGCCAGAGTCCTTTGTCCCTCGGCTCTCTTCCAGTGAAGTCGTGCCTTCCACTTGATCTGTTTGCTCGCCTTGCCCTTCAAAGCCCTTTTTGGCCTTGTTTGACGAGGCCTCTTCTTTTTTTATCTCATCTTCTTGGGGACCTGTTGCCACCTTGCCACTTACTGTGTCAACCATGCTGCCCAACCCACGGTGTATCTCTTCAGAGGGTTGTATGCGTGCCTGCACGGATTCCTGCTCCTGAGCTGACCTTTCTGGAATTGCAGGCTCATGCCCTTCATTGCCCCACGGCCACAGCCTGGAAAGCCATCCCTCTTCTTTCTCCCTGGGCAATGGTTTTGACACATACATCTCATCTATCTTTTTTAGGGCCTGATCCGTAGGAACCGGCTCAGGAATGTTGAATTGGATTTGTGGCGGAGGGGGATATGGCAACGCATCTTCGGGAACAACCTTGGCAGCATGCTCATTTTTTATCTGTTCGGCACGAAGTTCTTCCCTTTCCTTTTCCCATTCCTGTTGTTCTTCTATCTTATCCTTCTTCCCAAAGGGCCACAGCCAGGAAAGCCAGGATCTTTCCCCCTGCCCTCCCTCAGGAGGTGGAGCAGAAACATTCTGCTTGCCAGCCTCAACTGTACCGTTGACTGAGGGCTGTTCTTGGGGTTCTGCCTTGGGCAATTCGTCTGTATCAGGATCGTAAACGTCTGCTATGGGAAACCATTCCTCTGGTTCCTTTTTTTGTGCCAGGGCCTGTTGCCTTTCGATCCTCTTTTGCTCTTGGGTCTTCTGGCGTTCTAATTCCCTTTCCTTTTCCTCGTCCTTTACAAGCTGTTCCCTAACCAGCTTGTCGGGATGCATCCTGGCCATTTTGAACTCATCGGACTCAGGATTGCCCTGTGCCTCACCAGGACCTTCAGCTACTCCTGGCCCTTCAATCAAAATATCCTCTGCATGTTTGATGGTATCGGCCAATTTGACAGAAAAGAGCGCCACATTTTGGGCCAAGGCATCGAGGCTCACCGCCTTCAAATGCCACGACTTCAAGACCTCATCGCTTCCTGGCTCTTTCAAAAAAATTTCTGCGTCAAAGGTATTGTCTCCCTTTACCACCTGTCCAGTAACGAGGAAGTCAGAAAGCTTTACCTCCTCAGACTGGCCTTGGGCACTGGCTACAACAAAACAGTCTATCCCCTCTGAAGAAAGCCTGGTATCAAGCATATGGGTGAGCGCCGGCCCAACGTAGGAATATTCTTTATCCGTCGAGTTTATGGTCAAGATGGCAACCATTGGCTTTTTCGAGCTTCCATGACAAACCGCCACCTGGCTGAAAAGGCTCGCAAAAACCACAGGAAACAATGCCACCAACACGCCCCACCTTTCATGTATGGAAAGATTTATGTTCATAATCATAAAATGTTTATCATGCAGCCTTCTTGGTGCTTTTCATGAGTTTTAATTTCTTCATCTTCTCGATGAGGGTTGTCCTGTTCATCTGGAGAAGTTTTGCAGCTCTATTTTTTATCCCTCCTGTCTTTTCGAGGGCCTGGAGGATGAGTCTCTTTTCGAGCTCTTCAACTGCCTTGCTAAGGCTCATACCCTCCTCAGGCATTTCAAAAAGGCTTCCAGGAAGAGGTCTGCCAAGAGAACCCGATACGTTTTGAAGGATCTGTTCTGGCAAATCATCCTTGGTAATAACAGGGCCATTTGCCAATATTACCAGACGCTCCACTATGTTCTCAAGTTCCCTGACATTTCCTGGCCATTCATAATAGGCAAGTATCTCCATGGCCTCGTCGGTAATTCCCTCCACACACTGCCTCTTTCCCTTGCAGAACTTTTTCAGGAAATGCTTCACAAGCAAGGGAATGTCTCCTCTTCTTTCCCTCAATGGAGGCACGTGGATAGGGATCACGTTAAGACGGTAATAGAGGTCTTCCCTGAACTTACCATCCCTGACTGCTGCCTCCAGATCTATATTGGTGGCTGCCACGATGCGGATGTCCACAGATATGGTGTTGACTCCGCCGACACGCTCAAACTTCCTTTCTTGCAAGACCCTGAGCAGTTTTACCTGAAGCGAGGGGCTCATTTCACCAATCTCGTCAAGAAATATCGTCCCCTTGTTGGCAAGCTCAAACCTGCCGATCCTGGTCTTTATGGCATGGGTGAACGCCCCCTTTTCATGGCCAAACAGCTCGCTTTCCAGGAGCTCCTCTGGAATGGCAGCACAATTTACTGGGATAAAGGGCCTGTCTCTCCTGTCACTCGCATAGTGAATGGCATGGGCTATGAGTTCCTTGCCAGTCCCACTTTCTCCCGTAATGAGAATGGTGCTTTCTGTATCAGCAACCTTTTCTATAAGGCCAAAAACCTGTTGCATTGGCTTGCTGGTGCCCACGATATTGTCAAAGCCATACCTGTTTTTGAGCTCTCGCTTCAGGGATACATTCTCTCTCCTGATCTCCCTGATCTCGAGGGCTTTGTCAATGAGGATCATCACCTCGTCTGGTTTGATGGGCTTACACAGATAATCGTAAGCGCCGAGCTTGAGTGCCTCAACTGCCCCTTGAATGGAACCATAACCAGTAATCAAGATGCAGATGGTCTCTGGGGAGGTCTCTGTCAGATACTTCAGAAGATCCATGCCTGTCTTTCTCGGCATGGCCAGATCTGTCAAAACAATGTCAAAAAAACGCTTGTCCAGAATCTCCATCGCCTCTTGGCCGTCACTTGCAGTCTCCACAGAAAAGCCCCTGGTCTTGAGGACTTCGGCCATGGAAATTCTGATTTCCGGGGAATCGTCAACAACAAGGACACATTCGTTTCTCATCCTTCTTCTTTCTCCAGTTTTTCAGCAAGAAATCAGCAAAATCTACAAATGACGTTAATAAGGCAATAAAATTATGTCAAACAATTTGTGCCATTTTTTTGACGTTATCAAATAAAGTGCCATTAATTTCTTGCATAAAATCGGACATGAACATGCCCTCTGGACAAGTTACAGAAATCCTTTTCAGGAATTCGTCAAGACCATATCTATTGCCTTCGGTCCACCACGATCTCATCATCGCATGAGCCCCATCCTCAAGAAACCAGTTCCTCCCAAAACTGGTCTGCAAAAAAACTGCTAAACAAGGGGCGGCCAAGAATGCCTCAAAGTAGTCCATGGAGTAAAAATCAGGCATGAGGTCAAAGAGATAGGTCTCTGGATCGTATTGAAACCCCGTATATCTCTTCATGGCCTTGGCGTAAAGATCCTGACCATGGGATACCCTGTTGTGGATGAAATTCTCATATTCTATGTAGGCCTTTGCAGCATATCTCCTGCAAAGGGTAAGGAATTTCAACTTGTGAACCCCCTCCAACAAGAGGGCGACATTACGGTTTACAGAAAAACACTTCGTCAGGAACGGTTCAGACATGGAATGGAGCTGAAACAAAAAGGCAAAGGTCTCTGAAAGGGCGGCAGATTGAAAATAATCCTTTTCCTCTGGCCGAAGCCCTGGAGCATTGTTGGCAAAAAATACCGCATGACCCAGCTCATGAAATAATGCCTCTAGATCCAGCCAGCCATGGATAGGGCCTGCAATTACGTGTATCTCTTGAGGAATTCTCAAAGGGATACAATAGGATTGCCTACCCTTCTTCCCTTGAGTATGTACCGTGATGTTTTTCCATTCTGGGAAAAGCTGTTCAAAAAGGGCCAACACCGCCTTGGTTCCTGCAGCCCCCTTAAGTTCTTTAGGAAACAGGTGGTCCAGATATCTCAGCCCAAGGAGGTAGATCGCATCAAACCGGCTCGATTCTTCGAGTCTCAAAGGCTGCTTCATGGAACCCAACCATCTGTCCATCATAGGGAAATACATATTGGCAGAAAGGTCCAGAAAACGAAGTGCCAGGCCTGGATACCTTGAAAGGATGGCCCCCTTCTTTGCCTGGCAGAAGCGGAAATAGCTTTCATAACCAAGCTCTTCTTCCACACATTCCAGAAGGGCCTTCCATGTAGAGTGGCTAAAAGGTGCAAGAAATCTGCACAAACTCCGGGCCTCCCTCATCAAGGCTTCCCTGTCTGTCTTGTTAGTGGCTTCCTGACACCACGTGATGATCTCAGAAAAGGGCACATCATGCCCATTCACCTGGGCCTTGGCGCCCTTGATCCACGAATCGAGCAGGGATTGAATGGGTTCTACGCGCTGTCTCAAAAAGAGATCTTCGGCTTGGTAGAGTATTGAAAGGTCCACCTTGCCTTGGTTTGCCATATCCTTAAGCACCTCGATCTCGGAAAGGCTCAAGGTGTATCTGGCCAAATTGGACTCTTCAGGGCCGTTACGACCAATATTTAATTCCAGATCCCTCTTTCTGTAAAAGATGGTGGTGTCATAGATCTTGGAAAGGATGCTGTTTGGACTCCTCATAGTCGTCTCAGGCTTAGAATGGGCCAAGGACTGGACAGGTATCTATTCTGCTGACCCCATTTGTTGATGGCACGTTCATGCCATTTGTCAGATGGATAGGTCTATATGATCTTTTCCTATCTCGACCCTTGAACCTATGATTTCAGCGCAAATAAAGGCAAGCAACAGGGAAAAATATCCCTGAGACGTGTTTTCAAAAACAGGAAAATCTTCACCACCTTTTTCAGTGAATCTGTCTATGAGCCCCCTTACGTCTTCCACTGGAAAAAGTGGGCCATTTTGTGAAAATGTAATCAGATGCCCCTTGCTCTCTTTTTGGGCAGGGACACATTCGATTTCAATCCTGGGTTCCGAAAAGTCCCTAATCTGCTCGAGGCAGCCAAATAATATCCCGTCTATGACATCCCTCAGAATATCTTCCCTGGTCACAATCACAGGAGAAATCGGTGGCAGTTTCAGGCTTAAAAACACCTTGTGTTTAAAGAAAAGATCCGACTTCCAGAATTCTATCTGTTCCTCCAAGAGCTGATTCAACATCACTGGCGTGCCACCAGTTTCATCGGTTTCACTGACCCTTGCAGCAATAACTGCAATCAATGTGTTAATCCTCTGGAGCACCTCCTCGACCTGGGAAAGCCGCCCATAACCTCGCTCCATCAGTTGGACGAGTTCCTGATGAGCCTGGTCACCAGAATGGAAATTATCTGGACTAGAAAGCCTATCCTTGAGTTTTAGATAATCCATGCGGAGTAATTCTATCTGCATGGAAAGGACTTGAAGCGGACTGTTGATATTATGGATTATTCCCCTGGTGTTTTTCCCAATGAGACTGTCTCTGAAACACTTGAAAAGCAGAGGTAGCTTCTCGCTATTCTCATCCATTAACCCGTCCCTCCATAGATTGCAAAGAGAACATAAAAAAGGCAACCATCAATTAGATAAAAAATGTACAAATATTATTTTAAGCCATTTTTATATTAAGATAAATAAAAAAAGAGTTAAATTGTGCATCCAAAACAATGGATCAAAAAGGAGCAAGGCTCCAATCTGCCAGTCCGTTGGTTGCCCTTGGTTCAATCTTAACCTGATCCTCTATTTTTATTAAAGTAAGATACAAAGGCCTCCACCACAGCAGGATCAAACTGAGTACCGGCATTTTTCTGGATCTCCTGCCTTGCAAAGTCTTCTCCTTTTGCATCGCGGTAAGGTCTTCTGGATGTGATGGCATCGTATGTATCAGCAACAGCAAGTATTCTGGAAAGCTCTGGGATGTCTTCACCTGCGAGTCCATCTGGATAACCTCTTCCATCCCATCTTTCATGGTGATGTCTAATAATGGCCTTCTCCTCAGTCAAAAGACCAAGGTGGCCCACTATCTCGGCGCCAATTACTGGATGGGTCTTGATGATCTCATATTCTTCCCGGGTTAGTTTGCCTGGCTTCATGAGAATCTGGTCTCTTATGCCTATCTTCCCGATATCGTGCAAGTGCCCAGCAAAGGTCAAGGTGTCTAGCTTTTCTTGGGGACAGCCCATCTCCTCTGCTATGCCTACTGCCCATTTGGTCACCCTCTCGGAATGCAGCCTTGTGTAAGGGTCCTTGGCCTCCAAGGTCCTGACAAGGGCTCTCAGGGTTGCATGGAGATTAATGAGTAGACTGTCGTAGAGCAAGAGGTTTTCGATGGTAAGGCTTGCCCTTTCAGCAAGGAGATGGAGAAGGAACAGTGCCTCTTCTCCAAGCACCTTGTCGTCTCCAGAATTGGATATTGCAAGGACACCAAGTATTTCACCCCGGATACTAAATGGGACCATTATATACGAATCGGTTCCTTCGCAGTCTTCTGAAAAGCAGTTCAGGGGGCTTTTGGCCGTGCCGTCCGCAAGAATGGGTATCCCATCCCTGACCACCCTCGCACAGGGATGGGAGGCACTCGTCATATCAATCCTCCGATGTGACACCTCAAAGGGCCCATGAGAGGCTACCAGCACGAGATTGCCTGTTTCTGGCTCCTTTATCCACAACATAGATTGCCTTGCATCAATAAGCTTGGCGGCAAGAATAACGAGAGTCTGATAAAGCTCATTGGTATTCCTGGTTTTTGCCAGGGATTCACTTATGGAAAAAAGCACCGTCTGTTCCCTGATCTTCTTTTCCAGCTTCTCGTTCATCTTCTCGAGGGCCTTCTTGATCTTTCTCTCTTCTGTGAGAAATTCGTTTTCGAGAAGCATGGAGCGTTCCTTTACCATACGCTCCATGGAGACCTGGAACTGCTCAAACTTAAACGGCTTTATCAGGAAATCCGAGGCACCTGACCGCATGGCCTGGACTATGACATCCATGGATGGCTGACCTGTGATGACAGCGGCCACTATTGTACTGTCCCTGTTCTTCATCCTTTGGACAAACTCGATACCATCCATGCCAGGCATGTTTATATCAACAAAAACTATGTCTATACTTTCGATTCTCTCGAGTACTGACAGGCCTTCCAACGCATTAGGTGCGTGGTAGACCTCACAGTTGCCCTGGAAATCGAGATACGACTCCAGGGTCTGCCTGATGGCCTGATCGTCGTCTACAATCAGTACCCGCCACGGTCTGCCCTGAAAATTCTCAGTGCATCGGCATCTATTCTGAACGGATATCCCCTGGTTCATATGTGAAGATTGTTAGAAATTATTGAAGAGCTTCTTCTTGAGGAGCGCAAATTCATCATTGGTGATGGCACCCTGGCTTCTGAGCCTTGCAAGACGTTCCAATTCATCTATTACAGCCCTTTTTTCCACACCAGCGGCCTCAAAATAGTTGGGAGGAAACCAATCTGGCCCGAAAAGCCTCTTCTGGGCAGGAACCTTCGTCTGCCCTTCCCCATTGTCAGAGTTATTTTGTTTCTCAATCCTGCACAATTGGCGAATATGATTGAGGAGTAACTCGTTTTCTCTTCTGAGCTGGATCTTTTCACAGGCGTTATCGACACTGATCTTCAACTCTTCCAAACGAAAAGGCTTTCTCAAATAGTCGTAGGCTCCTTCCTTGACAGCACGAATTGCAGTCTCGAGAGAGGCATATCCAGTAATGATTATGACCATAATCTCTGGATAGAGTTTCTTTGCCTCATGAAGCACCTCCATGCCATCTACTTCAGGCATCATAAGGTCGGTGATCAAGAGATCGAACTTCTTCTGTCTCAAACGCTCCACGGCCTCGAGACCGTTGTGAACCAAGGTGATGTCCCTATCTTCCTGGGCAAGTAATTCTGTGAGAAGATCACCGATATTCTTTTCATCCTCGGCAATCAGGATATTGAGAAGGCGTTTTCTATCCTCGGATGGCATGTCAGATATGATAACCCGCTTGTTTATCGAACTCGATATGGTTAGTTTCAATAAGACCAGAAATCTTTAAAAAAATGCATCTACTTTCTTATCGGATTTATGAAAAATAACTTAATAGAACAAGATATTCACGACTTTTTTAAAATGGCCCCAGACGCCAGAGAAAAAAGGATAAATGCACTGCCCGTTGACAAACAGCTCACTCTTGTGTTGTTTGCGCCCTGGGAAAGACGACATGAGATCATAACCGCTTCTGAAAGGGCAAGGGAACTTGTGCAGGCAATGCCTGCAGAAGAACTCTTTTGGACTGTCAAGGCAGCAGGACCAGAAGATTCCACGATCATTCTTAACCTTGCAACACCCGGTCAACTACAGATCTTTTTCGACCTCGACTGGTGGCACAAAGCGGAGATTCGTCCTGAAAAGATAGCGGCATGGCTTCTCCTTCTGTTTCAGAGTTCGAGGCAAGCCATTGGTTCGTGGCTCAAATGGATACTCCAAAAGGACGTTTGGCTAATTGCCTCTGTCCTGTCAACTTTTATAACCGTAGTAAAAAGACCTGATGATATGGATATCCAGGAGGCAAAAGACCTATTACCTGGTTTCACCCTGGACAACGTCTATTATATCTCATTCAAGAAACAGAAGTTAGCTCCTCTTTTTGCAACAGTCATTGGCCAAGTACTGGAGATTTCTCCTGGCCATTACAGGGATGTACTTGAAACCATGCTCTGGGAGACCAGGAGCCACAATATCGAAACTGCCTATCGTTTAAGGTGCGGCAGGCTTCAGGATCTTGGAATCCCAGACTACTACGAGTCTATCGACATCTATTTGCCCATGAAGCCAGAAGAGATGCACGAGACCGAAACAGCTGAACATCTGCACTTGCCTTCTGACTTGGAGATGCCTGCCTTTGTACCCACCCTCTATATCAGTGGTTTTCCTGTATTGGAACAAGGCTTCAGAAGGCTTTCAGGCTCTGGTGTCATGGAGCGGCTCATAAGGGAAACCACCGGAGTTGCCAACAAGGTGCTGATGGCCGACCTTGTGGATCTGGATGATCCAGCCGCCATGAAAAAAGCCCTTGAAAAGACCTTCCATATCTTGAATCTGGGCCTGGAATTCCTGGAAATAAAATGGTCAAAAAGGCCAGAAGAGATACTTGCCTCGCATTTCCTGGAGGAGATCATGAGGGTGAGTTGCAACCTGTTGATGCCACTTTCCACCAAGGCGTCTGAACTCAGTAAAAAGGATTCTTCAAGGTTTCTTCCTTACGAGACAAGAGAGCTGATCAGTGCGGCAAGCCACCGACCAGCAATGATGTATGACTCGACCTCTGATACAAAGGTTAACATAAGGTCCCTTTCCCAACTTAAGAATGCCTTGGAACAGATGGAAATGGCGGCACTTTGGTGTGTAGTCATTGAACACATGGTGCCTCATTATTCCATTTGGTCCACTGACATCGACTGGAAGAGGACCAATTTTCTTGCCATTGAAGAATTTACCGCTGAGGCAGCACTTTGTACCTCCATCTGCAACCTCATGGTAAAAGGGAAATTTCAGGTAAGGCCCGTGCAACCCGGAGATCTCCCTATTCTCAAAAAGATCCTACTGAAAAAAGACATCAAAAGGGCCGTGAGCCAAATCATGGATATCATAGGACCAATTGCTGAAGATATTAATGACCAAAGAAAAAAGGACAGGCTCTATCAACTTATTGCCCAAAGCATCGAAGAGTGTTTTTCAGAGATCCAGCAAATACCACCAAATGAGGCTTACGATATGCGATTTATTAAGACCGTTGTCGTTGAATTGGAGCCCCAAGGGGCAGGCCAACCACTTGAAGAAAATGGATGATTTTCGTCTATTGTCTCCTTAAAAAAACGGCCTTTATCATCAAGGAGGCATAAAAAAGAAGGCTCGAGACCAACACAATTACCGCCCCGCTTGGCACTGGCAAAAGCCCAGACAGGAGCAGGCCCACACAGGTGCTCACTGTGGCAAAAAGCATGCTCGTCCATACAAACTGCCTCAGATTTCTCACAATGTTTTGGGCACCAGCAGCAGGCACCACAATGAGCACCAACACCAAAAGCGCCCCAATGAGCTTCAGGCTGGCAACAACTACTATTGTCATCAAGGTTACGAATACATATTCCAGAAATACCGGATTCAATCCCCTTGCCTTAGAAAGAACGGGATTGAAGCTGCTCAACATCACTCTGTTATAGGTGGCCATGAAGAGGAATCCTGATGCCACTGCGGCACCCATAAGTGTCAAAAGATCCATGTCGTTGAGGGTTATCAGGCTGCCGAACAATATGGCCTCCACCTGGTGAATATTGAACTGGCTTGTGACAAGAATCATGAGCACAATGCCAATGCCCAGCACCTGTGCCAAAACTACCCCGATTATGGTGTCATTGGAAAGCCTTGACCGATTCTTGATAAATGTCATCAGCAAGGCCACTATAAGACAAAAGCCGTAAAGACCTGCATAAGTGCCATCCACAGGTTCCCCAAATAATAGGCCGATGGCAACCCCGGACATGGCAGCATTGCCAATGGTCTGGGTAAAAAAGGCAAGTTTTTTTGTCACCACCACTGTACCTATAGCGCCAAGGAGAGGGCCGATTAGCAGGGCTGCGAGCAGGCCGCGTATCATGAACGTGTGCTGGAATATAGACGGCATATATCCAGCCTCTGCCCATCCTGCTATGACATGATAAATCCATTCCATTTTTTATATGGCCTTTTCCCTTGGCTGCCTGCTACTGGTTGCCGATGTGAGGCCGAAAAGTTCTGCCACCTTTCCAGGGTCTTTCAACTCATCTGGCCTGCCATCAAAGATCACTGTCCTGTTGATGGCAGTAACATGATCGGCAAGGGCCAGTATACGTTTAATATCATGGCCAACCATCAAAATCGACAGGGTGTATTTTTGCTTCAGCTCCACCAGCAAGCGTTCAAACTGTCTGGTTCCAACCTCATCCATATTGCTTGCAGGCTCATCAAGCAGAAGAAGCTCTGGAACAGGATGCAAGGCCTGCGCAAGCAGGACCCTTCTGAACTCTCCTCCAGAAAGACCTCCCATCATCCTGTCCATGAGATGAGCACATTCTGTAACAGATATTATCTGTTCAACAATGTTCCTTTTGTTTCTTCTCCTTCCAAGAAATAAGGGAAAGTCTTGAAGCATGAGGCTTATGAAATCAAACACGGTTATAGGCACGGAGTGATCGAAATCCAGCAGTTGTGGCACATATCCGATGCGGCCGTCCCCGGCGAACCTGAAACGAATAACCCCTTCGTGGGGCATACCCCCAAGAAGGCTCCTTATGAGTGTAGTCTTTCCAGCTCCATTCGGGCCTATCAGCGCGTGGATGCTCCCACGCTTTACCCAGAGGTTTACATCTTCGAGTATCCTGTTCCTACCCAAGGTTACACCAAGATCCAAGACCTCCAGGATGTTGTCCTGGCTGGTTGGATCGCTATGCGCTCTTGGCATGTTCACCGTGGCTTGAACTTTCTGTAAGGGCCTTGACTATGGTATCGAGGTTTTTCTTCATGCACTTTTCAAAGAAATCCGCACTATAGGGACCATTGGATATATGAGAAAGGCTATATATCCGACAACCTGTCTCCTTGTAGATGATATCGACATATTTTTTCTTGTAGTCGAGCTCGGTGAACAGGATATTGACCTTGGCTCTCTTAATCCTCTTGATGGTATCTTCAAGCTGTCTGGGAGTCGGCTCTATCCCGTGCCGCGGTTGCACAACAGCTGCCACCTCGACACCAAGCTCCTGGAAGAGATAGGCATAGCCGTCATGCACTGTAGCGATTCTCAAATCAGTGGTATCTACATTTTCTAGCTGGTGAAGTGCATTAGCAAGCATCTTCCTCAGCCTCCTGGCATAAGCTCGGCTATTCTTCCTGAAAATCTTTGCATCTTCTGGGCAAAGCCTTCCGAGTTGGCGTGCGATATTTTGTATCTGCTGAATAGAGCCAGTAATAGAGATATAAGTGTGGCTGTTATAGGCCACTTGATTATTTGCTGAATCCTTTTCAAAGGCATACACATGCCTCTGAACTGGTATAAGGGGCAGCCCTTTGCTGGTATCTATGATAACGAGGTCTTTCCTGTTCACTGCCTTTAACATGGGTTTTATGAATTCGTCATGCCCAAGGTTATTCACAACCAAGACATCTATATCGTTTAAGACGGCCATATCCTTTGGGGTTGGTTGATAACTGTGAGGGTCTGTATTTGGAGGAATTATGGGAATGACCTCTGCCCTGTCACCCACTATGTTTTTTACCCAAGAGTAATAAGGATGTAGTGTAACACCTATCTTGAGATGACACCCCTTTTCCTGACCAGCCGTTGCCAACGAAAAAACGCCTGAAAAAAAGAAAACGCATATAAAAAATAAGAAAACCTTAACCTTGTTTTTCATTCTCTTTCTCCTTGCATCTAAACGAGCCTACCAAATATGCAACCAACTACAATGGGCTTCCATCCATAACGAATCGCCTAGGATCTGTTGTTGGAATTGACAATCCATTTCCAGCCCTTGTCAATGAGCTTTTGGGCACCTGGGTAATCCCTTGGAGCTGGATAGATCCATACCTGCCATGTGAACCTCTTTCCTTGATCGGTTTTGTTTTCTACATAAGGCCCTGGCGGCCTGGCGGCACCTCTAAGGTCAATTATTCGTAGCACGAAACTGTCCTTTAATGGATCAAAACCAGCTCTGGCCTTTTTTCCTACGTCCTTGTTTATGCCAAAGTAGTCCACCCATCCTTGACCTGGATACATCTTCCACACATAACCCTTGAGACCTGGTGGCAGAAAATCCTTTGCAAATGGGGGAAGCTCTTCCTCTTCAAGGCGTTTTACAGATGGCCAAGAGCCTTCATCTTGAAAAATGTCCAGAATATCCCCAGCCACACTGCAAAGGGATCGGTACATGATGGGTGCCTGATTTTTTAAGAACAGATCCTTTTGTTGATAAGGCTCAAGATGTGAGGCATCTAAGCCCTTCTTCCTGACTGAATAGAAGCGGCCAGCCATCAAGGCCAGAATAAGTCCTAAAAGGCATGCCAGGGCCACTGCTTCCCGCCTTGCTGACAGAGGACGCACAATCACCACTTTCAGGCCGTTGTCTGACGTGGATCTTCTTTCTGACCCTGTAGTTGCCATTCTATCCGCTCCTGATGAACCAAAAAGTCATTTTTGAATATATCGGCCAAAAAGATTGGATGCCTTGACATTAATTTTTACTACTTTTCAAAATGAACCCATATCACAGCTCCAAGCTCCACGTCCTTATTCACTCCATTGTGTTTCATGGGAGTCTTTGAGGTGGTAAGGGCTGCAAAACCCCACCAGCCAGCCCTGGGAGCTGCATAGGTGAACAGGCCATTTTGATCTGCCTTCAATGTCTGGGTTACCATATATTCATTTGGGGGCTGGAACTTACCGTCTTCATTGTAATATTCGACCTCCACTTCAGCAAAGGGCACAGGCTTTCCATCCACCTTGACTATGCCCTGAAAGACGTTTCCAGCGTACAGGCCGTATGGCCTCGATATGGGAACGATCTCGGCCTTTAGGCCCACTTCGTTATCCCAACCTTCATCAAGGCCAAAGGCCGTTACAACTGTCTTGGTATAGTGGATGATGTACTTGTCTTCTGCTGGTTCCCAGTAGGGCTTTGGCTCCATGTAAAAGATGTATACACCAGGGCGCTTGACTTTATATTCCAAGGTCCAAGCCTTGTGATCCTTTATAGTCACTGGCCTTAGTTTCCCCGTCATGTCCGTCTTTTTACCGTTTGCCATAACACCAAACTTTACCGGCCTTTCAAGAGACATGGGTATGCCCTCCATTGGATGCCAGAAGCGCACATCAAGTGTAATGACACTTTTTTCACCCTGGCAAACCATGGAATCTGACGGAATAATCATTCCAAAATGAGCTGTGGCGCAACTGCAGGCCAAAAGCCAAAAAATTGACGTAAAAATGAATACCTTGAAACTTTTCATACTTGTCCTCCCTTTACTCATTTTTTGTAGCCCAACCGATAGTATTATTTTTTTTATATTTGTAATACTCTACTGGAAGGATATATCAAAAGTGGTGGTTTGCGCAAGTGACTTTTTTTGTCAGCAGAATAATGGGCTGCTTTGCGATAGGGGCAAAAATATCCGCTGGATCCTAGCTGATATTTCTGCAACTACGATCTGAAATAAGACCACGCCTTTGAACAGGGGGGATTTGGGATCGGCCTTGGGCACTCATGTTGCCAGAAGAACCCTCCAAAACATCGGTAAGGGCGTACCTCGAGCGTCTATCTATGAGGAGATGACATATCGCGCATCCTGTTTGGACCTCTATATCCTATTTTTTTGCCATCTATAACTGCATTTTTGGCAACATAGGCATCTTGCTCCTGGAGGTCTGTTGAAGCAAAGCCAGGGTCTACGGATCTGTCATGTGGCCCTTTGCTGCAATCGAGAAAATCAACGCTATTTTGCCACACTATGTTGAAGTCTTTCCTCAAGACTGCGCCATCTTTCTGAAAATCTTCTGGTCCAAGATAATTTATTATCCCACCTGTCTTGTTGTTGGAGATAATATTGCCTTGGATTACTACCTCAAAACCGGCAGGCTGTGGATAACCAATGACTAGCCCTCCAGCCCTCAATCTTCTGCCACTGAAGTTGTTGGAATCTATGGTGTTGTTAACCACAACCACCTTGCTTTTGTTAAATGAAGTGAGACTGATGCCCAGATGGCTATTCTTGGCAATCAGATTACCATCGATCACGATATCCTTGAAGGCAAAGGATTTGATTGTGGAAAGAGGACCTACTACTACGCCATCTGTGTTATTGACTATCTGGTTATGGAAAATCCTGGGAGCTGCCACTTCCCTTACACCAAGACCTATGTGGTTGCCATATATCTGGTTGTCTTCTATCCTGGGTGCCGCCTTGCCCCGACAACCAATGCCCACGACAGAATTCTTATAGACTCTGTTGTCATATATGTGGGCTTGGCTATCCTTTCCATTTCCTATCCCGACCATATTCTCATATATCAAGTTGCCGTGAATCTTGGTTCTACCTGTCTGCGCTGGAGAACCGTGTATGCCAATACCGTGGTGATTCCCTGTGATCTTGTTATTTAGGATCTCTGGAGACGAATCCCATATATTGATTCCGTGGCCCAGGCTGCCTGTACCTCCACCAGTTATGACAAAGCCTTCGACCTTCCCTGCCCTGTCACCAAGGTAAAAGATACTTATGGTATTGCGGTTACCATCTGGAGAGCCTCCGTCTATGACTGGCCAATCCTTGCCTATGAGATTCACACTCTTGTCAATGTTCAAAAGTTCCTGGTAGTGGCCCTTTGCCACCAGTATGTCATCACCTGGTTGAGCTGCATCTATAGCCGCCTGGATGGTTGGATAATCCTCTGGTACCCTCCTGACACCTCCCTGGCTTGCGCCCCTGGTATTTATGTAGATGATAGCTGGCTTGCTATGGGTTTTACCATCACCGACTATTAGCTGAACAGCATAGCCACCATCAGCATCTATCTGAAGCGTGCACTCTTTTTTATCAGCCCCTTGTAATACCGCATTACTTGAAGATGGTTTAAACTTCAAAGACCACTTATATGTAAGTTTATCTTTGTCTGGATCAGTGCTTGCGCTTCCATATAGGGTAATGCTGTCGCCTACTGATACCGAAGAAATCACATCGCTGATAACTGCCTTGGGGGCTCTATTGGACAAAATGGTGATCTTTACCCTTTTGGGTTTACTGGAAGCACCCCATCTGTCCCTAACAACCAATTGGACAATGTAGGTTCCTGGCCTCTTTGCCAAAAAAGATGCCTTCTTTCTGTCCTGTCCAGACAACTTGGCAGACCCACTAGAAGGAGATGACACAAGAGACCATTTGTAGGTCAGTCCGTCTCCGTCTGGATCAAAGCTGCCACTTCCATCCAAAATAGCCCTTTTACCTGGAGGCAAGAGCAGATCCTTTCCTGGATCAGCCTTGGGAGCGTGGTTGACTCCTCTCTTTTCTGGAATGACATAGGGACCTCCATAAGCCCCGATGTCGTTAACCTTGGTGCCCAAAGAGGGAGGGAAATGGATATCGTTGAATTTTGCCTTCTTGTCTCCAGCATCAATAGCTGGTGAGCCGGCCATTAAGTGGTAATCATGGTGTCTTGCATCCTTGAACAGGGGATCTGCAATGATATTCTTTGACTTCTTATAGCTCTGTTCATCTTCATATCCACCAAACTGGGGCCTGACACACCAGAGAAAGTCTGGATTGCAAGCACCAACGCCTCCATTTGCATAAAAGAGGTTGTTGGCATAACCCTTGCCCGAGGTCCTTACACCTGCATCCTCATTTCTGACAAAGATATTGTTCCTGACGTCAGCAACGGCTGACGGATCTTCCATAAAAAAACCAGACTGACCATTGCCTACCACTGTATTGTTATGTATGGCCAGGGGAGAGAAACGCCCCCTTATGCCAGACTTTTTGTTGTCGAAAATTATATTGTTATAGATAGAACCTGTTGCTCCATGGGCATTTATGCCTGAACGATGGTTTTCATAAATCTTGTTGTTTTTCACCATCAGGATGGATACAGGCGGTTTACCACTGCTTACGCCTGAATACTTGTTTCCATGGATAATATTTCCAATTATCTGCAAATTGGAGCCCTTTTCAGCAAAGATACCAGCCTGTGCATTTCCAAAGATCTTGTTGTGTTCGATCCTGGCCCTGCTCGCACTGCAAAACACCCCTGAGGGTTCATTATCCCTGATAATGTTACTGATTATCCTAGGGGAGGTCTTGTCGCAATATATACCTGAACCAAGAGACTCGTCTCCCTTTACCAGCAGGGAGCCATGAATAATGGTAAAACCTTCCACTATGGCGTTGTCGGCACCTATGATGACAGGTCCTTTTTCCTTTATACCATCTATCACTGTCTCAAACGTGCGGGGATCTCTTTTTGAAAAGCCCTTATTCCACCCACCTTGTAGAATAACGCCCTTTTTCAGGGTTATGTGTTCGAAATAGGTCCCCTGGGCGACCAGTATTTTGTCTCCAGGTGATGAGGCGCGCACTGCTTCCCTGATAGATTTGAATTGGGTAGGCACCTTTCTTACAGTCGAAAAGGCGCTTTGTGCCATAAAAAATATAGAAAGGCACAAAAATGGTGTAACAAAAAGGAAAGGCTTTTTATTCATCTTGGCATCCTATGATAATGAGGTATTTGGGAATCATCTATGGGGTTTGGGCCACCATAAGCACCCATATCGTTGTAAGAACCGTCCCTATCCGTATAGAAAGGGTCGTTGCTGCCCTTGTCTATACATGGAGAGTTGGGCTTGAGGTGGAAATCACCAAGCGCTTGGTCCACAAACATGGGGTCTACGGAGATATTGCCGTTGATACCTTTGTATATGGATTCTTGAAGGTCTGAATACGAAGGCCTTTCAGCAGGTCCATTGGCACGAAGTTCAAGGCCGCCTTTACTGTTTTCCCAAAAGATCAGGTTGGTCAAACGCACAGAACCTTTTTCAACCAGGATGGCTCCGCCTGCATGGGCCTTGTTGGCCACCATGGTATTATTGTCGATAATGGATGCCGCCCTGTCGCACGAAATGGCTCCACCGAAAACTGCCTCGTTTTTCCAAAAGATGTTGTTCGTAATCTTAGAGGAGCCTCTGTTGCATCCGATGGCTCCCCCTGAGTTTCCGGCACGATTGAGATGGAAACGGTTCCTAGAGATTACCCCCCGTGCATGATCTGTAAATATGGCCCCGCCTGAAACCTTTGCCTTGTTGGAGAGAAACAGATTCTCTATGATTTGAGGCATCGACTGGGTATCACAATAGACGCCTGCTCCAAATGTAGCTCTGTTCCCCACAATTATGTTGTGCCTGATAACCGGGGCAGACCCTGCCGCACAAAAGATGGCACCACCCATGACTCCATTTTCCAGATCTCCCTGCATAGTGATAGTAAACCCATCTATTACGACCTTGCTATCCTCACCTATGGTTATTGCTGGGGCATCTCCCCGGCCCACGATTACAGTATTTACCGGGCCGTCGACGCTCTTGATATTGAGGACAATTTTTTCCGGTATAACTATATTTTTGAAAAACAAGGTATAATTGCCAGAAGACACCATGATGGTATCACCCGAATTGGCACGGTTTATTGCATCCTGGATAGAGGGATATTCGCCTGGGACCTTGAGCACTGAAGCATCTACAGCTCCAATCTCCAGGATTATACACAAAAAGACAAAAAAATAGACGGTTAAAGGTTTGTGTGCAGAATGAAGGCTTTGGTTAAAAACAGGTAAAGGCATCAGTCTTTTTTCCAGCTTATGAGATCTATGCCCACAGTAACGTTGTCGTATATATGATTTCTTTGCACCTTTGCAGAAGACACATCGAGAAGCCTGATGCCTGAAGTAATGTTGCCATGAATCTCATTATCTTCAATGTCTGCATTACCAACGTCCCATAGGCTTATACCAGCCTTTCTATTTCCGAATATATCATTGAATCTCAAGGTTACATGAGAAGTCTTTACTGTACGGACACCCGACTCCAAGTTACGGTATATGCGATTATATTCAATACAGACCTTGTTTTTGGCACCTGGCGTACCCACTCCACGTATATTTATGCCTGCCATGTCGTTTTCGTAAAGCTGGTTGTTCTGGATGGTAAGAGGCTGCCTGTTACTGTCGAGGCTCAAAATCCCAATACCAACCCCATTGTGATAACAGAGATTGTTTTGGATAGTTGGCCTGGCTTTTTCCCTGACTCCTATTCCTGGGGCAAAATGCTGCTTTTCTTCAGCTCTTGGAAACCTGTTCTCGAATATCTCATTTCCTTCTATGATGGCCGCCGAATTGCTGCCATTGGCTATGCCAGGGCCGTAGTTGTCATAAATGACATTGTTACTTATCACAGGCTTGGCTTCTGTCTCAAGGGGGGGCCCCATTCCAATACCAAGCCCTGTGGACAATATCCCGCCCCAGCTCTTGTTCCCTCTGAATATGTTATTTACCACAACTGGGGAACATGCCCTTATCTCCATTATGAATAGATTTATACTCGAGGCATATTTGGGCATATTTTGAAAGGTGAAGCCATCTACTGTCATGGGCTCTGTGGTCTCGGTGGGGAAACTGATGAGATAGCCTGGTTCTTCGATATCACTGCCATCAATAATGGTACGCAGAGTCCTTCTCAGAACAGGCTTGTGCCCTGGCCCTTCAACAAGCTCATCACCTCCATCACCAGAAAAGCTTATGAGACTGACCCCTTCCTTCATCTTTATTCTTTCGTAATAGGTGCCTGGTTTCACTATTACAGTGTCCCCTGATTCAGCAACCTCAAGTGCATCTGATATGGTGGGATAATCATCAGGGACAAAAAGCTCAGCGCCATAAGTAGACTGAATCCATGCCGAGATGGACAGAGAAATCATAACAAATATGAATACAATCTGCCTGACAGCATATACAATTGGCCCAAAAAGAGTGGGGAGCTGGCACCAAAACTGTCTACAAGATGCATTTTGTCGCATAGATGAACTCTTATTAGGTGTTGCTGCAATAGCTGGTAATGGACAAAGAATATAACATAAGAATACGCCTTCGCCACTTGTGGTGAAAAGATGGCAATGAACAATACCTCTTTTTTACTAAATCCATCATTATAGAAAACATTGGCTCAAAGCTCTGGGGCCTGAATACGTTTAAGATATTTTTCAAAGTATTCCACTGTATTCTTGAGCCCAGTTTCAAGAGGTGTTGTGGGCTGCCACCCCAGGAGCTTACGCGCTAGCGAGATGTCGGGCCTTCTACGTCTCGGGTCATCTGACGGCAGTGGCTCAAAAAGGAGCTTTGAATCAGAGCCAGTCACCTCTATTATCTTTTTTGCAAGTTCCAAAATGGTCAGCTCTTCAGGATTTCCTATGTTAAGAGGCCCTGTTATGGAATCATCAGAGGCCATGAAACGCACGATTACATCTACAAGATCCTCCACATAACAAAAGGCCCTTGTTTGACTTCCATCTCCGTAAATGGTGATGGGCCTTGACAACAGTGCCTGAACGATAAAATTGGAGATCACTCTGCCATCGTCAGGGTGCATTCGTGGGCCGTATGTATTGAAGATACGCGCTACCTTTATTTTGACACCATGCTGTCTGTGATAATCAAAAAATAGGGTTTCAGCACATCTTTTCCCTTCGTCATAGCAGGATCTCTTGCCTATAGGATTAACGTTTCCCCAGTAGCTTTCAGGTTGGGGATGTATCTCAGGGTCTCCATACACTTCTGATGTAGAGGCCTGAAAAATCTTCGCCCCTATGCGCTTGGCAAGGCCAAGCATGTTGATGGCACCATGAACAGAAGTCTTGGTTGTTTGAACTGGATCATGCTGATAATGAACAGGGGAAGCCGGACAAGCAAGATTATAGATCTCATCTACTTCCACATATAATGGGAAGGTGATGTCGTGTCGCATCACCTCAAAAAAAGGATTGTCCAGCAGGTGGACGATATTCTCCCTGCTGCCAGTGTAGAAATTATCGACGCATAGCACCTCATGGCCATCGTCCAAGAGCCTTTGGCAAAGATGGGAACCGATAAAGCCCGCTCCACCTGTCACCAAAATGCTCTTTCTTCCTGTGATCTTTCTCTTTCCTGAACGCATCTTCACCGCCTGATCAATAATTCCACATGTTTCCACAAGATTTCAACGCCTTTAAAGTACCTCCAACAGCGCACTTGCGTCTCTTAACGACTGCTGGAACCCCTGCCGCCAATGCATGGGGAGGAATATTCCGCGTCACTACAGATCCTGCCCCAATGACAGAACCCTCGCCGATGGTCACCCCCTTTAAGATGACAGAGTTAAGTCCTATCCACACGTTATCTCCGATCTTAATAGGGGCGGTGTTTGCACCTCGTCCCACACAATGACAGTCACTATCCCATATGGTCACATTTTCGGATATGGCAACGTTATGGCCTATTTCAATACGTTTGAAACAGGAAAGCCGCAGGTTATTGTTTATGTATCCACTTCCAAGTAACAGGGTGGCGTTCTGGTTCACCCAGATGGAATGGCCAGAATAGATCTTAAATTTTCCCTTAATATGGACCGTGCTATCGGCCCTTAATACCATTTGCGACGGCATGTATCTTCCAAGCTCCCATTGCAATCCCAGGAACAATGTCCCTTCACCCTTGATCCTGCCACCCTTTTCGGCCCTTATCCAGGTATTTCTGAATGGAATGACATTAATCGTCCTAAAGTGCCAGAGGCAATAAAGGAGACTGCAAATATTAATCTTCTGGAGATATTTGGTTTTTGACAACATTGGTATCATTACCATATGCTGGCCCTGTCTGCTTGCAGGCCAGACCAATTTGAGGATAGTTACGCGCTACCAATGCAAACATGTATCCTATGAATGCAATGAGCAACACGTCATAGGGCAATCTGAATCGGATCCTTGGCAAAAAGAGCGCATGAAAAAGGGCACTAACTATATATAATGACAACAACATCCATTCCAGACTCGCCATTGGATATTTCTTTATGTAAAGAAGCCTTATGACAAGGCACATGAGCAGAGGATAATAGGTTATGAACATGAGGATACTTCGCCACGTATTGAATTCCTTTGTGACGCACAGGTTGTTCCTGAAATTGAAATATTCTATGAGCTTTTCCAGATAAAGCTTGATGGCCTGCAATGGATGGCCAGTCCAGAATTCAATGGTTCGACGGATATAATAGCTGTTCTGATCAGGCTCAGGCAGTCTCGAAGCCTCTTTATAACAGTCGTCATTAACATAATTGTACCATGCTGACAGCGTGGTATGGGGATTGTTTCCTATATACAAGGTATCGCCTCCATGGGTTGTCAGCGGGATGAACCTATGAAATGCTGTATAATTTCTGAATGTCCATAACGAAATACACAAAAGGGCAACAAGGAGGCTTACAGACAGCTTCTTTATGACATCAATTTTTCGTCCTGCATTGAAGAAGAGCCAAAGAGCAACAACTGGAGGCACAAAGACCCCTGTGCCATGAATCAGGATGATAAGTGCCGATAAGGCCCCAAAACAAAGGGCACTTATAAAGCCGAAACGGGAAACGGCAACCCTAACTATGAGCAGTAGACACAACGTGAACAGTGTTTGAGGATAAAAGGTCCCTGCGGTGTAGAAGAGTACTCCATAGGCCAAGAGCAAAACAGAGGCTATCATGGTGCCATTTTCAGCCTTTTCATGTCGTAGGATTGAACGGATTACCACCAAACAAAGGGCTAGATAGATAAAATTTAGATAGCGGATAGCTGGTATTGAAAGGCCTGCCTTGAAAAAAACCGCAAGGACAAGGGGATAGATTGGCGGGAGAAAGGCAGTAGGCTTTAAGCCGTCAAAGGAATAACCATTTCCCAAGGCAATATTTTTGGCAATGGACAGATAGAGCCTTTCGTCAGGGAACCTGAGCGTATTGCCAAGGTACAGTGAATAGACTAATCCTCCAGTTAGAAATAAAAGGATTACCAATAGATAAATCCGGTTGCCGTACCTTTCAGAACACCCGATGAGCTGTTTGATAATAGTTGAAAAATACATTGGAATATCAATTTGCTAATTTTATCACAATGTTAGGCCGACCATAACGATATATTCAGAAGACGATTCCATCAAAACATCTTCTGTTACAAAAGATCCCGAGGCCTATACGACCGCTTCCTTTTGATTATCAAGTTAAAGGTTAAAAATTGGCTCGAAAAATCCCAAGAAGAACAGTAGGGTAACTCTAAAAATTGCCTTTTACCCTATGGCCTTGTGGCATTTAAGAAATAATACACGAAAAATAAAAAGATTTGCAGTAATTATAACTTATGCACCTCGCCCTCGAGTAAGTCCCAATCTTTGAAGCACCCTTAATGTAACCTGCAAAGCCCAAGCATCAAAAAGATAGTATCAACTTGGGCTTCAAAGGCTTCAGGCCGGACAGGAATCGTTATTTGTCTTCTTGATCCCCTTTGGTTAGGCTCGAATGAATATCAAAGCCAAAGTTATTGGTCCAGTTATAAAAATCCAACCATTGGGTACATTGCCAGCTATCGCTCCAGCAAAAAGGAGTCGGATCCTCGGCGACATAGTCGTTGTAATCGAAATGGCTTGCCACCTCTGGTAAAGAGGGGTTTCTGGTCTTCAAAATGAGTCTCTGTCCAGGACCAGCCTTGATATTGTTGTGCTCCACAAAACAATTGGAGGCATTGGCCCTCACAGGGAACATTACTATCTGTGCACAATCCCAGACAGACACTCCATTGTTTTGTATGGTGTTGAATTGTAACCTGTGTCCTGCATCAGTAACGACAACCCCTCCATTGGAGTTATTCTCAATGATGTTATGTTCCACTATAGTGGGACCTGAACCAGAATCTATCATAATGCCTGCGCTTCTAAGCTGCTGAGAACCGCAATCTCTTATCGTGTTCGCCCTGAAGATATTGCCTGCTCCTGTATTTAACGTATATATTCCTGCTGCATCATAGGTGTAAAGGTTTACTCGCTCTATTGTATTTTCCTCTACCACGTTATTCTGAATCAACTGGGCCTGTTTGGGAAAATCGGTAGCCAGGCTGATCCCAGCCGAACCTATATCGTGCACATGGTTTCTTGCAATGAGATTGTTCCAGGATCTGGACCATGCAGAGGACGGATGACCAAAGGAATAGACGACTATGGCATTACCGAGCACCCTTTCAACCGTGCTGTCCAAAAGGGAACAGTTTGATGAATTGAAAAGTAGAATGCCAGACTTGTGCCCTCCAGATCCTATGCCAGACACAGAGATGTTCTCAAGTGTGACATTTCTGCAGTTATAGATCATCACACCGGTTTCGTTAAAACCCCTGACAGCAATATCCTTCACTGTGACAAAAGAGCTGCCTGATACGCGTATTCCGTAATTTTGAAGGCCTATCTTGATATCGATCTGGGCTGGAGGCACATCTGAATAAAGATATACAGCCTTGTCTACCGGGTTCCAGTACCAATGTCCAGGCTCTGTAAGGGAACTTAAATCCTTGACGGTTTCTGGCTTACCCAGGGTAAAAGGCCATTGCCTTTCACGGCCATTTTCCACCTGTCTGACGTAAATCTGCTTATCTGGCTCTATTTTGAAAAAGGTTATGCCTGATACCAGGCTGCCGCCTCTTGAGGTCACCCAGAAGTTGCGATAGAGCCCATCGAGCTGAAGAAGCACCGCACCTGGCCTCAAGGCTGGCGGAACGGAATTAAACCGCAGTGTGGTAATGGATGGCTTTGCCTCACCATTGTAAAAAAGGATATTGGGATCATTGAGTCCTGGTCCTTGTACTGTCTTGTAGATATTATTCCTTACCAAGGCCCAATTGAAACGAAATGGAGGACCATAAGTTCCATCGAAAATAGGCATGGGCTCATTTTCGTCTCCAAAATCCCCTATCACTATAGGCTTATTCTCAACACCAGAACCGGAAATGGTCAAACCTCCGTACCATACCTGGCCCCTTTTGAACAGAACCTGGTCGCCAGGCTGGAAAGTCCTGCTGCTCACCTTTTTGAGAGTCTTCCAGGCATTCGAGGGTGAGGTACCAGAAAAATTGTCATTTCCCGTGACCGCATCCACATAGTAGGTTTGAGCCTGAAGCCTTCCTGACATCAGGAACATGGAGAAGAAGAGGCATAACAGCACGACTAAAAAAAATGTCTTGTTTTTCATCCTTAAGCTACTCATGAGTTCCCTCCCTTGTAGTTGGCGAGGATCTTTCCTAAATACTGGTGACGGGAATAATGCGGCCCCAATCATCGTGGTCATGCCGTGCCGCCTTTCCCTCCAAATTCATTTACCCAGCCTGATACATTTATCGACTGTTTTTCATGGGTTGATTAAAATTCTAATTCTTTTTTGATTATAAACTGTTAAGTAGAAAAATGGTAATACTTTTTATTAGTTAAGTACAAGAAATTGAAATCCTATATCCACTTTATCTTCCAAAGTCCTAGCCAGACCATCCTGAGCAGCATAAGTCCATGCCGGAAGCGGCTGATATTGGTTGTACCATAGGCTCTTTCCCTGTAACGAATTGGAATCTCGACAATCTTAAGGCCAAGTTTTACTGCGCCAAAAAGAAGGTCAAAATCGCCAAAGGGATCTATTCGTCCAAAATAGGCCCGTTCCTTTTTTATCTTTTCGTAGTCTTCCCTCCACAGGACCTTGGTGCCACATAAGGTATCCCTTATTCTCTGTTCAAACAGGTAGGTAAAAGCCCTGCTGAAAAACTTGTTGCCCAAAAGGTTGAGAAACCTCATGGCCTCTCTCTCCATCTGGTACACCAGTCTTGAGCCGTTAATGAATTCTCCCTTTCCCTCTGCTATGGCACGGAAGAATTTGGGAAGGTCTTCAGGTGGAACAGTGAGGTCTGCATCAAGTATCATGAGCACGTCTCCCTTGGCTGCAGCAAAACCCTTTCGCACCGCATCCCCCTTCCCTGTTCCATCCTGTTTGAGCACCTTTATGTCCAAATGTCGGTATCTCTGCCTTATGCGCATACATTCTTCATAAGTGCCATCAGTAGAGCCACCTTCTACAAAGATTATCTCAGTATGCTTACCAAGCCTCGGCGTTCTTTGTACTGCAGGCTCTATGTTGCCCTTTTCATTACGGCATGGCACCACAATAGAACAGGTGACTTCTTCTGGCTCTTTTCTCAAACGGCTAGGTCTGGCAATAAGAAACTCATTTAAGGCAAGCTTCCAAAAAAAGGGCATGTTTGCCACTATCCTATTAAAAAAGGCTGAAATCAGCGGGACATAGAACGGGATCAAGGTCCTGTAGCCTTTTCTGATCACCTCGAAGTCCTCGAGATATAACAGGTTGGCCAGGTCCTCCAGGGGAAGCCAGTGTTGTAAGGCCTGGGGCATACATATCCCTAAGGCCTCAGCCGTCTTTATCACAGGCACCCAAAAATAATTGTAATAACCGATTATCACCCTGGTCTTGGGTGTACATACATGGTGTATCTGACGAAAGGCCTTTTGTATATCCTCCACATGGCCAATGGTTTCAAATATAACGACATAATCAAACTTTTCCCTGATTTGCAGATCTTCCAGGTCATCGACCCTGAACTCGAGATGAGGGTACTTCCTCTTGGCCTCCTGAATCATTCCAGGGCTTATATCAACACCAACTCCCCTACCTGGTCTGAGGGCATTCAACAGATCCCCTGTAGCACAGCCTATTTCCAATACGGATGAACCTTCGGGCACAACAAACCGGAGATATCTTTCTATCTCACTGTGATAATAACGTCCTGTCTTACGCCACTTAGAACGCTTGGAGGCAAGTGAGTCAAAATGGCTAATTATCTTTTCTTTCCTTGATATGTTCTTCTGCTGCGCAAAAACCATTGTCGTCTCTCATTGATGGGGAAAATATTCATCAAAAACTTTTTCCAAAGATTTCGATCCATACGTCCCTAAGTCAGGAAAATTTATCAAGCAAGAATCAGGCCTGAATCTGGCGAAAAACACAAACAGTTTCAAGCTGGCTGGGCTGTCTTCCTAATACGCCTGAATTCCACCTGTTCAAAAAAGGAGTTTTGCGGAAAAATTCCAGGAGATAAAAGATTCAAGGTCTTCCTTGAGTAACCTACTGCACGCCACAAGAGGGCACGCCGGTCCATTTCGCCGGCTTCGTCACCCTTGGCCTTATGGTAGAAAAACATAGGCAGATTGATGACGAGTGCCTGGCCGATCCTGGCTATACAGGCAATGCAGGTCTTTAGCCCCCCCCAGCGCTTCCAGTCGGTATAGGCAAAAGCGCAACCCCATTGCAAGCTATACCACTTGATGTGCCCTGGAGTAAATCTGGCTGGATCGATAATGTGCCTTGCAACCGCTCCCCTTGCCCAACCCATGGGTACACCGAGGGCTATTGCTCGCAATAGGAAATCCCTATCGCAACCGCCTGTCAGCATGTTTTCATCAAAATCTCCCACGAGTTCGAAAACGCTGCGATGAACCATTCGGTTCCCTCCTGATGGAAATGGAGGAGTCTGCTTATAAGCTTGCGGGTCTCTAATATCGGGGCTTTCCCCAAAGATATCCCTGCAGACTGGACCTATCCTAGCAAGTATCTCTTCGGGGAGATCCAGAACTATAGGGCCACCTACCATCTTTGCATTCTGTTGCCCTGCAGCCTGGAGCAACTGGCTCAACCAAGAGGCATGGGTGATCTGATCATCATCAAAAAAGGCGAGCCATTCCCCTGTGAACTCCCTAACTGCCACATTCAAGGCATGGGTATAACCTTCACCCTCCTGCCAAATGTATCGCAACCTGCCATGGAATTTATCCTGTGCATCCTTGATGACAGCTCTGGTGCGATCGGTAGACCCATCGTCTATAACAAGAATTTCATAGTTGAACTTGCCTTTGGTATCCTGGCTTGTCATACATTCCAGGGTCTTTTGAAGTAGCTTGGCTCTGTTATAGGTGGGAATGGCAATGGTTGCTAAGATATCCGCCATCAGCAATACGATTTGGATCCGTCAGCCGGCAGAACAGCCAAATGAGATAACAATACGAGGACAACAAAGGTCATAAAAGTTGGCCTTATAAATAGATTGGCCTCAAGAAACAGGTTGTAGCAAAGCCATATCAAAACAGCAACCGTGAATACGTAAGGCACACTGTTCCTTGCCAGCGAAAACGCCCTTAGCAAGGCGGTGGAAAACAATCCCACCATGGATGCGAGCCCTATGAAACCAAGGCCCATCAATGCATCTATATAGCCTGAATGGATGGAGCTTGGGGTCCAACCAACATTCTGGGATATCTCCACATAGTGTTTGGGGCTAATAAAGGTATTGAATCCATAGCCAAGAATGGGTCTCTTGGCAGCCCACCTAAAACACTCTTGCCATAGGGGTAATCTGCCAGTAAGGGTGCCTATACTTTCCCTTGCGCTTTCGCCCCTGCCAAGGGTAGTTGCTGCCTCACCATATTCAAAGATCTTCTCACCGAGGCAGAGATAACCCGTGCACAACATCATTACCACTAGCAAAAATGCCCCTACCCTGGTCCTCGCCGAGGATACCATGAACCAAAAAAGACAAAGAGCCGCCAGTGTGGATGCCACAGCCATCCTGCTCTTGGTTAGCAAAAGCAAACAGAGTGCAGCCAGGGTCATTAAAAAAAAGAAAATTTTCTTCCAGTTGCAAGAGGAAACAGACGCAAGATAATAGGCCGAAAGGGTAAACATGCCACAGTTCCAACCCATCATGACCGTGTGAAACAGACCGGAAAACCGCCACGATTCATTGAAGGGTTCGAAGGTATGAAGCCTGATCTCATTGGCAAATGCGAGACCTGCCGTAATTCCACACACATAGAAGGCAATCAATGCGATGTCCTTAATGGAGTACCGAGAGGCAGTAGCAATAGCCGCTGCCCATAGTATGAGAAAGGTTGCCGCCCTGCGGATGGTGAACAACTTATCGATGGACCAAAGAAGACTCAAGACCACCCAACAAAGATAAAATACCAGGACCCAGCCCATTGGGCTGTTTATACGAAATCTATTTCGGGTAACAGACAAAAGGACGAGCCCGTAGATACCAAGGAGGACAAGCCCCACACGCCTGCCCATATTCCCCCGCTCCATCCTGGAAATGGCCTCGTTTACCTGAATGATGTTCTTTTTGTATTCAACATCTGACGGCCAGTTGGGGTTGTATGGAGTGGTAAGGCTGAAGATCAACAATAGAAACGGGATGACGAGCCAGAGTTCCTTGCACGAACCGTTCCTTTGTGTCTTATCCATCTGCTCTGGCCTTCCCCATGGATCTGAAGAAACAAAAATTGATTACAGTAGCGGTTATCGATATCCCCAGGAGCAGACCAATGGCCACTCCAAAGGGACCGAATTTTTTCACAAGCAAAATACCACACGAAAGTGTTATTATCAACGGCACTACATTGGCCATAAAATAGAGACGCACCTTTTCCAATGTGAGGATTGCAAAAGACAAAGGGAATATGGCTGCCATCACCAATATATTTATGCCCAAGATCCTGACAATTGCCCCATAGCCTCCATATTTCTCACCGTAAAAAAGCCTTATCAGCTCTCCTCCTCCTAGCATCAGGATAAGTACCAGGGGAAGCACAAGAAGCACATAGATAAGGCTGTATTTCAGGACTCTTAGCCTCAATGTAACCAAGCCATGATCAACATACGACCTTACAATCTTTGGCCCCATATAATTCTGGACTCCAAGCATCAAGGGATTTGCCAGCGAGGCAACCCCCCAGCATGCAGCCCAAATTCCTGTGGCACCAGCTCCATGAAAATAGGCAAGTATCCAGGGATATGCTGTCATACTGAGCGCCCAGAGTATGCTACTGCCAAGAGTCCAGCTGCCAAACGACCAATTTCTCCGCCAATCCTCAAATATGCGGTTAAGAGAAATCTTGTAAAGGCCCCGGTATATAAATAGCCACCCCAAAGAGGCCAGGCAACAGGCAAGGCCCAGCACATAAAAGGCTATGGCCGCAGACATGAGCCCTGAAAAGGCTAGCCAGCTAAGACCAGACAGTTGAATCACTGAAACCACACTGTCCAAGATAAAGGCGCTTTTAATAAAAAGATTGGCAAAACAAAGACGCCTGATGAACTCTTTGAGCATTATAAAAGATATGGCAAGGATTAAGGCCTCAAGTACAGGCCTAATGGAAACATTGCTCAAGAAGCCTTCAGGCAAAACATGGCTCCCCAGAATGAGTATCAATACAACCAGGAGACAGAAGGATAACTGCTGGACTAGTGTACTGCCTGTATATTCGGAAAGCTCTTCTGCCCTGAACTTCTGACTGAGGACTGTATAAGGTGAAGACAAGAACGAGGTCTGTAAGTCTACAACCAAAAGAACTATGTTGAAACACAACAGATAAAGGCCAAAGTCTTCTTTGGAACAGGCCCTGCCAATTATCACCCCGGTAAAAAAGTTAGTGATGCTTGCAACTAGTTGATCTGCCAGGGATATTGTCCCGTTTTTCCCAAAAGACCTGACCTGTTCCCATCCATAGAGGCACAAACTCCACGTATTTTCAAGAAGGGCTGGCTTCATGGCCTTTATATCTTTCCTAACCCTGCCATTTCCCCTGTTCAGCCCCTTCTCCTCCTAAACACCCCTGCACTGAAATGGACGAAACGGGAGATGACTCTCTTTACAGACGGAAACGCATCAGCTGCATATCTTATTGTCTTGGCTGCGATGTGAGGCATGGGCTCATATCCGCGAAACACCTTCCAATAGAACAATATGAACTCCTTCTTCACCTGCCAAGGGCTGAAGCCTGGCAGGTTTAAGAATGTGGAAGTCCTTTCGAATAGGCTTTCCTTCACCTTTTCGTTGATAAGATTTTGTGCAAGACATAATTCATGGAGCTTGGTTCCTGGATAGGGATAAAAGATACTGACTGACACTCCAAACGTTGGCCTGCATGCCCGAGTGATACGTATAGTTTCTTGAAAATCCTCTAATGTTTCGCCAGGTAAGCCAATAAGGATATTTACCGTATACCTAATACCATATCGTCTCGCCATGCGACAAAATTCTACAAGGTCCTCGTTCTTGTAGTTGGGCCTGTTCAAGATCTCTCGCCTTATCCTTTCAGAGCCAGACTCGAGACCAATCCTGAAAAAGTCCACATTGGCCTTGCGAAAGGCGCTAAGGAGTTTTGTATTATTCCTGATCCTTGGATTCAGGGCTAGATTGGTTCCAAATTTAAGGGGCCTTTTCAGGCCTGCATTGAACTGGGCCAGGCATTCCAACAACTCGTAACTGTATTTTAAGTTGGCTCCTATGGTTTCTGTTTCCAGGAACACGGTCTCCACAAAGGGGTCCGACTCCATAAGCAGTTTGATCTCTTCCATGATATTTTCGGGAGATCTGAACCTGACATACTTGCCTGTGGTTATTCTGGCTAAAGCGTGGTTGGAACAATATGTACACCTGTTGGGGCAACCTCTGCCTGCTAAGACCGTATATATCATGCCCTTTTTATTTGAAATAAAAGGGTCCCACATCTTTCTGTCTATAAATGGGAGATTATCCAGATCTGTCCTGAATGGACGAAGTGGGTTTCTTTCCACCGCACCATTTTTCCGGTTCCGTATCCACAGATTTGGGATACCCGCTGGATACATGCCTGAAGCAAGCTGGCCAGCCAGTTCATGTACTGCTTCTTCACCTTCTCCAATACATACTGCATCAACAAACTCCAAGGCCATACTCTCTTCTGGATTGAGCGTGGCGTGAACCCCTCCAAGGAGGATAAAGACCGAGGATGAAATGCTTCGTATTGTAGCTCCAGCCTTTTTTATGAGCGGCATCTGGCTGGAAACCGAGGTCAAACATACCAGTTCAGGGGAGAAGTCATCAAATATTGCCCTAAATCTTTTTTTTAGATCAGTGGTTGGGGTTATTACGGCGAGCTTGACATCATGGCCGGCTTCCTTGAGGACTGTGGCAATAAAGGAGATGCCAAAAGGTATGTCACCAGGGCTATACAGTTCCCTTTTCAGGGAATAGGTGGAAAGAGAATATATGCACAAAATATTCATGTGGCATTATCTGATTCGCTGTCAATAGGCAGAAACCTGTCTTCTCTGCCTTTGATATCCATTGGAAGCAAATTGGTCAGTATGAAATTGGCGATCTTCTGGGCTATGGCCTTGTGGACTGCTGCTGAAGGGTGAGCATCAAATGGGCTTGCCATAAATTGGCCCATGGAGAACTCGTCTTTTAGCAAAGAGGTATCCAAGACAACGATGTTGTCATGTTTGAGCTGTTTCTTGAACCTCCTTGAAAATTCTCGATCCAGGGAAGGAAGAAGGACAACCGCATATTTTATATGATTTTTTTTGGCTGTCTCCACAAAAATCTTTACATATTTATAAGAAGCAGGGACTTCATCGTAGGAGCCACAGCGTCTATTTTGGGGATTTCCTTCCCGGATATATTGGTTATAAAGATCTCGTAAAAGATAGAGGAGATGTATGTGTCTCAGCACGTTTCGAACTTCGGAATCCCTGCTGAACGGACTGCCTGGATGGGTATGTATGGTATAGCCCCATTTGTCAACGATTCCTGTACGCCCAAGGTCAAAATCGTGGGGAATAACTGCCATAATTACAATGTCTGGCTGTATGCCCAACATCTTCTCTTTGAGGGTTGCAGCCATTTCCTTTACACTGTAGGCGGATACGCCGAAATTGAACACCTTTACCTTTATGCCTGGTAACTTCTGGGACAATATCCTCTGAAGTCTTTCAGGATAAGTATCCTTGGTGTCTTTAACTCCTTCACCAAAGGTTACAGAATCACCTGCGATGGCAATCCTCAACTCCCCAGGCTCTTTGACACCATACTTTTCACAAGATTTAGAAGACCTCAGGCCGAGGCTGTCTGTATTTATGAGAGCCAACCCCCTGGCCTTTGCGCTCTTGAGGCATGGTTTGTGGACATATGGAATCTCCTTGGAGCCAGGAAACGGCTGATAGATCGGGTCGTATATATACCTATCCGAATAGCCCCAAAGGCGCACGAACAATTCAAGCAGCAGAAAGCAGGCCAAAAAGATGTAGACCATGTAAAGGGTCCTTTTAAGAATTCGCATCGCTTAAGCCTCTGCCATTGCCACTTGACCCAGTAACCCATTCATGCTCGTTTTGCCTTGGAATGCAATGAAGGCGTTTTCTTGCAAGTTCTCAAAGTCATCTCCACTGCTCAAAACAAGGTATAGATAAAAGGCGCAATAACAGACCCCTCGGTCAAAAACAGGAGGGCGCCTAAAAGGATCAAAGTGACGATTATCGGACCAAGCCACCACTTCTTACGGGCCCTGAGAAACGCCCATAATTCTACCAATGAGGAAACCCTAGACATCTTCACCCCCAGTTCAACCTCTAAAACTGCCTTTCAAGCCCTTCTGCATCTTCTTCTCCGTACTCGCGCCTCTTCCAATAACTTTTAACCGATTGCTCAGGCTTGATGGAGAGAAACTCCTTGCCAAAAATCTTGGCCATTATACCAACAGGGGCTACTGCCAGAAAGAAAAACAAAATGAGGATCACGGTAGTGGATATCCTTCCAAGCATCTCTGCAAACTTCATCCAGCCCTTGTATATGCCAGAAAGCAAGCTCGGCTTAAATAGCCCCAGTAGCAAAAATGACAAGGAAAACGGCAGAATAAATGGCCAAATCGTACAGCCCCTTAGAGAAACGATCGTCCCCAAAAGCGCAAGAGCTGCCGCCATGAGCATACCGAATTTCCTGAGTTCACCGTGATCCATTGGTCTAAGAGAGTCTTTCATCTACACCACTTTGTCCCTTTGACTCCTTTATTTTTTCTTTGGAAATAAGAAAATTTCCCAATACCAGATAGTCCATCTCGGTGGCCATAAAACAATTGAAGGCCTCTGTGGGAGTACATACGATTGGCTCTCCCCTAACATTAAAAGAAGTATTCACGATGACAGCACATCCGTATTTACGATCAAAGGTCTCTATCAAACTATAATAACGCGGATTGTCTTTCTTGCTGACCGTCTGTATACGGGCGGAATAATCCACATGGGTTACCGCTGGTATGGTAGACCTTGGAACTTTGAGCTTTGATAAACCCTTAAGGCCTGTGACGCCCTTTTCCTCAGGGATTCTGATCTCTTTTCTGACAGGAGCAACCAAGAGCATATAGGGGCTTGGCCTGTCGAGCTCAAAATAGTCTGCTGCCCTTTCCTCCAGAACAGAAGGGGCAAAAGGCCTGAAACTCTCTCGGAATTTGATCTTGAGATTGATAATCTCCTGCATACTGGTGGAACGGGCATCTCCAAGGATGGATCTATTGCCCAGGGCCCTGGGGCCAAATTCCATCCTACCTTGGAACCAGCCAATGACTTTCTGCTGATGAATAAGTTGGGCTGTCTTGTCAAAAAGTTCTTGGTCATCCAGCTCACAACATGTTATGCCCTTTTCGTTCAAAAATCCCAGGATTTGTCCCCTGGTAAATTCAGGGCCAAGATACGAGCCTTGCTGTCTGTCTGTCTTGCCGTCTGCCTCCCTTTCCTTGCCTAAGTAATGGTGCCATACCATGAGTGCTGCCCCGAGAGCTCCGCCAGCATCTCCGGCAGCAGGCTGTATCCAGATATCTTCAAAGGGCGATTCCCTCAATATGCGGCCATTGGCAACACAATTAAGAGCCACACCACCAGCAAGACATAAATACTTCTGGCCTGTGACCTTGTGGACATGATTGGCCATCTTTAGCACTATCTCTTCCGTAACAGCCTGAATTGAACGTGCGATATTCATATGACGCTGTGTTAGCTCTGTTTCAGGCTCCCTTGGCGGGCCGCCAAAGAGATCGTGAAAGCGCCTGTTCGTCATGGTTAGCCCCACACAGTAATCGAAATAATCCATGTTCAGACTGAAGGATCCATCGTCTCTGACATCTATCAGATGCTTCAAGATGAGCTCCTTGTATTCTGGCTCACCATATGGGGCTAGACCCATGAGCTTGTATTCGCCTGAGTTAACCCTGAAACCTGTGTAATAGGTGAAAGCCGAATAGAGAAGCCCAAGGGAATGTGGAAACTGTAGTTCCGACAGGATCTGTAACCTGTTATCCTTGCCTATGCCAAAACTGGTAGTTGTCCATTCCCCCACCCCATCGATAGTGAGAAAAGCAGACTCCTTAAAAGGGGAAGGGAAAAAGGCAGATGCGGCATGGGATTCATGGTGCTCAGGAAATAGCACCTTTCCAGAAAACCCTGTCTGCTTCCTGATGTGATCCTTTATCCACAATTTTTGTTTTATCCACAGAGGAATGGCCTTCAAAAAGGAACAGAGCCCCTTTGGTGCAAATGCGATATATGTTTCCAATATTCTTTCAAATTTGATGAACGGCTTTTCGTAAAAGGCAATAAAGTCAAGGCCGTCTGCATCTATCTTCCCCTCCTGTAAACAGTATGAAATAGACTGCCGTGGAAATGAAAAATCGTGTTTTATGCGGCTAAAACGCTCTTCCTGAACCGCAGCTACAATCTTTCCATCCCGAACCAGACAGGCTGCACTGTCGTGATAAAATGCAGAGATCCCAAGGATGTTCATGAAATCGACACCTTTACCAGCTATCTTTCCTATGTATCTTGAAATGCTCCATGAGAAGGATCCACCATCTCCAAATAATAAAAAAAGGAGCATATATAAGATTTCTATATACCTGCAGATTAGCCTTGGCAGTTACCAAGCCCATAACAGTATAGACGAGAAGGCAGGCCATTACTCCCACCCATAGCCAGAAGAGCATATCAAGCCCTTTGAAATCCAGGATTAAAAATAACACGAACAAGGCGCACACAGTAAAGAAAAAGATGGAATATGGAGGAAGCAACAGTTCCATAACAGTGTCCAGATAGGATAGATCCCGGGTAATCCAAAACTGTTTCAGTAAGAGAGGCAAATACTTATCTCTTATCTGGAACTTACCCATGTCCCACCTGAGCCTTTGGCCCCTGGAATCCCTCAGATTTCTGTGGAGTTCCACTGTGGCCTTGGCGTCCTGTGCAAAGGTCACCCTGATGCCGTGCAATTTCAAAAACATGGTAAATTCAAGATCCTCTACCATGGACAATGCTGGCCAGCCAAACCTCTCTATTACGTCCCTGGAAAAACACATGCCTGTCCCCATGAGATTTGCCTGCCACCCTAGCCTGCTTCGCCCCTTGTAGCGCAGATTTCGGTTCAGGGCAAAACCCAGGAAAGCGAGGCTTTCAAGGGGGGAACTCTCAGGGTGCCTTACTTGTGAATAGGCCTGTATGACCTTTTCGCCACTAAGAAGCCTTCTGTTCATTACAGTAAGAAAATCTTCCTTTATATGTGTGTCAGCATCAATAACAATAAAAGCATCGTGTTCGCCCAAGCTCAAAAGCCGACGAAAGGCCCATGATAGCACATGTCCCTTTCCTTTTCTGTCCTTTTTCATGTGTTCCAGATATGGGACATCAAGATTTTTTACCACCTCCACCGTATTGTCAGTACAGTAATCCGCTATCACTATTACTTCCCATAACTTTTTTGGGTAATTGACCTTTTCTAGATTTTTAAGGGTCTGGCCTATGCTTTCTGCCTCATTGTGTGCAGGTATCACTATAAGGAACTTAATTTCAGGCGGAAAATCCCTTGTCTCCTTTTCTGGAACAAGGGCTGCAAAGGCCAAAATGAATAGATAAAAAAAAACAAAAAGGAGCAGCAGGCCTGTTATGGAAAAAAACAGGTCGAGAAGCATCTATCTTTTTACGCCACGGAGTCGATGGCGAATCACAAGACTGATAAAAATCATGTTTCCAAAAAGGTATCTGCGCCAAAGCCGCCGGGGTTCAACTGCTAGGCGACACAACCACTCAAAGCCGTTATCCAAAAGCCATTTGGGCCCTCTTGGTGTCCGGCCCGACAGGAAATCAAACAATCCACCAACTCCCCATATCACCTTTGGAGTAAGCTTTGCACAATATCTGTGGATCCACAATTCCTGATAAGGCGCGCCAAATCCTACCAGGAGCACATCAGCATGGCTATTATTGACAGCAGTGATAACCTCATATGTCTCATCCTTGGAAAAATAACCATGATGAGTGCCTGCTATCTTGAGATGAGGTAGCCTTTTCAAAAGACGCCTTGCAGCCTCCTTTGCTACCCCTTCTCTGGCCCCAAGCAGAAAGACGCTTAACCCCCTCCTGGCAAGATGACCACAAAAATCAGGCATAAAATCAGCAGCAGTGGATCTGCCTGCCATCCTAAACCCAAGAAGCCTTGCACCGAGCACAACCCCGGTTCCATCTGGATACACGAGATCCGCCCGATTGAGTACTTGCCTGTACTGATCGTTTTTCTGGGCAATGAGCATGCAGTCGGCATTCACATACATGACCTTTCGCTGGCTCTTGCCTGAAGCAAAACGCAATACAGTTTCAAGGAGCTGGCTGGTATTAATATTATCGACCTTGACTCCAAGAAACTCTACTATTTGCCTGGACATATCTTGATCTGGATTTGGCTCATGAGTTTGGTTAATAGCCGTTAAACCCTTCTGTCGTCTGTCATCATTAGTCTGGCTGGTAAAGTTCATGGGGAGTTAGACGTTTCTTAAGAGCGAATTCTTGCAAAATCCAAAATATGGCCAAGTACCGCCCTTGTGCCCCTCAGGACGTAGTCCAGATCTTCTTTTGTGCGGATGTTCATTATCTGTCTAAGCACAAACCTGGGCGTGATGAATGACTTGTAAATGTCACTACAAAGCTTCATAACCTCGTCGGGTGCCATATCCGGAGTCTTCAACACAGGTTCTGTCATATCGTATCTCTGCCAGGAATCCACTGGATCGAACCTTATCCACCCATTTTCAACTGCCTCTTTGAATAGTGGAGTACCTGGATAGGGAACCACTACGGTGCTTTGAAGCATCTCGGCATGTCCTTTGGCCATGAGGGATCTTGCAAGATTTAGCGTCTTTTTGGCTTCATCCCTGGTTTCCCAGGGGTAACCCACCATCACTGTCAGCTGGATATCAAGACCTGCCTGAGAAGCCAAACGGCACCCTTCCACAATATGCTCTACCCGAATATTCTTGTTGATCCTGTCAAGGGTGGCCTGATTGGCCGACTCCAAGCCAGACTTCATCTTTCTAAACCCTGCCCTTTTCATGAGGTCCAGAAGCTCTGGCTGCTTTACCAAAAAATCAAATCTCATATTGCAAGAAAAGAGGATCTGCTTATTGAGCCCTCTTTCGATCATGCCCTGACAAAACTGCTTGAGCCAAGCGCCAGCAGGGAAATTACCTGTATCGTCAAAGATCTCCCTAACTCCAAATTCTGCCACCAGCATCTCTATCTCATCCAGAAGGCTGTCTACGCTTCTCACCCTGAAATGTGGGAACAAGGTGGTCCAGGAGCAGAAACTGCACTTGCCCCATTGACAATCCCGGCCCGCCATTGTGTATCTGAAGGGTCGGCGTTTTTTCCATTTCTCAAAATAGAGATGGGCCTTTGTCAGGCGCCTGTCTATGTAAGGTAAGGTGTTCAAATCACCTGTGAGACAGAAAGGACCAGTTGATCTTATACTGTCAGCCTGCCTGAAATAGATCCCAGGGGGCATATCTGCCTTGCCCGAGATGGCATCGGCCAATGACTTCAGAGAAAAATCATAATCTCCACCAGTTAGAACGAAATCCACTTGTGAATTGATAAGGGATTCCTCAGGAAGCGCTGTAACATGGTCGCCAAGGAGCACGATCTTTATAGATGGATCAATGGCCTTTATATCGTCTATGATGGACCAATGCAGTTTTACCACAGGCGTCTTGGTCTCTAGTACCAATATATCGGGTTTCAATGTTTCAACTTCATTGAGGAAATGGTCGTATGGATGGTGCTCGGCTATTCCATCGTACCACAAGACATCATGGCCCTGATGATGTAGCAAGGTGGCCGCAGAAGCCATGACCAAAGGATAGATGTACGAACCGATACTCATCCACTGAAACTGGCGGTTCTGGGTCAGCATGGGGCTGCCTTTGCCTTCAAGTGGAGGGTAACCAATCATGATCTTCATTGCGTTGTCCTAAGTAATTATCCCGATCGATGACCTTGGAAGTGTTTTGGGTTCAAGCCGCACCACGTCCCTTCAAAACCGCAGGAATGGTCTTTAACAGTATAAGAAAATCAAGCCCCAGGGACCATTGGTCAATATATTTCAGGTCCATCTCGATCCACTGCTCAAAAGGTATATCGCTTCTGCCGCTAATCTGCCAAAGGCCAGTGATTCCTGGCCGTACGCTGAAGCGCCTGTTGAACCACCGCTGGTCAAATTCTCGGTAGTCCCTGACTGGCAAAGGACGAGGACCCACAAGGCTCATGTCACCCTTTAAGACATTCAACAGTTGTGGCAGCTCGTCTATGCTGCTCTTTCTGAGGAATTTTCCTATAGGTGTTATCCTTGGATCATTCTTTATCTTGAATACCGGCCCGCTGGCCTCATTGAATCTCTCCAGATCCTTCTGCATCTGTTCGGCATTTGGTACCATGGTGCGAAACTTATAGAGACGAAATAGCCTCTTGTTTATACCAACCCTTTCCTGAATGAAGAAGACGGGCCCTGGTGAGGTTATCTTTATGGTTATAGCCACCACGAGAAATACAGGTGACAGTGCCACCAGGAGTATAGAGGATAATGCCACATCCAATATTCTCTTTACCATAAGGGCACCAGAATTCATATTACCTGTATATAGACTTATGAAGGTGTCTTCGCCAAACTGTTCAATCCTTGATTTTGCAAGGCTTATGAAAAACAGGTCTGCTACCAGGCGGACAATGATGCCCTGTTCAACGCACAGGTCGATTATCTGGTTGTAAACCTTGTAGTAATCCTGGACCGGCAGACAGATTATGACCTCATCAACCACATTGTCCCGGATATAGGCATCAAGTTCATCCATTGAAATGAGGGGATATTCTTCTTGGATGTGATGGGCATCACCACTCCTCCATCTTTCGTCAACAAATCCCACAATTTCATATCCCAATTCCGGCCTTTCTATGAGCCTTCTGGCAAATTTGATTGCATCGGCATTTGTCCCGACGATCAACAGGTTGCGGAGGTTACGCCCGTATCGTCTTATCCGCCCCAGGACAAACCTGATAAAAAACCTGCTGAGCACCATCAAAAAGGTGCTCATAAGCCAAAAGACCAGAAGAAAGACAGGGGTGATAAGAATTATATTGAAGACCAAAGATGCAAGATAAAGGGCCACAGTGCCAAGGGTTGTTGCCTTTAGTATGTCTGAAAATTCCAGCCAACCCGAGGAAAGCCTCTTGGAATAATACAGACCAGACATGGAAAAGATTATGTGCCACATGAGAAGCAGCCCTGAAAAGAGAATGGCATTTTTAAGGCTTATCCTGATGGCGAGGAATTTCTCCAGTGAAACAACACCCAACTCCCTGTGCACCACAAGAGTGGCAGCCGCAAAGGAGAGGATCAAGATGATCAAATCTGCAAGCTGAAAACTTCTGAGCAAAAAACGTCTACGGTAGTGATGCACGCGGCAGCCTCCAGGGCCTACATTTTAATATCCAAAGAAATATATAAAAAAGAAACAGTTCATGCAGATTAACCTCTTGCAAAGACAGCAGGTTTCAATCTGAATACTGCTATGTATCTCAGTGCCACAAGCAAGAGGATGAAATGTAGAATGATAAGTTTCAAAACGGTCAAGATATTTCTATAGGCAATACGGTAACCAAATCAATAACTTTAGCATGTAAAAAGAAAATGTAACAAATTGGTACTGCCAAGGCAACAGCAGCCCAACTGCGCAACCTAAGACGGAGCACAATGTTGCGACCTTAATATTAAAATCGGACAAAGGATGTGGTGGCAAAAAATTGGGCATATGTCCCAAGAGTCTCTATACAACATTTTCGGTAGCACTACTAACAATTTGGTGTTATCATAGAAAAGAAAATTTAAGATAGGAGAAGATAGATGTTTAGACAAAAGGAGTCTACGGTGCCAAAAGGGAATAACCTTTTACTATTCATCATCCCAGCTGTCATGTTTCTGATGATTTGCTCTGAGGCCCTAGCACATTCACCGGTCCTTTGGTGTTATGTGGAAAATGGGCGCGTCTATGTAGAGGCCTTTTTCATGGGAGGGGCCAAGATCCAAAATGGAAAGATATATGTAGTGGACAAAGACGGAAATAAGCTGTTAGAGGGAAAGACCAACAAGGAGGGTCTTTTCAATTTCAAGCCGCCCATAAAGGATGACATGACGATAATACTCCGGGTGGATGCAGGGCACAATGCGGAGTTTAAACTCACAAAACAGGATTTTCTTGATGCAGAAAAGGAAAAGAAATGATCCTAATGTATCAATTTTTGGGGGAAGGCGCTGAATCTTTTTTTAGCCCTCCACGTACAGCCCTTACATAAAGCCGCCTTTCTTTAAAACCACCCCTATATGGCATGCCAGTTGAGAAATCAACTGCCCAGGCCATATAGGGGGCCTTTTGGTATGTGGTGCTAGACCAGTAAGGGCCAGGCCTTGCCCCTGGAAAAAATGTGCGGTCTAAAAATATTGGGACACCCGCATCAAAATCTACCAGGCTCATCAACTCTCTGATATTGGGCAATCTCCAGTCTGAATAACCTGCCAACGTCAGCTGGCTACAATAGGCCAGGGCCTCCTGCCATGTCATGGGAAGTGCCTCGGTAGCCTGAAACATCAAGCCAGTTACCATGTCGGTCACAGTTCCATTTCCCGAATCCACAAACCTTCCTGGAGCGAACACAGGCCCAGCGACTGCCAGTATCTTAAGCCTTTCCTCCTTATCAAACAGTCTGATGGTTCCCTTTTCTGAGCAAAAACCCAGTGCCTCTGTACTCGGATATTCTGTGCTGGTGAGAGACCAAAAGCAATCGCTGGTCTCTCCAGCTGCATTAAAGACAGCAAAAACAAGGCCTGGATCAGCACCATATTGAGCAAGACTGTCGAGCTCCTTTATGGACGGAAGCCTCCAAGTAGCACCATCAAGGCCCGGCAGGCCCTGAGCACAGTCTATACCATTACTCCAGCTGGTTGCGTTGCAATCGCCCTTCTGCCATATAAGCCCTGTAACCAGATCTTTAACCATATCTTTCCCATCAACCTTTTTGACAAAATATCGAGGCGGATTGATGACATAGTTGGCATCCTGGCCATAAAAGGGCTTTCCTGGCCGTGGGCATTCTATTTGGCGTAGATTGTCATAACATTGAAGCTGGCCAGTATCTGGCAAAAATTGATGCGATGAGCCCATTAAAGAACTTCCATCAAGACCCTGAGCTTCTTCACGACAAATAACTGTTGTAAAAAGGCATGATATAAGAAAAACAAACAAAAGACTTCTCATGAGATCTCCAAGACTGTTATTTGACAATGCTATGTGCCACCCCGTGGCACTTGCCACAAGAACCGAACCTTTTGAACATGGCAAAGGGATGCGGCTGCCCGTGGCACTGCCTGCACCTTTTTATGGTCTTGTGTTTATCTGGATGGCATCTTGTACAACGCAGCCTCGAATGTTTGGTGTTGCTGGCCTTTAGCATCTCTAAAGCCTTTCTATGGCAAAGGCCACAAACTCTATTTGGTGTATCATCTGAATATGTCACATTGAGCGCCTTGTGGGGCGGGTGACAAGATGTGCATCTATCAAGTCTCGATTCCTTTTTCTGATGTGCTGCAGCCACTGGAAAGATGCCTCGGTGTGGCTGGTGGCATTCGAGACATTCTGGAATATATCCATGCCGTGTATGATGACAAGCAGTGCAATGGAATTCGGTATGCTTAGTAGTAAAGGTCTTAATATCCTTATCGTATTCAGGATGGCAGACATGACAGCCCTGTGCTAGTGAAAGCGTAGCAGGTATATCGAGAGGCGTATGGGCCTCTGTATGACAACTACTGCAATTTGTTAGTTCCTCGCCGTGTGGATGATTATGGCACCTGGAACACTTGGGAAGGATATCATGGTAGTTGGTTTTGCCCGGGACGTACACGTGAAATTTGAGGTGGCATTGCCTGCATGCCACCCTTTTATGGGCTGCCCCACGGGTCATTAAAAGATGGGCAATTATAGGATGGCATTGCATGCACTGTTTTCTGCTCAGGGAACTGGTATCTGGTGGATAGAGGCCGTGTCCATTCCTTGAAACCGCAAGGGAATCGCCCAAAAAGCAAGCAACAACAATCAAGGCTGCTACCAATAAAATCCCTTTATTAACAGGCCTCATCTGCCACTCCCTTGAACCGTTGGACCTGGCAACAAGAGTGGACCCATGTCCTTTTGGTGAAATCTACGAAAGTATGGCATTGAGAGCCGTTTTGCTGCCCCTATGGCAGGTGAATCCTTGAATAGGGTGAAATCGTAATCGTCTGGATCCTTAAAGAGAGGGTCTTTCAAGATATCACCAGAACCAGAAGCTGGACAGCCTCCATATTGATAACGTCTTATCAGGAAGGCATAATCCCTTTCAGGGTCATATGCAGGAATTTGACCATTTGCAAACAAGAGGTTATGAGAAGCATCCCCACAGTGATAAGTCATGATACCGGTCCGGAAGTTGTAAACAATGATATTGTTCTCGATCTCCATGGTGCCATTATTGTCGATGCGTATGCCAGCACCATCAAGACTGCTTCCGTTTGCAACAATGGTGTTGTGAAAAATGCCAAGCTTTGTATAAATAGAACGGTATTTCGCCCCCAGTCCGCTTGCTATGCCAGATTTGTAGTTGTTGTAAATCCAGTTGTTGCTTATACCCTTTTCCCCTGTTACTCCGCCATTGACCAATATGCCCGATTCCTGGTTGAAAAATATTTTATTTTCAAAGACATCCAACAAGGCAAGATCTGCCATGCGGCTGAAAACCGAAATACCGGCCGAACCATTTGAAAAGACCGAGTCTTTCTGGGCAGAAAGTATTGTGCTCCCTTCGATTCGTATACCTGCCTTTTTATTCTCGAAAACCTCGCTCCTTAAGATATCAAGTTCTATCCTTGATCCAGCCGCTGGTGCGGAAAAGACACCTGCCTGGCCATTCAGAAACACCCTTGTATCAGAAATACTTACACAACTATGAACCCGAGGGGTTTTATCAGTTGTCCTTATGCGGAATCCTGCAGCTAGGTTCTTGAAAACAGAAACCCCCTTGAACTCGACACGTTTGGCATCGAGGAGATCCACTCCGCTGGTGCCATTCAGATATATGGCCGATTCCTCCACTGAGGCTGTTGCCCCTTTTTCAAGCCTAAGGCCTGATCTGCCATTCATGTACAGATTGCAATTGCGGATCAAAAGAGGGTTCGATCCGCGAACCCTCATTCCACCACGGTTATTCCCATATATTTCATTGGACTCGATGATTATTCCTGGCAGGCTATCCGAGAACAAGGTTGGTTTTCTTCCTGGCAATTTATTACTGGATGTGGACATGACCGCATCCCGGCCATCTTGCATGGGAAGATAAGCCGTACAAAGGCGGTTTATGGTGGAACAGCTACACAAAGACAACGTGCACAAAAGAGACACGATTATAGGCGTATATGGAGCAAAAAGCCTTTTCATTTTGTCATGTGTAGTAATCTCATCTGGACTTCTCTTCTAGAAAAAGGCCTTTGAGAAACCTGCATGGATAACATAATCTTCCACCCAACCCTCATCCTGTTTGATGACGGGGACCTTCGCTCCCACCTCGAGTTTAACGCCCTTGGCCACCAAGAAATGAAGGGCCGGGGAGATGAAAAAGCTGCTGCCCCCACCATCTGTCAGCCAGGTATCTATGGTTATTGACCCAGCGGGAATATTCCAGGGAGAGTAATATTCAGGTCTTCCGAGCATGGCCACGATGTGCTGCTTTCTCCTGACCTCCCCTCTCCACCTATAGTTCAGCTCCATGTCACCATAGACACTGTTGTTAAAAGCATACATAAAGGCAAGGCCGGCGTTGAACTCATCTCCAACGTGTTGCCCATTGGTGAATCTGTATGACAAGTTCATGTTTGTAAGAAGCGGTCCCCGGCCTGTGGCAAACGCTAACCCTGGTATGAAATCCACACTTCCAGAACCCAAGGGCACCCAGTGCCATATCTCCTGTTTCCAAACATGTTTGTCCCTGCCTTTGGCATTTTGATCACCTGTGGGTATGGAGATAAGGTTGAAGATAGACAGGTGGGTTTTTCTCCTGCCCCACAAGTGATATTTCAACATGAAGACCGTGTCCCCAAAACCCGATACATCAAGCTTGGCAGTCTTATCTTCACCAAGGATCGCACCTAGGTCCACATGCACAGTATTCCAGAAATATTTGCCAATAACGCCTGCAGTCAGATTATCAGTTAGGGCATAACGAAGCCCCATAATCCATACCCTGACGTGAACATTCCGCTCCTCAGGAGAGTAGAACATTGGAACGTACTCGTCGAACATGTCCTGAGTAAGAGTTGCGGTCTGATGCCAATACCTGAATTGAAAGTCAAAAAGCACCTTTCCTGCTGGCATGGGGAACGCCGAGATCCTATTGAATGAAGGGTTAGTAACCAGCTGATAATAAGGAGGCAGGGCAAAATCAAACTTGTGATGCCTCTTGTAGACGTATTGGAGGCGGTTTTGTGCTGCTGCATATCCCGGAAACATCTCCAGAAGGGATGAATACTGCTGAGCTGCAAGAGCATGTTTTCCCTGTCTTTTATAGATCTCTCCCATGTAGAACATGCAATCCCTAAGAAGGGTCTTGGAACCCGGCTGAGACATGAGAAAATCGCTAGAAAGGATGCGCAGCTTTGCAGTCTCGAACTCTCCAAGGGCCTTTTCAAACTCTCCCCGGTTGAGATGGACCTTCCCAAGGCTCACCAGGGCCTCTACAAGATCTGGACATAACTCTATTGCCTTCTCCAGATAACCCACTTGCCTATCTGAGTTGTCAGACAAGGCTATAGCCTCTTGGAGCCACTGCCAGGCTTGGTCGCACGTATCTGCCCTTACTTGCCCACAAAACACCAAGCTGAAAAAAAGCACAGATACCAGGATGATCTTTTTAAAATAGGGCATTGTCCTAATTATGCTTTAGAGACTGTGCATACCAGCAATACCCACTTACTGACTTCCTCATGAGCATGCCGGTCTCCTGAAACATCAGAAGATTACCTTAAGAACGCCTCTCCCATTGATATACAGGGAGAAACCGGCCTCCTAAAAAGACCTTAACTCCCCCATTGATGAATCACAACGCCAGAGATTGTGATACTGTGAACGAATATATAGAAGATGATAAAAAAAAACAATGATCGCAAGCCTTGGAAACAAATAATATCGCCAGTGCATCCTGCTACTAAGGGCCTTGGCCAAAGCTACACCATTGAAATCCTTTTTTGATTTTGAAAACTCAGTGCCCATAAACCTCATAAATTTTGATTCAACAAAAAAAGACATACGAGGAAATAACCGCAGACATGTTCATGATATTTCAAAGATTATTTTTTCAGGGCAACAAAGCCAGTGCCTAAAAGAACAACTTTTAGCGATACCCTTCTAGAGAAGGGCAAACGGGGCTTGGCAGGAAATTCCTGAAGGGCTTTTTGTGTTTGGTCCCGCTTGATTACTATGACCGTTATTTTTAAAGCCAGTAAACCCTCGACGTTCTACATTGATTTTATTGATGTTTTGCAATTGGTCATGTGACACTGCTAATGAATGTCTTAATAACGACTCAGAAAAAGTTATGCGTTGCTCAAGGCAAGACGGCTTCTTCGGAAGATACAATTTGAGATAGGGTGCGGGAGACAGTCATGGTAAACAAACTGCACACCTGCCTCAAGCCTAAGCTTTTCCCTTATATTTTCGGGAATTACGACCTGCCCTTTTGAAGATAACTTTGTTGTTGCTACATCCGCCATGGGGGTTTCCTCGCAAATTATATTTTCTTAGAACAATCGGGCTGGCAAATGCATTTTTTACAAGCGAACGTCGGAGCTAAACTACCGCCAAGAAGCCAAGCGAAGCGCTGGCGGATTGGCGGTCAACTGCCCCCACTTGTTCGCTTTCTATTCATGATTTCAAATCGTTATGGCTTGAACCTTTTGATTTTAAGCCCCTTGATAATCTTGTAATGCTTGTCATTGGCTGTAACTAAAGGAAGACCGTAATGAATCGCAGTAGATCCTATCAAGGCATCAGCCAACTCGAGTGAATGGCCTAAATAGTGCTGTTCCACTAAAAACATTGCTTTGGCTGAAATCTCCTCGGAAAGATACAGAATCTTAGTATTCCACACATGCAATGCTTTACGAAGACTATTTAATTCATTCTTATTCCTCATCCCTTGAACTAATTCCATATATGTAATAACAGAAATATTGAACTCTGTAAGTTTCTCTATTAATTGGTATGCTCTTTCATTGCCCCGCATATACCAAATAATAACATCGGTATCTATAATCACTGAAACCTGCCTCTTCTCAAGCTTCTAACATAGCCGTTCACATCTTTGGTCAGATCGTAATCTTGCCATATTCCAAAAAGGGCCTTTTCGCGTTGCTTGTTTTTTGGGGATTCAGAGATTGGGATCAGCTTAGCGCAAGGTTTACCTCTAAAAGTAATTATTATTTCTTCGCCACGCCTGACCGCTTCAAGTAATTCTTTTGCGTTGAATCGTAAATCTTTAGCGGTTGCTTTCAAACCAGACCTCCAATTAAGTTTATACTTTTAAATATAAACTAAAAACAAGAAATATCAAGGGGATCAGGCCTCGTGCCATTTTTTTGAAAGTGAACGTTGCTAATCAGCCACGCGTTTTTTGCGTCGGCTGACGATACGGATAAGTTGCCGCCAAGGAGCGCCGGCGGATTGGCGGTCAACTGCACCCGCTTGTTCGCTTTTCTTATTTCGAATTAATGTCATACTACTTCGATCCTAAGTTTTTTCCCCAATGCTTGTGCAATCTTTTCAAGAGTTGAAAGCTTGATGTCTTCCGCATGATTTTCAATTCTAGATATTGCAGATTTTTTTGTGCGGAGCATTTGAGCCAACTGTTCCTGTGTTAAACCTGCCTCCTCTCTTGCCATTTTAAGCATGGCGCCAATCTTAAATTGCTCATAGCCTGATTCATAATTATGGGCAAATTCTGGATCTTTTGCCTTCCTTTTTTTTATATATCTTTGAAGATCACTCATTTTCTATACCTCTTTTTAAATAATCTCTTTTTCTAGCTTCTGCGATTTTGATTACCTGTCGAGGTATCTTTTGTGTTTTCTTTTGGAAAGCATGAGTGAGAACAATTAACCTTGGGCCATCCCAAAAACCCAAGATTCTAAATATATTTCCTCCTATGGAAACCCTGACCTCCCAAATGTCATCAGTATTTGTCAGTTTTTTAAAATATTGTTTTGGAATTCTAGGTAATTCTTCAATAAGTCTGAGAACCCAAGTTACTTTTTTTGCTTCTTTTGCAGAGAGTGAATCCAAAAAATCCTCGACAGGGCACTTCCCAGATGAAGTTCTGGAAAAAATTATTTCTCGCATTAATAAATGTTCACATGCAAGTGAACCTTGTCAAGGCATTTTCAGAAGCGAACGTCGAGGGTCAGTTGCCGCCAAGGACCGTAGAGGATTGGCGGTCAGCTTGAGCGATTTGTTCGCTTTTCCTTTTATTATAGATAGTTATCCAGAAATCTCCTTGGCCTTGAAATTTTGATACCCTGATATTCTCGCAGTTTCACTAGATGCTTATCACCACTGACTATTACGGAACAATTGCCCACAATGGCACACTCGAGAAATTTATTATCATCTGGATCTTCACATACCCTAATTTTTAAATCTCCCGTATCTACAATCTCAGAATTTAATATGAACAGCTCTAAAATCTCAGAAATTTCTATCTGGGGAAATTTTTTACTGATTTCTTCCGCTACTCTTGTATATTCCAATATTATTGACTCTGAAATAACTGTTATAAAATTTCCTTCTTGCCAGTGACTCAATATCTTGGAAGGTGGACCTGAAAAGAAAATGCCCGATATCAAAACATTAGTATCAAGCACCACCTTCACTATCGAGACCTTACCTTCCTAATCGCCATCTCAATATCTGACTTTTTCAGCCCAACTTGCTTTGCGGTTTTTCGAGCCTTCTTTATTAGAACATCGAATTCATTAATCGAGGGCGGAGTTATCTTTTTAAGAATCACAACATCTTTATCCCCTAATACAACAAACTGAACTCCCGGCTCAAGTTTAAGCTTTTTCCTTATATTTTCGGGGATTACGACCTGCCCCTTTGAAGATAACTTCGTTGTTGCTACATCTGCCATGGGAGTTTCCTCGCAAATTATATTTTCTTACATGTAAGATGATATCAAAGAACAATCGGGCTGGCAAATGCATTCTTTATAAGCGAACGTCGAGGGTCAGTTGCCGCCAAGGAGCGTAGCGGATTGGCGGTCAACTGCACCCGCTTGTTCGGTGGCGGCTTCAGCATTAATGTATTCAATTTTACCATCTCTCCATATTGGTACTTCTAAATTGTTTTGG